>Ga0075434_100006178_pt1 | contig 10966 bp, 6 predicted proteins | sample RhiMethybrSRZTD3_FD_75298 | JGI IMG/M metagenome (GOLD analysis project Ga0075434, IMG submission 75298) | Populus rhizosphere microbial communities from Tennessee, USA - Rhizosphere MetaG P. TD hybrid SRZTD3 | ecosystem: Host-associated > Plants > Roots > Rhizosphere > Soil | place: USA...
CGCGACCAGGGGGCCCGGGTCATCGACGTGGGCCAGGTGCCCACGCCGGCTCTGTATTTCGCGATCCTCCACCTGCACGCGGACGGCGGCGTCATGGTGACCGGCAGCCACAACCCGATCGAATACAACGGCCTCAAGCTGTCCGAGGGAGTCTCCTCGCTGCATGGCCCGGACATCCAGGATTTGCGCCACCGGGCCGATTCCGCCGGCGCCCTCCCGCAGCGCGGAACGGTCGAGGAGGTTTCCGTCGATGAAGAGTATCTTCGTGACCTTACGTCGCGGGTGACGCTCAAGCGCAAGCTCCGCGTCGTGGTGGATCCGGGAAACGGCGCGGCGAGCATCCTGGGGCCGGCGTATCTCCGCGCCCTTGGATGCGACGTGGACGCGATCTTCGCGGAACCGGATGGCCGGTTCCCGAATCATTTGCCCGATCCCACCGTTCCGTCGCTCATGCGCTCCCTACAGGAGCGCGTTCGAGAGACCGGAGCGGATCTTGGAATCGGCTTCGACGGCGACGCGGATCGCGTCGGCGCGGTGGACGAGAAGGGCCGGCTTCTTTACGGGGATCAGCTCCTGGGCCTCTACGCGGCGGACGTCCTCGCCTCGCGGCCAGGGGCACCGATCATCTTCGAGGTGAAGTGCTCCCAGGGCCTCGTCGATTGGGTGCGAATGAAGGGGGGAGAGCCGGTGATGTGGAAAGCGGGGCATTCGCTCATCAAAGCCAAAATGCGCGAGACGAAGGCCCCATTGGGCGGGGAAATGTCGGGGCACATGTTCTTCTCCGACGAGTTCTATGGATATGACGACGCCTTGTATGCGGCGGCAAGGCTCTTGCGCATCCTGGCGGCGGGACAGGCGCCCCTCTCCGCGCGGGTCGATGAGCTTCCGCAGTCGCGGTACGTTTCGACGCCGGAGCTGCGCCTGGACTGTACGGACGAGCGAAAATTTGATATCGTAGAGGCGGTTCGGGAGCACTTCGCGGCCCGATACGACGTCATTGACGTGGACGGGGTGCGGGTCCAGTTCGGTGACGGTTGGGGCCTCATCCGGGCGTCGAACACCCAGCCTGTTCTTGTGGCGCGCTTCGAGGCAAAGAGCAAAGAGCGGCTTCAGGCGATCGCGCGCGAAGTTTATGACGTGCTCGCCGCGTTTCCCGAGGTGACGATCCCCGCGCTCCAGATCTGAGTGCTGCACCTCGCGTCGCGCCGGAAGGAAAGCGAATCCTTGGCATCTCAGCCCGGCTGCGGTGCTGCGTTCTCGAGCCCCTACGTCTTCCAATCCCTGCGGCGCATCGGCGCCGTGGCGGCACTCCTCCTCGCATCCTCCACATGCACCCATCTTGCCCGCGCCCAAGACGAGTTTCTGATCAACGACGATCGACTGCCGCGGGCGCAATTCGCGCCTCGCATCGCCCTGGGCCGAACCGGATCACTCGTGGTCGCTTGGTCCGACGGACGGAACGGCGCGGATGCGTTCATCGATTATGACATCTATACAGTGACCATCCGCGATCCGCTCGCTTTGGGCTCCACCGTGAATCGTAGAATCAACGACGACGTTGCGGCCGCGATCCAGGGTTTGCCCGACCTCGCCTCGAGTCCGGCGGGCACGATCTTCTGCGTCTGGGAGGACAGCCGCGCGGGGAACCAGGATATCTTCGGAACGGCCCTGGATTCGTTGGGGTTCAGGACGACGCCCAATCTCCGCATCAACGACGACTCCGGCTTCACGGAGCAGAGAAACCCCCGAATCGCCGCCGTGGGATCGGATCGATACCTTGTCGTCTGGGGGGATCAACGAACGGGACAATCCGACATCTATGGCTCCTACCGGAACGTGAACGGCGCCCCCCTCGGCCCCAACTTTCTCATCACGCCGGATCCGGTCCCGGGAGGGAGCTTCCAGGGCGAGCCGGCGGTGGCCACGGACGGGAGCGGCCTGACTCTGGTGGTCTGGCTGGACGGGAGGGAGGGCGGGACCGTCTTTGGCGCGAGCCTCGACATCTATGGGCAGTGGATCGATGCCGCGGGCAATCTGGTCGGAGGAAACTTCAAAGTCAATTCTACCTCCGCCGCACAGCAGGACGCGTCCCCGGCCGTCGCCGCGGATTCGACCCTTGGATTTGTCGTCACGTGGATCGATAGAAGGCTTGGCACCTCGGTCGATCCCGGGGACGTCTACGCCCAGCGATTCGGTCCCGATCGCTCGCTCATCGGGACGAACGTGCGGGTCAACGACGACCCGCTCGGACGGAATCAGAAAAACGTCCGTGCCGCGCCCGGTCCGGGCGCCGCGTACGTGTTCTGGGAGGACCAGCGCGACGCGTTCGGTCTCGATCCCAACGTCGAGTCGGCCCGGGTTCCCTACGACAGCTCGGCGCCAAGCAGCAATTTCCGCGTGAACGCGAATACGGCGGGCAGGCAGGGGACTCCGAGCGCGATTTGGGACGGCCGTGACGCGTTCCTCGTCGCATGGGAGGACACCCGGAACGGTGCCCCGGATATCTACGCGATCTCGTTCCTTCCAAGCGGATTGAGGCGCGGTTTCGACGCGCAGCTGAACGACGACGCCGCGCGAAACGACCAGTGGCGCCCCCGCTTGGGCCACGGTGTCGGGGAGTATCTTCTCACGTGGATCGACCGGCGAAACCAATCGAACGACCTCTTCGGGCAATGGGTGGGTGCGGACGGCGGACGCGAGGGCACCAACGTGTTTCTCTACCACGACTCGGACATCAGCCGCCCCGTCGCGAGCAACGCCTCGGTCTCCTCCAGCGGCTCGGCTCTCGTCGCGGTGCAGGTGACGCGGGATTCGGACGCAGGGGAAATTCGAGGTTTCTTCTTCCTCACCCGGGGGAACGCTCCCACCTGGAGCTTTTGGATCAGCGATTCGCTCCAAAGCTCACAGGCCGATCCCGTGGTCGCAACTCGCGGCGGCGAGTTCGCGGTGGCTTGGATCGATTCGCGCGAGGCGGTCCCGAGAATCTATGGGCAGCGGATCTCGGCGACGGGGGTGCGTCTCGGCGTGAACCATGCCTTGCTCCCGTCGGAACCCTTGGATCCACCTTTCGATTTCGATCTCGTCGCCGACGATTTCGGAGGAGGGTTTTGGCTCCTTTATGCCGAAGGTGTGTCGGCGGACCAAAGGCTTTGGATCGCGCATCTCGACGCATTCCTCAATCCCGACACGGCACCCGCGGAGGTGGGGTCGGGGTACCCGGGGCCGAGACAGAATCCGAGGATTGCCGAGTCCTCCGAGGACGGACATCTGGAGGTGGTGTGGCAGGGCGTGAACGCGTCCGGCCTGGGAGCCGTCTACCAACTCGCGCTGACGCCCAGCCTCTCGCCCCTCGGCCCGGTGCTGGAGATTGGGGACCCCGCCTATTCGGGCTCACGGACGCAACCATCCATCGTCGCCCTCGACTCGCGATCGGTGGTGACGTGGCAGGAGAAGCGGGACGGGAATTGGAGTATTTGGATGCGCGTGCTTCAGAACGGCGTGATTCCGCTCACAGGTTCCGTTCGCGTCGACGAAGATCAGGGGCTGGCGGATCAGCTCGATCCCGCGGTTGGGATGGACGCCGCGGGGCACGCTCTCTTCGTCTGGGCGGATAGCCGCTCCCTCTCGAGCGGCTCAGACATCCTCGCTCGCGTGATCGGATTGACGCCGACCTCGGTCGACAGTCTTCCATTGCCGTCGCCTGAACCCCCTCCATCGCCGCCGAGCAGGATGCGGGTCGGGCCGGGGAGGCCGAACCCGTTTTCGGGAGTCCTGGGCGTCCCGGTCGAGGTGCCCGTTTCGCCGGCCGGGTCGCACGTCCGGGTCTTGATATACGACGCGCGTGGCACGCTCGTCACCCGGCTGTATGATGGAGATGCACCCGGCGGGAGGCTCTTTGTACGCTGGAACGGATTGGATTCCCGCGGCCGCGGGGTCGCGAGCGGTGTCTATTGGTTCGTCGCGGAATCAGGAGGAGAGCGCCATGCGGTGCGTCTTGTCCGGCTGCGTTAGGCGGGGGCTCGCGGGAGCGGTGATTCTCTGCGCCTTCGCCGTGCCCGCGGGGCAGGCGGTCGCGGCCGAGACGCAGACATGGGACGCGGCTTCGTCGCTCGCGGCGGCGCCAACCCCCCCTGGGCTGCGCCTGGTCTGGAATGCGGGATCGGAGAATCCCGCCACGGCCCTCGAGCAGCTCGAACGCGCCGGGTTCTCTGTTGCGGTCTCTCTTCCTCCCCACCTCTATTACGTGCGCGCTGAGGGCAACGGGAGCCCCTTGCCCATCGGGTTCTCGTTTCAAGAGGGTGGGCGCGCGGAGGTAGGTGCGCCGGGCGGCCTCGACCTGGATCCATTCCAGGGAAGGGACGACGCGTTCCCTCCCACCCGGCCCGGGTCTTTGTCTCTTCGGAGCCGCATCGCACGGGGCGGGACGCTCCAGGGTCTCCCGTTCGGAGCGCGTTGGTTCGACACGAGCGAGTTCATGATCGGCAGGGTCGCCCTCTCGATTTTCTTTCCGGAGAGTGACGGCACGACCGATCCCAACCGGTATGATTGGACCCCGGCGCTCCGAGACTCGGTCATCCGTTCCGCGGTTCGTGGCCTGGCGCGGTGGAGCGCCTTCGCGACATCCCATGGGATCGCGCTCAGCTTCGCGATCGAGGTGCATGCGGGACTCGCCACGCGCTACGAGCCGATCGATCGCACGGTCGCCGAGGAGGACAACTGGATCGAGGACGTGCTGGCCGGGTATTCCGGTTACCGGAGCGACGCCGTGACCTTGGAGTACGACGTCGCGAACGCGGCGCGATCGCGACTCGGGGCGCAGTGGAGCGTGCTGCTCTTTGCGGTGCAAAACGACACCGACCCCGACGGAACCTTTCCGGACGGATACTTTTCTCACGCGCGTCTCGGCGGGCCGTTCTTCGTCACCCCGGTGAACAACCAGAACTCGACCAGCGCGTCCCTGGACTATTACATCGAGCACGAGATCGCGCACAGCTTCTGGGCCCTCGATGAGCATTTCCCGTCGAACGGGTGGTGGTCGTGCCAGCTTACGACCGGGTATTTGAACCAGCCCAATTCCAATTCCGTGGTTCCAGGGCCCGGTTATTGCGGCGTCTACCCGTCTCTAGCCTGCCTCATGTACGCGAATTATCCGGGCAGCCTCTGCGAGTACACGCAGCGGCAGATCGGCTGGGCGGACCGGGACGGAAATGGCATCCCCGATCTCATCGAAACGCGCCCCGCCGTCATTCCGGACTCCGTCCAATACAGGGCGGTCGCCGGCTCGCCGATCACACTCCGCGGCAAGGCGATCGAGGGCGCGCTCCCGAATCAGAACCCATATCATTACTCCCTTGGAGACACGATCTCGATCGCGACCATCGATTCCGTGTTGTACCGCGTGGACGGCGGTCCGGCGAATCGGGCCGCGCCGTCGGACGGTGCATTCGATTCTGGACGTGAGCTGTTCGCTGCAACTCTTCCCGCGCTCCCACCCGGCGATTACGTGGTGGAGTGGGAGGCCTGGAACTCGAACGGACTAAAGAGCGCGGAACCCCAATTCACGACCGTATCGCTGAGGGCACCTTCGACACCTGCGGGGGCAGGTGGGGGAGCATCGGCGTCGCGGGGGCTCTCGCTCCGCGTCGGCCCGACGCCGAGCCGCGGGCCGGTACGGTTCACGTTGGCGGCGCCGCCGGGCAGCCGGGGATGGGGCCGCATTCATGACGTGCGCGGGCGCGAGGTGGCACGATGGCGCCTTGACGTGCCCCCCTCGGGAACGGCCGATTGGCGCTGGGAGGGCCGAGTTGCCGGTGGCGCCGCGTTGCCCAGCGGCCTATATTTTGTTTCGATCGAAATCGACGGCGCCATCCTGAAACGCCGCCTCGTACTCTCACGCTGACCAGGATCGCGCGCTCATGAACTCATCCGAACGCCTCGCGCCTGCGCTCCCCAAGACCGTCGAGCCGCCTCCCTCGGCGCTCCGCGGCCGCCGGTACGGTGAAGACCGCCTCTACCTCCTCGTCCGTGATCCCCGCTCCGTCCTCGCGATCTGGGAGTTGACCCCGGAGCTTCACGCCCGCGCCCGGGTGATCGCGCGAGACCAAAGGAGCGCGACGCGCTATCAAATCCGGATCGAACGCAGGGAAAGCAAGAGCGCGCCGGGCGCGGTCCTGGCGACCGCAGACATTCCCGATGCCCTGGGTGGGGAGCGCTGGTACCTGGGGCTCCCCAAGGGCGGCGGCGAATGCCGCGCCTTGCTGGGCGTCGCTCTCGGTGGGGCTTTCGAGCCGCTGCTTCAATCCTCGTGGACTCCCGTCCCGCCGGACGGTCCTTGCGCCGAAGAAGGCCCGTGGGACCTCACGCCGGAGGCGCGGGCCTGGCTTCTCGAGCGCGCGCGCACGGGCGCCGCGCCCGGCGCGGGATCCGGCTCCGCCGCGCGCTATCTGGCGCCGCCTCCTGGAAAGGCACGATCCTGAGCGGGCTCGCTCGATGACGCAGGGATACCTGTGCATTCTTCTGCACGCGCACCTTCCTTACGTCCGGCATCCCGAGTACGAGGATTCCCTCGAGGAGCGCTGGCTCTTCGAAGCCCTCACCGAAACGTATCTTCCACTTCTTGCGATGCTGGAGGAGCGCGCGCAACGCGGAGCGAAGGGCCGAATCACGGTTTCGCTCTCGCCGACCCTCCTCGCGATGTTCGAGGATCCACTCCTTCGCAAGCGGTACGCGTATCATATGGGGCGCCTCCTCGAGCTCGCGGAGCGGGAGGTCGCACGAACCCGCCATGAGCCGCGGTTTCATCCGCTCGCGGTCCACTACCGGGAGCGGTTCCGAGCCCGGCTTCACCAGTTCGAGGAGCGCTATCGGCGGGACGTAACGTCGGCATTTCGCGCGGTATCTGATGCGGGGTCGGTCCGGCTCATCACGTGCGGCGCCACCCACGGATTCCTGCCGCTCATGAGCCTCGGCGCTCCGTCGTGGCGCGCCCAGATCGGCGCCGCGGTAGGGGAGTTCGAGCGTCAGCTGGGACGCCGGCCCGACGGGATCTGGCTTCCCGAGTGTGGGTACACACCCGGCGTCGAATCGGTGCTCGCGGAGTTCGGGATCCGCTTCTTCGTCGTCGATACCCACGGGATCCTCCACGCCTGCCCGCGACCGCTTCCCGGCACGTACGCCCCCTTCCGCTCCGAGAGCGGTGTCTTCGCGCTTGGAAGGGACGCGGATTCCTCGAGACAGGTGTGGAGCTCGACCGAGGGGTACCCAGGGGACGCGTTCTACCGGGAGTACTATCGCGACCAGGGATTCGACCTTCCGATCGAGGAGGTTCGCGGTTTCTTGCCCTCGGGCGGCACCCGGACGCACCTTGGCCTCAAGTATTATCGAATCACGGATCGCCGGAGCGCGCACCGCGAGCCTTACGAGCCGGAGACCGCACAAGCGCGCGCCCGCGAGCATGCCGCGCATTTCGTGCGCGGGCGCGCGTCTCAAGCTCGGGAGGCTTCGGGGCGGATCGGCCAGCCACCGTTACTCCTCGCGCCGTACGATGCCGAGCTGATGGGGCATTGGTGGTACGAAGGGCCCGAGTGGTTGGGGTACGTGCTCGATGAGGCGGCCGGGCCCGCCTCCGAGATCCTGGCCGTCGATCCGCTCGAGGCGATCGGCGCGATTCCGCGCGCGACCGAAGGCCGGCTCCACCCCTCGAGCTGGGGAGAGGGCGGCTATTCGGCCATGTGGCTCGATCCTTCGAACGACTGGATCTACCGTCACCTGAACCACGCCGCGGAAACGATGCAGGCGCTCGCGAGTGCCGGGGATCGTGGAGATCCACTCACGAGACGGGCGCTGCGCCAGGCGGGTCGTGAGCTCTTGCTCGCGCAGGCGAGCGACTGGGCGTTCATCATGCGGACGGGCACGTTGGTTCCCTATGCGGTTCGGCGCACAGAGCTTCATCTGTCCCGGTTCGGGCGTCTCGCGGACGCCCTCAAAACGAGGCGGATCAATCCAGTCGAAGTGGCCGAGCTGGAAGAGCTTGATCCCATTTTCCCGAGCCTCGATCCGGGGCTTTTTGCTTGACAGTGCTCGTAATCGAAACGTAGGCTGAGGGTCGTTCCCCCCTAAGGTCCGCTTGATCCGAGGAATACAAATGCCCCGACGCACCACGATTCGTGCAGGGATTCTTTTTGCCATCCTCCCCTGGTTCGCCATCTCTTGCGGCACCAAGACAGCCACGCAGCCGGGGTTGACCGAATCGATCACGGCGATGCCGGCCCCGGAGCAATTCCTGACTTCCGCGCAAGGGGAATCGCGCGAGCTGCTGATCAATGGCCGTCCGACGCCGATCGAATGGAACATCGCCGGGCCCCCGACGTTCGTGCTCATGCATGGAGAGGGAGGCGCGGGCGATTTTTATATGAGCATCCGAAGCGTTTGGTCCACGGACCGCTTCGGCGCTCCGGCAGCGATGTATTTCCTGCTTCAATGGCCCGATCTGTCCGCGAGCGCCTTGGAACGCCCGGTAGTCAATGACTCGGTGGACATTCTGGACGATCAGGGGAATCTCTTGGTCGATTGCCGCGCGGGGAACGACGCGCTCCTCCGCCCCACGTCCTGGCACCGGTCGAACATCGAGGAAGACCAGGTCGTCGTGGAGATTTTTTCCGATTCCCTCGGTTCGTATCCCGCCGACAACTGGCGTTGGGGAGCCGGCACGACGGATCCGGTATTCCCGTCCTCCACCGTGGAATTCGCCAACGCAGCCAACGACGGAGACAGCCTCGGCCAGTTCACGCATCCGGCCGCGGGGGTCATGGAGGACCGATACGATGTCGGAACCGGTCCCGTGGACGACGAGGGCCGGCTCTGCTTCCGCGAGAATTTCACGCTCTATCCCAACGGGATCGTTCCGAAATTCATCGCCTCGAAAGGATCCCGTGACACGAGGCTGAATCGCGGCCACCCGGTGGCCTATACGATATGGAGCTACGTGCACGCGCAGCTCTCGGCTTGCGACAGCTTGAACCCGGTCCGAATCGACGACTCCGGAGTCCGCGACAAGACCTGGAATCCCGGGGACTATGTTCCGAGCTATGAGCTGATCTTTCCCACGCTGAGCCAATTCGACGTGCTCGCGCGAGGGGGCTGGGACGCAGGAAAGTGGAATCTCGAAATCAGACGAAGACTCGCGACCCCGTGGCCCGACGACGTGGAGCTTGTGCCGGGGCGGACCTACATGATGCGAGTCACGGTCTACGACGCGTCCTCCACGCGGGGGAGTCGCTCCGCGCTTCTCCCCTTGAAGCTAAGGTTGAGGTAGACGGGCATGGGCGCCATCGTCGTGACTCGAAAGGAGCCATCGATCGGAAGCATGCGATCGCCCACCCCGCGTCGCGCGGCAGCGGGCGCGTTGGTCCTGATGGTCGTCGGCTGGGCGGGGCCGGCGGTCGCACAGGCGCAGATCTCGGAGGCGTGGACAAGGGCCTCGACGGTCGACGTCGACGCCCGGCCTGTCTCGGCCCGTCTGGAGGCCATGGGGGGGCTCGAGGCGTCGGTTGAAGAGCCGCAGAATCGGATCAATCCCTACGCTTTCTCCGACAACCCAGCGGGTCTCCTCGCCGACCAGGATTCCTCCAGCATTGAGGAATCCTCACACTACGACAACTTCAAGGACGACTATTTCGGATTCCCGCACAGCGTGGTGCAGCGGCGCAGCGGTCTCGAGGCCGCGCTCCGCAACTCCCAGGGGTGGGTGCTCGGCCTCGAGGGAATCTACGGTGGCGTCAACGCGAGCCGCCACGACCTCTTTCCATCCCCCGACAACGGGCGTTTCATTCGCGACTTCGACATAATCTATCCCGCGAATTTCAATCCCTCCATCGGGGACCGGCACCTTCAGGCGAGCATCACCGCGCCGAGGCTCGGCGTCACGTACGGCCGGAAGTTTTTCAAGAAAATCACCCTCGCGGGGCGCTTCCGTTACCGACACGAGTCCGAATCGCGCATCGTTCCGAATCCGTACGAAGTGAATCTCAGCTCGAGCCAGCTCGCACTTTCGGGCGGCGCCCTCGTCAATCCGCGCCTCGGACCGCTCGCCCTTACACTCGCCGCGTCGGCGGGATGGATGGGAAATCACGTCCGCGGGCTGAGTGACGGCCCGTTCAACGATGACCACTATGATTGGAATCGGCCGGAAGTCAGCTACAACGCGCAGGTCGGCATCCGGTACAAGAGTTGGATACGCGGGATCATCGACGGCCGCCACAGGTCGTTTGACGGAGAGGAGATTGCCGAGGTCAATTGGGCGGCCCAGTACTTCCTGAATCCGCTCCCGATCAACAACAACAACCCCTCGGAGAGCACCTTCAAGCGGAAGTGGTCCGCGTTCTTGAGCGGCCTGAGGCGAAACGAGGTGGCGTCCCGATGGATGTTCGACCTTCCCAAGACTCCGGCGCATGTCGGCTTCCGCTACCGCTACTACCGCGAATTGGAATGGATCCATCCGAACGAGACCGTGCTCGCCACCGCGCTGCCGCTCGACGTAAGGCGCCTCGGCTATCAAGCGGACGGCGGCGTTTCGGTCGACCTGCCGAACGACCGCGGGGTCCTGGGCACCGAGGTGCAATTCGCCCGCGAGGGAAGGATCGATTACACGGGCGCGCTTCCTGAGATCGCAAGCTCCGAGATGACGTACCACTTCGGGGCGGAATATCGCGCCCGCGCCTGGCTCCCCGTTCGCGGGGGGTTTGTGCTGATCCGCCGTGACCCGGATCGCAGGGACGGCGTTCCTCCCCTCAAGGGGATCCGCATGACGGCTGGGTTGGGATATTTCTGGCGCTTCCTCGATACCCAGGTTGACGCCTCCTACACGCACGAGCATGTGCGGTTCACGCCGGGGGACCCCAGCGAGGAGATCTCGCGCGGCGACCGGGCCTCGGTCGTGTTTCGATACCTCTTCTGAGACACCTGAGCC
>Ga0075434_100006179_pt1 | contig 10965 bp, 12 predicted proteins | sample RhiMethybrSRZTD3_FD_75298 | JGI IMG/M metagenome (GOLD analysis project Ga0075434, IMG submission 75298) | Populus rhizosphere microbial communities from Tennessee, USA - Rhizosphere MetaG P. TD hybrid SRZTD3 | ecosystem: Host-associated > Plants > Roots > Rhizosphere > Soil | place: USA...
CGCGCGGTCGTCGCGGGACGAGACGTCTACGTTCGGTACCCGGCCGGCGTCCAGGGCTCGCGGCTCTCGGCGGCGAAGCTCGAACAGCTGCTCGACGTTCCGGGAACGCACCGCAACTGGCGCACCGTCGCCGCGCTGGCCGAGCTCGCAGCAGAGGCGTAGGCTCGCACCGACAACGAAAGGAGACTTCGATGGCAGTGGCACGCGTCGTTTCGTTCGACGGAGTCAACTCGGATCGGATGGCCGCGCTGAAGAGCGAGATCGAGAGTGGCGAGCAGCCCGAGGGTTTGAATGCGACCGAGATGCTCCTCCTCCACGATCCCGGGGCCGACCAGGCGCTCGCGATCGTCTTCTTCGACAACGAAGGCGACTACCAGAAAGGGGACGAGATCCTCGGCGGGATGGACACCAGCGACACGCCGGGTACACGGACCGGGGTCACGAAGTACGACGTCGCGGTCCGGATGACCGCCTAGGCGGCCTTCACCTCGGCCGCGGGGCCGACGCGACGGACATAGCGCGGGACGACGTCGAGGGCGTTCTCCCGTGCGCACCGCTCGACGTCGGCCTCGAGGCCGTGCCGGCGCAGGTTCGCGGCGCTGCGGCTCCCGCCGAGACCTTCGAGCGCGCTGGGGAAGCTGCGCGCGAGCAGGATCGCCGCGCGGGCGGAATCCTCCGGCTCGCCGCCGAGCGCCTGGGCGATTCGGCCGGCGCAGTAGGCGTCGTCGAGGGCGAGCTCCCCGAGCACCCCGGCGCAGAGAACGGCTACGTCCTCCCCGCTCTCGCGCGCCGCCGCCGCGACCGCGTCGAGGTTGAGCAGCGAGCCGACGTAGACGCGCTCGAAGCGCTCGGCGGCGGCGACGAGGAGGCGCGTCCCGTTCGTGGTCGTGAGGATCAGCGTCTCTGTCGCCGGCTCGCCTTCGAGTTCGCTCGGCGAGTTGCCGAAGTCGAAGCCTTCGATGGACTCGAGCCGCCGCTCACCGGCGAGCTTCGCCGGTCCCTCGGTCTCCGCGAGCTCGCGTGCCTCGTCCACCTCGGCGCAGCAGAGGACGCGCCGGTAGCCGGATGCGAGCGCCTGGCAGATGGTGGAGGTCGCGCGGAGGACGTCGACGACGATCCCGACCGGAGCGGGCGTCTGCTCACCCGGTGTGAAGGCGACGTGGACTCGCATTGCGAGGGCTACGCTAGCCCGGATGACGACGACCGAGACCCAGTACTGCTATCGGCATCCAGACCGCGAGACCGGTCTCTCCTGCTCGGACTGCGGACGGCCGATCTGCGCCGACTGCGCGAACTTCGGACCGGTCGGCATTCGCTGCCCGGATCACGCGAGCGTCCGCCGGGCCGGCCCGGCGACGCGCATCAAGCCGCGTCCGGTGCGCCGCGCGCCCGGTGTCGCACTCGCCTCGGGCAGCGCTCCCGTCACCAAGGCCCTGATCGCGATCAACGTCGCCGTCTACCTCATCACCGTTTTCCAGAGCCATAGCACCACGCCGAATGGCTCGATCGTTACCAGGTTCCTCCTGTTCGGACCGGCTGTCGCCGGCGGCGACTGGTGGAGGCTCGTGACGTCGATGTTCCTCCACGCGTCGATCCTCCACATCGGCTTCAACATGTATGTCCTCTGGGTAATCGGAACGCCGGTGGAGCAGTACCTCGGGAGAGCGCGATATCTCGGCCTCTACTTCGTCTCGGGCCTCGCTGGGGCCGCGGGCGCGCTCCTCCAGTCGCCGACGACACCCGTCCTCGGCGCCTCCGGCGCGATCTTCGGAGTCCTCGGCGCGATGCTGATCATCGAGTGGCAGGCCACCGGACGGCTCGCTGGGAACGCAATGACCCTCATCGTGATCAACCTCCTCATCTCGTTCGTGATCCCGAACATCTCGTGGGGAGGCCATGTCGGCGGCCTGATCGGCGGGATCCTGGTCATGCTCGCCTATGCGCACTGGAGCGACCGAGGACGCGCGCAGTTCGGGCAGCTCGGGCTTGGCGGCGCGCTCGGGCTCGTCGCCGTCGCCGTCGGCAGCATCGCGGTCGCGTACTTCCGCGTGCGCGGCTACGCCTAGTCAGTCGCCGGCCGGCTCCGGGCTCTCGTCGTCGCGAAACTCGTCGCGGTCGAGCAGGCGCCCGCCCGTGAGCCAGGCCCAGGAGCTCAGCTCGCGAACCTGGACGTGGGCCGCGTCCGGGTCGTCCTCCGCGTGCTCGGCGCGGTAGTCCCGCAGCCATGCGCGCACATCGTCCGCGGAGTCCACCCGGCTCTGCCGTTCCCCGTCGACGAGAAGCTCGTACTTGGCCATGGCTATCCGCCCGCCTGGACGTACTCGGCGCGATGCGTCTCTTTCAGCGCGGCTTGCGCAGCCGCGAGGCGCGCGAGCGGGACGCGGTAGGGCGAGCAGCTCACGTAGTCGAGCCCGATCCGGTGGCAGAACTCCACTGACGACGGCTCGCCGCCGTGCTCGCCGCAGATGCCGAGCTTGATGTCCGGCTTCGTCTCCCTCCCCCGCTCCACCGCGATCCGCATCAGGTCGCCGACACCGTCCTGGTCGAGCACCTCGAACGGGTTGCGCTGGAGCACGCCTTCCTCGAGGTAGAAGGTGAGGAACTTCCCCTCCGCGTCGTCGCGCGACATGCCGAGAGTTGTCTGCGTCAGGTCGTTCGTGCCGAAGGAGAAGAAGTCGGCGACCTCGGCGATCTCGTCCGCTCGGAGCGCTGCGCGCGGCAGCTCGATCATCGTCCCGCAGAGGTACTCGAGCCCCGGCGCCTCCTCCTCCATTACCCGCTCGGTCAACTCGCGCAGCCGGCGCAGCTCCTCGCGGAAGCCGACGAGCGGATGCATGATCTCGACGAGCGGCGCCCCGCCGGCGCGCTCCTGCACCGCCTTCGCCGCGCGCGCGATCGCCCGCACCTGCATCTCGTAGATCTCCGGCCACTGGATGCCGACCCGGCAGCCGCGGGTGCCGAGCATCGGGTTCGACTCGGTCAGCGTCTTGATCCGCTGCCGCATCCGCGAGTCACGCGCTTCCTCGAGCGGCGGCAGGAACTCGTGGAGCGGCGGGTCGAGCAGCCGGATCGTCACCGGCAGGCCGGCCATCGCCTCGAAGATCGCCTCGAAGTCGGACTGCTGGAACGGCAGGAGCCGGTCGAGCGCGTCGCGGCGACCGGCCTCGTCGCGCGCGAGGATCATCTCCTGCACGACGGGCAGCCGCTCGTCGCCGAAGAACATGTGCTCCGTGCGGCAGAGGCCGATGCCCTGTGCGCCGAACTCGCGTGCCTTCGCGGTGTCGTCGGCGTTGTCGGCGTTCGCGCGCACCCTGAGGCGCCGCAGGCCGTCGGCCCAGTCGAGGATCGTCTCGAAGTCCTCGTTGATCGCCGGAGGCACGAGCGGCACCTCACCCACGATGACGCGTCCCGTGCCGCCGTCGATCGTGATCACGTCGCCCTCGTCGAGCTGGTGCCCACCGAGGCGGATCGTCCTCGCGCCGGTGTCGATGTCGAGGCCGTCGCAGCCGGCGACGCACGGCTTGCCCATGCCACGCGCGACGACGGCCGCGTGCGACGTCATACCGCCGTGCGCGGTGAGGACGCCCTGCGCCTGGATCAGGCCGTGGATGTCGTCGGGCGTCGTCTCCCAGCGGACGAGGATCACCGCCTCGCCGGCCTTGCCGCGCTCCGCGGCGCTGTCGGCGTCGAGCACGATCTTCCCGCACGCGGCGCCGGGCGAGGCGTTGAGGCCCTGCGCGGCGACCTCGAACTCGGCATCCGGGTCGAGCCGGGGATGGAGCAGCTGGTCGAGCTCGGCCGGATCGATCCGCGCCACCGCCTCTTCCCGCTCGATCAACCCCTCCGCGGTCATGTCGACCGCGCACTTGATCGCCGCCGCGGCCGTCCGCTTCGCGGTGCGCGTCTGCAGGAGGTAGAGGTGACCTTGCTCGACGGTGAACTCGATGTCTTGCATGTCCCGGTAGTGGTGCTCGAGCGAGCCCATCGTCTCGAGGAGCTGGTCGTACGTCTCGGGCATGCGCTCGCGCAGGTCGGCGAGCGGTTGCGGCGTGCGGGTCCCGGCGACGACGTCCTCGCCCTGCGCGTTGACGAGGTACTCCCCGTAGACGCCTTGCTCGCCGGTCGAGGGGTTGCGGGTGAAGCAGACGCCGGTCGCCGAGTCCTCGCCCTTGTTGCCGAACACCATCTGGACGACGTTCACCGCCGTGCCGAGATCGTCGGGGATGCCGTACATCTTGCGGTAGACCTGTGCGCGCGACGAGTTCCAAGAGTCGAAGACAGCCGTGATCGCGCGGCGCAGCTGCTCGCGCGCGTCCTGCGGGAAACCCTGCCCGGTCTCGCGCTCGTAGATCTCCCGCGCCCGCTCGACGGAGTCCTCGATGCTGAAGCTCTCGTGTGGGATGTCGTCGACGGTCTCGCCGAACATCTGGATCAGCCGGCGGTAGCAGTCGCGTGCGAACTCCTCGTTTCCCGTCGAGCGCGCGAGACCCTCGACGGACTCGTCGTTGAGCCCGACGTTGAGGATCGTGTCCATCATCCCCGGCATCGAGACCGCCGCCCCCGAGCGGACGGAAACGAGCAGCGGATCCCCGGGGTCGCCGAACCGCTTTCCGGTCTGCTGCTCGAGCCGCGCGATGTGCTCCGCCACCTCCTCATCGAGCCCCTCGACCTCGCCGCCGGAGGCCATGAAGGCGCGGGACGCGTCGGTCGTGATCGTGAAGCCGGCGGGTACCGGGATCCCGAGCTGGGTCATCTCGGCGAGCCCGACTCCCTTGCCGCCGAGGAGGTCGCGGCCGCCGTCGGAGGGCTCGTCGAAGTCGTAGACGTAGCGGGTCATTGGGGCGCAGATGTTCTCATATGCAGGGCTCTTGCCCCGTCAGCGACGCCGTGCACGGAACTCCGCCATCCAGGCGAGCGCGCGCAGCCCGATCCAGATCGGCGTGAGCAGGACGTAGAAGATGAAATCTCCAATGAGGAGAGCGAGCCACCAGAGGCCCCAACGCCAGAGCGGGATGCGGGGTTTCGCGGTCACCGCGCAGCCTGCGCCTTCGTCTCGCCGGCGCGCTCCTCGACGACGCGGAGGATGCGGTGCGCCGTCTCCTCGATCGACAGCTCGGAAATGTCGATGACGGGGCAGCGGAGCCGGCGGTGGAGCTTCTTGGCCTGCTCGAGCTCCTCGTAGATCTCGGCGAGCTCGGCGTACTGTCGGTTGCGGCCCGGCGCGCCCATCGCCCGCACGCGCGCGCGGCGGATCTCGGCGAGCCGGTCCGGGTCGATCGTCAGCCCGACGACCTTGGCCTGGTCGACCTCGAACAGCTCGGGCGGCGGCGCGATCCCCTTCACGACAGGGACGTTCGCGGCCTTGTGGCCGAGGTAGCCGAGGTAGATCGAGAGCGGGGTCTTCGAAGTGCGGGAGACGCCAACGAGGACGACGTCCGCGTCGTGGAGGCCGTGCGCGACGCCGTCGTCGTAGCGGACGGCGAACTCGATCGCCTCCATCCGCTTGAAGTACGCGGAGTTGAGCGGCGGCCGCGAGCCCGGGGTCATGGTGGCCGCCTGGCCCGAGACGCGGGCGACGGCGTCGATCGGCTGGCCGAGCAGGTCGCAGTAGTGGAGGCGCGCCCGGCGGCAGAGCGTGCGCATGGCTTCGCGGAGCTGCGGCTGGACGAGCGTGTAGACCACGACCGCCGGACGGCCGCGCATCCGGTTCACCGCGAGCTGGAGATCGTCCTGCGACTCGACGCGCGGGTGGCGGATCTCGACGAAGTCCTGTTCCGGGAACTGCGCCTCGAGCGCCTGGACGAGCCGCGCCGCGGTCTCGCCGGTGGCGTCCGAGACGACGTGTAGCTCGACCGGCGCGTTCGGCATCGGCGGTCAGCGTAACCGGGCGCGCTGCCGCGTCCCATCTGGTCCCATCCCAACCCCCACCCACCCGGGGACGCCAGATTACGCCGGCGGCTTTGGCGCCGGCGTCGAGACTTCGTGCCGGGTCAGCGCGAATCGCCCGGGTAACCTCCGCGCATGGCGGAGACGGCACAACCGGTGACGATGGAGACGATCGTCTCCCTCTGCCGCCGCCGCGGCTTCGTCTTCCCCTCCTCCGAGATCTACGGCGGCCTCGGCTCGACGTACGACTACGGCCACTACGGCGTCCTCACGAAGAACAACATCCGCTCCCTCTGGTTCCGCGCGATGGTGCAGGAGCGCGACGACATCGTCGCCCTCGACTCCGCGATCATCCTCAACCCCTCCGTCTGGGAGGCATCGGGCCACGTCGCCGGCTTCAACGACCCCCTCGTCGACTGCCGCACGTGCAAGCTCCGCTTCCGCGCCGACCAACTGGAGTTCGCGAGCTGCGGCCGGAAGCCGAGCAAGCGGCCGGGCGAGACACCGGACTGCGACCTCACCGAGCCGCGCCAGTTCAACCTCATGTTCGAGACGCACGTCGGCGCGCTCCAGGACGAGAGCTCAGCGGCGTACCTCCGCCCGGAGACCGCCCAGGGCATCTTCATCAACTTCAAAAACGTCGCCCAGCTCGCGCGCCGCAAGCCGCCGTTCGGCATCGCACAAGTCGGCAAGTCGTTCCGGAACGAGATCACGCCCGGCAACTTCCTCTTCCGCGTCCGTGAGTTCGAGCAGATGGAGATGGAGTTCTTCGTGCCGCCTGCGGATGCCACGCAGTGGTTCGAATATTGGCTCGACCAGCGACTTACCTGGCACCGGAGTCTCGGTCTCCGGGAGGAAAACCTCCGTCTGCGGGAGCACGGCGAGGCGGAGCGCTCGCACTACTCGAGCGCGACGAGCGACATCGAGTACCTCTACCCGATCGGCTGGCAGGAGCTCGAGGGAGTCGCGAATCGCGGCGCGTACGACCTCACGCAGCACACGCAGCACTCAGGCACGAAGCTCGAGTGGATCGACCCCGACGGCAACCGCTACACGCCGCACGTGATCGAGCCTGCCGTGAGCATCGAGCGCATCTTCGTCGCGCTCCTCTGCGACGCCTACCACGAGGAGGTCGTCGGCGACCGCGAACGCGTCGTCCTCCGCCTTCACCCGCAGGTCTCGCCCGTCAAGGCCGCCATCCTCCCGCTCGTCCCGCGTCACGAAGGCATGGCCACCCGGGCGCGTGCGCTCTACGAGGAGCTGCGCCGGTATCACGTCGTCGAACACGACGACAGTGGCCAGATCGGGAGGCGTTATCGTCGGCAGGACGAAATAGGGACGCCGTGGGCCTTCACCGTCGACGAACAGACGCTCGAAGACGAGACCGTCACCGTACGGGACAGGGACTCGCTCGCGCAGGAGCGGCTCCCGATCAGCGGCGTCCGCGCGTGGCTGGACGACGCGCTGGAGCGGGACTGGTCCTCACCGCAGCCGGACTGACCGCCGCCGGCTGCCTCGGCAGCGCGACGAAGACCGTCACCGCTACGCACACGCAGACGATCACCGAGACGGTGACGACGACAGGATCGGTGAAGTCCGCCAAACCCTGCCGGGGAACCGACCTCACAGCCACGTTCGCCGTGATCCCGAACAGCGCAGGGGCCGGCCAGATCGCCTACGCACTGACCGTCAAGAACACGTCGGCGGGCGCGTGCACCGTACAAGGGATCCCGAAGGGGACCCTGCTCACTGCCAACGGCGAGGCCCTGCCCACCCACGTCAAAGCGTCGGGAGGCGCTGGGAAGCCGGTCGTGCTTCCGCTCGGCGCTTCCGCCACCGCCCAGGCCCGGTTCTCTCCCGACATCGCGGGCGAGGGAGACTCGCAATCGGGAGCTTGCCAACCCCAGGCGCACACGTTAGAGGTGACTGCGGAGGGCGGCGGCGTGACGGAGGCGGCGATCAAGCCGCCCACCAGCGTCTGCGTGCAGGGCACGCTGAGCTTCGAGCCCTTCGACTACGCCGGTTAGGCGCTCCCCGTTAGGCGCTCAGCGTCCGCAGCCGGAAGCCGCCGTGGTACTCGTACGAGGCGGTGATCACGCGTAGGGCGTCGCGCTTCGCCCGTTCCGAGAGACCGAGACCCGACGCGTCGGCCAGCGGCTGCGCGAGGAGCGCCTCGATCCCGCCGACTCCGTCGGGAGCCAACGCAAGCGCCTCGGTCACAGGCGCGCAGCGCTCGCAGACGGCGCCTCCCGCGCGCGGGGAGTAGCCGACGAGCGGTTCCCGCTCGGCGCCGCACTCGGCGCAGGCGGTCACGTGCGGCAGGTAGCCGGCCACCCAGAGCAGCTTGAGCTGGAACGCGAGGCCGAGCGGATCGAGCGTGGGTCGGTCGGCGGCGTGCGGCGCGTCGTGCGAAGCACGCCGGGAGTGACTATCGAGAAGGTCGAGGAAGCGTGTCAGTGCAGTAAACGCCCGGTCGTTCGCCTCCTCCTCGCTGAACAGCCGCAGCATCGCCTCGGCGCCGATCATCCCGACCGAGAACCGGTAGTAGTCCTCGCGTGCGTCGCTGTGCGACCGGACGAGCTGCGCCGCGGTCACCGTCTGGAGCTCGCTGCGCCCCCGGTGAAGGACGAGCTCGACGTGCGACAACGGTTCGAGCCGCGCGCCGAAGCGCGACATCGTCTTTCGCACCCCCTTCGCCACCGCGCCGACCCGGCCGTGCGCTTCGGTGTAGAGGTGAAGCACCCGGTCGGCCTCTCCGAGCCGGATCGACCGGAGCACGACGGCCTCCGTGCTGTACGCCCGTCCGGCCATGCCTCTTGCAGTCTAGGGAGGGCACCGGGCAGGAACCCCTCGCGCGGCCTACGCGTTGTAAGGGGGAATGCCCAGGATCCAGATCTATACGACGCGCTGGTGCGGCTTCTGCGTGCGCGCGAAGACGCTCCTCGACTCTCGCAGGCTTCCGTACGAGGAGATCTCGCTCGACAACGATCCCGCCTTCCGGCAGACGGTGCTCGACGCCACCGGCGGCTGGACGGTCCCCCAGATCCTCGTCGACGGGAAGCCGATCGGCGGCTACACCGAGCTCTGGCGGCTCGACCGGGAAGGTCGACTCGACGAGCTCCTCGCCGCCTGAGCCGGCTGGCACGTCGGGCAGAACCAAGTTGTACGGCCGGCGACCTGCGTGCGGGCGATCAGCGTCCCGCAGCGGTCGCAGGGTTCGTCGCGGCGCCCGTAAACGCGGAACTCGTTCTGCATCGAGCCTCCGCTGCCGTCGGGCAGCCGGTAGTCGCGAAGCGACGACCCCTGACGGGCGAGGCCGTGCTCGAGCGCTGCGCGGATGCCCCGATGGAGCCGTCGCAGCTCGCTCCGGTCGAGCCCGGATGCCGGCCGGAGGGGATTGAGCCGCGCGCGCCACAGCGCCTCGTCGACATAGATGTTCCCCATCCCCGCGAGCGTGCGCTGGTCGAGGAGCGCCGCCTTGAGCGAGGTGCGGCGGCGTGCGAGACGCTCGCCGAGGCGCGCGGCCGTGAAGAGCGCGTCGAGCGGCTCGTCCCCCACCCGCGCGGCGAGATACGGCTCCGCCTCCCCGGACTCGAGCAGAAGCCAGGTGCCGAAGCGCCGCACGTCGCGGTACGCGACATCCGATCCGTCGTCTAGGTGGACAACAGCGCGGCGATGCGGATCGTCCGGGAGCGACCCGCTCGCAGCGCTCAGGAGGCTCCCCGTCATCCGGAGGTGGATCAGGAGAACACGGCCGCTCTCGAACCGAACAACCAGATACTTGCCGCGGCGCTCGACGGCCGCGACGTGTTCCCCTTCGAGCTCGGCCGCCACCTCGGCGGGCTCGTACGGGCGCACGAGGCGCGGATCGTCAATGCTCACCCGCTCGAAGCGCCGGCCGACGAGCGTGGGCTCGAGCTGTCTGCGAACGCTCTCGACCTCCGGCAGCTCCGGCATACGGCCAGCGTAATCGCGTCGCCGAGCGCTACCGAGCGCCCTACGGCGCCACGATTGGCTGCCCGGGAATCCCGCGCGACGGCGCCTTGCCGCCGAGCCAGGCGTTCACGGTTGCGCCGACGTCCGCGAACTCGCCTTCGTGGATCTGTCCGGCTGCGTTGCGCCCTTCGACATAGGCGAGCAGGAGCGCGTACTCGCGGGAGTGATCCGTCGACGGCGTGGTCGGGTCGCAGCCGTGGTCCGAAGTGAGGACGAGCAGGTCGCCCGAACGGAGTGCGTCGAGCAGGTCGGGGAGCCGGTAGTCGAAGTCCTGCAGGCAGCGGTGGAAGTTGACCGGATCGTTGCGATGCCCCCAGAGCATGTCCGTCTCGACGAGGTTGACGAACACGAAGCCCTCGTCGATCTCGCGGAGGAGCTTCTCCGTCAGCTGGATGCCCTCGATGTTCGACTTCGTCGGGTGCGACTCGTCGATGTCCTGCCCTGCGAAGATGTCGCCGATCTTGCCGACGCCGTAGACCTTCCGTCCGGACTCGCGCATCAGCGTCAGGTAGTTCGGCCTGCGCGGCTCGAGCGAGAAATCGTGGCGGTTCGGCGTCCGGACGTAGTTGCCCGGCTCACCCGTGAAGGGCCGCGCGATCACGCGCCCGACCGCATGCTTGCCCGTGAGGATCTCGCGTGCGGCGCGGCAACCGTCGTAGAGCTCCTCGAGCGGGATGGTGTCCTCGTGGGCGGCGATCTGAAACACGGAGTCCGCCGACGTGTAGACGATCCACTTGCCGGTCCGCTGGTGCTCCTCCCCCAGCTCCTGGATGATCTCCGTTCCGGACGCGGCCTTGTTCCCGAGCACCCCGCGCGCGGTGCGGTGCATGAAGGGGTCGATCACGTCGTGCGGGAAGCCGTGCGGGTATGTCGGCAACGCCGTCGAGGTGACGACCCCCATCAGCTCCCAGTGACCGAGGGTGGTGTCCTTCCCTTTCGAGCGCTCTAGGAGCCGACCGGCAACGGCGGGCGCACCCGACTGCGGCGGGCAGCCCTCGAGAGGCTCGACGTTTCCGAGCCCGAGTGCCTCGAGGTTCGGGAGGTCGAGGCCACCGACCGCGTGCGCGACGTTGCCGAGCGTGT
>Ga0075434_100006180_pt1 | contig 10965 bp, 6 predicted proteins | sample RhiMethybrSRZTD3_FD_75298 | JGI IMG/M metagenome (GOLD analysis project Ga0075434, IMG submission 75298) | Populus rhizosphere microbial communities from Tennessee, USA - Rhizosphere MetaG P. TD hybrid SRZTD3 | ecosystem: Host-associated > Plants > Roots > Rhizosphere > Soil | place: USA...
TGTCCGGTGTCTTGATTCCGATCCTCAGCACCTGTTCGGCAATCAGATGCAGCGCGATCAGTCGCAGGCTTCGGACGATCGGTTCATGTTCGCCATAGACACGTACTCGGATGGGAGATCGGGCTACTACTTCGAAATCAATCCATCCGGTGCAATGGGCGACGGACTGGTCCTGCCGGGAAATGGCGTCAACGTGAATCGTTCGTGGGATGGTATTTGGAACGCGCGGGTCGTGCACACCGACGACGGCTGGACGGCCGAGATCGAAATTCCGCTGAAGACCATTAACTTTGATCGGAAGTCGACGAGTTGGGGTATCAACTTCCAGCGTTCGGTACGCCGGAAAAATGAAGAAAGTCTCTGGAGCGGATGGGCACGGAATCAGGGGCTGACTTATATGACGGTCGCGGGCCGGCTCGAAGGCCTCGAAGGACTGCGTCAAGGCATCGGTCTCGATCTCCTGCCGTATGTCGTCGGCAGTACGTCGGCTGCGCCTGGACGCGGTTCGCCATCTGCCGTCCAAAAAGGCGCGCTGGGCGGCGATGTCGTGTACAACATCACGCCGGGTTTGCGCGCGAATCTTTCCGTGAATACCGATTTCGCTGAGACTGAAGTCGACCAGCGCCAGGTCAATCTCACTCGATTCCCTCTTTTCTTTCCTGAGAAGCGCGCGTTCTTCCTCGAAAACGCGAGCGTGTTTGATTTTTCGCGCGAACCGGGCACCGCCATCATGCCGTTCTTTAGCCGCCGGATTGGTTTGGATGATTCCGGTACGCCGCAACCGATCGACTACGGCGCGAAACTCACCGGACACGCCGGAGCGTTTGACGTCGGAGCGCTGCAGGTTCACACGCGAGATGCAGGAAACGTGACGGCGGAAGACTTCACGGTTTTGCGAACACGCCGGCGCTTCTGGCGCCAGTCTTACATCGGCGGCGTCGTCACTCGACGCAACGGCGAGACCACACCGGCACGCGAGACCGGCGGAATCGACATTTCCTTCTCAACGCCGACATTCCTGCACAAGCAGGTGCTTGAGGTGAGCGGCTTCTATCTGAACACGACAAAGCTTCCCGGCACTCGCGGCGGAGCAGCCTTTGGCGGGCGAATCAATCTTCCGAATGATCCAGTGAACGTGCGGATATCCGTGCGCGAAGTGCAGGACGGCTACGACCCCGCCGTAGGCTTCGTCGACCGACGCGGGTACCGCTTGATCGATCCCGGCCTTCGCTACATCGTTCACATCAAGAACAACCCTGTCATTCGCCGCTTTTCACTCGAAGCCGATGTGAACTCGATCTACGACATGAACGGAACTTTAGAAACCCGCACACCCGACTTTCAGTTAATTCGTGTCGAGTTGCAATCGAGCGATATGCTGGAGTTTCACCTGAGGCCACTGCATGAGCGATTGCCGCGCAACTTCCAGATCTTTTCCGGAATCGTTTTGCCGGCGGGCTCGCAATATGACTTCCTGCGACGGCGGTTCCAGGTCCAATCCGCTGCGCGGCGGCCCGTTTCGATCAACGCGACATACGAGGACGGCAAGTTTTATTCAGGCGATCGGCGGCAGATCAACGGTACGGTGAGTGTTCGTCCGCATCGTGGATGGCTCATCAATGTCGGAGCCGATTACAACCACGTGATTCTCAAAGAAGGCCGTTTTACGACTCGCGTCTGGCTGAACGACATCAACACCCAGTTCAATCCGTTCGTATCGCTCGTCAACCGGATTCAATTCGACACCGTCACGCGTCAACTCGGATGGCAATCACGTTTCCGCTGGATCATGAGCCCGGGGAATGACGTGTTCGTCGTCTACAGCCACAACTGGATTGACGACGCTTCCTTTCGCACTCTGGATCGCAAAGGATCCATCAAGATCGTGAAGACGGTGCGATTCTGAGGGAAAGGTTTTGTATCTGGACTCGGGCTGAAGCCGGCAACTACGGGGTTGCCACCTTCTACTCGACGTACACGACGTGGTTGACGCCTTTTTCAATGAAGAGCGAGCGCACGACACGCAGTTCTTTGATATCAAGAAGGGTGAGCAGACCATCGTTGGCGCGGACAACGTAGAGTGCGTCACCGCGATCCACGATATCCCCGCCCCCCTCGTTGCCTTCGGGCTGGCCGGCGGTTGGTGAGCCGACGTTGATCTGCTTGAGAACCTTCATCGATTTGACGTCCATAACGTACACAAACGGCATCTTGTTGCCTGCTGCGAATGCCACCGTTTTCCCGGCGAGTCTGCGGACGACAACATAGCCTGTATCATTCACGGCAATAGTGCCGACGTTCATCCGCGCCGCCGTGTCGATGACTTTCATGTCATCTGCCGTCGGCGAGACCAGGTAGGGCGAATCTTCGCTCATCCATTCATCGTGCGCGCCGGGCCAGACCTGGCTGCCGCCCACAAGCGTCGCTACGACAGTGTCCATCGCCGGATTGATCACGACCACGTGACCGTCGTTGCATGCGACATACACCATTTTCGTTGGAGTGTTGTAGCTATGACCGTGAGTGCCCTTGCAGCCGGTATCGATCGTGCCGGTTTCCCTGTATTGCGAGAGACTGAGCACATGAAGATTGCGGTCGTTTACGTTTGTTGCGTACGCTTTGTCGCCGAGTTGTGCGCTCCAGAGCAGTTTGCCGTGACCCCCCTTTTTCGCGTCCGTTGCGGCGAGAACCTTGTGTGTTAAAGCAAGGCTGCCGATGTCGATGACATAGAACGTGCCTTCAATGTCCGAGTGGATCCAGATTTCTTTGCCGCCTTTCGGATTGTAGCTATGGACCGGCCGCTCCCCAACCGAGATCGACTTGATCACTTTCATCGAATCAACGCTGATGACCTGGACTGCGTTGTGTGTGCGGTCGTTGGCGAACACCAGCTTCCGGTCGGGGCTCACCAGAACGTCGCCCCAGGCGATGTTTGTCTCAGGAATGCTCGCAGATTGCATCGTTTTTGGATCGACGATGCTGATCTTGTTCGGTGAGAACGTGTAGATCACATTATGAGTCCGCACGTTGGCGGCAATGGTTCTGCCGGCCGTAGTCATCGAACCTATCCCGATGGCGATCACCGTGAGGGTGAGCATCGAGGCCAACCTGCGGTTCGTCAGCACGCCGCACCTCCTGGTCGAGTGATTTGATGGCCGGATTATATACCACCGAAAACACATCGCCTGAACTCGGAGCGCGTGAGTTAATGTCTCAGTTTCAATTTGGATAGCGGTAGTCCCCTCCCCGGAACAGGAGGAGACTACCAGTCACTTTTCTTTGCAGTACGTAATCTGCCAATCACCCCGGATTACAAGCCATTCATCAAAAAAGTATTGGGGGCGCCGTCTTCTTCTTACTAGATTGCCGAAATGCTGGAGGCTGTAAATCTATCCAAAAGCTACAACGGTACGGTCGCGCTCAGAGACCTGAACCTTCAGATACAACCGGGTGAAGTGCTTTGCCTGCTGGGAGCGAATGGCGCCGGAAAGACGACGACGATCAATCTCTTTCTCAATTTCACGAAACCGAGTTCCGGCCTCGCGAAAGTAAAGGGTCTCGATGTGACGGAACACCCCATCGAGACCAAGCGGTACATCGCGTACATACCGGAGCAGGTCATGCTGTATAAAAATCTCACCGGTCTCGAAAACCTCGGTTACTTCACCGCGCTTGCGGGACACACCGACTACGGCCGCGAACGTTTGCTGGAATGTTTCGATCAAGTCGGTCTGGCACGTGAAGCCGCTCAGCACCGCGTCGCGACCTATTCAAAAGGTATGCGGCAGAAAGTCGGCATCGCTATCGCGCTCGCCAAGAAAGCCGAGGCGCTGCTGCTGGACGAGCCGACATCGGGCCTGGATCCCAAGGCTTCGAACGAATTTTCAACGTTGATCCGGAAAATGAGCGAGGCTGGCGTCGCAACTCTCATGGCGACTCATGATTTGTTCCGCGCGAAGGAATCGGGAACGCGCGTCGGGATCATGAAGCACGGCAGTCTGGTTGCCACGCTTCACACTGGCGAGGTCGGACATGCGGACCTTGAACGAATTTACCTGGAGCACATGCATGAATAATCCCAGCCGAATGATTATCAGTATTGCAAAAAAAGAAATGACCGAAATGTTCCGCGACGGCAGATTTCGTCTGGCATCGGGTATCGTGGCGGTCCTCCTGTTGGCATCGCTCGCAGCCGGCTGGAAACAGTACGGCGATCTGAAGAACCAGCATGAGACGGCACAAAAAGCGGAGCGCTACAACTGGCTCGGACAAACGCCAAAGAATCCGCACCAGGGAGCGCACTACGGTGTTTACGCTTTCAAGCCGAAGAGTCAGCTTTCAATCGTGGATACCGGCGTGGATCCATACATCGGCGTTGCGGTGTACCTCGAGGCTCACAAACAAAATGAATTCAAGTTCCGGCCGGCGCAGGATGCAGCGACGTCCATTCAACGCTTTGGTGAACTCACAGCTGCGGTAGTCCTTCAAATTCTGATTCCTCTCCTGATCATCCTCCTGGCCTTCTCCTCATTCGCTGGTGAGCGTGAGCAAGGAACACTGCGCCAGCTTCTGAGTTTGGGAGTTGAACGGTCTCGTCTTGCCGCGGGTAAAGCGCTCGGCGTCGCCGGCGCTCTTGCAGCGGTGCTCGTCCCGGCAACCCTGATTGGTGTTCTTACTCTGGCTCTGACCTCCAGCAAGGGATTACTTGCGGTGGATGTGTCGCGCACGATCCTGATGATCGGCGCGTACGGTCTGTACTTCCTCATATTCCTGTCACTGTCGCTAGCGGTCTCTGCCCTTTCGTCCTCCTCGCGGGTCGCGCTTGTTGTCCTGCTCTCATTCTGGATATTGAATGGCCTCATCGCGACCCGCACTTTTTCCGATCTTGCAGGCTTTCTGCATCCGACTCCGTCGGAAGTGGAGTTTGACACGGCATTGCAACGCGACTTGGAGGACACCAGGGAATTGAACGCCAGGCTTGACGAGATCAAGTCCGGACTCTTCCAGAAGTACGGCGTGAGCAAGCTTGACGACCTCCCGATTAATTTCCGTGCGATATCGCTGCAGCAAGCCGAAGAGCTCAACTATACGAAATTTGAAAAGCACTTCGGTGACGTGTTCGATCGCTTCGAACAGCAGAACGGCATCTACCAGCTGGGCGCGGCCGTCGCGCCGCTGCTTGCGGTGCGCTCGCTGTCGATGGGATTGGCGGGCACAGATTTTGCGCACCATCGTGACTTCACGACGGCGGCTGAAAACTATCGTCGCACGATCGTCCGATACATGAATGACGACATTCTTGTTCACCCGACGAAGGCCGGAGAGGAATACATCGCGGGCAGCGAACTGTGGAAGACGGTGCCGGAATTTCAATATGAGGCGCCGGGGCCTCTTTGGGCGCTGAGTCGCTACAAGACGAGCATCGTGCTGCTGATCGTGTGGCTCGCCGCGGCTGCGGCCGCTGTAGTTTTCGCGGCACGTAGAATCCAGGCCTGACAGGAGCTGCCGGATGCTGGGAAGGATCGCGCGGCATGAATGGCGCATGCTGTTTTCAGAGAAGACGCCATGGGTGATCTTACTTTTGCTGGCGGCGTCGATCGGCTACGCGGTCATGAATGGTCTGCAGTGGACTCGATTTCAACAGACCACGCTGGGGAACGCGTTTGCCGAGCAGAAGGGCAGATACGCCGACCTCAAGCAGCAGGTCGCCGCCATCGAAGCCGGTAAGAAGCCCTCGCCCTTCGCCGATCCGCGAATGCCGGATGCCGTTGGCGGACGTCTTGCCGGCACATACGCGGCCATGCCTCCGTTGCCGCTGTCGCCGCTGTCGGTTGGCCAGAGCGATGTCCTTCCCTACTATTTCAAGATATCGACAGCGTCGAAAGAATCGGTGCTGACTTCCAATGAGATCGAAAACCCGAATCGGCTGCTGGCGGGCCGGTTCGATTTGTCGTTCGTAGTTATCTATCTATTTCCCCTTCTGATCACCGCGTTGAGCTACAACCTTCTTTCGTCGGAACAGGAGCAAGGAACGCTGGCGCTGCTTCTCTCGCAGCCGGTGCCGTTGCGCACCTTCATGGCCGGCAAGATCGGCCTGCGCGCGGCGGTCATTATCGCCGTGGTCGTGCTCTTTTCGTTCACCAGCCTTGCGATCGCCGGCATCGACCTGACCTCATCAGATGCGACTACGAGATTGCTTATTTGGAGCGGCGTCGTTGCCGCATACGCCGCGTTCTGGTTCGGCGTTGTTCTGTTTGTAACTTCGTTCGGCCGAAGTTCGGCGACAAATGCCATGGCGCTGGCCGCAACATGGTTGCTTTTGGTTGTGGTGTTGCCTTCCACCTTGAATATGGCCGCTTCGGTTCTATATCCGATGCCGTCGCGTGTGGATATGATCGCGGCATTGCGGGTCGCTTCAGACGAGGCTTCGGCAAAAGGAAACCAGTTGCTGGCGAAATACTACGGCGACCATCCGGAACTCGTGTCGGTCACCGATTCGGAAAAGGCGTTAAACGACGTGGCCGTCACGCGTCTTGCCATCGATGATGAGATCGAGCGGCGGGTCCGTCCGGTTGTCGATCGTTATGACATTCAGCTTGCAAGCCAGCAGCGCCTCGTGGATCGCTTCCGGTTGTTCTCGCCGGCCATCGTTGCGCAGGACGCGTTAAACGACGTCGCGGGCACGGGAGCCGCGCGGTACCGGCATTTTGTCTCGCTCGTCGAGGACTATCACACAAAGTGGCGGTCCCTGTTCTCCCCGATGATCATCAAGAAGCAAAAATTCACGGCTGCGATGTACGACAATCTGCCTCAGTTCGAATTCCACGAAGAAGCAATCGGGGAAATAATTACTCGGACGAGCGCGGCCATCGGTGCGCTCTTCCTTTCAAGTGTGATACTCGCGGCCATCAGCGTTCGCCGCCTCAGGAGATTTTCGATCGCCGGCTAATGGTGCCGATTTGCTCAAAGCCGTATTTGCCCGACTCCCTCGAAATAGCGCAAGGCACAAGTCTCCATAGCGGCTGTGTGAGAGCTGAATGTTCCGGCCATGCGCCCGTTCGTTGAAAAAACGCATCATTCGATCGTGGAGAGACGGTCTATGTTCAGCCCTTTAGAGAGGACTACCGCTGCGATCCACAAAAAATATTCGATCGCCGGTTAAATCGTTTCGTCCTGCGGATTCGTCGAACAAGTTAGCCGGCTATGATGTTTAGATGAAAGCATTCCACAAATATATCTTCTGCGCCGCCCTACTGCTGGTCTGCAGTTCGGCCGGTTCCGCCCGCCAGGCGGCACGGTTCTCACCCGATGTAGCAAGAGTCACTCTCAAAAACGGACTGCGTGTTGTGATCATTCGTAATCCCCTCGCGCCTGTAGCAACGCTCGAAGAGAACTATCTCGCCGGCGCCAACGAAACGCCGCCGAATTTCCCGGGTATTGCCCATGCACAGGAGCACATGGCGTTCCGTGGATGTACGGGAATATCGGGAGATCAGACGGCCGCGATGTACGCCCAACTCGGCGGAGTCAACAACGCGGATACGCAGCAGAACATCACGCAGTATTTCACGACCGTGCCCGCGGCCGATCTGGACATCGCTCTGCGAATCGACGCGGCCTGTATGGCCGGCATTGACGATGAGGATTCGCAGTGGAATGAGGAGAGAGGGGCCATCGAACAGGAGGTTGCGCGCGACCTCTCAAACCCGACCTATAAGTTTCTGGTCCGGCTCAATCAGGACCTGTTCGAAGGTACGCCTTACGCGCACGATGCTCTCGGAACGAAGGAATCCTTCGATGCGACCACCGGAGCCATGCTCAAAAAGTTCTCGCACGATTGGTATGCACCGAACAACGCGCTGTTGGTAATCGTCGGCGACGTCGATCCTCCAAAGGTCCTCTCCCAGATTGGCCAGTATTACGGTTCCATTCCGCGGCATTCACTGCCCCCTCGTACGGCTGTTCGCCTGAAGCCCGTGAAGCCGGACTCATTCACGCTCGACAGCAATCTGCCTTACGTTTTGTCTTTTGTCGCTTATCGAATGCCCGGCACACGCAGCCCCGACTATGCTGCCGCCCGCGTTCTTTCCGATGTATTAGCGAACCAACGAGCTAATCTTTACGCCCTCGTGCCACAGGGAAAAGCTCTGGCCGCCGAATTTGGAATGGCCGAGACGTATCCATTGGCCAGTGCGGCTTTCGCGATGACCGCCATACCTGCCGACGGCGATGGCGCAACGAGCGCGGAAGAAATCAAAAGGATTCTGGCGGACTATGCCGCTCACGGCGTTCCTGCCGAGCTTGTGGACGCCGCAAAGCGTGCAGAAATTGCCGGCGCGGAATTTCAGCGGAATTCGATTCCGGGTCTCGCAGCGGTCTGGTCGCAAGCGCTCGCCGCAGATGGACGAAACTCTCCGGATGACGATGTTGCGGCGGTCAGAGCGGTGACCGCCGCTGATGTGAATCGAGTCGCGAAGCGGTACCTCATCGAGAAGAACTCCGTAACTGGAATACTCAAGCCGGTACCCGCGGGTGGTCCGATATCCTCGAAAGGTTTCGGTGGTGGTGAGAAACTCACGTCCGCCCCAACCAAGCCGGTTGAATTGCCGGACTGGGCCAAAGGCCGGTTATCGGGTGTCGAGGTGCCGAAGCAGGAATTGACGGTATCCGACAACAAACTTGCGAATGGAATTCGATTGATTGTGAAGACGATAACCGCCAGCCCGACGATCACTGTTCTTGGAAGCATTCGCAATCAGCCGGATCTCGAAACTCCTCCAGGCAAGGATGGCGCACAGGAAATTCTCGAAGAACTTTTTAATTACGGGACAAAGAGTCTCGACCGCCTCGCGTTTGAGAAAGCCCTCGATGACATTGCTGCGAGGGAGAGCGCAGGATTCAGTTTCTCTCTTCGTGTCCTCAAGAACGATTTTTCACGCGGCGTCGAACTGCTTGCGGACAACGAACTGAATCCGGCTTTACCGCCCGCCGCCTTTGAAATCGTCAAGCAGCAGACGGCGGAACTCGTGAGTGGAAATCTCAAAAGTCCAACCTATAGAATCCGACGCGCTCTGATCGAAGGGCTGGTACCTCCTGCTGATCCCGCCCGAAGAGAAACGACGCCCGCAACGCTGGCGACAATCACGTTGGACGATATCAAACAGTATCATGCGAAAACGGTCCGGCCGGATTTAACAACGATTGTTGTTATAGGTGATGTCTCGCCGACGGACGCGCGCGCCACCATCGAGAAGTGGTTCGGCGCGTGGAAGGCTTCCGGGCCTCCGCCGGACGTCGTTCTTCCGGCTGTGCCGGCAAATCCGGTGGGAGCTGTGCTGGTTCCCGATCCGTCCGAGTTGCAGAACGATGTCACTCTGGCGGAAGAGTTGGAACTCAATCGCTACAACCCCGATTACTACGCCCTCGATTTAGGAAACCATATCCTCGGTGGAGGCTTCTACGCCACACGCCTTTATCACGATCTTCGGCAGGTGACGGGTTACGTCTACTCCGTTGATGTCGCCGCGACGGCCGGCCGGACACGCGCGACATACACCGTTACGTATGCGTGCGATCCGATGAATACGTCAAAGGCACAAGCCCTCATCGTCCGGGATCTCACGGACATGCAGACGACGCCGGTGACTCCCGCCGAATTACAGCAGGCCAAGGCGCTTCTGCTGCGACAGATCCCGCTGCGGGAGTCCGGCGAAGATGCGGTCGGGGGCGGGCTGCTGGCGAGAGCGCAACTCGATCTTCCACTAGATGAACCTGTCCGGGCGGCGCTGCGCTATTTCGATCTCACGGCGGAACAGATACGTACGGCATTTCAGAAATGGATTCGCCCGAACGGATTCGTGCAGGTGACTCGCGGTCCCGCGAACCAATAGCAGTTCCGAACTGCTCATGCGCGTCTTACGACATTTCGTTAGCTTTCGTCGCTAACAGGATTTCGACCGGATGCAATTCCGGGTTCAGTCCGTCAAAATGCTTTCATGAAGTCCACACTTGATCGATATATCGTTCTGTTTTTGGCTGCGGTTTGCCTCGTTACGCCGAGCTTTGCCGCAAAGCCCCAGAAGAACTCCAACGTCGATGACATCGGCAATCGCAATATCAACAAGGGAAACATTTTTCCCACGATGTCGCTTGAAAAGGAGATTGCTCTCGGCCGGCAGCTGGCTGAACAGGTTGAACGGCAGTCCAAGCTCGTAACGGATTCCGTAATTAATGAGTACGTGAACCGGATCGAGCAGAACATCGTCCGAAATTCCGACGCAAAAGTTCCATTCAGCACCAGAATTATCGATTCGGATGAAGTCAATGCCTTCGCTCTTCCCGGCGGTTTCTTATTCGTCAACTCCGGCCTGATCCTCGCCGCCGATAACGAAGCGGAATTGGCGGGTGTGCTTGCGCACGAGACCGCCCATGTTGCGGCCCGACACGGCGCGGAGACGGCTTCCAGGGAAACAGCGTTCAATCTCGCCTCCATACCACTCATATTTCTCGGAGGAGGGGTTGGATATGGCGCACGGCAGGCAGCAGGACTTGCCATTCCGCTGCAGTTTCTAAAGTTCAGCCGCAACCAGGAGGCTGAAGCCGACTATCTCGGCGCACAGTATATGTACAAGACCGGCTATGATCCCAGCGCGATGCTGAGCTTCTTTGAGAAACTTCAGGCGAAAGAGAAGGCCAGGCCGGGAACGATGAATTCCCTGTTTACCGATCACCCTCCGACTCCCGATCGAATTGCCGCGGTCAAGAAAGAGATTGAGACGATCCTGCCGCCTCGTGAGCAATATGTCTTGACGAGTTCGGAATTCGATACGATCAAATCCCGGCTCACTGCATTGGAAAATCAGCAGCCGGTCGAAAGCGACAAGCAGTTACAGCGGGCTACCGCAGTTGAGGATCGCCCGCCGTTGAAGCGCAAGAACTGATCCATGGTTGCGACATTCAAGGCTC
>Ga0075434_100006181_pt1 | contig 10964 bp, 8 predicted proteins | sample RhiMethybrSRZTD3_FD_75298 | JGI IMG/M metagenome (GOLD analysis project Ga0075434, IMG submission 75298) | Populus rhizosphere microbial communities from Tennessee, USA - Rhizosphere MetaG P. TD hybrid SRZTD3 | ecosystem: Host-associated > Plants > Roots > Rhizosphere > Soil | place: USA...
CTGGGTTCAAGGGTGTTCAACGGGATGGCCGACGTAATGGCTTCAATGGACACTCTCTTGTTCCTCCGTATGGCCGCGACAGTGGCAGGAGCGGTGCCAGCAGGTGCGTGGATCCGGGCTACGGGTATAAGGTGTTCACCGGCAACGGCTTGGATGGATGGAGTGTGCCGCGTGCGCGCTCTCGCCGATACCTGAGCAGGGCCAGCGCGTTGCCCGCTCGCGCGCATCGATGCGCTCGCGGCGCGTAGCGCGAGACAATCGGCGTGCAACAGCCCCGCTTTGCGCGCAGATCGACGTGATTTACGTATCCAGCACCCGGGGCCATTTGCACGGCCAACTTTTTGGCCGGGCGTTCAGTTTCTGACTCCGCCTCCGCGCGGCGCGCTTCGGCGGACAAGTTCTATGAGAATTCGACTACTCGGCATTGTCGTTACCGCGGCCATCCTCGTGGGAGGATTCGCGTTCTGGCGATCGCCCGCGGCGCCGGGCGGCGGCGCCGTAGCAATCAGCGTCGGCGGGGCGCAGCATCGCGGCGGCCAGATCGTCACCTCCGGGCGCGCGGGCCCGCGCACCTTCAACCGCCTTCTCGGCCAGGATCAACTCTCGTCGGTCCTCAGCATGCTCACCATGGGGCGGCTGCTGCGCGTCAACTTCAGCACCTTCGAGGTCGAGCCGTGGCTGGCGGAGAAGTGGGACGCCTCGCCCGACGCTCTTACCTACACCTTTCATCTGCGCCCGGGGCTCACCTGGTCCGACGGCGTGCCGTTCACAGCGGACGATGTGGTGTTCTCGCTGCAGGCGATTTTCGACCCGAAGACGCACAGCTACCTTGCGGACGTGCTCACGGTCGGCGGCAAGCCGATCACCGCCGACGCGCCCGATGCCTCGACCGTCGTCATCCACTTTCCGGCGGCGTCCGGCCCGGGGCTGCGGCTCCTCGACAGCCTCTGGGTGATGCCGAAGCACAAGCTCGAAGCGGCGTTGAAGGGCGGCACCTTCGCGCAGGCGTGGAACACCGATACGCCACCGTCCGAGCTGGCCGCGATGGGGCCGTTCGTCATCCGCGAGTACGTGCCGAACCAGCGCATCGTGCTCGATCGCAACCCGCGCTACTGGCGCAAGGCGGCCGACAGCACCCAGCTTCCCTATCTCGATCGCATCGTCTACGAAATCATTCCGGACCAGGATGCGGAGCTCCTGCGGCTGCAGTCGGGAGACATCGACCTGACGCAAAGCGAGCTGCGGCCCGATGACTACGTGCCGGCCAAGCGCGCGGAGGATCAGGGCCGGCTGAAGGTGCAGGAGGTCGGCGTCTCGCCGAAGGCCGACGCCTTCTGGTTCAACCTGAAGCCCGAGGCGTGGAAGAACGATCCGCGCTTCGCGTTCGTGCGCAGGCGCGAATTCCGCCAGGCGATTTCCTACGCGGTGGATCGCGAGAAGTTCGCGGAGAACGTCTACCTGGGCGCGGCGGTCCCGATCTGGGGTCCAATCACGCCGGGCAACCCACTCTGGTTCTGGCCTGATGTGCCGCGCTACTTTCACGACGTGAACAAGGCGAAGGAGACGCTGAAAGGCATCGGCCTCGAGGACCGCAACGGCAACGGCGTCGCCGAGGACGCGCAGGGGCACGAGGCACGCTTCACCGTGGTGACGCAGCGCGGCGTCGGCTGGTACGAGCGCGGCCTCGCGGAGCTGCGAAGTCAGCTCGCGCCCGTCGGCATCGCGATCGAGCCCGCGGGGCTCGAGAACGCGACGCTGAACCAGCGTCTGGTCAAGAGCGATTACGAGGCGATGTACCAGCGCTTCGGCACGACAGACCTCGATCCCGCCTCGGAGCTCGACATGTGGTTGAGCAGCGGCGAAGGGCACTTCTGGCATTTCGGCGACACCAAGCCCGAGGCGTGGGAGGCGCAGATCGACGCGCTGATGAAGGAGAACGTCGCGACCGTCGATCAGGCGCGCCGCAAGCAGACGTTCAACGAGGTGCAGCGCATCTTCGCCGAGAACCTGCCGGTGCTCTACTTCGCCACGCCGAGGATGTACTACGCCTACAATGTGCGCGTGGAAGGCGTGAAGCCGTCCGTGCTGCGGCCGGTCGCGCTCTGGAACGCGGACATGCTATCTGTCCGCTCCGGTGCCCCGTAGAGCGGCGCCCTACACCACCCAACACGTGGTTCATTTCCTGTTCCGCCGGCTTGCCTTCGCGCTCCTTCTCGTCATTGCGGTCTCGTCTTCCGCGCTCCTCCTCACACGGCTGGCGCCCGGCGATCTGACGACGGAGCTTGGCGCGCGCGCGCGGCCGGAGGATGTTGCGCGGGCGCGGGAGCGTTTCGATCTCAATCGCAGCCCGCTGTCGCAGCTTGGCGGGTGGGCGGTTCGCGCGGCGCGCTTCGACTTCGGCGACTCCTTTCTCTACGACCGTCCGGTCGGCGGCCTCATTCGCCGGGCCGCGGGGAACACCGCGGTGCTGGCGGTCGCCGCGCTCGCTGTCGCGACCCTGCTCGGCATCCCGCTCGGCATCGTCACCGGCAGCCGACGCGGCGCACTGGCCGCCGCGATCCGTGGCGTCTCGCTCGTCTGCCTGTCGATTCCGCCGCTGCTGACCTCGCTCCTGCTGGTCTTCGTCGCGTCGAGGACCGGATGGCTTCCCGCCGGCGGCATGACGTCCGTGACGGCAATCGACGCCGGCTGGTCTGCGTGGATGCTCGACGTCGCGAGACATCTGCCACTGCCCGCGCTTGCTCTGGCGCTGCCGCTCGCGGCGACCTTCGAGCGCCTGCAGTCGCAGGCCATGACCGAAACCATTCACCAGCCGTTCATCGTCGCGGCGCTCGCGCGCGGCGTCACGTGGCGGACGCTGCTGATCGATCACGCCTGGCGCGCGTCGCTGCGATCGATGTGCGCCATCTACGGGCTCGCCATCGGCGCGCTCCTTTCGGGCTCGTTCGTGGTGGAGTACGTCACCGCGTGGCCTGGCCTCGGCCGTCTGATGTACGAAGCGCTGCGCGCGCGTGACATTTATCTGGTCGCCGGCTGCGCGGCGATGGGTGGAGTATTCCTCGCCTTCGGCAGCGTGGTGGCCGACCTGCTGCTGTTTGCCGCCGACCCGCGCGTGCGCGAGGGACAGACCACGTGAAGGTCGAAGCGCGGAGGGCGAAGGGCGAAGTATGAAGACCGCCGGGCGCGCGCTGCTCATCGCGATCGTTTTCGTCGCCGTGGCAGCGCCGTGGCTGGCGCCGAACCCGCCAGATCGGCAGTTCGACACCTATTTATATGCGCCGCCGACGAGCCTCCACGGCACCTATTTCTATCCACTCCGGATCGTCAGCCGGCTCGAGCGCCGGTTCGAGGAGGTGCGCGACCGGCCGGTCCGCGTCGAGTGGCTCCGCGGGCATCTCGTCTCGAGCGCCGACGACCGGGAGCCGCTGCTGCTGCTTGGCGCGGACTCGTACGGCCGCGACATCTTTGCGCGGCTGCTCTACGGATCGCGTGCGTCGCTCGGCCTCGCCGCGCTCGCGACGCTGGTCACGATGATCCTCGGCGCCGCAGTCGGCGGCATCGCGGGCTATGCGGGCGGCGCCGTGGACGAGATCCTCTCGCGCTTCGCGGATTTCGTTCTCGTGCTGCCCGCCATCTATGTCGTCCTCGCGCTTCGCGCCGTGATGCCGCTGGTGCTGCCGCCGGGCCAGGTCTTCGTGCTGCTCGTCGGCATCTTCGCGCTCGTCGGCTGGCCCGTCGTCGCGCGCGGCGTCCGCGGCATCATCGCGTCGGAACGCGAGCGCGAATACGTGACCGCCGGACGCGCGGCCGGCGCGGGGCCGCTGCGGCTGCTTGCGGTCCACCTGATGCCTGCGGCTCGAGGCTATCTGCTTACCCAGGCGACGCTGCTGCTGCCCGCATTCATCCTCGCCGAGGCGACGCTGTCGTACGTCGGTCTCGGTTTTCCAGACAGCGTGCCGACGTGGGGAACGATGTTGTCCAACGCGTCGAATGTCGCGCTCGTCGGCGAAGCCCCCTGGATGCTGGCGCCGGCGGCGGCGATTTTCCTTGTCGTGCTGGCGGTGAATCTCGTCGTGCAGGGAAGCGGGCGGCCACCGCTCGTCCGCTAGCATCGAGGCGTTGGGCGAAAAGCCCCGGACGAATCCGGGGCTTCACGTCGACCGGAACTCAGGAGGGACAGTGTGACCGGACGAACTCTCTAGCCTTTGTTCGAGTAGCGGCGTCGGAGCCGCGAGGCGACACCGACCAGGCCCGTACCGAAGAGCACCAGCGAGCCGGGCTCCGGAACAAGGGTCTGACCACTACCCCCACCACCCGGAACGGAGGTGTTGGTGATATCAGTGCTAATCGCCGTGTACGGCGAACCCTGCCCCGAGCCGTTGAAGCCCGTCGCGAACCCGAAGAACGCGAACTGCGTCGCCGGATCGAGTCCGATCGCGAACAGCAGGTCCCGAGACTTGGTGTCGTTGCCGGACGCGTAGATGCTGCCGACTGCGCCGTTATTGATCGCCACATTGACGCCGCCGGAAAGGTCGCCGCTCAACAGGTTGACCGGAGCAACAATGCCGAGCGCTGGAATCGAGCCGACAAGCGTAATGGTGTTCAGGTTCTTGTCGAAGCTCAGAAGACCGCAGCCTCCGAAGGCGTCGCCGCACACGCCCGCACCCTCGACATCGAAGATGCCGTTGTTGACGGGAGCACCGACGATGGTGACCGTGTCAATGAAGATGCCCGATCCCGTGATGTTGGCACCGATATTTATGATCCCGCCGGCGCCGCCACCGGAACCGGTTTGGAAATCGATCACGGTGATGTCTGCGGCAGACGCTGATCCCGTGCCCAGCGCGAATACTGCCAACGCCAGAACTGATTGTGCGAGGCGCTTCATATTGGCCACTCCGTCGATGTGGTAAACACGTGTGGGACTGTTGGCACCACGTTAGTGTTGGGCCACGTTCGTGCCCCACATCGCAACGCCAGTGCCAGGCTCGATTCAGGAAGTGCACGCTCGAGGAATTGACGGATTAAACGCTGATAGGTTTCGACTTGCGAGCGCCGAGACCGAGGGGACTGCAAGCGGAGGATCCGCTGCGAATTTTAAAAGTCGCCGTGGAAGAAGACTGAAGGAGTCACCTTGGTCTGGCGTCCCATAGGTGATAAGCGAGAATGTGCAAATTGTCCGTTACTAAAAGCAAAATCGAGCTAATCCGGAGCGTACACGGTGAAGTCGCCACCGGAAGAGACTTCGGATCCGAAGGACGTCTGTACAATTGAACCCATGAGTTCGAAGAAGTTCGCAGGCGTCTTCACCCCCATCGCCACACCGTTCACCAGCGACGACACGCTGGACGAGAAAGCGCTCGCAAGCAACATCAGGCGCTGGATGACGACGCCGCTGACGGGGCTGGTCGTGCTTGGCTCCAACGGCGAAGCGCCGCAGCTCGAGGACGAGGAAGCCGAGAGGGTCGTTGAAATCGCGCGGGCGGCCATGCCCAAGGACCGGCCGCTGATTGTCGGCACCGGGCGTGAGTCGACCAGGGCCACGATCGCCGCGACACGCCGTGCCGCGGATCTCGGCGCCGACGCCGCGCTCGTGCGGACGCCGTCGTTTTTCAAGAACCAGATGACGAGTGAGATCTTCATGCGTCACTACGCCGAGGTGGCCGACGCATCGCGCATCCCCATCCTGCTTTACAACGTGACGATGTACACCAGCGTGACGCTTGGAGCGGATGCGGTCGAGCAGCTCTCCGCTCATCCGAACATCGCCGGCATGAAGGAGTCGGGCAACGACATCCTCTACATCAGCGAATGCGTGAACCGCACGCCGGACGACTTCACGGTGCTCGCCGGATCGGCAACGACGCTGTTTCAGTCGCTGTGCGCCGGCGTCGATGGAGCGGTGCTCGCGCTGGCCGCGCTGCTGCCGGATGAGTGCGTGCAGATGGTGAAGCTCGTCAAGGAGAACAGGATCGCGGAGGCGCGTGCGCTGCAGCGGAAGGTGACGCCGCTGGCGCGATCGATCGGCGGCGGCTACGGCATCACCGGCCTGAAGGCGGCACTGGATCTGCTTGGATTCAACGGCGGGCTGCCGCGTCCGCCGCTGCGACCTGCGTCGAAGCAGATCGTCGAGACGATTCGCGGGCAGTTGGATGCGCTGGGTGTACTGCCTGTTCGCGTGTAGATCTGCCGATACTCTGGCGGGTCCGAAAGGACCCGCCCTACACTACCGATGATGCGTCCCGCGTTCGCGGCGGTCGTTGCGTTTCTTGCGTTCGCTTGTGCGACCAATCCCGCGACCGGCAAGCGGCAGATCAACCTGATGAGCGAGGCGCAGGAGATCTCGGCAGGGCAGGAAGCCGATGCGCAGGTGAAGAAGGAGATGGGCGTCTACAACGACGCAAATCTCCAGGGGTATGTCAGCGGCATCGGGATGCGCCTCGCGATGGTCTCCGAGCGCCCCACGCTTCCGTGGCACTACACCGTGGTCGATTCGCCCGTGGTCAACGCGTTCGCGCTGCCGGGCGGCTACATCTACATCACCCGCGGGATTCTTCCGTTCCTCAACGATGAGGCACAGCTCGCCGGCGTGCTCGGTCACGAGACCGGTCACGTCACCGCGCGCCACGCGGCGCAGCAGTACACCCGCGCCGTCGGCGGCACGATTGGCCTTGTCGCGCTCGGCATCTTCGTTCCCGGCGCGGGGCAGTTTGGCGGCCTAGTCGAACAGGGACTGGGCGTCCTGTTCCTGAAGTTCAGCCGCGAGTTCGAGCTGCAGGCCGATCAACTGGGCGTCCGGTACGCATCGAGGGCGAATTGGGATCCGGCCGGCGTGCCCGACATGCTGTCCACGCTCGGCCGGCTTGACGAAGCGTCGGGGCAGACGAAGGGCATTCCGAACTGGCTCGAGACGCATCCGGAACCGCTCGCGCGCGTCAAGGAGATTCAGCCACAGGTGCAGCAGCTCTCGGCGGGGCGCAGCGATTTCGTGCGCAATCAGGACGCGCTCTACCGCGCCATCGACGGCATCATCTACGGCGACAACCCCGAACAAGGCATCGTGCGGGGCACGGCGTTCATCCATCCGCCATTGCGGTTCCGGATCGACTTCCCACGTGGCTGGGACATCCAGAACAGCCCCGAGCAGGTTGTCGCGAAAGCTCCGGGCGCCGAGGTCTACATGCTGCTCGAGCAAGTCGAGATGCCGCGCGGCAACGGCATCGAGAACATCGCACGCAGCTCCATGGAGAACGCCGGATTCCGAATTCAGAGCGGCAGCCGCCAGCAGATCAACGGGCTCGACGCCTTCATCGGTCTCTACCAGGGGTCGCTCGAAGGTCTCGGCAACGTAACGATGCGCGCCGCGCACGTGGTCCACAACGGCAACGTGTATCTGGTGGCGGGTTTCAGCGCGCCGAATATTTTCGGGCCGCTGGATGACGCGATCCTGTCGAGCATACGCTCGTTCAAGCCGCTCAGCGCCGCCGAGGCCGAGGCCGTGCATCCCAACCGCGTGGACATCTACGTGGTGCGTCAGGGCGACTCGTGGCAATCGATTGCCGAGCGATCGGGTGGCGTGATCAAGCCATCGACGCTGGCGATCATGAACGGCGCCGAACCGAACTCGCAGCCGACGGCCGGAAAGCGGATCAAGATCGTGGTGGGAGGCTAGCCTGAAGAAGGTCCCCGGTCTCGTCATACGCGGCGCCGGAACCGTTGCCGCGCTGATATTCGCGTTCTTCGCCTACGTCTATCTCACGCTGCCCGACGTTCGCCCGCTCGCGAAGACCAATCCAACAACAACCGCGTTCATGCAGCTGCGCGAGCGGGAGGCTGCGCAGCAGGGGCGGCAGCTGCGTCACTATCAACGGTGGGTCCCCTACACGCGCATCTCGCAGAACCTGAAGCGCGCCGTGCTCGTGGCCGAAGACGATGCCTTCTGGCAGCACGAGGGGATCGACATGGAGCAGCTGAAGATCTCGATTCGCAACGACATCGAGAAGGGGAAAGCCATTCGAGGCGGCAGCACCATCACACAACAGCTTGCGAAGAACCTGTATCTGTCGCCCTCGCGCGATCCCGTCCGGAAACTCCGCGAGCTGATCATCGCGCGGCGCCTGGAGGCGGAGCTCTCGAAGGCGCGCATCCTCGAAATCTATTTGAACGTGATCGAGTGGGGCGACGGCATCTGGGGCGCCGAGGCTGCGGCGCGAAGCTACTTCGGAACATCGGCCGCGTCGTTGAGCGCCGAGCAGGCGGCGCTGCTCGCCGGCGCGATCATCAATCCGCGCGTCTACAGCCCCGCGCATCCCAACACGCGCCTGCTTCGCCGCCAGCGCATCATCCTGTCGCGCATGGGCGCGTACGTGCCGCCGGCCGCTGTGCCCGTCGTCAACGGTCCGCAGCCAAGCGATGTGAACGAAGAATCGGATGCGGCGCCTGGCGAAGAATTCAACGGCCCCCCAGAACCCCGGGAACCCGAACCCAATGAACCCAATGAACCCACTGAACCAACTGAACCCACTGCGCCCTCTGAGCCCGCTACCCCCAGGTAACTAGCTGAACCATAAAAAATTGTGAAACAGCTGAGTGCAGTTCCACGCACGCAGTGCCGAGATCAGCGATCGAAGAGCAACAAGGGGTTCGCATCGGCTTCGCATCCGCTTGCGCTTTTCGCGGCGAGTCCCGCACAATAGTCGCGGCTCGTCGCCGTAACTCGAACAACTCAAACGGATTTGATCAACTACACCGAGCGCATATCGCTGCTCATGGAAGACGTGGTGTCGCGCGTGCCGACACTGTCGTTCATCGACATGAGCAAGGTGCTGGTTTTCGCGCGGGGCGGCCGGACTCATGCCGAGGGCGCCTACGCGACGTGCCATTGCATCAGCCTCCCGGCGAGCGAGCCCGGCTATTACTTCTGGCGAGATCGCAAGAGCGGCAAGCTCACGCGCCGGTCGGAGTGGTTCGTCACCAGGTCGCCGCAGGTGACGATCAGCAACCGGCCAATCGACTACATGATTTCCTTCGCGCTGCCGCGTTTCTGCGATCAGCAGCTCTCACGCACGCGCAAGCAGGTGCACTACAGCGGCGGCCCGAACTGGATCGCCAAGCTCGACACGATCATCCACGAGCTCTATCACATCGATCCCGACCGGCCGGGCATTCGCAGAATGGAACGGGCCGACGGAACCGAATCGGCCAACTGTCACGGCGATCGGTTCTTCGAGGACGTCGTGGAAATGGTCCGGCAGTATCTCGACACCAAGCCCGATCCGCAGGTCTACGAGTTCCTGCAGCACTCGTTCGCCGAGTTGACGGAGAGATTCGGCGGCGTCGCGGGGACGACGTTCCGGACGTTCCCGTCGTATCCGCAGCGCTACACGGAAGCGGTCAACCCGCAGCCGCCGGCGCCGCCGGAGCTCGGGGCCTGCCGCGTCGAGCCGGTGAAAGGCCCGCGGGTCGCGACGCGCTTCACGGAAGACGATCTCGTGGTGCGCGAGTTCCTGCCGAATGCGTCGCGCACGCTCGTGCGCAAGGGTAAGTTCGTCGCGGCGTAGCGGCCGCCGGGCTCCCATATAATGTCCGCTTCCTGACCTGCCGGAAGGTCCTCGTACACACAGGGAAATACCGATAGAGGAGTCCTCATGACTGCTTTGGGAAGTCTGCGACTGCTGTGCGTCGCAGGCCTCGCGTGCCTGTCAGTGTCTTTCGTCCCTTGCGCCGCGAGTGCGCAGAATCTCAGCAACGGCGCCATCAACGGCACCGTCCTCGACACGTCGGGCGGCGCACTGCCGGGCGTGACCGTGACCGCTTCGAGCCCGGCCCTGCAGGTCGGCCAACTGAGTGCCGTGACCGACGGCGAAGGCAAGTACCAGATCGTCGATCTACCGCGCGGCCTCTATCAGGTCCGCTTCGAGCTGCAGGGATTCCAGCCGCTCGTTCGAGCGGACATCCAGCTGACCGCCGGGTTCGTCGCGCGCATCGACGCGACGCTGATGGTCGGTGCGCTCAGCGAGGCCATTACGGTCACGGGCGCAAGCCCGGTCGTGGACGTGACATCGACGCGCGGCGGTCAGACCGTCAACACCGAGCTGCTGACCACGGCGCTGCCGGGCAACAAGACGATGTCCGACCTCGTGCAGATGACCCCGGGCCTGACCAACACCGCCGGCGAAAACCCGGGGACGCTCGGCCTCCGCGGCCGCCCGCGTTTCAACAGCTACGGCATCAACAGCGATAACAGCAACACGACGATGATGATCGACGGGTTCCAGATCATCGCGAACAACCCGCTGCCCGACGTCGGTGCCACGCAGGAAGTGGACGTGAAGACGTTTGGCCACGGCGCCGACGTGAAAGAGAACGGCGCGGCGATGAACATGATCGTCAAATCCGGTGGCAACGACTTCCACGGTGAGGTGAGCACCGCGTACAGCAGGCAGCCGTCGGACAATCTCGACGACACGCTGCGGAAGCGCGGGCTCGTCGTCGGGCAGGAGCTGAAATATTTCAGCGACACCGACGTCGATCTCGGCGGCCGCGTCATCCGCGACAAGCTGTGGTTCTTCGGCTCGTACCGGGAGCGCCGCAGCAAGAACAGCCAGACGGGCCTCGTGCGGAACGCCGGACCCGACGGGCGGTATCTGACCGGCGACGAGCCGCCGGCGTTCCCGAAGCAGCTCGCGCGCAATGCGGCGATCAAGCTGTCGTACCAGATGACGCCGAAGTATCAGTTGAGCGGCTACACGACGCGTGACAAGAACTTCAACGAAGCCGATCTCCAGATCGCGCCGTTCGGCGCCACCGTCGACTTCGCCCACTCACCGTGGGAGCAGACCAATCCGTTCGACTGGAAGCCGTACGTCTACAAGACCGAGTTCCGCGGCACGCCGAGCAACACGACGTTCTTCGACGTGCAGTACGGCAAGTCGGGCTACAAGCTGTATTACGGCATCCAGGAC
>Ga0075434_100006183_pt1 | contig 10963 bp, 13 predicted proteins | sample RhiMethybrSRZTD3_FD_75298 | JGI IMG/M metagenome (GOLD analysis project Ga0075434, IMG submission 75298) | Populus rhizosphere microbial communities from Tennessee, USA - Rhizosphere MetaG P. TD hybrid SRZTD3 | ecosystem: Host-associated > Plants > Roots > Rhizosphere > Soil | place: USA...
AGAGCTCAATGGGGCAGCAGATGACTTCGATTGAACGGCTAGCTCGCGACGAACAACTCAGTTTGAGCGCGCGCCTTGTAGGAGCGGAAATTCTTCGGAAAATCGATCCAGTGACAGGTCGCGCCCGAATTACTGCCGAACAGCTCGCTGATACGTTGCATATCGCGGTCGGGACCGTCAGGAAGGCGACGAACGTTCTTACCAACCGCAGTTACTTCCAGAAAGTTAAAGTTGGCAGGAATATTGAATTTCTCCTCGCCTCGGGTCCCGAGGCCGAAAATCGTGATGTAAAGTCATAGCGGGGCTCACCCCCTGTATCTTTTCTTAGCGTCCACCTTGACAACGCAATGAGCAAACCTAACTCGTTTCCCGCGACGCGGTCGCGTGGCCTCGGGTGCCCGGTGAGCGGGCCCGAGAAGAGGGGCGCCGGGCATGGTGTCCGACGCTCTCATATCCATGTTGCTCAATGGAGGATGTGGCTATGAGGACCTTTGACTTTACGCCGCTCTGGCGTTCGACTGTTGGTTTCGACCGACTTTTCAATATGCTCGACGAGTCCACGCGTTGGACCGGCGAGGAAAACAACTATCCCCCCTATAACATCGAGCGAACCAGCCAGGATCACTATTGGATTTCGCTTGCGCTCGCTGGGTTCAAGCCCGAGGAGGTCACAATCACCGCGGAGCAGAACGTGCTGACCGTGGAAGGCCATAGGGCGGACAAGGCCGATCACGAGTACCTTCATCAAGGCATCTCTGCTCGTCCGTTCCGTCGGGTGTTCAACTTGGCCGACTATGTTGAGGTGAAGGGCGCCACTTTTGAGGGCGGCTTGCTTAAGATCGAGCTCGTCCGCGAAGTGCCGGAGGCGATGAAGCCGCGTCGTATTGCCATCGGCGTAGGCAACGACGCTCACCGGATCGAACACAAAAAGGCTGCCTGATGCCTTAGATGTTCACATTCGTCCCCGCGGCGTGGATTTATCCAGACCGCGGGGCAATCTCGATGGGGCAGGAAAGATGAGGTTTGAAGGGCCCGACTGTTCACAAATCCTGGCGGTTACGGGGTTCATCCTCAGTGCCGCATTCATCCTTTCGATCGTCGCCAAGTAACGCGTGGGTCTGCTCCTTACGACGGGCCGTGCCGTAGTTTCGCTCGCTCCGCGACAACATGCGTTTATTGAGACATCCGAGCACCGACAATCGTCAGTCTCTGCTGCGCCTTGCAAGATGCCTCACCCGCTCGTCGAAAAGGCAAAATCCGAACTGGAACAAGCGCAGTCTCAGCTTGATACGGCGCTTGCCGCTTGGGACACCAGCGTTGCTGAGTTGTGGCGCACGTCTTTGGCACTAACGCAAGCGCAAAAGCGAGTGACGCACGCGCACGAGCTTTTGCGTGATGCTATCGAACGCAGTAAATGACGGGAAGAATTACTGCTGCGAGCATTGGTTTTAGCTTGACTAAGAGTAGACGTTCGCCGTCCTGTGATATTACAAGAGAGAATATCAGAGGACCTTGATGCCCGAACTCTCGGAAATTGCTCAAAGGCTGGGCCGCTTCGACGGCGAAGAAGGGCCTATGCGAATGCTGGCGTCGCTGGTGTCGGCGTCACGTGAATTTATCGGGATCGCCGATCTGGACGGCACTGCGCTGTTCGTCAACGAAGCCGGACGCAAGCTGGTGGGTCTGCGCGACCTGGGCGCCGTTCACGCTACGTGCATCATCGACTATTTCGCGTCGGACGATCGCGACAAGGTACTGCACGAAGTCATGCCCGCGGTACGTACGACCGGCTTTTGGGAAGGTGAGCTGAGATTTAAGAATTTCGAAACCGGGCAACTCATACCGGTTTTGTACAACATCTTTCCAATAAGAGGTTCGTCGGGGGCCATTAGCGCCTATGGAACTATCACGCGCAATCTGACCGAAAGCAAGCTTGTGGAACAGCAATTGCGTTCACTCGCATCCATCGTCGAGTCCAGCGATGATGCAATCGTCAGCAAGAACCTGGACGGCATCATCACCAGTTGGAATAGGGGCGCAGAGCGGGTGTATGGCTATTCGGCCGGCGAGGCGATCGGCGAGTCCATAATCCTGGTCATTCCAGAAGACCGGCGCAGCGAAGAAATTGACATTCTCACGCGAATTCGACGCGGAGAGCGCATCGACCATTTTGAGACTGTTCGTCGGCGCAAAGACGGCAGCTTGATCATCGTCTCGCTGACAGTTTCTCCGGTAAAAGACGATAGCGGGAGGATCGTCGGAGCCTCAAAGATCGCGCGCGATATCACTGACCAGAGGCGAAGCCGCGAACGGATCGCCATGCTAGCCCGCGAGGCTGAGCATCGAAGCAAAAACCTGCTTGCCAGTGTACAGGCGCTCGTCAATCTTTCCCATGGTGAGACCCCGGCCAGCTTGAAAGCAGCCATTGACGGGCGTATTCGCGCTCTCGCTAACGTCCACTCCCTGTTCATGGAATCCCGGTGGGTTGGAGCCGAGCTATCGGCCATCGCCACTCAGGAGCTTGCTCCGTTCGCAGCGAAGGACAAGAAACGTGTCCGCATCGATGGCCTGCCCACGCTACTCGATCCTACCAAAGCCCAAGCCATCGCCATCATTCTGCACGAGCTCGCCACCAACGCAGCAAAATACGGATCCCTCTCGAATGCAAGTGGACACCTCCAACTGACTTGGCAGCAAGAAAGGAACGGGCCACTCACGCTTCGCTGGGAGGAGGTCGGAGGCCCGGTCGTGACGGAGCCCTCGCGCCTGGGCTTCGGCAGCAAGGTCATCAAGCATATGGTCGAGCAGCTCGGGGGCGATGCGCGAACCCAATGGAATGCCGGCGGGCTCATCTGCGAGATCACATTTTCAGAACGAGAGGTGACCTACTAAAGCTTCTCCAACGCAAAACGAGCGCGTGCGATTATTCGGACCCGACGGTTTCCAATCAGAGCGGAAATTGCAAGCCAAAAAATTTGGATGTGCCAGCCTAAAGAGCGGCCTAAAGGTAATCTCTTGATCCTCTGAGAACGAACCGAGAAATGAGTAATCGCGTCACTTACTCAAAGATCGCCTGAACGTACCGAAAACAGTTCGAGAACTGATTGCCTTGGCGCCTTCAGGACTTCATGTGAATGAAATCGCCGAGGCTGGAGAGATTGTCGGAATCGCGGGCTGCGATGGATCAGATCGCGTGGACCGCGCTCTCGGCTACTTTCCAGTTAGGTCCGAATATCCGCCCATTCATCAAGTTCGGCGCTTTAACGTTGGTGATCCGAAACGGACTCGCGTACGCTTCGTTCAACCGCATTGGAGAAGAGCACTTCTTCCACTTTCGTAGCAAGCTCAGTTATCGTGAACGGCTTCTTCAGAACGCGCTGCTCAGTGGGATCGAGTTTGGCAGGACCGACGTATCCAGTCATATATAGATATTTAAGATTAGGCCGTTCGGCGTGAATGGCCCTCATCGCCTCGACACCATCGATCTCTGGCATCACAAGATCAACTAGCACCAGATCGACGGCTGTACCGCTCGCTACGGTATCGATAGCGGCTTGACCTCCCGCGACAGCGATAACGCGGTATCCAAGACTTTCCAAACACGAAGCCGCGAAAAGCCGGACGTCGTAATCATCGTCAACGACCAGAATCGTGGCATCGTGGCTCTGCAGGGGAGGGACTGCAGCCGCCTCTGAGGACCGCGTAGCCGGAAGCGCGGTGGTGCGAGGCAAATAGACAGCGACCGTCGTCCCTTGCCCCGGCTTGGTGGCGATGGAAACCGTGCCGCCAGTTTGCTTTGCAATCCCATACACCTGGCTGAGGCCGAGACCTGTGCCGCTTCCGACAGGCTTCGTTGTGAAAAAAGGCTCAAAGGCCTTTCTCACGACCTCATCCGTCATGCCGGTACCAGTGTCGGCCACGGACACCATGACGTAGTCGCCGTCTGCAAGTTCGTGCGGCTTGCTTTTATCCTCGCGCGGCACGTTCTTAGTCGATATTCTGAGGCGTCCCCCAGTAGGCATGGCATCGCGTGCGTTGACGGCAAGATTGAGAATGACACATTCGATTTGAGTGGGATCGGTGGTCGCGCGCCACAAGTCTTCTTCAAGATGCCTCTCGATGCGGATCGCCGATCCTATTGTGCGAGACAGAAGGTCGCCCATCGTATCAACGACCGCGTTCAAGTCGGTGGGCTGGACTTGTAGTCGCTGGGTACGTGAGAAGGCGAGCAGTTGAGCTGTAAGCGTGGCGCCTCGCTTAGCAGCTTGTGTGGCACCTTCCAGAAAGCGACGAATGCTGTCGTCGCGGCCCCGACGAATAGCAAGCTCGAGGTTGCCAATTACAGCAGTCAAGAGATTGTTGAAGTCGTGGGCTACGCCCCCCGTCAACTGCCCGATGATCTCCATTTTCTGAGCCTGTTGAAGCGCAGCCTCCATTTGTTTGCGCTCCGAAATTTGCTTCCGAAGTTGTTCATTCGCTTGCTCGAGCTGAAGCGTTCTTTCCCGCACCAGATCTTCCATATGCGCCGCCGATGTCTCCCGAACGAGCAGATGGTTCTGCACCTCGTATTGGCGTCGGCGAGCGCGCAATGCAGATCGCACAGTGCTCAGGAGCGTGACCGCATTCAGCGGGCGCTCCAACATCGAAACATTCCCGAAGCTTTCGAGCAAGTTCCTGCGATGGGCTTGAGCGGCAGCAGACGTGGCGCGCGTCGTTAAAATGATGATGGGAAAGTCTGACCAAGGTGGCTGCGTTGCCACCCAACGCTTCAGGCGATCAGTTCCGGCGTTATAAAGCGCCTCTTCCGTGACAAGCGCAACGCCGGCGCCTTTCCCCAGTTGTTCGTGCAAACTATCAATATCCGCGCAGACTTCGCAATAAAAATCACCCTCGGCAAGTTGTTGTGCAGTCGCCTGCGCGTCGCGCCCGATCGGCGCGACAATGAGGACGCGGTCGTCGATTTGTTCACGCTTTGCGGACATCGCCTTTTGCCATCACTGCATCTTCCGGCAACAGCGGGGCCGCTTTTCCGACGTATGTCGGCGTCCCGGTGAGAATTCCGCTAAACTCTGTTAGAGGAGGGCCGACCTTCAAGCCTTCAGAGGTCAGCTGGAACTCGCGTATTGTGTTTTCATGTTTACCGCTCCGCTTCTTTACGACGGATATCGCTCGTCGAACTTCCCCACTGGCTTCGAAGTAACGAAGCATGACGACAGCATCACTCAGATAGCTGAGGTCGATGGGCGTTTGCATATGGCCGAGCAGTCCATGCTGAGCCAACACCATTATCGTCAAAATACCAATTTGATTGAGATAAGAAAGCAACTCGTGCATCTGTAGGACAAGAAAGCGATCATCGGGCATCGCATTTAGGTAGCCATTCAAACTGTCGATCAAAATCACCTTGACATCTCGCTCTTCGACTGCGTGTCTCACAAGCTGAGCAAATTCACCGGGCGACATTTCAGCGGGGTCTATTTGCTGAATGGAAACGAGACCTTGGTTCACGTAATCTTCGAGGTTCACGCCGAGGCCCGCTGCGCGGGCAAAGAGAGTGCCCAATCCCTCATCGAATGCATAAATCGCTACGCGTTCTCCACGACGCGCGGCGCTGACCGCGTAGGTCACTGCGATTGACGATTTTCCTACGCCAGCCCCTCCTACAAGCAGCGCGCTCGTGCCACGCTCCAGTCCACCCCCGAGCAGGGCATCTAGTTCGGGGCTACCGCTTTTTGTAAGATCCCCGATGAACGGTTTGTGATGCTCGGCCGCGACCAAGCGAGGAAACACTTTAATGCCCCCCGTTTCGATTATGAAGTCGTGGTAGCCGCCTCGGAATTTGATTCCTCTCATTTTTTTTATCCGGAGCCGTCGGCGCTCAGAACCATAGTCGAGCGCAAGCTGTTGCAGGCTGATCACGCCGTGAGCGATGCTATGGAGCTGAAGATCGCGTTTGTCGGACGAGAAGTCGTCGAGCAGGAGAACCGTGCACTTTCTCCCTGCAAAAAAGTGTTTTAGAGCGAGAATTTGTCGGCGATAGCGCAATGAATTTTGAGCCAACAAACGCATTTCTGAAAGACTGTCGAATACAACTCGCTGGGGATCAATCTCACTCACTCGCTCAAATATTAGCTTCGTGGTTTCGCCGAGCTCCATCTCTGCTGGGTGAAATACCGTTTGCTCCCGGTCGGGATCAAGACTGGCCTCTGCCGGAATGAGCTCGAACACGGATAGGCTGTGAATGGACCAACCGTGGCGTTTGGCCACCAAGCGAAGTTCGCGTTCGCTTTCCGAAAGAGTGACGTAGAGGCCTTTCTCGCCTCGAGCAGAGCCTTCCAATAGGAACTGAAGCGCGATGGTCGTCTTTCCAGTACCGGGTTCGCCCTCGAGCAAATACAGCCTGTCACCATCCAGACCACCGCATAGGACACTATCCAATCCTGGAACTCCCGTCGAAACGAGGGCGCCAGTCTCATCCGCGACCTGCTCATTCATCTGAATATGTCCCGCGATTTTCCAGTTCCATCATGACTAGAGCAGCCGCCGGCGCAATAGCATTTCGAGGAGAAAGGCGTCGAGTTGGGCACCCGTGCGTGTGCACGATTACTTCTAACCGGGACCGCTCTTTTGGGGTTCCCGGCGGCAGGGGCTTTCGGGTGAGCAGCGCAGGCGAGTGACGGCCAGGCGGTAAGTTGTGTCCAGTCGTACCGCGCCGGGTGGCTGGGCGGATGTGACTAGGCCAAGCGATCGAGCTCAGCAATGCAGCATTCCCAGTCTTTGGCGAGTTCACCCTAGACAGGTCACATGAGCATTGGCTCGGCTCGGAAAGTTCCAGAAAATCGTGAGGATCGGGCTAACCCAACGCTCCTAATCTTCCAGCCGGAGGATCGCTGGCATTCGATGGTGAATCCGGGCGAGGAGCTCGTTCGCTGCGGTCGCGAGCACAGGGAATGTGAGTGATGAACTTTCTTTCTTAGCGCCGCTTGGTGCTTTGGCGGGGCTTGCTGCTGGTCTCGTCATTGGATCGAGAACTGTCCGGTGGGCACGTGACTCGGAGGCACATCGCTGATGGCGGTCCTTCGCCTCTCCGAGCCGCTTTTTGAGCCGATGCGGATGACGACCGGAGCCCGGTGTACCAGCTCCCAAACGAATGCCAGCTGCACAGTATTTCAGGCCAATTAGCGGAACTCGATACTGTCTATATAGGTTTGGCCCCAGAGGACGGCGCTTACAGCACACACTCTGGTTCGAAATAGAACTTGAGGACCTCAACCGCACAGGCTTACGACAGCACAATTGAAAGAAGCGGGCAGTTTGCGGTCGTATCTCAGAAAAACCGGCCATGCCGAGCTTCCGAAACCCGAGGAGATCGACATGCCAACTGACAATGGACCGTTGCCCACTCCGATTCCCACTCGCAAAATCATCAAGGCTGAAGTTGTGGGGTTAGGGAATGAACACTATGGCGTCGCGTTCGAGTACGATGACGGACACAAAGAGACGATCGAAGCGGCGACACGTGAGGCGGCAGAATTAGCTGCGAAGGGTGACCTTGTCCCGATTGTAAGCACTGACCAGCGCTGAACGCCAGCACAAGAGGTATTTGATCTGTTCAAGTCTTTAGTTAACGTCGCCATAAAAACCACGATCGATCATACAGTCTTTCAAAAAGTTTCTGCGCTGGATCGTTTGCTTACCAAATCGCATTGCTCTCGCCTGCCGCTCGCAATCTGTTAGCGCTGTTGCACGAGCTTTTTTCGACGCAGCATAGCCATTCGTTTGGGCGGCAACTGCCGGCGCTTGCAGGCCGAGGCCCACGGCCAACATTCCGACCGTTAGTAGACGTTTTCGCATCAGATCCTCCTGGTGGTTAGGCTCACTCCTTTAGTTTCAACGTTCATCCGCGAGGTATTGTTCCTGTGAGCGAATTTGCTGGATCGTGGGACCGCAACACGTTCCAGCAATTTCGCGAGGACAACTGGCATCGCCATTCGAATGTGTCCGACGACATTCAGTTATACTAGTAGTCAGAGTTTCCAGTCAGACCTCAAAATAGCCTCAACGCAGGCGCTGCCAGATAGCACTGCTGCTGAGATTGCAAGCGCGCCAATTATCGCTTTAGGGGGAGCACGATTAAGCAGCGTTGCTACGCAAAGCGCCTGACTTGCAGCCAGAGTTCACTAAAATCAGCGTCATGCCAGGTGTGTCTAACTGCGGCGATAAAGTGCATTGGGTGATTGGCGAGCAAGGCGAGTTTTGCGCTCGGATCGAAAGCGCCCAGATTTTGTCCCGTAATTTCAACCATTCGCCAACTCGCCGCATCGGCTCCGCTACTGAGCGTCCAAAGCGTCGTCAGACTAATAGCCGGTACGATCGTTAAGCCGAACAATTGCCAGTGCGGCATCCGCATTCCAGGAAGCGGCAAGAGGAAGACGAAAACCACGTTCGGCGGCTTTGTAAGCGCGCTCAAGGTCATCCAAAACGGATGCCAGTTTGATCTCTGTGGCTGTTGCGAGATACCTATCCGGACCCAAGAAGCGACCACTACCATTGCTCCGGCAAGTGCGCTGCCATCCGCACTTATCACCGAGCGTCCATAAATTGCTGCTGGTAGCATGGCAATCGACAGAAAGGCCTAGGACAGATGGGGCACGGGCACCATTGAATTGCGTAGGCTATTAGAGCAGTGAATGCAGCAAGGCCAGCAAATCGCATCAGGTAGAGTGTCGAAAGAAAATCCAGATCAAGTACGCGCGCGATCAGCGCTGCCGCTGCCTGCGGCAAGTAAGCCACAGGCGAGTACCCTTCTGATCCAGCATACGGAACGAAAGTCGAGGCCCTATCAGCGAGCGGCCACTGGCGACTGAAGTAGCTTTTAAAGATCGGGCCATACGAGAACGCCGGCTCCTTTTCTTTGACGCGTACACTTTCGAAAAAATCGAAGCCATCGAAGAGACGGGGTGGAAGGAAAATTCCCTTACGCCCTGCGGCATCCCGGTGAGACGGGACGAAATCGCCGTGCGCCACGCCATAGGCTCGCAGAAAGTGCGCTGTCTCATCTGGGCCTCGTAGCGGCGGCGTGGCGAGCAGTATGACCGTGCCAAATAGTAAAGACAGCGTCGTAAACGCTACGGCTGGACTGATCGTTCGAACCCCTGGCAATGACGCTCACTGTCAAAGAACGATTGAGTAGAGCCCAATAATTAGAATGAACGAACCACCTAGCATTAATCCCATCAACCGAGCTATTTGCCGCTCAGACGTCCGCGGATCCATTGCTGTCTCTCATTTGCAGCCGAAATGAAAAGGCTCCGGTCGGGACCGAGGCCAGGTTGGAGATACATTATTTCGCTTTGCAGACTACCGTGAGTTCCTTTTCCGCATCCGCGCGAGTCTTGTAGACCTTGTTGCCGATCACAATGATCTTGCTGTCGGTTGGCCGTGTTTCAACGATCCGGCACTGACCGGCGGTACCTTCGCGAACTATGAAGAAATCCGCAAAGGCGGGAGTGGCGACAGTCGCTGTGGCCAAAGCAGCAAGCAGCATTTGCTTCATGGCGTTCTCCTCTGGTTCAGATGCAACACGAAGCTTTCACATGCAACACGTGAAGCCGAGGAATGTTCCTGGCTCGACGAAGCACCAACAGGCGAGAGTGTGATTGAGCGCGCCTGGGTCATCGCTGTCACGGTAGCAATCGCCTGGCGCTTCCGCCGCCTTCAGGATTCATTTTTGCGGCTTGCCTGAGTTAGCTGAATAAACTGTCAGGAAAATTGTCCGAAACAGCTTTGGCTCCTGGCGCGTTATTCGTCATAAACCGTCTCAACAGAGGGGACGCTGATGGAACCATTGATTCTTCAGCAATACGCTGCAGAAGCCGAAAGGCTTTTAGCGCAGCGGCGTCGTCAAGTTGCACACCAGCACGAGATCGTCACTGATCTTGAGCGTACCGGCCGCAACTCGCACGAGGCGAGAAATCTGTTGCGGCAATTCGAGGCATGCTTGGCACTGCAGGTTGCCGACCGCGACCGATTACAGCAGCACCTCGGCCTCTAGCTCGTTCAGCCGGAACTCGCACGGCAGTACTGATGCCGATCGTTGGGTGTGTCTGATGTGCCGGGATTGGTTCTCATCCCGGATGATCTGACCACATGGTCGAGAGGTAGCCCATGGATCGGGAGCTGCTGGAAAAAAGCTTGGCAGAAGCCGAGCGGCGCGTAATCGAAGCCGAGCGCCACGTGGCTAAACAGCTCGAGTTTGTCGCGCGGCTGGAGCGTGACAATCGCGATCCGAGCCAAGCCATGCATCTGTTGCAGCAGTTCGAGGAATTGCAGGCGATGCACACGGCCGATCGCGATCGCCTGCGCAAAGAACTACTAAAAACCTGAGGGGATCAAGGCAACTTCTTTCAGTAACTCTGCGTCGTCGTTCTTGGGCGAGTGCAGCCCTGCCCGAGACAGGCCACATGATCATCGGTTGGGGCCGGGAAGGAAGCCAATACGTTCGTTCGGATCGGGCTCCGATCCAAGCCAGCGCTTGTAGTCGTTTGGCGAAGGGACAAACGGTGTGATCCGCACATTCTCGTTTCCCGGAGGTTCGGTGGGACAAAAAAGACAGACACTGGGTTTGGACCTGCGGCAGCGTTGGTGCCAACCACGCGCCGGTGCGTCTGATTGCGTTAACCTAGTTAACTACATTCTCACGCGAACTGCGGCACAGAGCACTCCTCAGGCTCATTACTATGTGGCAGCCTGCCGACGGAACCAAAAGCTTGTCGTCTGTTTGACATTTTATGATCAGGATTATTGGGATAGCGCTCGTCATCAATGTGATTTGCGGCACGATCGCCGTTGCGGCGACGTGTCTTTCGTCCGCCGCTGATGTTCGCAAGCAGCAGCCCAAGGCTTGGCCGAAATGGACTTATGGTTCCCAAGGCGAGCGATGCTGGTACGCTGGCAGGAAGCC
>Ga0075434_100006184_pt1 | contig 10962 bp, 10 predicted proteins | sample RhiMethybrSRZTD3_FD_75298 | JGI IMG/M metagenome (GOLD analysis project Ga0075434, IMG submission 75298) | Populus rhizosphere microbial communities from Tennessee, USA - Rhizosphere MetaG P. TD hybrid SRZTD3 | ecosystem: Host-associated > Plants > Roots > Rhizosphere > Soil | place: USA...
GGCCCATCTGCTTCGTTGGCGCCCTCGGCTGCACGCTCAACGTACAGGGAGTACGCCTCGCGTGCAGCCTTCGGGCGCCGCCTCGCATCTGGACCTTTCTCCACGGCCGGAACAGGCCAGACACGGACTGGGTCGGGCGCGGCGAGGCGCAGTGTACACGGTGGGAGGTCTCTGCGATACTCGCGGGCGCGGACGGGGCGGCTCCGCGCGCGGAGTCGTTGGCGAGGCCGAAAGTCCTAACGACGAGGAGAGGCACATGAGGCTGGCGGGCAAGGTCGCGCTGATCACCGGCGGTGCGAGCGGCATGGGGCAGAGCGAAGCGATCATCTTCGCGCGTGAAGGCGCGAAGGTCGTCGTGGCCGACGTGCTCGAGTTCGAGGCGCGTCAGGTGGTCGAGAAGATCGCCGCGGGCGGGGGCCAGGCGCGGTTCGTGAAGCTCGACGTGACGAGTGAGACCGAGTGGGAGAACGCGATCAAGGCGACGGTGTCGGCGTTCGGCAAGCTCGACGTCCTCGTCAACAACGCGGGCATCAGTGGCACGTTCGATCCGGACACGCTGAGCACGTCGGCCTGGGACACGCTCCTGAACGTGAACGCGAAGGGGGTATTCCTCGGCATGAAGCACGCGGTGCCCGCCATGAGCGCCGCTGGGGGCGGCTCGATCGTGAACATCTCGTCGATCTCGGGCTTCGTCGGCCAGGACCGGATCCACATGGGCTACAACGCGTCCAAGGGCGCGGTGCGCATCATGACGAAGTCCGGCGCGGTGCAGTTCGCCCAGCATGGCATCCGCGTGAACTCGGTTCATCCGGGCATCCTGCCGCCGATGCGCACCTCGAAGGCCTCGGCCGATCCGGCGTGGCGCGAGAAGTCGCTGCGCGCGGTGCCGCTCAAGCGCGAGGGGCGCGTCGAAGAAGTCGCCAACGCCGTGCTGTTCCTGGCCTCCGACGAGGCGTCGTACATCACCGGCATCGAGATCCCGGTGGACGGCGGCTACCTGGCGGTGTGAGGCACTCCCGGTAGCGAAGGACGGCGATGCCCGAGGCGGAGTTCGACCGAGCCAAGGCCAAGGCGTTCACTCAGCTCATGGTGCGTCACCTCGAGGGCGCCGCCGTCACCGTCATGCTCGAGATCGGCCGACGGGTCGGTCTGTTCGAGACGATGGCGAAGATGGGGCCGGCCACCAGCGCGGTGATCGCCGAGCGCGCGGGGCTCGACGAGCGCTACGTTCGCGAGTGGCTGGCGGCGATGGCGTGCGGCGGCATCGTCGAGTACGCCGCGGCCGAGCGCACCTTTCGCCTTCCGCGCGAGCACGCCAGCGCGCTCACGGGCTCGTCGACGCGAAACCTCACGAGCATGGTCGAGATGTTCCCGCTGATGAACCGCGTCGTGCCGGACGTCGCCGACGCGTTCCGGACGGGCGCGGGAGTGCCCTACAGCGCCTACCAACCCGACTTCACTGGGCTCATGGATCGGCGGAGCCGTCCGCGGTTCGACGAGCTGCTGCTGAGCGCCTATCTCGGCAAGCCGGAGGGCGTCGTGGCACGTCTCGAGGCCGGTATTCGCGTCGCCGACGTCGGCTGCGGCTCCGGCCACGGCGTCGCGCTGATGGCGCGGCGGTTTCCGAAGAGCACGTTCGTCGGCTACGACATCTCCGAGGAAGGAATCGCCGAGGGACGCGCCGCGGCCTACGGGCTCGACAACGCGTCGTTCGTCGTGCAAGACGTCGCGAAGCTCGAAGCGCCTGCCCCCTTCGATCTCGTCACCGCGTTCGACGCCATCCACGATCAGGCTGATCCCGCGGGCGTGCTTCAACGGATCCGCCAGGCGTTGGCACCGGGCGGCATCTTCCTGATGGTCGACGTGTACGCATCCACTGAGCTCGCCGACAACATCGGCGCACCGATGGCCCCGTACCTCTACACGATGAGCACGATGCACTGCATGAGCGTCTCGCTCGCGGCGGGCGGCCCCGGGCTCGGCACGGCGTGGGGTCACCAGCTCGCGACCCGCATGCTGCGCGAAGCCGGCTTCAGCGAGGTTCAGCTGTTCGAGCGGATCGATCCGGCGAACTCCCTGTACGTCGCCCGCTCCGGCAGCTGAGATAACAGTGGGCGAGCGGTTGTTCGGTGCGCGGGTGCGCCGGCGCGAGGACGCGCGACTCATCACCGGCCGCGGCCGCTACGTGGCCGACGTGGCGCACCCGGACCTGCTGCACGTTGCGGTCCACCGGAGCCCCCACGCCCACGCGCGCATCGGCCATATCGACGCGACCGCGGCGCGCCGGCGCCCCGGCGTCGTCCACGTGCTCGTGCCCGCCGCCGTCGCCGCGCTCGGTCGACTCCCGCTACTGGTGCCGCACGCGAGTCTGATCGCGCCGGCGTGTCCGGAGATCCTGCCGCAGGAAATCGTCTCGTACGCGGGCCAGGCGGTGGCGCTCGTCGTCGCCGAGAGCGCGGCGCAGGCCGAGGACGCGCTCGACGCGCTCCGGGTCGAGTACGAGCCGCTGCCCGCGGTGGCGTCGCTCGACGACGCGCTTGGCGCCGACGGACCGCGCGTGCATCCCGGCGGAAACGTGGCCTCGCGGTTCGTCCAGCGTGTCGGCGATCCGGCGGGCGAGCTCGCGCGCGCGCCCGTCGTGCTGCGCGAACGGTTCCATCTGCATCGCGGCGCCGGCATGGCGATGGAGACCCGCGCGATCGCGGCGCGCTGGGACGGCGATCTGGGCCAGGTGACGGCGTGGTCGACCACGCAGGCGCCACAGATCCTGCGCCGGCTGCTCGCGCGGTACCTCGGCGTGCCCGAGCACGCGGTGCGCGTGGTCACCCAGGACATCGGCGGTGGCTTCGGCCCCAAGGCGATCGTCTACGCCGAGGACATCCTGGTGCCGTTCCTGGCGCGCGCGCTCGGACGCCCGGTGCGGTTCGTCGAGACACGCCGCGAGCATCTCCTGTCGGTCACGCAGGAGCGCGATCAATGGCACGACGTGGAGCTCGGCCTGACGCGCGAGGGGAAGATCGTCGCGGTCCGCGATTCCTTCGTCCACGATTGCGGGGCGTTCGTCTCCTGGGGCGTCATCGTACCGATCCTCACGTCGGTCAGCGTGCCCGGACCGTATCGCGTGCCGAACTACGAGGTGACGTTGACGGCGCTCTACACCAACCGGGTGCCGGTGACGCCGGTGCGCGGCGCGGGTCGACCGCAGGCCGTGTTCGTGATGGAGCGCATGCTCGATCTGGCGGCCGCGCGGCTCGGCATCGACCGGATCGCGCTCCGCGAGCGCAATCTGATCCAGCCCGACGAATTCCCGTACGACGTCGGCCTGACCTCGCGCGACAACGGTCCGCGCCGCTACGACAGCGGCAACTATCCCGAATGCCTGCGACGCGTGGCCGCCGCGGTGGGTGCGTCGGGTTTCGAGGCCGAGCGCGAGCGGGCGCGGCTGGCGGGCCGGGCCATCGGGCTCGGCTACGCGATGTTCGTCGAAGACACGGGACTCGGCCCGTACGAAGGCATCCGGGTGCGCGTCGACCCGGCCGGGCGCGTGTTCGTCTTCTCCGGCACGTCCAGTCAGGGGCAGGCGCACGAGACGACCCTCGCGCAGATCGTCGCCGACGGGCTGTCGACCCCGCTCGAGCAGATCATCGTCGTTCCGGGAGACACCGCGGGCATTCCGTACGGCGTCGGCACGTTCGCCAGCCGCGTGGGCGTGCTCGCCAGCACCTCGGCGGCCCACGCGGCGGCCGAGGTCCGCAAGAAGGCGCTGGCGATCGCCGCCGACCATCTCGAGGCCGCTCCGGAGGATCTGGCGCTCGAGGACGGCCGCATCAGCGTGCGCGGCGCGCCCTCGCGCGGCCTGGCGCTCGGCGACGTCGCGGCGATCGCGACCGCGCCGCGGCCCGGCTACGCGTTGCCCGGCGCGATGGATCCCGGGCTCGAAGCCTCGGGGTACGTCCACGTGCCGCAGTCGACGTACTCGAACGGCGCGCACGCCGCGGTGGTGGAGGTCGAGCCGGAGACCGGCACCGTGCGGATCCTCAGATACGTCGCGGTCGACGACTGCGGCACGATGATCAACCCGCTGGTGGTCGAGGGCCAGATCCACGGCGGCATCGCGCACGGAATCGGCAACGCCTTGCACGAGGAGATCGTGTACGACGCGACGGGGCAGCTCGTCACCGGCTCGTTGATGGACTACGCGCTGCCTCGCGCGGCCGACGTGCCGACGTTCGAGGTGGGTCACGTCGTCACGCCCTCGCCGCTGAATCCGCTCGGCGTCAAGGGGGCGGGCGAGGGCGGGACGCTGCCGGCGCCGGCGGCGATCGCGAACGCCGTGGCCGACGCGCTGCGCCCGCTCGGCGTCACGATCACGGAGATGCCGCTCACGCGCGAGCGCCTGTGGCGCAGAGTGCGCACGGCTCGCGGTTGACGCTCGCGGCGGGCGTCTGATACCGTCGCGCCGCTGAGCGCGCGAGAGCATCGATGGCGGTTCATTCAAGTGTCGTGCGCGCGACGTGTGGCGGCGAGGAGCGCATCGGCCGACGCGCACACCGACAAGGAGGTCAGTGATGGCGAGCGAGACATGCGATCGAGACGACGCGAACCTGATGTCGCGGCGCGTGCTGATCAAGTCGGCCGGTGTCGCCGCGGGCGCCATCGCACTCGGGTCGCGCATCGCCGCGGCCCAGACGCCGGCGCCGATGGCACCGCCGAGCACGATCACGACGCCGCCGCGCGACTTCGGGCCGAACGCGCCGCCGAACGTCTATTTCACCGATCCCGACGTGCTGACGATCGATCCGCTGTTCAACAACCTGCGGCAGCCGAACGCGCCGATTCAGCGCTTGTGGACGGGCGCGCTGTGGTCCGAGGGGCCGGCGTGGAGCGGCGTCGGACGTTATCTGGTGTGGAGCGACATCCCGAACAACCGGCAGATGCGCTGGCTCGAAGACAACGGTCGCGTGAGCGTGTTCCGCATGCCGTCGAACAACAGCAACGGCAACACGTTCGACTTCCAGGGCCGGCAGCTGTCCTGCGAGCACCTGACCCGCCGCGTGGTGCGCTACGAGCATGACGGCTCGATCACCGTGATCGCCGATCGTTTCGAGGGCAAGCGGCTGAACTCGCCCAACGACGTCGTGCCGCATCCCGACGGGTCCTACTGGTTCACCGATCCGCCCTACGGCGGTCAGCTCTACGAGGGCGCGCCCGACGCCGCCGGCGGCCCGAGCAACGCGGCCGGACGGCTCAAGTCGCGGCTCGGACAGGCGGTCGGCATGGGCGACAACAAGCGCGAGCTGCCGACCAACGTGTATCGCGTGGATCCGAGCGGCAAGGTCGAGCTCGTCGTCGGCGAGAACGACGTGCCGGATCCGAACGGCCTCGCGCTCTCGCCGGACTACAAGAAGCTCTACGTGATCAGCACCGGCAAAGGGCCCGGCGATCAGGGACCCGGCGGCAAGGGCGACATGCACGTGTTCGACGTCGGCAGCAACAACAAGGTGTCCAACCGGAAGCTCTTCAGCGATTTCATGGTCGACGGCGTGAAGTGCGGCCCCGACGGCGTGCGCTGCGACGTCGACGGTAACCTCTGGTGCTCCAGCAACGCGGGCCGTGCGGTCGGCTACAGCGGCGTGACCGTGTGGACGTCCGAGGGCAAGCTGATCGGGCGCATCCGGCTTCCCGAGATCTGCGGCAATATCTGCTTCGGCGGACCGAAGCGGAACCGTCTCTTCATGGCCGCCAGCCAGTCGCTCTACGCGCTCTACGTCGCCACGCAGGGCGCGTCGCCGGGCTAAGCCACCCGCTCACGCGGCAAGCGTCTCGACCGGCGGCGTCGCCCGGCGCGGCCAGTCGTTACGCCTTGCGCAGGAAGTCGAAGTCGCAGCCGTGCTCGGCCTGGAGTACGTGGTCCATGTAGAGCTTGGCGTAGCCGCGGGCCGGCGGCGTCGCCGGGCGCGGAAGCGCGGCGCGCCGTCGCGCGATCTCGGCGTCGTCCACCGCCAGGTCGATCCGGCGCTCGTTGACGCTCAGCCGGATGCGGTCCCCGTTCTTCACCAGCGCCAGCGGCCCGCCCACGGCCGACTCGGGCGACACGTGCAGCACGATCGTGCCGTAGGCCGTTCCGCTCATGCGGGCGTCGGAGATGCGCACCATGTCCTTCACGCCCGCGCGCGCCAGCTTCGAGGGAATCGGGAGATAGCCGGCCTCCGGCATCGCGTAGCCGCTCTTGGGACCGGCGTTCTGGAGCACGAGGAAATCGTCCGGCCGCACGTCGAGATCCGGCATGTCGATGCGCGCGGAGAGATCATCGAGCGACGAGAACACCACCGCACGGCCTTCGCGCTCGAAGAGCGCGGGATCCGCGGCCGAGCGTTTGAGGATCGCGCCGCCGGGCGCCAGGCTTCCGAACAGCGCGACGAGCCCGCCGACCTTCTGGTACGGATCGCCGAGCGGACGCACGACGTCGCGATCGACCCACGTGCCGTCGGCGGCCAGGCGCTGACCGAGCGTCTGGCCCGTCACCGTGAGGCAGTCGAGGTGAAGCATCGGCGCGAGCTCGCGCAGGACCGCGCCGAGCCCGCCCGCCTCGTTCAGGTCCGACATGTAGTGCTGGCCGGTCGGCTTGAGATCGACGAGTACCGGCGTCTCATCGCTCAACGTGTTGAGGCGACGCAGCGAGATCTGGACGCCCACGCGCCCGGCTACCGCGGTGAGATGAATGATCGCGTTCGTGGAGCCGCCGATCGCCAGCAGCACCCGCAGTGCGTTCTCGACCGAGCGCTCCGTGATGATCTGACTCGGCTTGATCCGCGTCGACGCCAGCGCGACCGCTTGCTGGCCGCTGGCCTCCGCGGCGCGGAGCCGATCGGCGTGAACGGCGGGAATCGCGGCCGTTCCAGGGAGCGCCATGCCGAGCGCCTCGGCGATCGACGCCATCGTGCTGGCCGTGCCCATCACCGCGCACGTGCCCGCGGTCGTCGCCAGGTTCTCCTCGATGCGCTCGATCTCCTCGGAGGTGACGCCGCCGGCGCGGTACTTGGCCCAGAAGCGCCGGCAGTCGGTGCACGCGCCGAGCCGCTCCCCACGATAGGCCATCGGCATCATCGGCCCGGCGAGAAGCTGCACCGCGGGCACGTCGGCCGACGCGGCGCCCATCAGCTGGGCCGGGACCGTCTTGTCGCAGCCGCCCACCAGCACGACCGCGTCCATCGGCTGGGCGCGGATCATCTCCTCGACGTCGATGGACATGAGATTGCGGAACATCATGCTGGTCGGCGAGAGGAACACTTCGCCGAGCGAGATCGTCGGGAAATCGATCGGCAGCCCGCCGGCGCTGAGCACGCCGCGCTTGACCGCATCGATCAGCTCGGGGAAGTGGCGGTGACAGTTGTTGAAGCCGCTCGCGGACTGCGCGATCCCGACGACCGGGCGCGCCAGCATCGCCTTGGAGTAGCCCATCGACGTCGCGAACGAGCGCCGCAGGTACAGCGCGAAGTCAGGATCGCCGTAGTTGGTGAGTCCGCGCGCGAGACCGCGTGGAGCGTCGGGCGTCGTCATCGCGCCGTCGCTCACGATGCGCCGAGCCGCACGCCCGGCCGCAGTCCCGCGCTCTTGGCGAAGGCGCCGGCGGCGACCTTCTGGCCGCCCTCCGGCCGGACGCGGGTGGCCTGGATCTGTCCGCCGTTCGCGGCGATGGTCAGCCCGGTGTCGTCGACGGCTACCACTTCGCCGGGCCGCCCGGAGGCGGCGCCGCCGAGCTTCCTCGCGTCGAGCAGCTGCACGGGCGTGCCCTCGTGCGTGGTCCAGGCGCCGGGCTGAGGATCGGCGCCGCGGATTAGATTCCAGATGTCCTGGACGGGCTTCTGCCAGTCGATCTGGACGTGCTCCTTCTTGCACCAGCCCTCGTACGTCGCCTGGGATTCGTCCTGCACGATCTTTGGAGCCTTGCCCTCGCGCACGAGGTCGACCGATTCGATCAGCGCTTTCACGCCGAGCGGATAGAGCTGGTCGAAGTAGAGGCTGCCCAGCGTATCGCTGTCGCGGATCTCGATTTCCTTCTGCAGGAGGATCGGTCCCGTGTCGAGCCCTTGATCGGGCCAGAAGATGGTGAGCCCGGTTCGCCTCTCGCCCATGATGATCGGCCAGTTGATCGAGCTCGGCCCGCGGTGCTTGGGCAGGAGGGACGGATGATATTGAATGGTGCCGCGCGTGGGCTGGTTGAGCACTTCCTCCGGGACGATCAGGGTGACATAGGCCATCACGCACAGATCGGCCTTGAGCCGGGCGAACTCCTCCCACACCTCGGGCTTGTTGCGAAACGAACGCGGCTGAAAGACCGGAAGGTTTCGCGCGAGCGCCGCCTCTTTCAGCGGATCGACGCGGCCACCCTGAGCCGGATCAGGGCCACAGTAGACCCCGACGACGTTCTCTTTGCGCTCCAGCAACGCCTCGAGCACGCTCTTGCCGAACGCCTGCTGTCCGTGGACGACGATACGCATGATTCAGTCCCCCGAAGTCGTAGTGGATGGGAATGCTACCTCATGTAGGCGCGCCTCTCCACTCGCGCTGACGTCCCTCGTCAGCCCCTCGCGTCGGGTTGTCACGCGCCGGGATGCCGGCGAGCCCTAACCCGCGAATTCGCAGACGCTTTGGAGGGCTGGCACCCCGCGTGCACCTATAGACCCGCAGAGGCGCGTTGCCGAATTAACGGAAGCGATTCACGGAACGACTACCTGTTGGCAAGTAAAGAAGGAGGACGACTCATGAACGCTCTGAAATCTGTGATGCTCGGACTCGCGCTGGTGGGTGTGCTCGCGGGGCTCTCGGCGTGCGCGAAGCGGCCGCTGGTCATTGGCGGCGCGCCCGCTCCGGCGCCTTCTGCGGCCGTCAGCCCGGCGCCGGCCCGATAAGCGACAGCGTAGGAGTGTCGGGGCCGAGGATCGTCCTCGGCCCCGACACGTCATCGCCGATCTCTTCCGCTCCGAGCTACACGAGTGCGAACTTCACCGCTTCGTTGACGGCCACTTTCACCGTCGCCAGGATCTCGTTGATCGCCTTCTCGACCGCGATCATCGTGAGCGCCGTCGTCGCCGTCAGGATCGACTGGGTCGCGCGCACCTGCATGCGAAAGAGGATGTCGGCGCTTTCCTTCGTGTAGTACGGCGGCCTCGCCGCCAGTCCCATCTCGATGTCGACGAAGGTGCCGGCAAGCTTTCGGAGCTCTGGAAGCGTGTAGTTCTTCACGTCCTTCCAGACCTGCCCGAACGCGCCCGCGGCGGCCTTGGAGCACGAGGTCGCGAGGCGCGCGCGCGTTCGGCGGCACGCGATGCGCGAGCGGCCCGAGGGCATGCTCGTCCTGAGGTCGCCGATCTTCAACTCCGGCCGCTGCGAGATCGCCGCGAACGCCGCGCGCCACCATCTGCCGACGCTCGTTCCGTTCGCCGGCTACGCGCTCGACGGCCGCCTCGTCGCGTATGGCCCAAACGTCAGAAGCATGTACGCGCAGGCCGGAACGCTCGCGGTCAAGATCCTCCACGGTAGCGCGCCCGGGAAGATCCCGATCGAGCCGCCGAAAGCGTCTACGCTCGCGGTCAACCTCAAGACGGCGAAGGCACTCGAGCTGACCGTTCCGCAGAGCTTGCTTCGCCGCGCGGACGAGGTCATCGAGTAAGTCCTAGCGGCGCCAATGACCCTTCTTCGCGAGATATTCCTCTTGCCGGTACCGGTGGACGCTTCTTCGACGTCATAAGTGCGCGATCAGTGACCAACGCGGTGGTCGGACACCTCTGACGTCGACCTTCGCAGTGAGGGGAGAAGATCGGATGAAGACGCATGTTGCGCTAGTTCTTGCTGTCGTGTTCGCCTTGTCTCCGCTTCGAGGAATTGCCGAAGACAAGCAGATCGCGGACGTTAAGGAGCTCGCCGGCACCTGGCAGGGCTGGGTCACGAGGGAGGATGGACAGGAACGCGCAACACTATTCGTCTCGGTCGACGGAAGCTACAGAGCCCTGACGACGGACGGCGCAAGCACCGAGGGCAAGTTCTATCTGCACGACGGAACGCTGCGGTATCGCTCATCGCGGACGACCGGGGCGGCCAGTATTTCCGACGACCAAGGGAAGATGCTCCTCAGGGTGATGCCGGAGAATGTCTTCTACAAGACCGGCAGCGCCGAGTACGAGCGGATCAAGTAACGAGACTTCTATGTCCATGTGGGCGGGTACGCGAGCCGCGCTCGCGTACAGCGCCGCGTTCCTCATCGCTCTGCTTGCCGGCGGCTGCCTCGGGCGCCCACTCCCGCCGCCGACACCAAGGCCGCCGACGATGTGCCGCGCCCCGGGCGGCGGATACTTTGCGTGCGACTTCGGCTACCACGGTTCAGGAGGACCTTGATCCCCGATACACGTTCGCTTCCCGTCTGGTGGCTGCCGGGGTAGACTGCGGACGGTCGCTGCGAGGGTGTGAGGAGAGCGCGTGGAAGTAAACTGTTGACATACATGGTGCGGAGGGGTGGCCGAGCCCGGTCGAAGGCGTCCGACTCGAAATCGGATAGGGGCCCAGAAGGTCCCTCGGGGGTTCAAATCCTCTCCCCTCCGCCAATTTTCTTCAGTCGTCGTCGCAGTCCTGATGATTCGGAAACGCGGAGGGGTGACCGAGCGGCCGAAGGTGCGGCACTGGAAATGCCGTGCACGGGTAACCCCTGTGCCCCGGGTTCGAATCCCGGCCCCTCCGCCAGAAGTCGTCGGCTTGGCCGTGCTAGACGGGGAGTTAGCGGTGCCCTGTAACCCGCAATCCGCTTCAGCGGGGTTGAATTCCCTCTCGAGGGCGGTTCGTGTTGAGTGAGCTTCACGGGGCGGCGTTGAAGGTTGGGCCCCACGCAACGGGAATCGTCGAACCCCGCCAGGCCCGGAAGGGAGCAACGGTAAGGCGACCCTCTCGTGTGCCGTGGGAGTACCTGGC
>Ga0075434_100006186_pt1 | contig 10961 bp, 9 predicted proteins | sample RhiMethybrSRZTD3_FD_75298 | JGI IMG/M metagenome (GOLD analysis project Ga0075434, IMG submission 75298) | Populus rhizosphere microbial communities from Tennessee, USA - Rhizosphere MetaG P. TD hybrid SRZTD3 | ecosystem: Host-associated > Plants > Roots > Rhizosphere > Soil | place: USA...
GGGAATAGCAGCAGGCGCTGGAGGGGCAGCAGTAGGTTTTGTTGCTGCAGAAGGACCAGCAGGTGGAGGTGGAAGGGTAGCACTTCTCGCCTTCGGATTCTTTGCCAAGGGAGTCAATTCTTCCAACTTCTTTATTGCTGATTCAAGTGAAAGCTTTTCAGCTTTTTGATAATGAGCAATCAATTTGTCACCAATCTTTGTATTTCTGATAACAGTGTCAATAACCATTTTGCAATTCTGATCGGCTTTTTGTCTATAATTTCCTACCCAGTAGGGATCACCGAAGAATTCAAGAGGCTTTATCTGATAGATTATATCAACAACCTCACCAGTTACAACTTCTACTGTAACATATAGCTCAGCAGACAGATCCTTCTGTGTTGTCGGATCTATACCACTCTCGTTCCATTTATAAGTTAGATAAATTCTATCCGCGTATGCATCAATTTTGAATCCAGAATTTTTCAAATCATTGCTAATGCTTGAAATATCGGAGCGTTCAGTGATTTCGGTTGGAATTCTGAAGACGCCTAATCTACTAGCATGTAATGGATAAATACCTCTTTTTGCGACCCCGGATAACATAACCCATACTCGATCTTTAAGAAGGGCAGACATGGACTATTGTAAAAGAAGCAAAACCTAGGCCTAAAAGCTTTTCGATTATTATCCAGAACCAAATTTGATAATATAAGGAGGCGGTGCTAAGTTAAGTTGACAGCGCCATTATCCATTCATGCAACAACACAGATTATTCATCATCCGGGCAAGTCAATTCTCTAATGGCCTTGTATTTGGCTTCCATCTCTTCAGCGATTTCTATAACATGTTTTAATGAATATTTCTTTTTAGGAAAATACCACCTGATTCCGACTCTACGTCCTATACCATCTATATCATGAATCATTCCCTTTTCTGATTCGACACCATACTTGTCATCAAAGCTACGCTCTTTTACTTCCAAACCTCTCTTCGTTTTATCTTCCAATATTAGATCGGATTCGTTCCCTTCGAAAATAAAATAAAATTGTCCCTTTTTTACGAACTGCCTTCCTTGCTGCATTAAAATATCTTTGTAACCACGTTATTGTATATTAAACTTATCTTACGCTCTGATGAATTACAAGTACTGGCAATAGCAGGCCGCTCTTTATTTAATACATATCAAACCTGATTTAAATATCTTATAATACAACACATATTATTATTTTTCTATCGGATTACCTATCATATTGCCCCATTCAGTCCATGAACCGTCATAATTGCGTACTGAAGGATACCCAAGAAGGTATTTCAAAACAAACCAGCTGTGCGAAGATCTTTCGCCTATCCTACAGTAACAAATTACTTCCTTATCTGCAGTCACACCCTTAGTTTCATATAGTGCCTTAAGTTCTTCCACACTTTTGAAGGTTCCATCTGAATCTCTTATTGCTTGAGCCCAAGGAATATTATTCGCTCCAGGAATATGGCCACCTCTTTGCGCATGTTCCATCGGGTATTCTGGCGGGGCAGTAATTTCTCCTGAGAATTCTTTTGGAGAACGAACATCCACTAACACAGTTTCATTTAGCCTTTCTATTGCTCGCCTCACATCTGGCAAGTATGCACGTATACCCTCATCAGGAGGTATTGCGCTGTATTTTGAAGAGGATTGTGACTGTGGAGTAGGCTCATCTTTTGTATATTCCCTTTTCTCTAACTCCCACTTTTTTCTACCACCATTCATTATTTTGGTTTTCTTATGACCGTAGTAATGAAACACCCATAATGCAAAGGCAGCAAACCAGTTGTTGAAATCACCGTATAATATAAGCTCTGTCTCCGGTGTAGCTCCTATTTTGGTCATAAGAGCCTCAAACTGCTGCTTGTTAATTATATCACGCCGATTCAGGTCGTTAATATCTTTTCTCCACCAGACCAAATATGCACCCATTATATGGCCTTGCCTGTAAGCATTCTCTGGGTCATAATCAACTTCTAGGAGTCTGAGGTTTGGATTTTTTATATTGTTCGCAACCCAGTCAGTTTCGCACAATACTTCCGGGTAAGAATAGGTTCTACCAGACATAATGGTAGTATCTCAATATATACTACTTAAAAATATATGTCAAAGAAATGAGCCGAGCAATCTTCGCAGGTGAGCAATGTTTTTAGTTTTGCGGTGCTGTGTTGAATGCCTGTGTGAGCAACAGAGCAGTTTTGCGGAATTAACCAAAGCTGATATCACTAAATTTATTAGAACAAACCCCTGTTTAAAACACTTAAATTATCATCTTTTGGGCATAACTTTGTGGGCCGGTAGTTAAGTCCGGTAGAATACCTGCCTTGCATGCAGCATTGATGTGGCAGAGGAAACGTAGGTGGTCGTGGGTTCAAATCCCACCCGGTCCATTTAATCCCAAGTTCAAATCCCTGAATTGTACAACCGCCAAAAGAACCCTTCTATCGTATCAAGCAAAACTGAAATAGCCTATATGTAAATACCGACTCAGACGGATTACAAAATGAGAGATCTGTATAACAGAGATAACAAGCTGGAATATTGGCTGAACCGAATAAATGCAGATTCAGATGAGTTGGATAAAACAGATCTGTTATGCCTTGTAAGGTGCATGCAAGATCAGGAGAGATCATATCATGGATTGCTAGATGCATAACATAACATTTTTTACTGCACCATATGCTGCAAGTTCCGCACATGATAAAGATGCGCTTGTATAATGTATCCACATCGTCTCCTATTTTCACAAGATACATGTAGTTTGGTACCAACATATATTCTACATAATAACCTCCATCCACATAGATACCTAATGATCTGGCTTTGTCACACAGATTCTCTTCGCCAATCCTATGTGCAGGGACAAGAAGGATGAGAATGACAAATCTCACTTACATAGTAGGTAGCACCATTCAAAGCAAAGCACCCATACAGAATTTATGAAATAAAATTTACTAGTCATTATAGCCTCTCCTTTAGCTCTCGTGTACACATTCTGTATTAGAACCTATCCGAAAAGTTCTGCTGCTCGATGAGTAATCCAGGCACAAGCAAAATGTAACATTGCAATATAGTTTTCTATCTTTTTCTCCCATCTTATGAGCAATCGTCTGAACTCCGTATTGAAAATAGAACAGGTATTGAAAAGGAGTTTTTGAAAGGACACTTTATTTTAAATGAGCTTTTGGTCCTAGGGACAAGAGGGCTCAAACTGCCATCCAAATAAGGAAGAATAAAGTCAAAGACTATCTACATGATCTGCAGGTATTTCAAAATGATCTACATTATGTGGGTCATTTTACATTTGATGCTTGTTCCCATGAAGAAGTCGGTAAAATCTTGGTAGGTCTACCATTTTGGAGCCGTCTAACATGGAATGTTATTTCCACTTGAATCCTTCCGTTAGGCTATTGAACGAGACAGGAGAGCAATGCAAAATCTGAAAACTGGTAAACACTAAGTAAGTCTATGTATATGTGATAATAATAATCTTCAAATTCAGTGAGGATTAGATCTCGTGTGGTCGCCATCGTTGTTGTATTTACCACTGTTTTATTAGTCAGCTAGAAGGCTTTTTCATATTATTCATTTAAAAATGTACTGGACACTGGAGTGATCTTCAGGCACCCACCGGGGTTTCCATTCATCATCCTGATTGAGATCATACTAAGAAGTAGCACTAATAATGTATTAAAAATTATTTAATAGAGAATAGCCTTGTTTGTCATAAAAGCTAGGCACCGGGCATATCCAAAATAGAAAAAATAATGAAGGAAAGTGAATTTTCAAAGTTCAGATGTACATTCAACAATGGTTTTAACATGGTGCTCGAAGCAAAGCCTTAGAATAAATAAATACCAAGCAAAACATATTCGCATCAAATTAGAACGCTGCATCCTCTGCTAGAAGAATAGCAAATGTTAACTTGGACTCACAAGGTATTACCACAGCCCAAGTATGCAACGTCCTAAAAATATGACTATGAGTCAAGGGTCAAATTAATCTATCTGGTTGTCTTTGTGCATCTCTGACAATTGTTCAGTCATGATGTCATTAGTACATGTTCAGTAGACTTAACAACATCTCCTCTACTGAGAACTCATTGGATCATATGACTTAGATCTATCAATACTCCTTTACCATGATGGTTTAGTAACTTTTGCTTCTGTTCTTCTGTAAGTCTCCTATCAAAGTCTGCTTTATGATAAATACAGAATCCTTTCAATTTCATACCATCATATTTTGATGGTAAAGATAATTCATATTCAACAAGTCTATCTGTTGATGTTTTACCATAATCATCTTGTTCATTATAGTGATAGAATGAACCTAAATCAGCAAAAACGGAAATACCATTCTTACCTAATTCTTCTGCACTTTCGAGTAACTGTCTAATAATTGTCATTAAACCATTACTACCGCTGCCAACGCCATAATCATGGTCAGAACCAAAATATCCTTTTAGGGAATCCATAATTACGAGAGAGCCTTCATTCTCATATTTTCTTACATCAATAGTATCATCCTTATCCTTATTCTTTGGATCAAAACCATCTGATAATATCTTTCTGAGCTTATCAGGACTTTCATAATATGAAAGTATGAGAACAATGTTATTACTGTATTCTATTTCCGATTTGATGCATCTTGAATAAATTTCTCTTAGTGTGCTAAGTTCTGGATAGATAAGAAGATAATGAGCACCATATTCTGCTTGCTTGATATGTTCTGAAATTTCAGCTCTAGATGAAAATGTCACATTTTGATGCATTATTATCTTATATCATCATGACTTGGAAAACAAGCATATTAAACGTTGTATGATAAGTAATTCTGCTTACATTTATGTAGTTAGAAGCTGCTGCTGTTCTATCATATGTTCTAATTGCTTTGTAGAGAGTGGCTTTTGAAGAAAAGCATCTATCGTGATAGATTGCAAGACCTTGTGAAACTCTCTTTCAGTAATTTCAAAAGCGCTCATAAGTATTCTTTGAGGTTTAAATTAAAACGTTCCAATGCCACAAGTGGATCTGTAAAAGCAAATATGCTGAATCCATGTTTTTGGAAAGTGAATTTACCAATGTAACTGTCAAAGTCGTCATCAAGTGCCAGAATGAATTTATTATTATTGTGGGTATCTTACACCTTCTTTTGTTTTACCTTCTTGTGCAAATACTACAAAATACATACTGATAAAAATACCATGGTTTTTGCTTCTTAAACGTGTGCATGGTAGAAATAATCCTCAATAAGATTAACATCTTCTATTGATTTGGTCATCCACTAATCATACATGCATAGAGTTTTCCTCATTTGACGGACTTAGAATATTACTAAGACTGGTTCGAGACAGAAATTGACAGAACGTTGATACAGAATATCCTTCACAGCAGAAACAAAATTTTCTATTGTTATTTACCCAAAGAATGAAAAAATTAATGTACTGTAATTACTATGAAGAAAAGAGTCCTTGAAGTATTGTCAGTATCTCAGCATTAACCGCATCAAGAGACTACTCTTCAACCGCAAGGAATAAGCCCGGTAAGAAGTCCCAACGCCCCGTTTTACTAAACTACACACTTCATCCCCATTGCCTAGTCATTAGTGGCTACAGGGTTGACTAAGACCCACCTAGTCATGATATTCATCACATAGCTACCTACCAGTTGAAGGTCCATGATTAGCCGGTAATGCAGACTAGTACTTGGGTACCGCTGCTTCGTAAAAAAAGCTGCTTGTCCATCAACATAACCTCTTATATTCACTAGTATAAGAACCTGGTACGTCTACCAGCACAGCCAACATCACATGACTGTAGTTGTACTGTTCTTCATTATTATTATCAGACAGTGATTATTTACTTGGATTATTTTAGATGTGCTATTACTTTGGGTTGCCTCGGTTCTACTCCTTATCATAGTAAAAATATAATGTAGAGTCTCTGCATATATATCGTATACAGGTCATTAATACCTTGTAGGTTAAAGCAATAACAATGAGTGGTCTTGCAGACAAGGTTAAAGAAAAAGTAAAAGATGCTAAGGACAAAGTAGTTGGTACAGCAAAAGAAGCAAAAGAAGGAGTCTCTTCTACAAAAAATGAACAAAGCACAGAAGTTGGGAGAGAGGATGATCCATTAACAGAATATAGGTCCAAGGAAGCGATGACTCCTGCAAAGGAAAAAGAGCATGAACCAACTGCAGTAAGCAGAGATCCAAGCAGTCAGAAAATTGTAGAACCAGGTCAAGTTGGAACAAATCCTGAAGAGGCAGCAGAAAGAGCTAGAAGAAGCGGTATGACAAAAGGAACAGCTGGTGCTGCCGAAACTGGGGAGGAGGCCGCTGACTCAAACACATAGAGTATTTGAATGAAGATACAGGAGATCCACTTCCTTTTTTTATCAACTTAAGTATTGCAGGGTAAAAATCATGTACTAACACGCGAGTCAAAGGATTCGATTCTCTAGTGATAGATTGAAATCTTGAGATGATATCAGCAGCAACCATATCTTAGCTAAAAAATATGCCAGCATTCCTTATCGACAATCCAAGATTCCATCTGTTCTCCATTCGTGGCTCTACTTCTTCAATATTCCTCCAAAAGTACTACGCATATTATGAACAATTCCTTTACGACTTTCCTTCTTTTCTACAAATTTGAAGCACGCTGGACACAACGCACGCAAATTAACTGGGCGATTATCTTTCAAAGAACCGTTGATGTGCTCAAACCGCGGATGAATACTTGCGCTAAATTTCACTGAACACTTTTGACATCTATGATGGGCTCTTTCTAATACTGACTGCCGTATACTCATTGTAAGATGTTCATATTTACTTTTATCTACTTTCTCATTTGAGCTGCCGCCAAAAAATGACAATATTGGTAATGTATTCTTTCTCAAACTTATTTCTTACGGAAATGATATTGAACTTCACTGGAGACTAGTTTTAGCAAAAATAATGAACTCATTCAAAGTTCAAGCGGTTTTGGAACTAATATCTGCAATTCGCAAAGGTTCTGGAAGCCACTCTCCACTTTTAACTAATCGCTTAACAATATTAATTGCTGAATCTAAGCATACTTTGTGACCAACGCTTACATAGATCGGCTTGCTGCCTTCGGTTTTCATTCTAAATCCCAGGATATCACCATCCAATTCGATAAATTGATCTTCCCTTACATCACCACAAAGCAGAGATTTAGCAACTCCTATTGTGGGCCTATCCGTCATTACTCCTACGTAGCAGGCTAGTCCACATCTTCGAGGATGTAATTGCCCATGCCCATCAATAAGCAAAAGTTCAAAATAGGTTTTTAGGCAGTTCAATGTAGTCATTATTGGTCGGGCTTCTCTTAACATGAAAAGCCCGGGGATATAAGGTTGCGTTACAGTATCTTTTGTGCTGACGCACTCGATTAATTCTAAAGTATTTTTCGTAGTTACTGCCGCCGAACAATAAGATATATTTTTCCTATAAGAGACATCTATGCCACACACATGCTTTATTTCTGTATCGAAAGTATCTTTTGCAATCACATTCTTTGCAATTTCTTTTTGTAACCCTATAATCTCAGAGTAAAGAGACGAAGTCAATCGAGATCTCATGGATCAAAATCAATAATTAGATTATGCTGAACAAACACTTGACATTGGCCTTTTGCCGGTAGATACACTAATATAAAAATATAACAATAATTCCTATCGATTTTCTTACTAATCAGTCTAAAGAATCCTAGATATACGATAATACAAATAGAAAAAATATGCCGGTGAACTATTCAGCCTCGTCAAGCTTCAGAATGTTAGCGTTTGTATTGCTTTTGATGTCATTATTTGTTTCTATTGTTATACCCTTGGCATATGCACTACAGACACATGGAAAACAGAGTGGTAAACAAGAAATCAAGCAATCATGCACTGGAAATGGAAATGGTGATATAACCTGTCTAAATACAGTCACGGCAATATTATGCGAGCATGCGATATGTATTATTGGCGACATATCGCCTTTCTTAATCTCTGTTCCACACTAATACCGTTCGCTATAGTAGTAACTTCAAGGCGTAGGATTGACTGATTCGCCTACTTAAAAGGAGTATGAAAGAGTATGAGGATAAGCTCGCAATGAAGTTAAAAAGCCAGATACAAGTGGAACATAGAGATCTATTGAGCCGAATACAATGTTTAGTTAATAGTTTCTTTATATTGTATGAGGCGGGACAGGAGCCAACAATGTATGGGCTAATGCCATTTCTTGCATAATATAAGAATTAGAGTAAATAAAAAAGAATTGCCGAATATAATCCAAGTAGGTTGATTACTCCCAGTGATAGGCAAATCAAAAACTTTTATCTTCAATGATTCAAAAGTCGACTTACAGTGAGGCTAAGTATCTTGCAGCTCTTGGTCTACCTACACATACAAAGAATTTTGGTGGAATCCCATATTGCGACTTAGAAAATAACGATGGAGCACATTAGCTTGATTTCATACTAAGAATATTTTTCTGTTCCATACAAGTCATTAGATTCTCAATTTAGTAGTTTTGGCAGTTTATACAAGATTGTAACGTTGGTTCATAGTACATGAGCATTAGTTTATGATTATTGTTCTTGTTGTTTGATAACTACTTTTGTAGTATCTTTCACTCTATCGATAATATTATTACCATCAAATAGAATTCTTCCTACTACGTTTACAGGAGAATATGGCAAAATCTTATCACCATCTTTGCTAATTGGTGTTGGGCCGTAGAATAGACATAGTGCACCACCTTCAGGCCAATATGCAACATCCAGTAAGTTAACTTCTGCTCTTGCATTTTCTTCTTGAATGGCTATTTGCGTATTATCAGTATACAATTCTCGTCCCCATTTATGGATATTTACTTCTACTGGAAGATTTTCCAGTATTGCTTTAACAGTCTTTGGTGACTGTGAATCATCTAATTGTATGGATACTGTTTCATCAAATTCAGTAAATAATACGGTCAAGTTCTTTTTCATGATTACAATATAGACCTTCATCTTATTTACATAAATATTAACAATTCTATTAGCAATAAATGAAACTCATGAACATAGCATTGATTATTTATGTGAACTTAGCCAGTATCTGTAACTCCCCTTTATCTGTTGCGTTAATCAGACGACGGTGCGTATAAGCGACTAAGAACTAACACCAAAAAGGTGGGATGGAAGAAGCTGAAAATAACATTTAAGTATCTAACAACATCTTTTGCTCTGCTGGTTTTTTTCTTTCCTTCTAATCAAATCGAACAGATTTAATCCAACTTTTCTAACAGGCAGTGATCAATGCCATTATGAACATCAAATTGATAGTCCAGAACATTGTACTTTGCTGATCACCCTATAGTCTTAATCCCCATTTCTTGCTTTAGAATTTCCTGTGTTAGTTTCAATTCCCAATATTCCTCCAATCTACAAAGGTTCTAAAACTTGCATAATTAGGGCATGCTATAGTACGAACGATTGGCAGAGATTATACAGTGAAAACGTAAATATCTCAACTAATCTAAGACTTTCATATGGGTATTCCAGAAAAGATAAGAGCTATCCAAGACGAAATTCACAAGACACAGATTAACAAATCTACTGAATACCATATCGGCTTGCTAAAAGCAAAAATTGCTCGTCTTAAACGAGAGTTAGAGGAAAACACACATGGCAAAACATTGTCTACGGGGAGCAGAAACGCAGGTTTTGATGTTAGAAAGACGGGCGATGCTACTGTTGTGCTCATAGGATTACCCAGCGTTGGTAAGTCCACACTTCTTAATCGTCTGACAAATGCCAAATCAAGAGTCGCTTCATATCAATTCACAACACTCACAGCCGTTCCTGGAATACTGGATTATCAAGGAGCGAGAATTCAGATTCTCGATATGCCAGGAATAATAGAAGGAGCAGCTGCTGGTAAGGGTCTTGGTAAAAGAGTGCTTTCAGTAGCTAGAAATGCAGACCTACTTTTGATTATTCTTGATGTATTTCAGCCTCAACATTTGCCTGTTTTAAAGAAGGAGTTGTCCGAAATAGGAATTAAGGCAGACCAGCGGCCTCCCGACATCATAATTGAAAAAATGTCTTCGGGTGGAATTTCTATAAATATACAAGTTCCTGTGAATGTGACAGAAAATTTAGTCAAGGAAATTTTGCGTATTTATGGCATACACAACGGTCGAATCACTATAAGAGAACCGGGATTGACAGACGATCAATTAATAGACGTGCTAAATGGTAATCGAGTCTACATTCCTTCCTTAATAGTCTTGAACAAAATAGATCTTGTAAATCAAGGATTCGTAAGAGAGGTCCAAACAAAGATTGGAAATAACTTTGTTCCAATTTCTGCGGATGGAAATATCAATGTTGATGCATTGAAGGAATCTATCTACAAAAAATTGGATTTTATCAGAATTTATATGCGGCCGAAAAACCAGGAAACAGACTACAAAGAACCAATGATTATGCGTAGGGGTTGTACAGTTGGGGACGTATGTAATAAGATCCACCGTAACATGGTAAAAGACTTTAGATTCGCACACATATGGGGGAAGAGTGCAAAGTTTGACGGTCAGAAAGTAGGTTTAGACCATGCACTTATTGATGAAGATGTATTAAATATAGTAAAAAAGGTTAATGCAATTTAAGGCTGTGTAGAAACCATGGCAAGATTAGTCAAATATGTGCGTAATGTAGATCTAATCATCTAGAGATAGATAATCACTTGAGAAAGAGTCTCTGCTCCATATGGTATCAGCAGCAACAAGAACAACAAGAACACGACAATACTTCAAGGTTCTTGTCTATTATAAGAAAGTATGACGCAATTGAGGGATTGGACACAGCTCGTTGATGTTAAAAATGCAAAAGATTGAGGTAAAAGTTACTCCGTTAGATTAACAGGATCATTAGGCACTAGATCCATTGAAAT
>Ga0075434_100006190_pt1 | contig 10956 bp, 7 predicted proteins | sample RhiMethybrSRZTD3_FD_75298 | JGI IMG/M metagenome (GOLD analysis project Ga0075434, IMG submission 75298) | Populus rhizosphere microbial communities from Tennessee, USA - Rhizosphere MetaG P. TD hybrid SRZTD3 | ecosystem: Host-associated > Plants > Roots > Rhizosphere > Soil | place: USA...
GCCATGCTCGAATCCGGGCGCCCTTGGAGAGCGACCGAGATTCTTGACTCGGCCTATCGAGCCGGGACACGCCGGAACCCCGAGGTGGTTCTGCTTTCGGCGATGGCAGCCGCCAACTGGGGCGGCTGGGACCGGGTGGACCGCGAGCTCACCGCGGTTCCCTGGCTGGATTCAATGTTCGCGGGTCGTGGCCGGGAGCTCCTCGCGCGAGCGGCTCTGGCTCGGGGCGCGGACTCCGTCGCCCGGTTCCACGCTGAGCGGGCGGTTGCCGAGTCGCGGACCGAACGCGATCGCGGGGTTCGCGAGGTCCTCATGGCCCGGGCCCTGGACCGACAAGCGCTGGGCGATAGCGCCGCGGAGCTGTACCTCCGCGCGGCACGACGCCTTCCATCGGTGGCCGACTGGCTCGAGTTGAGAGCAGCCGGAGCGACATCCGACGCCTCCCGGCGCCAACGTAGCTACGGCCGGGTTGGCACGGCAGTGGCTCGCGCACGCGTCGCACCCACCGAAGCCCAGGCGCGCGAGCGTTGGCGCGACTTTGCCGGCGCGGCGCGCGCTTACGCCGAGATGGGGGAAAAAGCGCAGGCACTGCGACTCGAGCTGCTCGCAAAGCCGGACAGTGGGACGCGCGTGAGCGTGCGCGCTCGGACTCTCGCGTTGATCGCGGCGCGGCCGTCCCCGAACGATGCACGACTCGCGATCACGCTCATCGACTCGTCCTTGTCACCCCTGTTGGCCGCGGAGAACCTCACGGTAGCACGAGCGGCGAGCAGCGCGGGACTAAACGCGCGGGCGGCGGCGGGATTCGCACGCGCGGACCGCGAGCTCGACGCGTCGGATCGTTATGCGTACGCGGCGGTGCTCTCGCGTCTCGGGCGAGACGTCGACGCGGCCGGCGAGTTCGCGAGAGTTCCCGCGAGCTCACCGCAGGCTGCCGTCGCCGCATACCAGCGCGCACGGTCGCTGCTTCGCGCCGGCCAGACATCAACCGCGCGAGCCGCATTGCGCCGCGTGACGCAAACATTCCCACGCGATACGAACGTGGTCGCGCCAGCACTGTTCCTCCTCGCCGACCTCGCGACCGATGATGGTCGCGACCCGGATGCCCGTGCGGGATTCAGCGCCGTCGCGACACGGTTCCCCACGAGCGCACTCGCCCCTGCGGCGCTGTTTCGAGCCGCAACCATCTCGTACGTGGCAGGCAGATTCGACGTCGCCACTCGCGACTTCGACCGACTCGTCGAGCGCTATCCGCGAAGCGCGGACGCGTCGGCAGCGCGCTACTGGTCGGGACGTGCGCGCGAGGCCGCCGGAGATCGCAAGCGCGCAACCGGCCGTTGGCGCGAAGTCATGGCGACGGATCCGCTTTCCTACTATGCGCTCGCGAGTGCACGCCGGTTAGGCGTCGCACCGTGGAAGCCCGGTCAACCCACGGATTCGTCGAAGCGCTTCCCTGCACTGCGGCAGGCGGCCGATCGCGCCGAGCTGCTCGACCTGCTGGGGATGGGGACGGAGGAGGCATTCGAGTACGATGCGTTAGGCACCGTTGGTACCACCCCGGACTCGATGGTTGGCGCTGCCGGGGTGTTGATGGAGCACGGAGAGACGTCTCGGGCGATCGGGCTTGCGCGTCGAGCACTCGCGGCCTCGGCTCCGCGCGACGCGCGTCTCTTCCGGCTCCTGTACCCGCTCGTCTACGGCGAGGCAATTCGGGCGGAGGCCGGGGCGCACCGGATCGACCCGACACTCGTCGCGGGGTTGATTCACCAGGAATCGGGCTTCAATCCTCGTGCGACGTCGCGCGCGGGTGCGGTCGGTCTCATGCAGGTCCTCCCGAGCGTGGGCGCGAGCATCGCCAAGGCTCAGGGGCTGGCGTCGTACGAGCGCGTGCTCCTGTATCAACCCGACGTGAACGTCCGGTTAGGCATGGCACACCTCGATGCGATGCTCCGCCAGTATCCTCGTGTCGAGTACGCGCTGGCCGCGTACAACGCGGGCGGTGCGCCGGTGCGGCGTTGGCGCCAGAAACACGGCATCGATGACCCGGAGCTGTTCGTGGAGCGCATCCCGTACGACGAGACGCGCGACTACGTGCGGATCCTGCTTCGCAACCAGGCGATGTACCGAACGCTCTACGACTGGCGGGTCGGAAGTCGCTAGTCGGTCGTAAGGCGTTACACAGCTAGCGCGGGGTCAGAATTCGGGTCCGACCCCGTTTGCAATCCTTCGATCGCCGGGCAAGGCAGGCGTTACGTCAGACTCGCGTCCATGACGAACTTCACGTTGCCCTTCAACGCTTGCGAGACCGGGCATCCCTCCAGCGCGGCGTTGGCAACCTGCTGGAATTTCGCGTCGTCGATGTTGGGCACGGTGGCGCGCGTCGTCAGGCGCATGGTCGTGATCTTGAAGCCCGCGCCGGCTTTCTCGACGGTACACACGGCGTTCGTTTCGACGCGCGTCGGCGGAGTACCGTTGCCCTCGAGCTGAGCGCTGAGCGCCATGCTGAAGCACGCGGCGTGCGCCGCAGCGAGCAGTTCCTCCGGATTCGAGCCGGCTCCTTCCTCGAAGCGAGACGAGAACGAGTAATTGCCGCTGATATTGCCGCTCTCCGCCCTGAACGTGCCCGTCCCACCCTTGAGCCCCCCTTCCCACACTGCGCTCGCCTTTCTATTTGGCATCCCCATCGCTCCGGTTCGAGATAACGCGAATAGTAAACTGCGATAAACAAACCATGCCTGCCGATCGAGTTCGATGTTCGAGCAAGCTTTTTTTCGGGAACACCGATGAAGCGGATGTGGCGGAAACGGCCCGATCCGAACTTTGCATCCAGGCTGGCTCACGCCACGAGCTAGGAACTCTTAATGGACGACCTCGGGAAGCTCATGCGCCCCGAGATGGTTACATAGAACCCTGGCTCGTGGTGCGAGGCGTTATCCCGTTAGGCAGCGATCCGGCAGTTTCCGCCCGATCCGCTTCATAGCGGTTCCGTGAAGAGGCTTGAGAGACTTCCGAAGCCAGACAAGGCGCACAGAACAATCCGCAGAAATATCGCGCCGCCGGCATCCTACTCGATGTTTTTCTGGAAGCGCCGAACGCTGAACGCAATGAGGACGATGGCGAATGCGACGAGCGCAAGCGTGTCCTGCCACATCGCATCGATTCCGGCACCCTTGAGCAGGATGCCGCGCAGCACGCGAAGATAATACGTGATTGGAAACGCGGCGCCGAGCCATTGTGCGAACGCCGGCATCGCCTCACGCGGAAACATGAAGCCGGACAACAACACCGTCGGCAGGATGAACACGAACGACAGCTGCATCGCCTGCACCTGGGTGCGCACGACAGTCGACACGAACAGCCCGAGGGCGAGGCTCGCGATGATGAACGGAGCGGTGATCAGGTAGAGCAGCCCGAGGTTGCCGCGAATGGGCACGTCGAAGACGAGGCGACCCAACACGAGGATCACGGTGACCTGCACGTAGCCCACGAGCGCGAAGGGCAGCACCTTGCCGAGCATGAGGCCGGTCTTCGAGATCGGCGTGACGATGAGCTGTTCGAGCGTGCCCCGCTCGCGCTCGCGCACCAGCGCCATTGCCGTGATCATGAGCAGCGTTAGGGTCAGCAGCAGGCCGATGATCCCCGGCACGATATAGATGGCGCTCTCGAGCCCGGGGTTGTACCACGGCCGGACACGCACGTCGATCGGCAGCGGACGACGAACCCCAGGCGGTCCGAGCGCGGCCGATCGTGCCTGACCAGCGAGCGCCGCGCCGGAGATCGCCGCGGACGACGCAAGCGGATCGGCGGCATCCACGATGACCTGCGCCTCGGCGGTACGGCGGCGCTTGATGTCGGTCTCGAAATCGGGTGGAATGACGACACCCGCCCGCGCGTCCCCACGCTCGATCTTCTTCCGAAGGTCATCGCGGCTGCCGATCGTCCCGACGATGTCGAAGTTGCCGGTGTTGCGCACGGCGTCCACGAACGCGCGACTCTCCGTCGTGCGCGACTGGTCGAGCACCACCGTCGGCAGATGGCGCACCTCGGTGCGAATCGCGAAGCCGAACAGCAGGAGCTGAATCGCCGGCAACCCGATCATCATGCCGAGCGTGAACCGATCGCGACGCATCTGGACGAATTCTTTCCAGAGCATCGGCGCCAGGGATCTCGAAGCCGGCTTCCCGGGGGACGGGCGATGGGCGACGGGGGACGGAGGAACAGCGGCTGGCGGCTGGCTGCTCGTGCTTGCTGCTGGCTGACGCTGGCTGTTGGGAGATGAGGCTCCCGATCGTTTTCCGTCGCCCATCGCCCGTCCCCCCTCCCCAGCAGTTCCTTCATCCCTCCTCTGCAACTCAATGAACACATCCTCGATACTCTCCTGCCCGAACTGCCGTGTGATCTCGTCCTGCGTGCCGACGGCGATGAGGTGGCCGCGCGAGAGGAACGCCAGCCGCGTGCATCGTGCCGCCTCGTCCATGTAGTGCGTCGTAACAAGGATCGTCGTACCGCCTTTCGCCAGCTGATAGATCCAATCCCAGAACAGGCGACGCGACGCCGGGTCGACGCCGGCTGTCGGTTCATCGAGGAACAACACCTCCGGCTCGTGCGAGGTGGCACACGCCAGCGCGAGCCGCTGCTTCCACCCGCCACTCAACGTGCCGGCGAGCTGGCGTTTCCGCTCCTCGAGACCGAGGTCGCGGAGCTGCTCGGCGATGCGCGCCGTTCGCTCGCTGCCGCGGAGGCCGTACACCGACGCGTAAAAGCGAAGATTTTCCTCGACCGTCAGGTCATCGTACAGGCCGAACTTCTGCGACATGTAGCCAATGCGGCGTCGTACGCCTTCGGGATCGTCGACGACGTCGACGCCGGCTACCTGTGCGCGTCCCGCCGTCGGATCCATGAGCCCGCACAGCATCCGGATCGTCGTCGTCTTGCCGGAGCCGTTAGGCCCCAGCAGGCCGAACACCTCGCCCCGGTCGATCGTGAGATCGAGCCCATCGACCGCCACCAGCGATCCAAAGGCTTTCCGCAACCCGTCCGCCCGCACGGCGGGGCCGTTGGACGCGTTAGGCATGCCGGAGTCATGGGGCGGGTGCGGTGTCGTCACGGCAGACCGCGCCCCGCCGCCGTAGTGTCGATGGTGACCGTGGCCGGAAGACCAGGCTTGAACGTCCCGGTCGTGTCGATGATATCGAGCTTTACACCGAACAGGAGATCCGCGCGCTCCTTCTCCGTGAGCGCCACGCGCGGCGTGAACTCCGCCTGGGTGGCCACCGACACCACTCGTGCCGGAGCGGACCGCGACCCGAGGCCCTGCACGGTCACGCGGGCTGACTGCCCCACCTTCACGAACGGTACCAACGGCGCCGCCAGATAGACGCGTACCCACGGCCGCCTGGCATCGCCTAACGTCATCGCCGCCTCGCCGGCTCCCAGCACCTCGCCGCGTTCCACATACCGCCCGAGCACGGTGGCATCCATCGGTGCGGTGAGGACGAGATCGCCCTGTGTGGCTTCGCCGGCGGCGAGCGCGCCGCGCACAGTCGCGAGCTCGGCGCGCGCGGCGGCCACCTGCTCCGGCCTCGGGCCTTCACGCAGCAGGCGCAGGGCTTCGGCCGCCGCATCGCGCCGGGCGGCAGCGGCGTGAGCAGCCGTCACGGCTGCGTCATACTGCGACCGCGAGATCGTCGCCGCGGCAGTGAGCGGTTCGAGGCGAGCTCGCTCCCGCTCGGCCCGATCCGCTTCGGCCGTCACGGACCGGAGGTCCGCCTGCGCCTTTTCGATCTCCGCCGGCCGCGCGCCGGCCTGCAGGTCGCGCAGTCGAGCTTCGGCCGAAGACACCCGCGCTCGACGCTGCTCGAGGTCCGCGGGCAGCGCCGACTGCGCGAGCACGACGAGCGTGTCGCCACGCCGGACCGTCGCGCCTTCATCCACACTCACGAGGACCACGCGGCCGGAGACGAACGGTGCGACATCCACCTGGGTCAGCTCGACCGTCCCGTCGGCGGTGACCTGGTCGGTGGCGCTGCGGGTGCAAGCAACCGGCATGACGAGGATCGCACTCGTGCCTAACGCGCGCAGCGTGATGAACCGCGTCATGTCGACCGTCCTTCCATCAAGGCCGCGAGCGCGAACTCCTCGGCGTGCACGTAGAACTCGTCGGATACCGCGCGCGGCGGACCCGACGTCCCGTGTCCCAACAACAATCCAACCGCCGGGCGCGCGATCGCGAAGTACGCCACCTGGGCGATGATCGAGATCGCGGTGAAGCGCGGGTCGAGCGATTTCCGAAACGCGCCGTCTCGCTGTCCCGCCTCGATCACCTCGCACAGGCGGCGGAACGCTCCCGCGGCCGTATTGGTGATCGCCTGCTCCGCATGCGCGGCGTGATGGTCGACCAGCTCGCGAACGAGCAGCTGTGGGAAGTGCGGGTGCTCGCCGAGCAGCCTCGCCTGCGCGCGAACGAACGCGCGGATCCGGTCCGCGTGGCTGGAGGCGCGCTCGATTGCGTCCACTCCCCGCGCGAGGAGCTGCCCGAGTATGCGCTGGAGCATCGCGCGGTAGAGCGTCTCCTTGCTGTCGTAGTAGTAGTAGAGCAATGCCGGGTTCACCGCCGCCTCCTTGCCGATCTGCTTGATGGTCGTCGCGGTGAAGCCCTGTCGAGCGAAGAGCTGCTCGGCGGCATCGAGAATCGAGTCCTGGGAAGATGTCGGATCGGCCACGTTGTATTAATTAAACGATTAATTAGCGACCGCAAGTGATATTCAACCGTCGATCAATCAACCGCTTATCTTTTTGGAGTGACCACCGACCACTCGCCGGAGAGTGTCCCGCCATCGATCGAACGTGTACTGAGCCGGTTCAGGTCGCTCGGGCGCGAGGAAAAGATGCAGGCGCTCGTCGGGTACGCGAAAAAGCTCGAGCCCGTTCCGGAGCGCTTCCTCGCATTGGATCGCGGGGCATTCACTGTCCCGGAGTGCCAAACGCGCGTCGACCTCTTCCCGGAGTACAAGGACGGGAAGCTCCACTTTTACGCCGACGTGAACACCCGGCAGTCGCCGACGATCGCGGCGTTTCTGAGCATTCTGTTCAGCGCGATCAACGGGCAGCCACCGGAAACGACGCTCGCCATTCCCGAGGATTTCGTCCGGACGATCATGGACAGCCTCGGACTTGGCACACGTGAGGTGGGTCTGAACGCCATGCTCATGCGTATCAAGCGCCACGCGCAGGAAGCGGCCCGCGCCGCCTAACGAGCTTATTGAACCGTCGGGGCCGGCTTTCTCGGCAGCTTCTCGTCCCGGTTCGCCGTGAGATAGACGAACGTGGCGACCACCGCCGCGTTGTGCTTCATGTCGCCCGGCACCAGTCGCTCGTAGACGTCCATGTTCGAGTGGTGCGTCCGGGACCCGTAGTCGACCGGGTCCTGGATGAATTGGAACCCCGGCAAGCCAACCGCATCGAAGGCCAGGTGATCCGTTCCACCGGTGTTGTTCGCGGTAAGCGTGTGCATTCGCGGATCGTTGAACGCCTTCATCCAGTCGGTGAAGATCGGCGCCACTGACTGGTTCTTCTGCAGATAGACGCCGCGAATGGCGCCGGTCCCGTTGTCGACGTTGAAGTACCCCGCGAACTGCTCGTGCGCGGGCTGCTTCAGCTGCATGGTCTGCGGATCGCCGAAATGCTCCTTCACGTAGGCTCGTGAGCCGAGCAGTCCCTGCTCTTCGCCGGTCCAGAGCCCGATCCGGATGGTCCGGCGCGGTCTGAGACCCGTCGCCTTGATGAGACGGAGCGCCTCGAGCATGACGGCGGATCCGGCGGCGTTGTCGGTCGCGCCGGTGCCGGTATGCCACGAGTCGAAATGCGCGCCCAGCATGACGACTTCGTTCTTCAGCTTCGGGTCGGCGCCCGGAATTTCGGCAACGATGTTGAAGGAGCTCGGGTCGTCGTCGTAGAACGTGTTCTTCACGTCGAGCTCGACGGTCACCGGCACACCTTTCTCGACCATGCGCGCTATGCGCCCGTAGTGCTCGGTCGAGAAGATGAGGCCGGGCACTTTCGTCGGATTCGCCGCGTCGCGCGAGCCGCTCGCGCCGGTGAAGACGGTGCCATCATCGCCGCGGCCAGGGGTGACGATGGCAACGGCCCCTTCATCGGCGAGGAACGCGGCGACGCTCCGCTGGAATTCCTGTGCGGCGCGGAACCGTGCCGCCTGCGGGTTGTTGGCGCCCGCGTTAGGCCCGCCGCCGCGCGGCGGGTCGGCCGCGAACGGCGCCTCCGCGAGCTTCGCCAGCGAGGTGTCCTCCAACCTCGACGCGTCCGCCGTGAAGTGAGGCGGCACCGAATCGCGCGGCGGCTGTGTGAAGACAATCTTGCCGCGAAGCTTTCCGCGATACTTCTCGAGGTCGGGCGCGCTGTCCGCCTTGATCAGCACCACTTCGGCTTTCACGGCGCCGGTCGTGCCCGGCGTCCACGCGGCGGGATAGGCAATGATCGGGAACTGGCGGGGTGACACGACCTGCGCGACCATCCGCTCGTTCGACCAACCGCGTCCGAACGGCCCCCACGTCTCCATCTTCGCGTTCGCCATTCCCCATTCGTTGAGCTTCTTGACGGTCCAGTCTCCCGCGGCCTTCGCGCTGGGCGAACCGGTGAGCCGCGCGCCGAAGACGTCAGTGAGCCAGCTCGCGATCTCCATGACCTGTGATCGGTCGCGCTCCTCGGCCTTGATGCGGCTGATGGCGGCGGTGTCGATCTTCTCCTGCGCAGCGAGTGGAGCCGCGAGGAGGGTGAGCGCAGCGAGCGTATGACGAGATGCGAGGTGCATACGAACCGGGACTGGGGACTGGGGACTGGGGACTCGGCCGGCAAGCTATTAGCACCGAGGAGCCTTCCTCTACCGTAATAGCCTCCCGGCCGAGTCCCCAGTCCCTCTAGTCCCCAACTACGGCCCCAACGGGCGAAACGCGACGTCGAGCGCGGATAGTCTCTCCAGGTGCACCGCTAGCCGACTCAGAAAATCCCGATAGTCCTTCCGCTCCGGCTGGGTCCACAGCACCTCGGCGAGCGCCGTTAGGCGGGGGAACGCCATGTATTCCACCTGCTTCGGTCCCGCCAGATACTCGGTCCAGATCTGGCCCTGGCCGCCAAGGACATGCGCGCGGTACTGCGGCTCGAGCTCGGCCGGCACCGGTTCGAACGCATAGACCGTCTGGAGGGGCAGGAATCCGCCACCCGCCAACGGCTCGCCGGCCGTGTTCTGCGATTGGTAGTAGTCGAAGTAGGTGTGACTGGTCGGCGCCATGATGACGTCGTGCCCGGCACGCGCCGCGTCGATCCCACCCTGTGTTCCGCGCCACGACATTACCGTCGCACCCGGCGCGAGCCCGCCTTCGAGAATCTCGTCCCACCCGACGAGGCGACGCTTGTGCGCGGTGAGGAACGCGTCCATCTGCTGGATGAACCAACTCTGCAGCTCGTGTTCATCCTTCAGTCCGAGCTCCTTGATGCGCTCCTGAATTCGCGGGCTGGTCTTCCATAGCGCCTTGTCGGCTTCGTCTCCGCCAACGTGGATGAATTGACTCGGAAACAGCTCCATGACCTCAGTGAGCACATCCTGCATGAAGCTCACGGTGGAAGAGTCGGCGTTCAGGATATTGGCATAGATGCCCCAGCGTGTCCCCACATCCGCCGGTTGGCCGGTGACCCCAAGCTCGGGATACGACGCGATCGCTGCGAGCGCGTGCCCCGGCATCTCGATCTCGGGCATCACGTTCACGAACCGGTCACGCGCGTACGCGATGATCTCGCGCGCATCGTCCTGTGTGTAGAAGCCGCCATGTCGCTGGCCGTCGAACCGCCACGTCGTAGAATCCGTCTTGCTACCCTGCCGACCCACGACGGTTTGCGTTCTCCACGCGCCGACCTGCGTGAGCCGAGGATACTTCCGGATCTCGAGGCGCCAGCCCTGGTCCTCCGTGAGGTGCCAGTGGAAGGTGTTCATCTTCTGCAGCGCGATGAGATCGATGTACTTCTTCACGAACTCCTTCGGCATGAAGTGCCTGCCGACGTCGAGGTGCGCGCCTCGCCAGGCGAATCGTGGCCGGTCGACGATCCGCACCGCAGGAATCGTCCAGGCGACGCTGTCGACCTTCCCCTCGCGAAAGACCTGCGGCGGCAGGAGCTGTCGGATCGTCTGAAATCCGTAGAACACCCCAGCACGTTCCTTGGCCCGAACGGAAACGCGCCGCGCGGTCACGGACAGCTCGTACCCCTCAGTGCCCAGTCGCGTTAGGCCGGCACTGCGCTGCACGACGATTCCCGTGGCGGAGGCGGCTCCGACGCGGACCGGGATCGCGAGTCCCGTAGCCGGAAGGAGCGACGCTGCGAAGCGCCGCGCGATGTCGGCCGACGCGGCATCAGTGTAGATGACCGTGTTCGCGTTGATGACGAAACGGCCGCGGCCCACTGTCAGGCTTTCGGGGCGCGGAACGATGGCGATCGATGCCGAGTCGACCGTCTGCGACGACTTCGGAGTCTGCGCGGTGAGCGGCACGGCGAATCCGACAGCGAGATAGAAGGCGCGCATGATTGGGCCCGAGAAGTTGACGCGAATGTACGCTTGCAGACCCGCCTCTGTCATCCTGGAACCAGGTACTTTCCGTACAACTCGCAAAAATCACTGGCATCCGAGACTCGCCAACCCCGTCGAGCGAATTCATCCCACTCGTCCGCGCTGGGATACGAGTAGTATGTGCCGCCCGATTGAACGTGCGTCTCGAGTCGTTCACCGGCGTCGAGCCGGGCGACGGCGTGCGCCATCAGGGCCACGCCTGGCGGATAGAGCGACAACACCTGAGCGAAGAGCGAGCGTCGCGCGTCGACTGGCACCTTCGCCTGACCCGCGACGGGACCCGTGTCGATCGTCCCGTCCGTGATGTAGTGGAGCGTGCAGCC
>Ga0075434_100006191_pt1 | contig 10956 bp, 10 predicted proteins | sample RhiMethybrSRZTD3_FD_75298 | JGI IMG/M metagenome (GOLD analysis project Ga0075434, IMG submission 75298) | Populus rhizosphere microbial communities from Tennessee, USA - Rhizosphere MetaG P. TD hybrid SRZTD3 | ecosystem: Host-associated > Plants > Roots > Rhizosphere > Soil | place: USA...
TGTCGATCGGTTCCGGACGGCGATCGCGCGTGCGTGCAAGGGCTCATCGATCGGGGCGAGTACGCGCACGATGACCTCCTCGAAGACGCTCGGCGGGTGCACCCCTCCTCGCTGCGGCCTCGAAAGTGGCCGGCTAGCAGGAGCGTTCAGTTCCTCCCGGTTATGCAGTCCGTCGCATAGCATCGGTGCATGTGCCGGAACATCCGCGTTCTCTACAACTTCGATCCGCCCGCGAGCTCCGAGGAGGTGCACTCCGCGGCGCTGCAGTACGTGCGCAAGGTCAGCGGCATGAACAAGCCGTCGCAGGCGAACGAGGCGGCGTTCGACCGCGCCGTGCACGAGATCGCGCACATCACGCAGCATCTGCTCGCAGACCTCGTCACGACAGCGACGCCGAAGGATCGCGAGGTCGAGGCGGAGCGCCGCCGCGCCCGCGCGGTCGCGCGCTTCGGTTAGCTCTCGGCAGGCGAGAGGTAGCGGCCGAACCACTCGAGGATCGCCTCGAACCGCTGCACGCGGTGCAGAGGAGACCCGGAGCGCGAGAGCTCGTGGCCCTCGGCCGGGAAGCGGAGCATCTCGACCTCCTTGCCGAGCAGCCGGAGGAGCGTGAACAGATGCTCGCCCTGCTCGATGTTGCAGCGGAGGTCGTTCTCGGAGTGGACGACGAGCAGCGGCGTGTCGATGTCGCGGGCGTAGGTGGCCGGCGACATCCGCAGCCACTCCTCGACGTTCTCCCACATCGGACCGCCGAACTGGCGCTCGAAGATCCAGAACAAGTCGCTCGAGCCGAAGGCGCTTACGAGGTGATTGACGGATCGCTCCGAGAGCGCCGCCTTGAAGCGGTTCGTGTGACCGACGATCCACGAGGTCAGGAAGCCGCCGTAGGAGCCGCCGAGGACACCGAGCCGATCCGCGTCGAGGAACGGAAACCGCTCGAGCGCGGTGTCCACGACGCCCATGACGTCCTCGTAGTCGACGGAGCCCCAGCCGGGGCCGTCGCCGTTGCCCGTGCCGCGGATCGCGCGTCCCCACTCCTCGGAGTAGCCGGAGCCGCCGCGCGGGTTCGAGAAGAGGACGCAGTAGCCGGCGCCCGCGTACACCTGCACCTCGTCGAAGAAGCCGGTCCCGTATTGCGAGAACGGGCCGCCGTGGATCGTGAGGAGCGTCGGGTAGCGCTTCCCCTCGTCGAAGCCGGGAGGGCGCACGAGCCACGCGTCGACCTCGGTCCCGTCGGCGGAGGATGCAGTGAAGCGCTCGACGTCGGCGAGCTCACGCCCGGCGACGAAGTCGTCGCAGACGGAGGTGATCCGCTCTCCGTTGCTGCTGAAGAGCTCGTGGGGGCGGTCGTGCGTGCTGGCCGTGTACACGAGCACGCCGTCTACGAGGTCGTAGAGGCCGGTGGACTGCTCGCCCCCGACGAGGAGCTCGGGCTCGCCGGAGCCGTCCGCGGCAACCGTGTAGAGGTGGACGTTGCCGCCGTCCTCGATCCCGAACGCGACCCGGTCGCCGTCCCAGACCGGCTCGCGGGCGAGCGGGAAGGGGGCGCACTGCCGGTCGAGCGACTCGGTGAGGACGCGTCGGTCGCTGCCGTCGGCCTTCATCACGGCGACCTGGCCGTGGTGCGGATACGTGCCGTCCTCCGGCGAGTGGATATAGGCGATGAGCGAGCCGTCAGAAGAGAAAGAGGGGTTGCTGGCGTTCTCGTCGGGTTGGGTTAGCCGCCGCGGCTCGGCGCCTTCGGCATCGACTTCGAGCTCGTAGAGCGCCTCGACGAACTCGACGTCCCAGCGGTCCCCGCGCATCGACCAGAAGACGATCCGCTTGCCGTCGGGCGACCACGCCAGATCGCTGTTTTCGCAGTCGCCGTCGGTCAGCTGACGCTCGTCCCCGCCGTCGAGGCCGACGACGAACAGGTGCGAGCGGCGGTCGCCAATCCAGCCGACACCGTCGAGCTTGAAGAAGACGCGGGTGAACCGGCGCGGCGCTCGCTTGCGATCGTCCTCCTCCTCGTACGCCTCGTTGCGCACGCGGCGCGCGAAGGCGATCCGGCGCGAGTCGGGCGACCAGGCAAGCGACTCGACGGACTCCTTGCCGTCGGTCAGCCGCCGCGGCTCGCCGCCGTCGGCCGGGAGGACGTAGAGCTGTCCCTTCGCCTTTTTCTCGTCCTCGCCGTCGCGGTTCGAGACGAAGGCGAGCCAGCGTCCGTCGGGAGACCAGCGCGGAGACCCGTCGTTCCGATCACCGGAGGTGAACTGCCTCGGCTCCTCGGAGCCGTCGAGCGCGGCCACCCAGATCGCGGTGCGGTAGGCATTCCCCTCTTCGTCCGTCTGGCTGACGACGTAGGCGACGCGCTTGCCGTCGGGCGAAAGGCGCGGGTCGCCGACGCTCGCGAGCGCGTAGACGTCTTCGGGCTTCATTCCGGGCACCGAGGCGCGACTCTAGTATTTTCGAACGCGGGCGTGGCGGAATTGGAATACGCGACGGGTTTAGGTCCCGTTGGGCCGCGAGGCCCTTGGAGGTTCGAGTCCTCTCGCCCGCACTGGCCGCCGGCCAGCTAGGCGCGAACGCGAACGGCGTAGGCCATCGCAGTGAAGATCGTGAGCCAGATGGCTCCGGCGAGGCCGAGCAGGCTCAGGTTCCAGGCGCTCACGTGCCTCGACCGTTCGACCTCGGCCCGCCGCTCCCTGCTTGAATGATTGCGTGCAGGCCCAGGTCGAGGAGCTGCCGGAGAACCGTGTCCGGCTGACTGTCCAGGTTCCGTCGCACGACGTGCACCACGCCGTCGAGCACGCTGCCGACGACCTCGCGCAGAGCGTCAAGGTGCCGGGCTTCCGCAAGGGGAGGGTGCCGCGCCAGGTGCTGCTGCAGCGCGTCGGCCGCGAGCGGCTGATGACCGAGGCGGTCGAGAGCCACATCGGCGGCTGGTTCTGGAACGCGGCCGCGGGCAGCCGCGTCCGGCCGGTTGCCCAGCCGGAGTACGACTTCGAGCTGCCGGCCTCCGACGATGAGGACTGGGAGTTCACCGCGACGGTCGCGGTGCAGGCCAAGCCGGAGCTGCCCGACTGGAAGGAGCTCGAGGTCGGCGTCGCCGAGGTCGAGGTCCCCGAGGAGCTCGTCCAGCAGGAGCTCGACGCCCTGCGGGCGACGGTTGCCGAGCTCGTTCCGGTCGAGGGTCGCCCGGTCGGCCCCGACGACACGCTCGTCGTGGATCTCGTCGCCGAGGAGGAGACACGGCGCGACTACGTCGTCGATCTCGGCCGCGGCGCGGTCGTGGAGGAGGTCGAGCAGGGCCTCGTCGGGATGAGCGCCGGCGACACGAAGGAAATGTCGTTCGAGCTTGCCGACGGGTCGACCCAGACCCTCACCGCGACGGTCAAGGAGATCAAGGAGAAAGTGCTGCCGCCGCTCGACGACGACCTCGCCCGCGCAGCGACCGAGTTCGAGACCTTCGCCGAGCTGCGCGCCGACATCGAGTCGCGCCTTCGTGAACAGATCGAGGACGAGGTCGAGACGCGCTTCCGCGCCGACGTAGCCGACGCGCTCGTCGCCGCCTCCAAGGTCGAGGCGGCGGGGCCGCTCGTCGAGTCGCGCACGCGCGAGCTGCTGCGCGGCTTCGCCCGCCAGGTCGAGGCCCGCGGCGTCCCGCTCGAGACCTTCCTCGCCATGACGGGCCAGCAGCCCGAAGAGCTCCTCGCGCGGCTCCAGGACGAGGCGCAGCGCTCGGTCGGGCGTGAGCTCGTGCTCGACGCGGTCGCAGAGCAGCTCGGGCTCGACGTGCCGGATGCCGACGTCGAGGAGCTCGTCCGCGAGCAGGCCGAGGCGGTCGGCGACGACGCCGACGAGATGCTCGTGGCGCTGCGCGAGAGCGGTCGCTTCGCGTCGCTCCGCGAGGACCTCCGGCTCCGCAACGCGCTCGACCACGTCGCCGGCGAGGTCAAGCGCATACCGCTCGCGCAGGCCGAGGCCCGCGAGGCGATCTGGACGCCCGACAAGGAGAATCCCCCGACCGAGACGAAACTCTGGACCCCCGACCAGCAGCAGAGCGAAGGAGCCCGATCATGAACCCGCCGACGAATCTTGTCATCCCGTCCGTCATCGAGCAGACCTCGCGCGGCGAGCGCTTCTTCGACATCTACTCGCGGCTGCTCAACGAGCGGATCATCTTCCTCGGCACGCCGATCGACGACCAGGTCGCGAACCTCATCGTCGCCCAGATGATCCATCTGGAGTCCGAGGACCCCGACAAGGACATCAACCTTTACATCAACTCGCCGGGCGGCTCCGTCTACTCGGGGCTCGCGATCTACGACACGATCCAGTTCATCAAGCCGGACGTCGCGACGACGTGTGTTGGGATCGCGATGTCGATGGGCGCGCTGCTTCTTGCGGCCGGCACGGAGGGAAAACGGACGGCGCTGCCGAATGCCAAGATCCTGATCCACCAGGTATCCGGCGGCTTCCAAGGCCAGGGGACCGATATCGAGATCCAGGCCAAGGAGACGATCAATCTCAAGCGCCGCCTGGAGGAGATCATCGCCCTGCACACGAATCAGCCGGTCGACAAAGTCTCGAAGGACATGGAGCGCGACTACTACATGACGGCCGAAGAAGCAGACCAGTACGGCATCGTCGACCAGGTCATCGCTCACCGCTAGGCATAGACGAATCCCCCGGACCGAGGTAGAAGAAGAGATATGGCACGCGCAACCGACGGCAACGAGCAGCTTCTCTGCAGCTTCTGCGGCAAGAGCCAGCGCCAGGTGAAGAAGCTGATCGCCGGCCCCGGCGTCTACATCTGCGACGAGTGCATCGATCTCTGCAACGAGATCATCGACGAGGAGCTGACCACTCCGGCCCAGCTCGACCTCGACAACCTGCCGCGCCCGCGCGACATCTACGCCGTCCTCAACGACTACGTCGTCTCGCAGGAAGAGGCCAAGCGGACGCTCTCGGTCGCCGTCTACAACCACTACAAGCGCGTGCAGATGGGCCAGGAGGACGACGACGTCGAACTCCAGAAGTCGAACATCCTCCTGCTCGGCCCCACCGGCTGCGGCAAGACGCTGCTCGCGCAGACGCTCGCGCGGATCCTCAACGTCCCGTTCGCCATCGCCGACGCGACAGCGCTGACCGAGGCCGGCTACGTGGGCGAGGACGTCGAGAACATCCTCCTCAAGCTGATCCAGGCCGCGGACTTCGACATCAAGAAGGCCGAGACCGGGATCATCTACATCGACGAGGTCGACAAGATCGCGCGCAAGGCGGACAACCCGTCGATTACGCGCGACGTGTCGGGCGAGGGCGTGCAGCAGGCGCTGCTGAAGATCCTCGAGGGGACGGTGGCCTCGGTGCCGCCGCAGGGCGGGCGCAAGCACCCGCACCAGGAGTTCCTCTCGATCGACACGACCAACATCCTCTTCATCTGCGGCGGCGCGTTTGCCGGCCTCGACAAGATCATCGCGCGGCGCATCGGCAAGAACGCCGTCGGCTTCGGCGCCGACGTTCGCTCGAAGCACGACGTCGAGTCGTCGGAGATGCTCGCGGACGTCATGCCGGAGGACCTCCTCAACTTCGGTCTGATCCCGGAGTTCATCGGCCGGCTGCCGGTCGTCTCCGCGGTGCATCAGCTGCGGCGCGAGGATCTCGTCCAGATCCTCGAGGAGCCCAAGAACGCGCTCATCAAGCAGTACCAGCGCTTCTTTGGCTACGACGGCATCGAGCTCGTCTTCACCGAGGACGCGATGTGGGAGATCGCCGACCGCGCGCTCGAGCGCGAGACCGGCGCCCGCGGGCTCCGCTCGATCATCGAGGGCGCGCTGCTCGACGTGATGTTCGAGCTGCCGTCCCGGCGCGACGTGACCAAGTGCGTGATCACGAAGGAGTGCATCGCGCAGGGCATCCGCCCGACGCTCGTAACGAGCGCCGAGGCAGCCGGCGACGAGCCGGAAGAGCCCGTCGAGCAGACCGCGTAGTCTCCTCGCTATGAGCGCGATCGAGGTAGGCGCCGAGTTCGGGCCGTCGTCGTGGATCGAGGTGCCGCAGGAGAAGATCCAGGCGTTCGCCGACACCACGGGCGACCACAACTTCATCCACGTCGATCCCGAGATGGCCGCCCAGACTCCGTTCGGGGGCACGGTCGCGCACGGCTACCTGACGCTGTCGCTCCTGCCGCAGATGTCGTACGAGGTGCTGCCGCATGACGACCCGGGCGCGGGCATGGCGCTCAACTACGGGCTCAACCGCGTGCGCTTCCCGGCGCCGGTGCCCTCGGGCTCACGCGTCCGCGGCGCGTTCGTCGTCGGCGCTGTCGACGAGGAGGACTGGGGGCGGCAGGTGACGATGACGGCGACGATCGAGCGCGAGGGCGGCGACAAGCCTGTCTGCGTCGCAGAGGTCGTCTACCGGTACTACCGCCTCTAGCCTGGATCCTAGATCGCTCTCCTTTACACCGTAAAAGGTGTAACCTCGTCTGCCTCGGGTACATTTGGGATCCGAAATCGACGACGAGGAGGCGAGATGATCCAGGAGGCCGCGCGGGAACTCGAGGCGCAATGGAGCGGCGACGAGCGCTGGAGCGGAATCGAGCGCACCTACACGGCCGAGGACGTCCTACGTCTCCGCGGCTCCGTCGTCGAGGAACACACGCTTGCGCGGCTCGGCGCGGAGCGGCTGTGGCAGCTGATCCGGGGCGAGAGGCCGGTCCGCGCGCTCGGCGCCCTCACGGGCGGCCAGGCCGTCCAGATGGTGCGAGCCGGGCTCGAGGCGATCTACCTCTCCGGCTGGCAGGTCGCCGCCGACGCGAACCTCGCCGGCGCCACATATCCCGACCAGAGCCTCTACCCCGTGAATAGCGTTCCGGCTCTCGTCCGCCGGTTCAACAACGCGCTCCTCCGCGCCGACCAGATCGAGTGGGCGGAGGACAGGAACGGGACGCACTGGCTCGCGCCGATCCTCGCCGACGCCGAGGCCGGCTTCGGCGGGCCGCTCAACGCCTTCGAGTTGATGCGGGCAATGATCGGTGCCGGCGCGGCGGGCGTCCACTACGAGGACCAGCTCTCTTCCGAGAAGAAGTGCGGCCACCTCGGAGGCAAGGTCCTCGTGCCGACGCAGCAGTTCGTCCGGACGCTCAGCGCGGCCCGGCTCGCGGCGGACGTCTGCGGGGTGCCGACCGTACTGGTGGCGAGGACGGACGCGCTCTCGGCCGCGCTTCTCACGAGCGACGTCGACGAGTACGACCGCGACTTCGTGACCGGCGAGCGCACCGCGGAGGGCTTCTATCGCGTCCGCGACGGGATCGACGCCGCCATCTCGCGCGGCCTCGCCTACGCGCCGTACGCCGACCTCGTCTGGTTCGAGACCTCGACGCCGGACCTCGGCGAGGCGAAGGAGTTCGCGCAGGCGATCCACGATCGCTTCCCGGGCAAGCCACTCGCCTACAACTGCTCGCCGTCCTTCAACTGGCGCAAGCACCTCGACGACGACCAGATCGCGTCCTTCCAGGACACGCTGGGCGACTGGGGTTACCGCTTCCTCTTCATCACGCTGGCCGGCTTCCACGTGCTCAACGCGTCGATGTTCGATCTCGCCCGCGGCTATGCCGAGGAGCAGATGCCTGCGTACGTGCGGCTGCAGCAGCACGAGTTCGAGCTGGAGGAGTTCGGCTACACGGCGACGCGGCATCAGCACGAGGTCGGGGCCGGCTACTTCGACCTCGTCACGCAGGCCGTCGCGCCCGACAGCGAGACGCTCGCGCTCAAGGGCTCGACGGAGGAAGCCCAGTTCACGAAGGAGCCGGCGTGAGCATGCTTGCCGACGTGCAGATCCTCGCCCCGGCAGACGAGGAAGTCCTCACCCGCGAGGCGCTCGACCTGGTCGCGCGCCTGCACCGCGAGCTCAATCCCCGGCGGCGCGAGCTGCTCGAGCGGCGGCGCGACCGGCAGGCCGAGCTCGACGCGGGCGACCTGCCGCGCTTCCTGCCCGACACCAAGGACGTCCGCGACGCCGAGTGGCGCGTGGCCAGGGCGCCGGCCGACCTCCGCGATCGCCGCTGCGAGATCACCGGCCCGGTCGACCGCAAGATGATGATCAACGCCCTCAACTCCGGCGCCCGCGTCTTCATGGCCGACTACGAGGACGCGTGCTCGCCCAAGTGGGAGAACGTCGTCGAGGGACAGCGCAACGTCACCGACGCCGTGCGCCGTGAGATCTCGCTCGAGACGCCGGACAAGACGTACCGCCTCAACGAGGAGATCGCGACGCTCCTGATCCGGCCGCGCGGGTGGCACCTGCCGGAGAGCCATGCCCTCGTCGACGGGGAGCCTGTCTCGGCCTCGTTGTTCGACTTCGGCCTGCACATGGCGCGGAACGCGCGCCACCAGCTCGAAAGCGAAAGCGGGCCGTACTTCTACCTCCCGAAGCTCGAGTCGCACCTCGAGGCTCGTCTGTGGGCCGACGCCTTCGCGCTGGCCGAGGAGCACCTTGACCTCCCGTCGGGGAGCATCCGCTGCACCGTCCTGATCGAGACGATCCTCGCGGCGTTCGAGATGGAGGAGATCCTCTACGAGCTCCGCGACTGGGGCTGCGCGCTCAACGCCGGCCGCTGGGACTACATCTTCAGCGCCATCAAGAAGTTCCGGGCGCGCGACTGGGTGCTGCCCGACCGCGTGCAGGTCACCATGACGGTGCCGTTCATGCGCGCGTACACGGAGCTGCTCGTGCGCTCCTGCCACCGCCGCGGCGCCCACGCGATCGGCGGCATGGCGGCGTACATCCCGTCGCGCAAGGATCCGGAGGCGAACGAGATCGCGCTCACGAAGGTGCGCGAGGACAAGGAGCGCGAGTCGGGCGACGGCTTCGACGGATCCTGGGTCGCGCACCCCGATCTCGTCCCGACCTGCACCGAGGTCTTCGACGGCGTGCTCGGCGACGAGCCGAACCAGCTCGAGCGGCTGCGCGAGGAGGTCGTGCCCGAGGAGGCGGCGCTTCTCTCGATCCCGGACACGCCCGGCGAGATCACCGACGCCGGCGTGCGCACGAACGTCTCCGTCGGCGTCCGCTACCTCGACTCGTGGCTGCGCGGCGTCGGCGCGGCGGCGATCGACAACCTGATGGAGGACGCCGCGACCGCCGAGATCTCCCGCTCCCAGATCTGGCAGTGGGTGCGTCATGGACGCGTCGACGAGCAGCGCGTCCGCGAGGAGATCGAACTCGTGGAGTCCGGCGAAGAGGCAAAGGAGCTCTTCGCCGCCGTCGCGCTCTCCGAGGAGCTCGAGGACTTCCTGACCCTGCCCGCCTACGAACGACTCGACTGAGGAGGGACGAGATGAGCGAGACGCTGATCACGAGGGAGCAAGAGCAGACCGAGCTGCTGGACGCCGACGCGCCCTGCACCGCCGAGCTCGCCGAGTGCACGTGCCCCGACTTCTGTGAGCGCGACCACGACAACGAGTAGCCGCGAGGTCGGGCGTACACTCGGCGCATGAGCCTCGACAGCACGAAGGCCGACGACATTGCGCTGGTGATCGAGGAGGCGATCGTGTCCGGCGAGCTCGAGCCGGGGACCGTCCTCCGCCAGGAACAGCTATCGGAGCAGTTCAACGTCTCGCGCACGCCGATCCGCGAGGCGCTACGCAGGCTTGCCGCGCTCGGGCTCGTCTCCTTCGTCCCGAACCGCGGCGTTCGGGTGCGGACGATCTCGCGGGAGGAGCTGCACGAGGCGTTCATGGTGCGCGCCGAGCTCGAGGCGCTGGCAACGGAGGTCGCTGCGACGAAGATGACACCCGAGGATCTCGAGGAGCTCGGGGCCGCCGAGCAGCAGTTCGCCAGGATCTCGAAGGAGCTCCGCGCCCGCGAGCCGGGCGAAGAGCGGCGCTCGATCATGGGTGACTGGGTACGCGCGAACCACGCCTTCCATGACGTCATCTACCGGGTCGCCGACCTGCCGCTCGTTGAACAACTCGCCAAGAGCTCGCGCCGCTCCTTCTCGGGACCCGCCGTGTGGGCGCCCGGCGACCACTCGATCGACGGCCTCTACGCGAAGAACGCCGAGCAGCACCGCGCGATCCGCCAGGCGCTCGTCGCCGGCAGTGGTGAGGGAGCGCGGGCGCTCGCGCACGAGCACGTCCTCTCCTCGTTCGGGCTCCTCGAGGCGATCCTCGAGCAGGTCGGCGGCACCTGGCCGCAGCCGAAGCGCTCCGCCGCTAAGGTCTCGTCATAGTCGCTGCCTGACCACATTTCGCGCATGGATCCGCTCTACAAACCGCAGGGCGTCGAGCAGCGCTGGCAGCAGACCTGGGAGGAGGAGGGGCTCTACGGTGCCGACCCCGACGCGCCGGGCGAGACGTTCGTCGTCATGCACCCGCCGCCGAACATCTCCGGCTCGCTCTCCCTCGGCCACTGCCTGCAGATCTCGCTCGAGGACACGCTCGTCCGCTCGCACCGGATGCGCGGCTTCAACACGCTCTTCCAGCCCGGATACGACCACGCCGGCATCTCGACCTGGGCTGCGATCGGCCGCACGCTCGCGGAGGAGGGCCGTAGCCAGCGCGAACTCGGCCGCGAGGGGTTCGACGCCTACGTCCAGGAGTGGCTCGAGCGCTACGGCGGCACGATCATGAGCCAGTTCCGGCAGCTCGGCGCCTCGTTCGACTACCGGCGCACGCGGTTCACGATGGACGAGGGCTACTACCACGCGGTCATGCGTTGGTTCATTCACCTCTACGAGCGGGGCTTCATCTACCGCGCGAACCGCATCGTCAACTGGTGCCCTCGCGACATGACGGCGCTCTCGGACCTCGAGGTCGAGCACGAGGAGGAGGACGACACGCTCTCGTACGTCCGCTATCCACTCGCCGACGGCTCGGGCCACATCACGATCGCCACGGTCCGGCCGGCAACGATCCTCGCCGACGTCGCGGTCGCGGTCCATCCCGACGACGAGCGCTACCGCGAGTTCGT
>Ga0075434_100006192_pt1 | contig 10956 bp, 4 predicted proteins | sample RhiMethybrSRZTD3_FD_75298 | JGI IMG/M metagenome (GOLD analysis project Ga0075434, IMG submission 75298) | Populus rhizosphere microbial communities from Tennessee, USA - Rhizosphere MetaG P. TD hybrid SRZTD3 | ecosystem: Host-associated > Plants > Roots > Rhizosphere > Soil | place: USA...
AGGACGCGGGTGAAGTCGAGGACGGTGAGGCCGTCGAGCAGCCGGGCGGACGGGTCAGTCACGGAACACGATCCTCCTGAGCGGACTCGGGCCGCTCAGGAGGATACGCGATTTTGCTCAGAGAGTGAGCGTGACCGCGGCCGCTGTCCCGGAGTCGATGGCGGCGCCGCCGCCCGTCGCCGTCGTGATCGAGAAGCTGCCGGTCGTACCGGCGTCGGTGGGATTGCGGATTCCGCTGAGTGTGATCGACGCGCTTCCCGCAAAGGGGTCGCCACCGCCGATCCGCGTCAAGGTCACGGTCTGACCCGACACGGAGAGGGAGAACGTCCCGTTGGGACCCGCGGAGGCGCCGGCGAATCCGGCGCCGGAGACGTCGAAGCCCGCGGGAAAGTCGATGCGAAGCGTGCCGTCACCGAGCCAGAGGTTCGACGAAGTGAAGCCGACGGTCGCGTTGCCGACGGCGCCGGCCACGAGCGAGTCAGGGATCACGCTCGGGCTGAGCAGCGCGCCCGGCGTGATCGCCACGGCCGGCGCCGTCCCCGAGTCGACGACGGTCCCGTCCGCCAGGGTCGTGCTGACCGAGAAGGTCCCGGTGGCACCGGAGACGCCGGGATTACGGATGCCGCCGAAGCTTCCGCTGAACGTTATGAAGGTGCTCCCCATGAAGGTGGAGCCGTCCCCAAGCCGCGTGAGGGTCAGCGTCTGTCCGGAGGTAGAGGTGAAGAAGCTCCCGTTGGGGCCGGACGCGCTGACGAGGCTGGCGCCGACGATCTCGAAGCCGGCAGGGAACGTGACCCGCAGCAGGCCGTTAGCGGGCCATGGAATGCTCGTGCCGAATCCGACCGTGACGTTGCTGTACGCTCCGGCCACGAGTGAGGCGGGGACGACGCTGGGGTTCGTCAACGGCCCGCTGCCGAAGATGACCGCGGCGGTAACGCCGCAGGTGCCGCCGCCGGCGACGGTGAACGTCCCGCTGAGGTTGAGCGCCAGCGAGCCTGGACTGCCGACGCCGGTGGTGCCCGTGAACGAGCCGGATCCGCTGCCGCCGCCGCCGCCGATCCGGCTGAGGGTGAAGGTACCGCTCACGTTGCCGGCGGCGTTGACCGTGCCGCTGAAGGTGATGGCGTCCGATCCGCCCTGCGAGTCGAAGAAGGTGATCCTGCCGCCACTGAACGAGCCGCCGGTCTGGGTCGTAATCGTCTCGAGCGCATTGCCGCTGCCGAGGACTGTCACCAGACAAGTCGGCGGGCTGCCCGAGATATTGAAGGTGATGTTGGCCACCACGTTCGTGCGGCCGGCGGTGAGGTCGGGCACCACGACCACCGGCTTGACCGTCACGTTGTTGCTCTCGTTGGCCTCGACCACCACGTTGGTGAAATCGGCGAACGCCTTGAGGAAGAAGTTGCCGGTGGTGGACGGCGCGGTGATCGTCACCGGCACCGCGGAGGTGCCGCCGCCGACGAGGCCGGTCAGCGAGCGGTTGCCGATCAGCGTGTCGCCCGTCGTATCGGTCGAGCCGGTGCCGGAGAGGTACACGCCGACGCCGAAGGGTCCGGCGGTGCCGGACGCCGTCGCGTTGTTCTTCACGGTGTTGGTGATGGCGGTCGCGCGGCCCACGATGAGCGCGGCGGGCGGCGTGAAGACGGACATCACCAGGTCGGGCCGCACGACGTTCACGGTGTTGCTCAGGCGCGTGTCGTTGGTCGGGTCGGCGTCGGGCGCCGCGAAGCCGACGAGGGTCACCCCGATCCGGTAGGGGCCCGGAGCGAGGTCGGACGGCAGCAGCGCGTTGTTGACGAACGTCAAGGTCTGCCCGGCGCCGAGGCTCACGCCGCTTCGCACCGTGCCGAGCGGGACGGGCGGACCATTCGGCACGCCGCCGGCGGTCACCGGCGTGACGTCGAAGGCGACGTCGAAGCTGCCCGTCGCGGCGACGCCGAGATTCTTGAGCGTGTAGCTCACGCTCACGTTCGTCCCGGGTCCGGCGCCGGTGGCGGTCGTCGTGGCCGCCGTCACCGCCGCGTCGGGCCCGACGATGAGGGCCGTGGCGCTGATGCCGATGTTGTTGTTCTCGTCCTGCTCGATGAGCGCGCCCGGATCGTCGGCGCGGACCACGAAGAAATATCGGCCCGTGCTGAGACTGCCGACGTCGACCGCGCGCAGCAGCGTGGTCATGCCGCTGGAGGCGAGCGGCGGCACGGGCACGAGCGCCAGCGCGGGGCCGAGCGCACCCTCGAACGAGGCGTTCTGCGACAGGTAGATCGCCGACTGCGAGCCGGGCGCGTTGCCGTTCAGGGCCGTGACGTTCTTGACGACGTGGGTGACGTTGACGGTGCCGCCGGTAGCGACGGCCGCCGGCGTGAAGGTCACCGAGGGCACGGTCAGGTCGGGGCGGCCGACCTTCACGATGCCGGTGAGGAGCTCGTTGTTCGACTCGCTGGCTTCGATTACCGTGCCACCGGCGTCGACGCTGACGCGGATCTTGAACGTGCCGGCCAGGGTGTCGGCCGGGATCAGCACGCTGCTGGTGAACCCCTGCATCGCGCCGGCCGCGAGCGACAGGATCTGGCGGCGCGGCCCGACCTCGACCTCGGGGCCGCCGGTGGGCGCTCCCGCGGGGGTGACCGGTGTCAGGAAGAACGCGACGTCGAAGTTCGTCGCGGCGGCGCCGCCCGCGTTCCGCACCGTATAGCTCACGCTGAGGTTCATGCCCGACGCCACGCCGGCGCCCGCCGTGGCGGCGCTGACCGTGAGGTCGGGACCGACGATCAGTCGCGTCAGGCTCGCCAGGGTGTTGTTCTCGTCGCCTTCGATGACGGTCTCGCCGGCGTCGGCCCGGGCCACCACGAAGTAGAGGCCGGGCGGCGTGCCGAGCGGGATGGTTACCGGCTTCACCAGCGCCGCGGTGCCGCCCCCGGCGATCTGCGGCGCGCTGACGTTGCCCAGGAAGAGCAGGCCGCTGGTGTTGCCGGTCGCGCTCAGGAACAAGCTGGAGATCGTGGGGATCACGGTGGCGGGCGCGCTCGCCAGGTCCCTGAGCACGTGGGTGACGGTGACGCTGCCGTTCTCCCGACTGGCCGGCGGCGTGAACGTCACGGACTGCACGGCGAGGTTGCCGCGCGCGATCGTCAGGACGCCCGTCTGCCCGGTGTTGTTCGTCTCGTCCGCCTCGACGACGACGTTGCCGGCATCCGCGGTGATCTTCACGCGGTAGGTGCCGGGATTGACGTCGGCCGGGATCAGGACGCTGGACACGAACGAGACTCCGGCCGAATTGGCCGCCACCGTGACGCCCGAGCGGGCCGGGCCGACGGGGATCTCCGGCGCGCCGGTGGGGACGCCGGCGGGGGTCACCGGCAAGAGACTGAACGCGACCGTGAAGGGCCCGGCGGCGTTGCCCCCGCGGTTGGCGATCGTGTGGGTGATGGGCAGCGTGCTGCCGGGCGAGGTGCCCGTGCTCGTGGTGGCCGCGCTCACCACGAGATCGGGACCGACGACGAGCCGGGTGAGGCTCGCGCCTCGATTGTTGGTTTCGTCCGACTCCGTGACGACACCCGCGTCGTCGGCGACCGCGAGCGCGAAGTACAACCCCGGCGTGATCCCCGCCGGCATGGCAACGGTCCGGCTCACGCTCTGGGTGGCTCCGGCGGTGACCGCGCCGACGGCAACGGTCCCGAGATCGAAGGCGCCGGCGACGCTGTTGTTGACGCTCCCGAGGAACAACCGCGAGGTCGACGCCGGGGCGTGGCCCGGGGCGGTGCCGCGGTTCTTCACCACGTGCGTCACCGTCACGCTGCCGTTCGTCGCGGTCGCGATCGGCGCGAAGGTGACCGCCTGGACGATGAGATCCGGCTTGGCCACGGTGATGATGGCCGGCACCAGGAAGCTGTTGTTCGTCTCGTCGGCCTCGCCCACGGCGTTGCCGGGGTCGGCGGTGACGCGCAGCTTGTACGTGCCGATGGGCAGCAAGGGCGACAGCGCGATGATCTTCGTCTGCGCCGTGGACGTCTGCCCGGCGTTGAGCACGATCATCTGGCCATACGTCCCGAGCGCGACGTCCCCGCCTCCGGTCGGCGCGCCGGTCGCCGTCACCGGGACCAGATCGAATCCGACATCGAACGTGGCCGCCGCGCCGCCCTGATTCTTCGCGGTGAACGTCACGCTGAGGTTGCCGCCTGGAATGACGCCGGCCGGCGTCGCACTCGCGGCCGTGACCAGCAGGTCGGCGCCCACCAGGACGGGCGCGCTGGACGCCAGGAAATTGTTCGTCGAGCTGATCTCGGCGAAGGTCCCGGTCGCGTTGGCCTGCACGATGACGAAGTAGCGCCCGGGCGGCGTTCCGGGCGGCACGACGTTCCCGAGCCCCGGGATCGGCGTCGTCGTGGCGCCCGCCGTCACCGTCGGCGCGCTCGTGTTCCCGAGCACGCCGATGACCGTGCTCATGCTCTGGTTCGTCGCCAGGTGGAACATCGACGTGCTCGCCGGTGCGTGGGCGGGGCTCGGCGCGAGATTCCTCAGGACGTGGGTGACGTTCAGCGGGCCGCCGGGCGCCGCCGTCGGTGCGGACGTGACCGAGACCACCATGAGGTCGGGCCGCACGATCGTGAAGGCGTTGCTGAGGCGGTTGTTGTTCTGCGGCGCGGGATCATCGGTGACCTGTCCCGCGGCGTCGGCCGTGACGCGGATCTTGTACGAGCCGGCGGGCACGTTGGGCATGGCGAGCGGCGTCGTCGCCTGGCTGCTCTCCTGGCCGCCCAGGGCAGGCACGGTCCGCGACTCCGTCAGCGCGATGTCCGGGCCGGTCGGGGTCCCGGACGCATTGACCGGCACCAGCGCGTACCCGACGGTGAACGAGGCGCTGGCCGGCACCGTGCCCACGTTCTTCACGGTCTCCGTCACGTCGAGCGTGCGGCCGGCCAGCACCGGCGTGGCGCTCGGCACGCTGACCTGCACGACGGCGATGTCGGCCATCGACGCCGGCAGCGCCACGCGGAACACGCCGCGGCCGTGCGTGAAGGCGAACACGTGGTCGACGCCGCCGACCTGGCCGACGGCCAGGGCCTCGGTGATTACGTTGGCGAAGCCCGTATTCTCGACGGACCAGTTGTCGCCGGCGTCGTCGGACGAGAACACGCCGACGTCGGTGCCGACGTAGAGGAGGCTCGGATTGCCCGGCGCCACCACGATCGTGTGAACGGGAACGTCCGGCAGCGCGCTGCCGGTGCCGTCGAGCCCGCTGAAGGTCAGGCCGCCGTCGACCGAGCGCTCCACGTGGACGCTGCCGAAGGTCGAGTGCGTGAGGTACACGTTGTTCGCATTGGTCGGGTCGAACGTGATCCACGAGACATAGCCGGTGCCCACCGTGGTGATGCGCGTCCACGGCGTGCCGGCGTTCGCGGTGAGCGCCGTGCGGGTGCGGAACACGCATCCGCCGCTGGTGCCGGCGAGGACGACCTGATCCACGGCGCTGTCATCCGTCTGGCCGGCGCGCGGGGCCACCGCGATGGCGCTGACCGAGCCACATCCCAGCGGGGCGCTGGCCGCCATCCAGGACGCCGCCGCGTTGCTGGTGCGCCACATGCGATCGCCGCCCGTCCACAAGATCTGCGGGTTGTTCGGGGACATCACGTAGGGGACGATGAAGAGGAAGCCGGAATTGCCGATCCCCAGCGTCGCGTCGTTGAAGGTCGCGCCGCCGTCCGTCGACTTGGCGATGGAGAGGTCCGTCCCCTCGGAGTACAGCACGCTCGGGTTCGTGGGATCGACGGCCACGTAGCCGCCGTCGCCCCCGTTGATCGTCGTCCAGCCGTCGATGCCGGTGGCCACCGTGCCGAGGACGGTGCCGTTGTCCTGCGCCCCGCCGAAGAACGTGTTGCCGCCGTCGGGGCCCCCGAAGGGCAGCCCGTGATAGAACTGCGTGACCCCGTAGCCGTTGTTCAGCTCGATCCATCGGCCGGTGAGAGCCGGCGGGTTGTCCGGATCGCAGATGTTGGTGGTCGTCGTGCCGTGCGCCGTCATGGTCTTGAACACGCCGCCGTCGTTGCCGACGAACATCGTCTGGTTGGTCGTGCCGTTGTAGCCGGGGTCGAACACGATGGCGTGCTGATCGGCGTGCGCGAATGCGCCCGGATCCTCACTGTCCGTCCACCAGAACGAGGCCAGCCCCCAGTCGACACCGCCGTTGTCCGAGCGGAACAGGTCGATGCCGCCCGCCCACACGCGGTTGGAGTCGACGGGATCCACGGCGATCACGTTGTCGTACCAGCCCTGATTGAAGAACGACGTGGTGTCGCCCGGAAAGCAGCTCGTCGCATAGATGGGATTGGTCAAGAGCAGCCTGTTGAGCGGCTTGGCGCTGGTGTTCGTGACCGTGGTCTGCCAGGTAACGCCGCCGTCGGTGGACTTGTAGACCGCACGCAGGCCCTGGTTGAAGGTTCCCCCCGCGATACTCGTCGCGAGCGCGTAGACGATGTCGGAGTTCGAGGGCGCGATCGCGAGCGACGTGCGGCCGATCGTGCTGTCGAGCTTGCCGCCCGATCCGAGCACGGCCGTGAACGGAAATCCGTCGGCGGCCACCGGGCTCGCGCTCCGATGGACGGTGCCTTGCGCGAACGTGCCACACGACGCGAGGACGTAACCGGGGCCGACAGCACTGTCGCTAGCGGCGGCGATGTCCAGGCAGCCGCTGACGGCTTTCGCGTCGATGAGTTGGCTCCACGTGCTGCCGCTGTCCTGCGAGCGCCAGAGTCCCGTGCGGGTGGCGGCCAGCACCGTGCTGCCGTTGCCGAGCACCTTGACCTTGTTCACGAAATTGAAGTCGTCGGTGGCGGTGGCGGCCAGCTGTATCCACGTGCTGCCGCCGTCCGCGGTTTTGAAGATGCCGGCGCCCCGCACGGCGTCGCCGTTGAAGACGCCTTCCCCGGTGCCCGCGTAGAGGACCGCGGAGTTCGTCGGATCGATATCGAGCGACGCGATGGCGAGGTTCGGCAGCAGGGTGTCGGTCAACGGCGTCCAGCTGGCTCCGCCGTCGGTCGTCTTCCAGACGCCGCCGGCTACGCCGCCGGCGTACAGCACGCTCGAGTCGATCGGGTCGACCACGAGCGCGCGCGTGCGGCCGCCCACGTTGCCGGGGCCCAGCGGGGTCCAGGCGCCGAGAAATGCCGCCGCGGTGTGCGCGCCCATCCCGAGCTGATTCAGCGAGGGGAAGCCGATGCCGCCGGCCGCCGTCGACCGCAGCGGCATGTGCTTCATCGCCTCGCGCGCCTCGAAATAGCGCTCCACCGGAATGCGGCGCTCGCCCGGGGGCATGCGCTTGAGCGCGAAAAACTCCTGACGTTCGCTCGCCTTGTCCTGTCGCTGGAGCTTGGCCAGCTTTCGCGCCAGGCGCTGCCGCAGATAGTCGGGCGCTTGCGCGATCGGCTCGGCCGTCGTCACATCGGGACGCGCCGCGATTGCCCGCGCGATCTCGAGCGTGTCCAGCGGATCGCCGACGTGTTCCGTCACCTCGCCGCCGTCCGCGCGGCGGACGACGATCTCGTTCGTGAGCAGCCGGCGGCTTCGAGCCCCGCGCTTGATCCCGGGCTTGTAGAGCACGAGCCGGGCGTCCCAGTCAGGATTGGCGTCGCGGAGCGCTTTGGCCAGCGCGACGAGGTCAGTGAGCGTGGACACCCCCGTCACGCGGACGGCGGCGGCATCTCGACCGAGCCTCACGATGCGCGTGCCCGGCACGAGCGTCGGCGGCGTCGGCAGCGCGCTGCGCTTCGGCTCGCCCTTCCAGAGGAGCGCGACCTCGTCCAGCGCGACCTCCAGCGTGGGGTGCCAGGCCGCCGTGCCCGGAACGCGCACCAGCGGCCCCGCGGCTTCCGCCGGCGCGCCGACGTGGATCACCGCCAGCGCGAGGAGCAGCGTCAGGGCCGCGGCGAGCTTTGCCGGAGCGCGCGAGACGGGCACGATGCGCTCCGTCCGCCTACTCGGGGAGCGGCCGGATGTGGGAGATCAGCCAGCGGCTGGCGCGCGTGGTTCCGACGAGCGTGAGCTCCGCCTCGATGCGTCGTCCGACGAGCCCGGCGGCGATCGGCTGCGGAGAGACGACCTCGATGACCCCGGCGGCGGGACCCACGGGGCGATCGGCGCGGGCCTGACGCGCCGTCTGAACGTCGATCGTGAGCGAGTGCAGGGTCGCGCCGGCCGGGATGTCGGGCTGCGAGGGAAGGTAGTCGGCCGTCGTGGTGCCCTGCCGCATCACCGTCGCCGTGACCAGGGTGGCGTTCGGCGGAAAGATTCCCAGCGCCGGACCCGCGCCGGGGGCGGCGTTGACGGGTCCCGCGCACGCGGCGAGAGCGAGCACGGCGAGCACGAGGATTTGAGCCATAGGAAGTGGATTTCCCTGCCGCAACGTAACTTCGACAACTATACGAAAACGGTGCGGCGCGATACCAGGGTTTTCGGTAGTGTATGGCGCCATGCCGACCATCGACGCCCCCACGCTGGAGCGCCTCGCCCAGGACATCTTCGTGGCCCGCGGCGTGCCGTCGGAGGACGCGGCGTGGATCGCCGCGATGCTGGTCCGCGCGAACCTGCGCGGCCACGACTCGCACGGTGTCATCCGCGTGCCGCAGTACGTGGCCAACCTCGAGGCCGGCACGCTCAACCCGCGGCCCAGCATGCGGCTCGTGGTGGACACGCCGACGATCGCGGTGCTCGAAGGCGACGGTGGCTTCGGCCAGGTCGTCGCGCGGCGGGGCATCGCGCTCGCCATCGAGCGCGCGCGCGCCCACGGGCTGGCGGCCGTCGCGCTGCGCGGCGCCAACCACGTCGGCCGGCTGGCGGACTACGCCGAGACGGCCGCGCGCGAGGGCCTCGTCGGGCTCGTGTGGGCGAATGCGCGGGGCGGACTCAACGTCGCGCCGTGGGGTGGCGCCGCGCGGCGGCTCGGCACCAACCCGCACGCGGTGGCCATCCCCGGCCCGAACGGGACCGTGGCCATGTCGCACGACTTCGCGACCAGCGTGTGGGCGGAGGGCAAGCTGCGCGTGAAGTTCAACCGCGGCGAGCCGGCGCCGCCCGGCATCATGCTCAACGGCCGCGGCGAGCCGTCCACCGATCCGCGTGAGTACTACGCCGATCCGGTGGGCTCGCTGCTCACGGCCGGCGGTCACAAGGGCTACGGGCTGTCGCTCGCCGTGGAGATCCTGGCCGGCATCCTCTCGGGCGCCGGCGCGGCCAGCGGTGAGAAGTCGGTCTTCCGCAACGGCACGCTCATCGTGTGCCTCGATCCCGTCCGCTTCATGCCGGCCGCCGAGTTCCACGCGCAGGTGGCCGCGCTGATGGACTGGGTGCGCTCGGCGCCGCTGGCCGCCGGCGCCAAGGAGATCCTGGTGCCCGGCGAGCCGGAGGCGCGCACCGAGCGCGAGCGCCGCGCCGACGGGATCCCCATCGACGACGCGACGTGGAAACAGATCCAGGCGGTGGCGCCGAACCGGTAATCCCAGGGAGTGGGGGAGTCATGCTCGAGGTCGTGACGATGAAGGAGATCGACGCCATCTTCGCGGTGACCGACGCGCTCGGCATCCATCGCGAGATGCTCGTCATACCGCTCGGGCCCGCCACGCCGGGCAAGGTGCGGAAGCTGCCCAGCGGCAAGCTCGAGATCACCGTGGACGCCGACCGGCCGGTCGACGAGTGGGTGAAGGAGCTTCCGGCGCTCATCGCCGCCGCCCGGTGACAGGGCTGAAGCGCGAGCTGGGGCTCCTGCCGCTCGCGGCCATCGTCTTCTTCAACGTCAGCGGCGGCCCCTACGGCATCGAGGACGTCGTCTCCTCCTTCGGTCCCGGCCTGGCCCTCGTGCTGCTCGCCGTCACGCCACTCGTCTGGAGCCTGCCCGTCGCGCTCGCCATGGCGGAGCTGGCCGCGGCGATGCCCGACGAAGGCGGCTACGTCACCTGGGTGCGGCGCGCGTTCGGCCCGTTCTGGGCGTTCCAGGTCGGGTGGTGGTCGTGGATCGACAGCTTCGTGGACGTCGCCGTCTACCCTGCGCTCTTCGTCGAGTACCTGAAATTCTGGTATCCGGCCATGACGGGACTGGAGCGCTGGCTGCTGGCGGTGGCCTTCATCGTGCTGCTCACCGGGCTCAACGTGCTCGGCGTGCGGCCGACCGGGCGCGCGGCGGTCGCGCTGGCGGTGATCGCGCTGGCGCCCATCGCCGCGCTCGTCGTCGTGGGGCTCACCACCCTGCGCCGCGTGCCGTGGCAGCCGTTCCTCGGTCCGGAGCAATCGCTCGGCACCAGCCTCGGCCTCGGTCTCGCGGTGGTGATGTGGAACTACTCGGGCTGGGACACGCCGGCGACGGTTCTGGGCGAGGCCAAGACGCCGGAGCACGGCTTCCGCCGCGCGCTCTTCGTCGCGCTGCCGGTCATCGTCGTGTCCTATCTGCTGCCGGTCGGCATCCTGCTGGCCAGCGGCGCCACCGACTGGACGCGGTGGCAGACCGGCGCGCTGCCGGCGCTCACGCGCGAGGCGATCGGGCCGCGGCTCGGCGACGCCGTGGCCGCCGGCGCCGTGCTGAGCGCGGCGGGACTCTTCATGTCGTTGCTGCTGACCAACTCGCGCCTGCCCTACGTGCTGGCGCGCGACGGCCTCATGCCGTCCTCGCTCGCCGCCGTGCACCCGCGCTTCGGCACGCCGTGGGCGGCCGTCGTGGTGTCGGCCGCGCTCTACGCGGCGTTCGCCGCGTTCTCCTTCAAGGAGCTGATCGTGCTCAACGTGTGGCTGTACTCGCTGAGCCTGCTTGTGGAGCTGGCGGCATTCGTGTGGCTGCGCCTCCGCGAGCCCGCGCTGGCGCGACCGTGGCGCCTGCCGGGCGGTCCCGCCGCCGCCGGCGCCGTCGCGGCCGTGCCCGCCGCGCTCTCGCTCCTGGCGATGGCCACGGCCGGCTGGCTCAACACGCTGGCCGGCGTG
>Ga0075434_100006195_pt1 | contig 10954 bp, 8 predicted proteins | sample RhiMethybrSRZTD3_FD_75298 | JGI IMG/M metagenome (GOLD analysis project Ga0075434, IMG submission 75298) | Populus rhizosphere microbial communities from Tennessee, USA - Rhizosphere MetaG P. TD hybrid SRZTD3 | ecosystem: Host-associated > Plants > Roots > Rhizosphere > Soil | place: USA...
GCGCTCGTCCTGTGGACGCTGCCGTTCCTGTGGATCGGCGTGAGCATGACGGCGCGCCGGGCCGTGGATGCCGGAGAGTCACCCTGGGTGTGCCTGCTGTTCTTCGTGCCCGTGGTGAACTACGGCCTGATGCTGCTCCTGTCCCTGTTGCCGTCGCGCGCGATCGGCGTCGGACCAGGAGCACCCCAGAACGCCGTCGACCAGCGGTTCCGAGCCGGCCTGCTGGGCGTGGCCGCAGCGCTCGCGATCACCATTCCCACGGTGTTGATCGGCGTGTACCTGCGGCGCATGTACTCGGCCGGCTTGTTTCTCGGCACGCCCTTCACGATCGGATACATCAGCGCCTACGTGTTCAATGCACGGGGCGCGCAGAGCGAACGCCAAACCCTCCAGGTGGCGTTTCTCGCCGTGGCCCTGGCGGGCGGGGCGATGCTCGTGTTCGCGTTGGAGGGCGCCGTGTGTATCGCGCTCGCGTTGCCGATCGCAGCCCTGCTCGCCCTTCCGGGAGCCCTCATCGGGCGGGCCGTCGCGCTGCGGAGCGTGGGGCCGCCGCCGCGAGCCGGGCTTGCGGCGCTGCTCGCTCCGCTCGTGGTGCTCGCGAGCCCGCCGCAGACCGCGCCGTCGCATGAGATCGTTACCGCGGTGGAAATCGACGCGCCCCCGGCGGTCGTCTGGCGGCACGTCGTCACGTTTCCGGAGCTGCCGCCGCCCCGCGAGTGGCTGTTCCGAGCCGGCGTCGCGGCGCCGCTGGGCGCCCGGATCGAAGGAACGGGCGTCGGTGCGGTGCGCTACTGCGACTTCACGACGGGCAGCTTCGTCGAGCCGATCACCGAGTGGGAGGAGAATCGGCGGCTCGGGTTCGATATCACCGCCCAGGCGCCACCCATGCGGGAATGGAGCCCGTACCGCGGGGTGAACCCGCCGCACCTGGCCGGGTACTTCCGTGCGACCCATGGGGAGTTCCGCCTGGTCGCGCTGCCGGGTAACCGCACCAGGCTCGAGGGACGGACGCGATACGTGGTGGACATGTTTCCACAGACCTATTGGACGCTGCCTGCCGGTGGCCTCGTCGCGATGATCCATGCGCGAGTGCTGCGGCACATCAAGGCAGTGGCCGAGGAGGATCATCCATGAGAGGGACCGTCCTCTGCGCCGCACTCGCCGCCCTGGGCGTAGCGTGCGTGCGCGCTGACCGTACGCCCCCGGCGTCAAACACGCCTTCCACGGCCGACACCGCGGCGCCGGCGACCCCCGCTGCGGTTCCGACGCCCGCACCGACTCCGGCACCGCCTCCCGGCGCGACGAAGGTGACCGTGGTGGAGGGATTCCTCACGCCGGAATCCGTGCTGCACGACCCCGTGCAGGACATCTACTTCGTCTCGAACATCAACGGCGGCCCTACGACGAAGGACAACAACGGATTCATCAGCCGGGTGCGACCGGACGGGGCCGTCGAGAACCTCAAGTTCATCGAAGGCGGCCACGGCGGTGTGACGCTCAATGCTCCGAAGGGGCTGGCCCTCCGGGGGGATACGTTGTGGGTAGCGGACATCGACATGGTCCGCTCGTTCGACGCGAAGACGGGGGCGCCGAGGGACAGCGTGAGCCTGGCCGGCTCGGGCGCCGTATTCCTGAACGACATCGCGATCGCGCAGACCGGCGCGCTGTACATCACCGACACTGGTATTCGGTTCGACGATGTGGGCAACATGCTGCACCCGGGGCCCGATCGGATCTTCCGGATCGGCACGGACCGGCAGGTGACCGTCGCGGTGAGGGGCGACACGCTGGGCCGGCCGAACGGGATCACGCTGGACTCCGTGGGCAAGCGCTTCATCGTCGTGCAATTCGGGGGACGCTCGGTCATGGCATGGAAGCCGGGTGACAAGGCGCCGAGCGTGATCGCCAAGGGTCCGGGCGGGTTCGACGGCGTCGAGATGGCCGGCAGCCGGATGCTCATCTCGAGCTGGGCCGACTCGACGGTGTCGAGCTACGAGACCGGACAGGAAGTGAAGGTGATTACCGGCGTGCCCAGCCCCGCCGACATCGGATACGACGGCAAGCGGAAGCGCGTCCTGATTCCGATCTTTACGGGGAACAGAGTGGAGATCTGGCAGCTGCAGTGAGCTCGAGGACCGCCGCTCCTCTCACCTTCCCCGCGCGCAGCCGCTCGAGCGCCTCGTTGGCCCGCTCGAGCGGGTACGGTTCGGTCTCGGTTCGCACGGGCACGCGCGGCGCCAGTGCCAGAAACTCTGCGCCGTCCTTCCGCGTGAGGTTCGCTACCGACCGGACCACCCGCTCGCCCCAGAGAATGTCGTAGGGGAATGACGGGATATCGCTCAGGTGGATTCCCGCGCAGACCACGGTGCCGCCCTTCGCAACGGCGCGTAGCGCGGCCGGAACCAGGGCACCCACCGGAGCGAAGATGATCGCGGCATCGAGCGGCTCCGGAGGCGGCGCGTCCGATGCGCCCGCCCACTCGGCCCCGAGGTGGCGTGCGAACTGCTGCGCGTCAGCATCTCCTGCCCGCGTGAACGCGAAGACCCGCCGTCCCTGGTACTGCGCGACTTGGGCCACGATGTGCGCCGCCGCGCCGAAGCCATACAGGCCGAGGCGCTGGGCGTCGCCCGCCGCCACGAGTGAGCGATAACCGATCAGCCCGGCGCACAGGAGCGGCGCCGCCTGGAGGTCCGTGTAGCCCTCGGGAACGGAGAACGCGAAGCGCGCGTCCGCCACACAGTACTCCGCGTACCCGCCGTCGATTTGGTAGCCGGTGAAGCGGGCGCGGTCGCACAGGTTCTCACGGCCGGCGCGGCAGTAGCGGCATTCGCCGCAGCTCCAGCCCAGCCACGGCACGCCGACCCGCTGACCAAGTGTGAACCGATCCACGCCCGCTCCAACCCGCGCGACGGTGCCCACGATCTCGTGGCCCAGGACGAGGGGCAGCTTGGGATTGGGAAGCTCGCCGTCGAAGACGTGCAGGTCGGTGCGGCACACGCCGCAAGCCTTGACGGCAAGGAGGACCTGGCCGGGGCCGGGCTCCGGAGTCGGGGTTTCGGCGGCGCGCAACGGACGGCGCGGTGCGTCGAGCAGCATCGCTCGCATGCGACACCCTGCGCCTACTCCCAAACCTCTTCTTTCACGTCCGCCAGCACCGATTCCAACGGGTTGAACTCGACCCGCGTCGGCTCCGCGGGAAGGTCCAGGGCCGCCTCGGTCAAAGGTCCGGTCACCTTCATCCGCACGAACGCGTACATCGTTTCGTCGGCGAACCCGATTTTTACGGGCACGGGCATGACGAAGCGCTCGGGCACGTCTTCTTGGCGCACTCGCAGGTGCAGGGTGTAGTGCCCGCCCTGAGCGGGTTCGGCGCGCCAGGAGAAGACGTATTTGGGGATCGCGGTGCCATGCACCCACTCGTCGAAGAACCAGCTCATGTCGGAACCCACGTGCTGCTCGACCATTCTCTGGAAGTCCCGCGTTGAAGCGCGGCGGCCGCGATACTCGCTATAGAAGTCCTGCATCGTCCCGATGAAAACATCTTCGTTCATGGTACGGAGGTTGATCAGGAGATTGCGCAGCATCTGCAGCACCCAGGCGCCCTTGTGATAGGTCATCAGGGTGTAGTCCCGGAAGCTCAGCTGTTCGGCACGCCATCCGATCCCGATCGGCGGTGCGTCGTTGCGCCGGGAGCGGATCTCGCGTCGCCAGTGTTTCAAATGTCTGAAGAACTTGTCGTTGTCCTTGAGGATGAGCTGCATGTACCAGAGGCCGGAGAACTCCGCGAACCCTTCCGACAGCCAGACGTCCCGGTAGCTGGCCGGCTCGACGCCGATGCCCCACCACTGGTGTGCCACCTCGTGGGAGCGGAGGATCTCGTCGTAGCCGCTATCGGTCATCGCCTGGAAGGTCCATACCGGCAAGTACATGAGTCCCGGGAAGGCCTGCCCGTACGAAAACGGGATCTCAGCCGCATAGTACCGATCGAACAGCGGAGGGCCGTACACGCGAGTGAAGAACGCGAGACTGTTCGCCACGTCCGCGCCCACCTCCTCCTCGGGTGAGCGGCTCGAGAGGAACCTCGACAAGAACACGGACCCCTGGAGCTCTCTTTCCACCGAGAGAAAGAACCGGTTGAGCTGCCGATGCGCCTCGCTGTTGGTGTGGACGGTCACCGGCGGAATGCGAGGATCGGCGACCTTGAAATCGTCGAGCTCACCCAGGCTGAAACACACCTGGTCGGTGGGGCGTACCGTGGTCCAGTGCGACGTTACTACGTCGCCTTCCAGACGCGAATCGAGCGGACGGCCGATGCTCGCGAAGCGGTACTTCTTCGGCGTGTGGAACGTCATGTCCACGTGCGCAGCCTGTTCCCCGTATCGCGGGAACCAGCTGTAGGACGACTTGACGAACAGCCACTTATCGAGCCCAGTGGCAGTCTGAACCTTGAGCCAGCCCGGCCACTGCCGCGTGATCTCTTCCACGATCGACGTGTACCCGATGAGGTCGCCGTGATAGGCGACGCGCAGGGCGACCGTGTCTCCCGGGCGGGGCGCCGGATCGAACCGAACCCACAGGTCGGAGTTCTTCTTGGTGCGGTAGATGCTCACGGCCCTGCCCCCTGCTTCGCCCACCGAGTCCACGGCCAGCTCCGAGAACAGGCTGAACCGGGCCCAGCTGGCTCCGGGGCGTCTGGCGGCGAGCCGCGTCGTCGTCACCGCCGAGAATCCGAGTCCCTTGGCGATCGTCGCTTCGATCTGATAGGCGACCAGTTTGAACGCCTGCCCCCGCGCCGGGTCTGTCGTGGTGGTGTCCTTCAGGTCCTCCGCTCGCCGGAACTCAGCGACGGTCTGAACCTTCAGCCCCTCCCGGCCGCCGCGCAGGAGCGAGACCTGCTCGTCGTCGTCCGGATCCACCATGAACATCAGGTCTTCACCGTGCTCCCGTTTGACGTGGGCGTAGAAAAACCCGTTCGTGTCGCCGTTCAGCAAAGCGGTGATGAGGGTCGGTTGGACGACCCGCCGCCCGTCCACGAGGTGATCGATCGCGTCGCCGAGCACATCGGTACCGGGGCCTGGCGCGGAACGCGGGGCGAACTTGAGCTGGCGCTCGAGCTCGGCCAGCGTGGAGTCAGTGAAGACAAAGGCGGCCGCCGAGATCGCCGCGTCCACGACCGAGTCGCGCAGCACCCGCCGCACCTCGGCCCGTTCGATCGGAAGGGGCGGTATGAACGAGACAGAGCCCCGTCCCACGAACACCGCGCCGATCGTCCGGCCTACCACGGGCGTCGCGAGAAAGAGATTACCGTCCTCGAGATGGAACACGATGACGTCGCGCCGCAGCGTGACATTCCGCACCGGCGCTACCCGATCGCCTTGCGCCATGTGACGCAGGGCATCGAACACCGGCTCGTAGCCCTGGGCAGCGGACTGTACGGCTGCGCCTGCAAGCGTGGTCGGCCCACTGAGGCATAACAGCGCGGCGATGACGATGGATGCGATCGGGACCATGCGGCGCTCCGATGGGGTCGGAGCATGAAATCTGGCGCCGGCGCGACGCCGCTGGTTAGGCCGTTTTTGCGGCATCATGAGTCGTAAACGCGACAGCTATGCGCCTTAAGGCGTCTTACCCCACCAGAATGCCCTCGCGCGCCGGCTGCCGGTAGACGTACCGTTTGCCCGCGTAGTTCTTGAGCACGACTGCCTCGTCAGTGATCGACTCCACATACTCGGGCAGGAGCGGTATCTTGCCACCGCCCCCCGGCGCGTCGATCACGAAATGGGGTACGGCGAGGCCCGATGTCCAGCCGCGCAGCGCTCGGATGATCTCCAGGCCCTTCTCGACCGTGGTGCGGAAATGCTCCGCCCCCGCCACCTGGTCGCACATATAGATGTAGTACGGTCGCACCCGCGCGGCCAGCAGCTTCTGCATCAGCCGCTTCATGACCTCCGGATCGTCATTTACGCCCTTCAAGAGCACCGTCTGGCAGCCCAGCGGGACGCCCGCGTCGGCAAGACGGCCCAACGCGGCCACCGCGGCGGGTGTGAGCTCGTCCGGATGATTGAAGTGCGTGTTGATGTAGAGCGGATGGTACCGCTGTAGGACGGCGCACAGCTCCGGCGTGATCCGCTCGGGGAGGTGACACGGTACCCGGCTGCCGATGCGGAGGACCTCGAGGTGCGGGATGGCTCGCAGGCGCTTGCACAGCTCGTCGATGCGCCGGTCGGAGAGCAGCAGCGGATCACCGCCCGACATGATCACGTCGCGGATCTCGACGTGCTCCTCGAGGTAGCGGAACGCCGACTCGAGCTCCGCCATGGGGATCTTCTCGGGGTCGCCCACTTTCCGGCGGCGGGTGCAGAAGCGGCAATAGGCGGCGCACACCGGCGACACCAGGAACAGCGCCCGGTCGGGATAGCGGTGGGTGATGTTCGGCACCGGTGAGTTGGCGTCCTCGGCCAACGAGTCCGTGAGGCCATCGTGTACTTCGAGCTCCTGCAGGTCGGGCACGTACTGCCGCCAGATGGGGTCGCCCGGCGATTTGATGAGGTCGACCATCGCGGGGGAGATCCGAAACTCGAAATTCTCCGCCGCTTGTCGCAGCCGCGCGAGGTCGGGGAAGTGCTCGGCGCCGAACTTGGCGACGAGTGCTTCGAGCGAGGCGATGCTCTGCTTACGCAGTAGCTGTTGCCAGGACTCCATGCGTCAGATCCTTGAGATAGATCACCAGGTCGTCGCCGGGGGCGTAGTAGCCCGGGACCCGGGCCGCCTGGGTGTAGCCGCGCCGCTCGTAGAAGGCGCGGGTAGGAGCGTAGTCGGCGCGCGACGACGTCTCGACGACGATCAGTCGTCCGTTGTCCGTCGTGAGCTGCTCCTCGACCGCCCGCAACAGTCGGGTGCCCACCCCCTCCCGCTGTCGCACCGGATCCACGACGATCCAGTAGAGATCGAAGGTGCCCGTGGTGCCCGGCGTCGGACCCCAGCAGGCATAGCCGACGAGTCGGTCATCGACATACGCGCCCAGGAAACGGTATTCGTCGTCGCCCGCGAGGGCGTCGTCGAGCAGCTCCACGGCGATGGCAACCTCATCCGGCCGGAACAGGCCGGTGGCCGCCGTGAGCCGCTCAAGCGGTGCGCGTTGCGCGTGGCCGACGGGACGGAGCGAGCAGCTCACGCGCCGCCTTGGCGCCCTGTGCCTCGCGAAGCGCGACCTCCGCGATCCGGCGCACCAGCTCCGCGTAGTCCCAGCCGGCGACCTTCGCCATGCGGGAAAGGCCGGCGTCGTCGTTCAGGTCCGGATTGGGGTTGACCTCGAGCACCCAGGGCCGGCCCTGCTCGTCGACCCGGAGATCGACGCGGCCGTAGCCCTTTCCCTGCATGGTCCGCCAGGCGAGCTCGGCCACCCGAACGAGGCGATCGGCGAGCTTCTGCGGGATGGCAGCCGGGCACACCGGCGCGGAGCCGAGGTCGTCGACGGACCCGAGCTCCCACTTGCCGGCGTAGGTGAGGATGGGCCAGGCGCCCTCGGGCATGCGACTGAAGTCGATCTCCGCGATCGGCAACACGCGGTTCCCCACGAAGCCGACGTTGAACTCGCGCCCGCCGATGTACTCCTGGACCAGCACTTCGTCGAACTGCTCCGTCATGGCCGCGAGGCGCGCGCGCAGCGACTTGCGATCGCTCACGACAGAGCCGCGGTCGAGCCCCGCGCTCGCGTCCTCCGCCGCCGGCTTGACGATGGCGGGCAGCGGGAAGTCGTCCTCGATCTTGCCCTGCGCCACCGTCCAGCGGGGAATGGGGAGCCCCGCCTGCTGGAGCAACGCGTTGGCGATGGGCTTGCGGCGGCACGCCGCCAGGGTCCAGAGGCTCGCGCCCGTGATGGGAATCCCGGCGAATTCGAGCGTCCCCACGACGTGCTCTTCCCACTCGCTCTTCCCGTGGACGCCTTCGCACAGATTGAACACGAGGTCCGCTCGACGCGCCAGCGGGAACCAGCGCATGTCGTGGCGGACGGCGACCTTACGGATCTCGTGGCCCATCGAAGCGAAAATCGCGCCGATCTCGTCCACGGCTTTCATCACGCCGCGGATGTCCTCCGGCGTCCAGTCTTCGGCACCCGGGTCGAACAAGACGACGATTTTCACGCGGAAGCAGCCGCCGCGTGCAGGGGCGCAGCATGCTGCGCCCCTACCACAGGGCGCCCCGGTCCGTCGGTGAGCACGTCCTGTCCCGTCAGCCGGCGCCACGCGATCCGGACCACTTCCTGGATGAGCTCGTCGTAGCCGAACCCGGCGGCGCGCGCCGCCTTGGGGAAGCAGGAGTTCATGGCCGGATCGGGGATGATGCCCGGCAGCGGGTTCAGCTCGAGCACGTTCGGCACGCCGAACCGGTCCACCCGAAGGTCCACGCGACACCAGTCGCGGCATCCGAGCGCGTGGTAGGCGTCGAGCGCGGTACGCTCGATCTCGCGGTTCAGCGGCTCGGGCACGCGCGCCGGGCACTCGAAGATGGCGAGCGGAGCCTCGGGTCGGTCCCACACCCACTTGGCTTCGTAGCCGTACACCGGCGGCGCGCCCTCGGGCAGAGCCGAGAAATCGAATCCGATCACCGGCAGGCAGTAGGCCTCCGAACCGTTCCCGAGGATCGCGACGGTGAACTCGGGGCCCGGGAGGTACGTCTCGACCAGCACGGGCTCGGCGTAGCGCTCGAGCAGGAAGCGGGCGCGCTCCCGCAGCGCCACGAGGTTCACGCACAAGTTGCTGGCGAACACGCCCTTTCCCGATCCCTCGGCCACCGGCTTGACGAACACGGGGTAGGTCAGCGCCATGCGCTCGATCTGCTCCACCGCGTCGATACAGGTGAACGGAGCCGTGGGGACGCCGCGGTACGCGAGTGTCTCCTTGGTCCGACCCTTGTGGAGCGACAGCGCCAGCGTGAGCGGATCGGAGCCCGTGTACGGAATGTTCAGGTATTCGCAGATCGCCGGGACGAGCGCTTCGCGGCTCTGGCCGTGGAGCCCTTCGGCCATGTTGAAAACGAGATCGGGGCGAGCGAGGACGAGGGTCTGCGGAAAGAACTGGTCGGCTTCGAGTCGAATGACGCTGCCGAAGAGACCGAGAGCCTGCTCCACCGCAGCGATGGTCGAGGGATCGTCCCATTCCGCGAACGCGTCACTGGCACTGTCGGACTCTGCGTCGGGCGCGGGATCGGGTTTTTCGTTGTATGCGAGACCGATTCGCATGTGGTCTCGGGTAACCTCCTACAAAAAAAGGCCGCTCGTGCGGTCTGTGAATCAAAACGCGTCGTCGAGTAGACAATAAGGAACACTGGAGCGATGCGCAATAGGCAAATCAGAATTTTTTTCGGAGTCGACGCGCGTCAAACTTTGTGGTACGCGACGCGCGCGGCGTCGTGTTTGTCGTCGGCGGGATAGATCTCGAAGTCGGCGAACAGGGCCGGCGCCTCGCGCTGCAGGACGCGCAGGCACGCGATCGCCATGCGGCGAATCTCGAGCTCCGCGCCCTCGCTGGTGCGCAGCTCGAGCATCGTGCGCCACGCGCGCGCGTTCCCCGACACGACGATCTTCACCTCGGTGGCGTTGGGCAGGACGCTGCGCGCCGCCTCGCGCGCCACCTTGCGCCGGTGGACCTTGTCGCTGATCCACGCGTAGCGTTGCATCAACGCCTCCACGGCGCGCACGTACGCCGCCTGGGCATTCGCGACCTCCCGTTCCCATTCCGACTCGAGTGCCGGGTCGCCCAGCATCGCCGGCGGAAGCACGAAAGCGGCGTGCGACTCGTCGACGTAGCGCTGCGACAGCTGCGAGTAGCCGAACCCGGCGCGGTGTCGCACCAGCTCATGCGAGCAGGAGCGCGAGATCCCCTCGATCAACAGCACGTAGACGGCATGCTCCAGGACCGAGCCATGGCCCTGCTTCTTGATGTTCTCGAGGTAGTCGGCCGTCGACCGGTTGGCCGGGTTGTGCTGGCTCATGTAGCAGATCCGGCCGGCGAACTCGGCCAGGCGCTCGCCCGCGGAGGCGCTGCCCTGCCATTGCACCCGGAGGTGCTCGGGTTCGAGGAACTCAGGCCGGGCGATCAGCGAGACGCGAGGGGCGCGAAAGGTTTCCATGAAGCACCGGGTGTCAGGTCGCGAGCTCGCGTTTTGGCGTGGCCCAGCCGGCGGTGCGTTCGAGCTCGCGCAGGCGCCGGGCGATGTCCTCGGGAATCGGCGCCGCCTCCGGGCCGACCTTGAGATCGGCAAGGGGAGCCCAATCAGCCGACGGGATTATAACACCCGGGTTGAGCGTGCTGCGTGGGTCGTACGCCTGCTTCAGATCCCGGAACAGCCCCGTCACCTCCGGGCCGTAGAACCGCGCCAACAACCCGGCGCGCAGCCGGCCGACGCCGTGCTCACCGCTGGGCGTCCCGCCCAGTCGGAGCAGCAGCTCGGCCGCGTCCTCGTAGAGCGATGCCAGGGCATCCCGCCAGCCGGAGATGGTCAGATCGGGGAGCGCGTTCACGTGCACGTGCCCGTCGCCCGCGTGTCCAAAGATCGCCACCGGAACCTCGCGCGCCGCCGCCGCGGCGCGGATCCCCGAGACATAGTCGGCCAGTCGCTCGAGCGGGACGCACCCGTCCTCCACGACTTGCAGCGAGCGTCGGTTTTCCGGGAGGCGGGCCAGCGCGGGGCTCGCCATGCGGCGCACCGCCCACAGCGTTTCGAGGCCCGCCCGGTCGACTGCGGTGGCGACGTGCGCCGTGCTGGCGCGCAGGCCGCGCACCGCATCCCCGACCACGCCCCGCGCCGCCGCCTGAGTCTCACGCTCGAACTCGATCAGCAGGAGTGCGTCGAGCCCCTCGGGCAGCCCGGGGGAAGCGCCCGAATCCCGCACGAAGTCGAGCAGCGTCCGGTCCAACAGCTCGACCGCCGACGGGTTCAAGGCGACGAGGTA
>Ga0075434_100006196_pt1 | contig 10954 bp, 15 predicted proteins | sample RhiMethybrSRZTD3_FD_75298 | JGI IMG/M metagenome (GOLD analysis project Ga0075434, IMG submission 75298) | Populus rhizosphere microbial communities from Tennessee, USA - Rhizosphere MetaG P. TD hybrid SRZTD3 | ecosystem: Host-associated > Plants > Roots > Rhizosphere > Soil | place: USA...
GCGACGTACATTCGCCCCCTCTCGACCATGCGCCAAACAAAGGGCTCAATGAGCGGCGTGCTGTAGTTCGCAGTGGCCATGCAGAAACGGCCGGTGCCGTCAGAATGGAACGCGACGGTCTCCTTCGAAAAAGGAAACGTGCTCGGTGGATTGGTCCAGGTGCCAATTGGACCATCTACCATGATGCCTTCAATTTCGTCTCTTAGGTTTGCAAGCCGGTCGTTCGACATCGCCGATGAAGCCCTGGAAGCAGGTGGGCTTATCTTGGCGCAGGCCCATAGCTCAACGGCCAGACCCATTGAAGCGTCTTGGTCCAGCCTTGGATAAAGCCGGCTTAGGGTGTCTCGGCGAGCCCGCTGCTGCTTTTCGGGAACATATGGCTGTCCCGGCGAGCGTCAGCACATTTCTCGTCAATGAAGTGTTTCTGGGTTTCCGTCTCGCTGACTCTGCCTTTCTCGACATACTCGATGTTTCGTAGGCCGCAGATGTGCTTCCAGGCGGCCATGAGCTGTTCTTCTACTGACATTTCCAATGGCGCTGGCGGTTCTGCCGGTGTTGGTTCTGTCGTCGGGTCCGCGCGCGAAGGAGCCACGGGCGGCGTAATTGACTGGGTTGTCACTGGCATCGGTGTCTTGTATGCGACAACGGGTGCCGCTTCATGCGCAAACGTTCGCTTCGGCTTCGGCTTGGAGTACTCAGCACACCCAACCAAAGCCAAACATGCGCACACCACCATTGCTGTAAGTCGGATGTGCATATTTGCCCCGTCTCGGTGAGCTTTACTTTTCGGAGGGATGACCGAAACTCATCTTCTGCGGCCGAGAATTTTTCCTTGCCGCCAGCGCTGGCGTGCGTAGGGCGCAACGATACTGGTGCTGCCCACCAATTCCGCCTGCGGCGAACCTTCCGCGCACCGTGCGAGCGCGTCAGCGCGCTGCATCGAGCGCGCGCGAATGCCGTCAGTCACAGCGGAAAGACGCGGCAGCGCCTCGGCAGAACGGTCGCCGGCCACTTTCACCTTTTTGGCAGCTGACGGCATGGCGGACACCCTCATTCGACATCAACTGGGGACGACGCTAGGGTGATTCGCTCAGCTCAGGACACGGTGTGACGATCGCGTTGTGGATGAGACCAGGCCCAGCTGTTTGTCTGCCAGGACGTGGCTAAAAAATGGCGTTGCTGTTGCAACCACAGCCGCCCACCACGGACTTCCACACGCAGAAAATGCGCGGCCAGCAAGCCCGGAAGGGCAAATTCGATTGGCGGTTCACGCGGTCGGCCAGCGAACTTTAGGTCCTAGAACGAGGTGCCGGCGATGCTGGAAGTATGGTTGCGAGCGGCCCCGCCCCCGCTCCCACGTTCTGCTCTTAGAGCGGCCGCGTCCTGAGATAGCTGCGCGCCATCCTACGGAGCGCCACCCTCTTGAGGTGCTCGACGTCTGCGCAACCTTTCTCGGCTGGCGATCGAGGTCACCACGAACTACGATCCAGACATCATGAAAGCGATGATTGCGCGTGAGCCAATCGGACGCTTTGGCGAACCCGAAGAAATTGCTGGGGCTGTCGTTTGGCTTTGAAGCCCGGCCGCGAGTTTCATTATCGGTCATGCCATGGCTGTAGATGGAGGCATCTTGGCTCAGTGATCTTGCAGCGATAGCCAGCAACGCATGGAATGATCCCTTCGCTGCATGTCCGACTCGGGCCAGGGGCGGTCCCGCATCCGGATTCCTCAGAGCTTAAATGCGCGTCCGCAGCTCCCCCAATTCCAGGCATGAGATCAACTCGCCGGTGCGATGGCGCTTGGTGCCATCTGCGCCGGCGTTGCCGCTGACGGCAGAACGCACGTCGTCATCCTGGTCCTAAACCAGTACAAGTGTATCGGGTGCAGTCCTCATAAACGTTACGACACTCGAACGATGGCAATTGGTTCAGACGACGACAGTCTCGATAGCGTGCACGACAGGTGTTCACGCATTTCTGTTTAGCTGTCTGAGCAGCTGCAAAAGTGTGAGAGACGGGATTGGAATCGCCGGCATTGAGTGCTCCTGCACCTAATGACAGAACGAGTGCGAAAAATACGGAGACAACGGCAAACGACCGCTTACTGCATTTCATGGCTCAGCTCCCATGTCCAAAAATTCGTTGAGTTCTAACGTGGTATGTCATCCTCAATGAAAAATGGCGCCCCGGTTGGGGCGCCGGCCTTGTCACGTAATGCCTCCGCGAGGCCGAGGCATCTTTTTGATGATGCCTCGTGCTCGACGGGCGGCGATGCGCTCAGCCGCCACGACCGCCGCGCCCGTCGCTATCCATCTGTTGCCACCAAGCCGACGATCCGAAGGCAGCCGCTTGGGCACTGGACGTAAGCGCTGAGATTGCGATCCACGTGACCATCAGACACAACGTAACATTCCTCATGACCTGCCTCATTTTGCTTAGTCGTTGCTCCGGGCAATGTACCCAGCGGCGTGGCAAGCGCACTCGGGAGCTCACCCGATATTTTCCGATGGCAACTATTCAGGCTAGTAAGTGGTGGTCGGCCACATGGCGGGGGGGAGCCACTGAATTGGACTTTGAACATTAGAGCCAAGTAGGTTCGCAGGCCGAGTTTTGACCCTAGCCGACCTCGCTGGCGTCTGAACCATTGAAATTCTGCAACAAGTTGGGTTGGGCTCAGGATCGGCAACGGAGCCAGCATGTTGGGGGTTCTCCAACGTGTCCGATGATGCCCGCTTCCTGACGCGGCTCACGAATTTGTATCCGGCGCAAGAATAGATCAGTGGGCACGATCAGTGTGATTTCATGCCACTAGCATTGGCTTTTATCCCCCGTCATAAAGATGTCCCGCCTAAGTCCGTGTCGCGGCCAATCGATCAAGCCGCAGGCGTTCTCGGCTGTCGGTCAATCTCCAGACACTTGCGAACGTCGCCGCCAGAACACCCAGGCCCGTTGCTCCACCAATGAGCAGCGTAATCAGGATCTGGTACTTTACGGCCTCCTGAGGATCGACACCTGACAGGATCTGGCCTGTCATCATCCCCGGCAGAGAGACGACGCCGGTCGCCGCCATCGAATTGATGATCGGCGTAAAGCCGCTGCGGATGGCACGCTGGTGCGCGGCCGACACGGCTTCCCATCGCGTGCTTCCAAGAAGCAACCTCGCCTCTATCGCCGCACGTTCTCTGTAGAGGGCAGTGTGGAGGGTATCGAGGCCCAGGCTCACGCCCGTCATCGTATTGCCGAGGATCATTCCGAACAAGGGCAGTGCGAACTGCGGTGACCACCACGGCGTCGGCTGGATCTGAGTGGTCAGTGCAAACACCGTGACGATCGTGCCCGCGAGCAACATGGAGGTGCCGCCGAGCCCAATCCCCCACACCCCGTGCAAACGACGATCCTGACGCGCCCAGATTTCCCTGCCGGCAAAGGTCACCATGACGGCAGCGACCAACAATGTAAGCCACGGTGAGGAAGCCGTAAAAATGATCTTCAGCACCAAGCCCACGAGAAAAAGCTGCGTGATCATGCGCAGTGCGGAGACGATGAGCTGGCGCTCGAGCCGAAGGCTGAGCAGGATCGAGAATACCGCATTCATCACCAGGAATATCGATGCGAGCAGCAGATCTCCGTACGTAAGCGAGATGTATGAGTTCATGCCGCACTTCCCGAGGGCTGGTCGATCTTGCCATTGCTCATTAGCAACAGCCGCTTCGTCATGCGCTCAGCCTGCCGGCGATCATGCGTCACCAGCAGTAGGGCCATGCCCTTTCCGCAACAGTCTCGGATAAGTTCTTCGACAAGTCCTGTCGCGCGCTCGTCGAGCGATGCTGTGGGCTCGTCAAGCAGAAGGGCCTCCGGCTTGCGACAAAGCGCACGCGCGAGGGCAAGCCTTTGGCGCTCTCCGGTGGAAAGGCGAGTGACGTCCCATTGCAAGGCGCCGGCGAGCCCCAGCCCCTCCATCAGCCCCATCGCATCGAACTTCGCGGGAAAGTGATCGCAAACGCGATCCGCCCACCATCCGGATTCGGCAGGCACAAGGCCAACCCGCTTTCGCCACTCGCTGGCCGGCATGTCGTAGCGGGCGTGTACTCCGACACTGACATCTCCGCTGCTGGGATCGAGATCGACGATCGCCCGCAGTAGCAGCGATTTGCCCGCCCCAGATGGACCCATCAGCGCGAGACATTCGCCGGCGGCAACGTCAAAACTTATCGGGCCGATCAATTTGGTTGTGAGTTGCCTGATCCGCAGCGCCGACACGATTTCCTCCCTGCGCGATGCAAGATAACCACGCAGCTCAGTCGGGTGCAGCAGGATCAGCGCAGTCGCTCGAGTTGTTGAAGCGTTGCGGCGGCAAGTGGTCCGAGCGCGTCGTCGGGATAAGGGTAGACCGAGCTGACATTGATCTCGCAAAGGATGTACGTATCGGCGCCATCGGCGTCCCTCTCCCCGTAGAGAAAATCGGCATCCCATAAAATCGGCAAATGCGCCTTCTCTAGGCCGACGATACCGCACAGCTGGTCCAGCCACTCTCGCTCCAGTTTGTCCTTGAGGCGCTGGAAGTCCACTCGTGTGGGTGGATAGTAGAGGCGTGGACCCGGCGGTGGCGCGGAGATCACGGCAGCGCCCGGGTCGGCCGGATAAAGCGCATTTACCAGCTGCTCGCCGAAGCCTGCCACACGATCCCGCACCAGATAGCAGCGCACCATCCCGTCGGTGAGCCGCCGCTGGTAGATCTGGTCGATCATTCCATCACCGAGCGAGAAGTATGCTTCGCATTGCCCGATGAAATCTGTTAGGGGCATCGTGGTCTCGACACTGCCCCGCTTGGCGTGGCGCACCCGCACACTTAGTTGCGCAGAGGCAGCGGACGCGGTTCGGGTGCCGGCATGGTCTGCAAGCTCGACTTTCCAGACGCCGTCGCCGCTGTGCCCACGCGCTTGCTTCAGGACGCGGGCCCCGCCCGTTGCCAGGCTCACGGGCAATTCCCGGCGCATCGCCGCGACCGTTGGATAGTAGCGTGTATCGCAACCCCATCCCATGCCCCGGGTCCGGAAGAGTACGTCCTTGGTGCCCATTTTTGCAATCACGTCGGGATGGGCGCTCACGAACACGCCGGAGGCTGCGATCTCGGCCAGGACTTTGTTCAGGTCCGTCCGGTCCCGACCATCGACGATTGGATTGATCCAGACCAAGACGCCGTCGACCGACATAAGCTGCGCTCGCAGCTGCTCGACAGCATCAACAACGTAGGGTGCAGCCTCGACGACGATCCCCTTTTCGGCGAGCGCCGCTGCCGTCCGGGCAAAGCGCGACTCCTCTACTCGGGTCTTCTGGCGCCGCTCCGGATCGGCAGGAAAGACAATCGCCACCCGATATGGTGAGGTACGCCCGCCGAGGCTTTGCATGGATCACCCTCCCTTTCGTGCTCCCCTAGCGTCGCTCGTCGTAGGCCAGTCCGCTGAATGCTGTGACGCTATCGGCTTTGGTCCAAAGGCCCACCATACCGGCCTGCGGGAATGTGGCATCCTCGACAGCAAACAGCGGCTTGCCGTTGAAGACGACGTTGAAGCGGGCGCCAACGAATTCAACCCGCAGGGTGTGCCATTGATTAGCACGCACGGCTGTTTTTACGCCGTAGCCGCCCTTTTGACCAACGAGGTCGAGGGAGCTGCGTACGCCATTCACGGTCTTGTAGAGCACGACGTTGTCTTCGAGCGCGTTCGCGCGGACGACATAGTAGTTGTTGGCGTCTTTTGCGCGCCAGACGATGCCGCCCGCCCGATCCTCCGACCCCGAGAGGGGCTTGAATCTTATCTCGGCATATCCGTCTTGGATGTTCGTACCTTCCTTCAACGCGAGCGGGTAGGTGGCCTTGCCGGATTGCTTCAGCACGGCCTTGCCGTCTTCGTCTCGTTCGACCGTCCACTTCGGCGTCCCCCTGCCGGTCATTGTTAGGATCCAGCCGCGCGGAGGGCCGCCGATGGCGTCAGACTCGAAGGTTGCAGTCTCTGCCATAGCCGCTCCCAAAAGTTGTGTGGCTGCGATTATCCCGACAGGAAGAAGCTTCGTCATGATTTTACTGCCGCCTGGGCGTCGAGCACGCGCTTCAGCGATTGTGCGAGATCGACGGCCTTGCCCTTGCCCCAGTAGTGCAGGAACAGGTAGCGCGGCTGCTCATGGCTCATGTGCTGGTGGATGGCGACAATGTTGATGCCTTCGGCGCGCATGCTGCGAAGCACCGGCTGGAGTTCGTTCTCCAGCATGCAGAAGTCGCCGTCGACTACGGCGGCATCATCGCTGCCGGCGAATGATGCCCAGGTGTTGACGCCCATTTCTTTGGCGACGGGAACACCATTCATGGATGCCGAACGGCCGATGACGATCTTGAACATACCCTGGTTCGACTGACCTTTGACCCCGAGTGCCGTTTCCAACGGGGCGGCGGTAATCGAGTTGGGGGAGCTGATGCTGCCAGCAAACGATTTGCTGGGAGCGGGATTGGCGGCGCGGATCTCCGCGATTTTGTCGTAGACCTTCTTCACTCCGGCAGCGAGCGCCTTGGCATCGCCGTGGCCACCGATGTGCATGAAAAAGACCTTCGGTTCATCAAAGAAGAAGTGGTTGTGCAGCGCCGTCACCTCGAGGCCGGCGTCCAACGCCGCGGTCATCGCTGGATTGACCTCGTCCTCGAACACGACTGTGTCACCCATCACCATTGCCCCACCATGAGCGGGCGTGAAGGCAGCCCACGAGCCAAGGCCCATGAAAGGGGGCATGGCCCATTGGTCCACCGCAATCTTCACGTCGGTGCGGGGCTTGGTGACTTTGAAGACCTTTTCCTCAGCGATGAGCTGCCCCTTGAGGCCAGTGGCTTGCTCAATCGCCGCCGTATCAAGGTCGATGCCTTGGGCTTGGGCGCCGTTATGATGGGAGACCGGCACAATTGTTCCAAGAAGTACGGCAAAGAAGATATAGGGCCGCATGGGGACCTCCTTTTGCGACGGACCGCGGGAAATCCGGTTCTTCCTGCCCCCCCAACGTGAACCTTCGGCTAAGGTTCGTGCGTTCACGCAGAATTGGCGTAGCGCGCGAACAGGTTGTCGGCATTTTTCCATCGGATCGCCGTCATGAAAGTGTCGACATAGGTGGCGGCTTTGGCGCCGTAGTCGATGTGGTAGGAGTGCTCGTACATATCGAGCGCAAGGATCGGTTGGCCTCCGGCGAGCGTGTGGCAATGGTCGGCCGCCCACTGGTTCACCAGTCGCTGGTTGCGCGGCGACCACGACAGCAGCACCCAACCGGAGCCTCCGCCGAGCGCCTTACCCATGGCAATAAACTCGCTGCGCCAGCGCTCCACCGAGCCAAAATCCCGTATCAGGGCTGCTGCAAGGCCCTTGCCCGGCGCACTCTCCTCGCCCAGGCAATCGAAGAACAGTTCGTGCAGGATCATCGAGTTTGTAGCGATCAGTTCCTCGCGCTTAAGGCCGTTGAGCAGATAATTGGGGGCCGTGGCGAAATCGACGCTGGCCAACTGCTCGTTAATGAGATTGAGGCGCTTTACCGCGCCGCCATAATTGTTCTCGTAATGACTCACGATCAATTTCTCGGACATCCCCCTGACGCGTTGGGGGTCACACCCGAGCGGCTTCATTGTGTAGACCATCGGCTTCGGCGTGATGGGGGCTCCGGCCTCGTCGTGCATCATGTGAGCACTCCTGCGAGATGAAACACGCCTGCTGCGCAAGGCCCGGCAAGCGCCTTGATTATCCCGACCGACGCGTAGTTCACGCCAGGCTCCCGGCTTGTAGCTTGGCCGATGTGCTTTTCGGCGATAGTCGGCATGGACGCGCCGGTCGACCATTGCCGGAGTGACCGGGCGTCGACTGCGCCTTGGGAGTGATGATCACGGGTGGTTGCTGGCATAGCGTCCCCTGCCCCATTCGGGTGCGTGGACGCGATCTTTCAGCCGCAGCCTCACGGGGTAATCGCGGATAACCCCTTGCGCCTTTGATGGCATGGGTATTTCGCCGGGGCAAGAGCATCTCGCGTCGGTCGCGTCGTTGTGATGATTGAAATTCATGGTTGTGCGCCAACGTCGACAGGTTCTTGCAGACCGTGCCGATTGCTGCCAGCAGCAGATAAGTGGTGGTCCCAGCACCTATACTTGGCCTGTCCAACTGCCACGCTCCAGGCCGCAAGTGCCTTTAGTTCGGTAGCACGATGTCACCGCTGGAGTTGTTCTGGCAGTACGTTGCCACAAGGTCATACCCAGGAGGACACCTGGGTTTCAGGTTGGACTGCGCCGAGGCAGGGACTGACATGAGACTGATGGTGAAAAGAATGCGGCCGAGGTTGCGCATGCTGGTCTCCCTTTCCTCAGTATTTCGGACGATGTGAGATTGCCCATTCGCGCGCGTGCTCTATCGGGGCACGCGGCGGCAGCGACGCGCGGAGCGTCTTGACCGCCGGCAGCGCTTCCATCCGTTCGCGCCACGCGTTGAAAGCAGGGAACCGCGGGTACATCGCCTTTGCCTCTGGCGCGAAGCTGAATGAGTAGGTGCAGGGCAGCAGGTAGAAGTCGGCGAGCGTCAATTCAGGGCCGATCAGATGGGCATTACCGTGAGCGAGTTGGCGCTCCGCCACCTCCAGGGCCACTTCGATTTTCGGCAATGCGTGCGCGACCACCTTTTCGTCGGAGGCGATGCCGAGCTCGGGAAACACGTTCCGCTCATGGGAGACGTGATAGATCATGTAGGGATAGAAGTACGAGTTAACCACGCTGATCCATTGGTTCATGCGCGCCCGCCGGGATATGTCCGTCGGCTGCAGGGGTGGACGCGGATAGGTCTCCTCGAGATAGGCTACAATTGCGCTCGTCTCGTAGAGGCTGAAATCGCCGTGCCGCAGGATTGGCACGCGATTGAACGGATGCAGCGCCAGGTGGCGCGGCTTTCCCATTTCAGGCTCTAGGTCATGGAACTGGTAGGGCACCTCTTTGTAGGTCAGGACCATCCGCACGATGTTAACGAAGGTGCTGCGTGGAAAGCCGTAAACGACCGGATCGGGCATGGTTTTTTCCTGGGGTGACGGAGTTCTTCGGGGAGGTGTGAGTTACGGGCGCCAGAACGGCTTGGCGGCTTCGCGGAGGACCTGTTCGCGGGTAAGGCCTACGTCGCTGAGCTGCCGTCTGTCCCCGGCCAGTTCGCGCAGCACTCTCCTCTCGGCGCAACGGAGAATCCAGGCGCCGACCGTGCTCAGGCAAGCGCTTAACGCTGGCGCGCGCATCTCGGGGAGACCGGCGTCCTGCGGCCGAGCTGGCAAGGCCTTTTGAACGGACATGAGCTTGCTCCGGATTGGGTGTTAGTCGTTGTGAGCGTTCGCGACGGAGCAGACCAATAGAACCAGGAACCGGTTGCCCGCAAAGCATCGTTTCTCTACCCTGCCCGAGTTTTTCTCATGAGGTGCCTCGTGCGCCGGTTGCCTCCTCTCAATGCGCTGAAGGCCTTCGAGGCCGCTGCTCGCCATGAGAGCTTCACGCGGGCCGCGGAAGAGCTGTTTGTTACCCAGGGAGCCGTAAGCCACCAGGTCAAAGCATTGGAGGCGGAGCTGGGTGTCAAGCTGTTTAATCGAGAGCGCCAGCGCCTCGTCATCACGGAGGCTGGGCGACAGTATCTCACCATTCTTCGCGATGCCTTCGACCGCATCGCGCTTGGCACCGAGCGGCTGCTTGAGCGCCAAAGTTCCGGCGCGGTTACAGTCAGCACATCGCCGGACTTCGCGGCCAAGTGGCTGGTTAATCGTCTCGGCCGTTTCGCGGAGGAATATCCGAGTATCGATCTGCGCGTGTCGGCGACGCTGCATCATGTCGATTTCGCGCGCGAGGATGTGGACCTCGCCGTGCGTCACGGCGACGGCAATTGGCCCGGCCTTGATGTGGCGCGCCTCAGTGCGGAGCAGCTGTTTCCGGTGTGCAGCCCTAAGCTGGTTGCGGGGCGCAACAAACTCACCAAGCCGGCAGACGTGCTGAAGTTTCCCCTCATCCATGTGGATGACCGAAAGGATTGGACAAGGTGGCTCGAAGCTGCCGGTGTCCCCCGCGCCGAGCTCTCACATGGTCCAGTGCTCAATCGCGTGAGCATGGCTATCGATGCCGCTGTCGACGGTCAAGGCATCGCGCTTGCGCGTACCACACTGGCGGCAACTGACCTAATTTCTGGGCGATTGCTGCGCCCATTTGCCGAGGAGCTGCGTCTATTTAAGACGTATTGGGTCATCTGCCCGAAGGCCACGGCAGCGCTGCCAAAGATCGTGACCTTTCGGGATTGGCTGCTCGCCGAAGCCTCCAACGATGTGCGCCAACTCAGGAAGCTTAGGGCGTCCCGGCCGAAGAGTTGACTTTGCCTCTGGGCTGATGTGCATTTTACAGTGGGGGCTGACCGCGATTGCCCCGTGAGGCCTCGGCTGAAAGATCGCGTCCAAGTCCTCATTCGAGGTGGACGCCGCCATGCCCGCTCCAACCGAAATCACCGTCGCGCAACTTTCCCGTCTTGTGGGGCTTCCCGGCGCGCCAGTGCTCGCTGATGTGCGTGCTGACGAAGAATTTCATTCGGATCCTCGGCTCATTCCCTCTGCCCAACGCCACGCATCCGCTGGCGTTGAACGTTGGTCCAGCCGATACACTGGGCAATCCATAATCGTGGTGTGCCAGAATGGCGGAACGCAGAGTCAAGCAGTCGCCGCGCGGCTTCGCCACGAAGGTCTTCAGGCTCAAACGCTTGAGGGCGGTTACAAGGCGTGGCGCGAGCAGGGCAAGCCACTGGTGCGGGCGGGGAAAATCCCTCCGCGTGACAACGAGGGACGCACAATCTGGGTGACGCGAGCGAGACCGAAGGTTGTTCGCGTGGCCTGTCCCTGGCTCATCCGTCGGTTCATCGATCCCAGCGCCGTGTTCT
>Ga0075434_100006197_pt1 | contig 10954 bp, 13 predicted proteins | sample RhiMethybrSRZTD3_FD_75298 | JGI IMG/M metagenome (GOLD analysis project Ga0075434, IMG submission 75298) | Populus rhizosphere microbial communities from Tennessee, USA - Rhizosphere MetaG P. TD hybrid SRZTD3 | ecosystem: Host-associated > Plants > Roots > Rhizosphere > Soil | place: USA...
CCGGTTTCTACTTCAGCCTCGGCGGCGCTGACCCACAAAAATTGGCACAGGCGAATGCGACGGGGACCCAGCTACCCTCGAATCACTCGCCTTTGTTCGCGCCCGAGGTGGACCCGGCGTTGCGCACCGCCATCACAACAGAAGTCACGCTTTTGGATAACCTTCTGAACACGCCAGTGGGAGAACTCCGAAAGCTTTCGCGCAGCCAATCGGGTCGGTAACCGATTGCTCCTAGTCACCGAAGCGTTGGGCCGCACGCGCCTTGGCTTTGGCAGCCTCTTCTACGCGGTTTTTGGGCGGGGCAGTGGTTTCAAGCGAATGGAGGAGGCGCTTGGAAACCGTGGCTACTTCATCCACCGCAGCGGCAAATGACGCCTCGTTGGCCTTTGAGGGCTTGGTAAATCCGCTGATTTTTCTTACAAACTGAAGCGATGCTGCGCGGATCTCTTCTTCGGTGACCGGTGGTTCGAAGTTGAAAAGAATTTTGATATTTCTGCACATGGAGCTTCAAAAGCCTCCAGAAGGAGCGGTGTTTCTATACTGATATGAAAATGCCCGGGCTTGAACCCGAGCACTTAGTGGAAATCCTTAACCGATGTGTTTGTCAACTGCCTTCTGAATCTGCTCTTTGGGCACATAGCCGACAATCTGCTCTTTGACCTGGCCGCCCTTGAACACCAGCAATGTGGGGATACCGCGAACGCCGTAACGCATAGGAGTTGCGCTATTGCGGTCCACGTCCATTTTGGTGACCTTCAGCTTGCCGGCATACTCGCTTGCCAGTTCATCTACGATTGGTGCAATGGCGCGGCAGGGTCCGCACCAAGCCGCCCAGAAGTCCACCAACACCGGCTGCTCCGACTTCAGCACGTCCTGGTCGAAGTTCGAATCTGTTACCTCTACAATTCCATTTCCTGCCATTGTTCCTCCAACGCCGAAATTCTATATATTGCTGTCCTTTTATCCTAGCACCACTATTTGATGCGATTTAGACGCGAAGGTCGCAGGGAGCCGTCAGCCATCAGCCGTCAGGTAAACCTTCATGTTGGCGGAATTCGCGTTTAGGGCGAGACCCCAGCCGCATCGGGCGCGGATTTTTCGCCCTTATGATCGCCGGATGAAGCAATTGTTTCAGCCGTAAGGAAAGGCACGAGCCAACCTGGGGCTGATGGCTGATGGCTAAATAAAAAAGCGCCCTGACTGATCAGGACGCCTCGGCAGCCCTCCCCCAGAACTGCCAAACCACAACTGGATCATATCGGCGCGTGTCCGGGGCGTAAATGTCACTTCAGTAATAGCAAACCTACCCTAATGGGCTATTTGCGGCGCCAGGTCTGGCCGCCGTCGGAAGTACTCCAAACGTCGCCGTTTGTTGTACTTACGATGCCATTGTTCGGGTCGGAAAATTCGACGTGGTTGATGTCAAGCATCAGCGCCACATCGGCGCTTGAAGGCTGCACTTTCGTCCAGCTGTGGCCAGAATCAGTGGAGTGATAAAGCAGGCCGCGGTTACCGCCGACCCAAATCTGAGCGCCCAAAACCGAGAGTGCTCGTAAAACAACGCCAGGTGCCACTGAAACCTTGTGCCAAGTTTTGCCGAAGTCCGTTGAACGCTCCAGCATCCCCTTGGCTGAGATGGTCCACTGCGGGGTTCGCAGGTCCGCACGTTGCGGTGAATCGCTGGCGACCGCTTTCTGCAGCGTGGTTTCCGCTTCGGTCGCCGCAAAACCGCTGACCGCTTCTGATGGGGCAGGCTGAGCGCCAGCTGTCAACTCATTCACACTAACAGCCGCCCCACTCACCTCAACAGTTTCCGCTGCGCTACCTGGCTCGAGCCTCACTCCGAAGGTGGCGGGCTTGTTATCGAGAACTGCCACATTCGTAATCTCGGTAGATTTGAATCCGTTGGCTTCAGCTTTGACTGAGTAGGAGCCAGGAGCGAGCGCGGCGAACACAAACCTGCCCTGCGGATCTGAACTCGCGGTCTTGGATCCGACAGGTCCCGATAACGTAACCTTTGCATTGCCGATAGCGGCACCCGAGGGATCCACAATCATGCCATCGATTACAGCCCCCAAATCGCCCTTCAGCTTGCCCGCTTGCGCGGACTGAGCCACATTCCCGTAGGCTGCTGCAGATTGAATCTTGTCTTTAGCTGCCGGCTCGGCGGTGGACTGGGGAGATGTCATCGGCTGCGAAGGCGCCGGTAAAGCCATAGCGTTGCGCCCCATCACCAGCAAAGACTGATCTGCCTTCTTCTTGTCGTCGTCTATGCGTGGCGAGACGGCTATGTGCACCTGATCGGTGCTGTCAAATTCCATGTTCGCGTGCGGCTTCGCCATCATGTGCTTCTCGGCTGGGCGTTCTTTTGTTTGTGGTGGAACAGTATGCGCGAGCTTGTCGCGCAGATCCCGCACGTCGGCCAGCCCCTTTTCCTCCCCGACCTTGGAATAGTTCTCAACCGCCGGAGAAGCCGCTTGCTGCGAATACTGGACAGCACGGTGCGCAGGATACCGTGCAATTACCGCCGCACCAACAATCACCACTGAGGCCGCAACCGCTCCCCATCGGAACATCAGCCAAGGCCTGCGCTTCGGCTGGAAGGAGAGAACCGGCTGTACTTCCGGCGAATGCTCTGCTGCCAGGTACAGAGTTTCGCGGCAGTCCTTGCATGCTCCCAGGTGCTGCAAGATCTGCGCGCGCTCCACATCACGCAGCGCATTCTCCGCGAAAGCGGTCAGTACATCCGCATCAGGATGTTGCTCGACTATTTCCGTCTGCAACCGTCCAGCAACGAGTTTTTTCAACCCGTTCATCTCTGGATTAGCTCCCTCCTTCACCAGCTTTTGCTCCTTTCTCTGAGAACGCCGCAACCACCGAATCTTGCGCCAGGCTGGCGCGAATATTCAGCATGACGTCGCGAACATCTGCGGTCACAGCTTCTTCCGCTTGCCGGCGGCTCATTCCTTGTTTCATCAGGTTTTTCAGGATCTGCTTGCGGAGCCCTCTCGTCAGCTTTTCCACTTTGCGGCTGATGGTTGATTCGTGCACGGAAAGCGCGCGTGCGATCTGCGCCAGCGTGCGTTCATCCAGAAAGTAGGACGCCAGAACGAAGCGATCTTCGGTGGAAAGAGATCGCAGCGCATCATCAGTCGCGCGCTCGAGCCGATTATCCAGAGGCGTGACCGGCGCGGGTTCCGCCGCAGCATACTGCGTGCCCTCTTCCGACTCCTCGTCCAGGCTGACGAGCTTGCGCCGGCGGCGGTATCGGTTTACATACTCTTGCGCAAGGACGGTTCGCAGCCAGCCATCCAGCGATCCTCTGCCGCTGTAAGAATTCAGTTTGCAGACACGCTCACCGTCGCGAGTGCGCGTGCCGTACAACTCGGCATACACCGAGTCGGCGAGGTCCCTGCCGGCGGAATCTTCACGCGTAATTTGTCTGGCAACGTCATACAGTTTCTCGCGAAAACGCCGCATGAAAACTTCCCACGCGCGCTCGTTTCCGGCGGCGCACATGCGCGTAAGCACCAGGTCCTCAACATAGAGGCGGGAGCAGAATTCTTCTTTTTGCTTTTGTGTGCCCGCCGGCACACATCGCGTTGCGATCTCTTCGAGGACCGCGGCAAACTGCTCCGGCGCGAGACCGAACTCCGCCGCTTTGCCTTTGTGGTAGAGCTCGGTAAAGGCCGGCGTCAAAGCGGTGATCGTGGCGTCGCTCACCTGTGGCCCAATCGCGGACATACGCTCTACGCATGCTATCAACTTTTTAGACGCAAGAAGCTGAAATTTTGCCGTTCCCGGTGTCAGTAAAGGTTGAACGCGGGACGCGCCGGTGGCGAGGAAATCTACGCCACGCATGCGTTGGGGTGTGCTTCGAAAAGGAGCCGATTATGAGGAAGAAGGTGTGGGTAATGGCGATTGGGTTGGGCGTAATCTTCGTGTCGTTGGCTGTTCCTATTCCCTGCGTCCGTGGAGGAGAAATAACAGCAAACTCGCGTTATCTGGTGTTGGATCCCATCCGACACGAGAATCTGACTATTTTTCCGGTTGCGTCCTCGACGTCGCATGACACCCATGCCTTCCTGACTCTGGATGAGGGATTGCGTTCGGGCGAGGTCGTTGTATCTGAAGCTGGAAGCATCTCTCCTTTGGTCCGTCCACGGCAGGGAGACCGGGTTTGGCACGAAAGGCGACCCGGAGACGGAGCTCAGGTCAATCGCCTTGTTTTGGTGAACAACTCCAAGAAGCCCCTGCTGCTTCTTGCTGGCGAGATCGTCACCGGAGGAAAGCAAGACCGTGTCATTGGCAAAGACCGCCTGGTTCCAGCGGAAAGTGATCCCATCGATCTTAGCGTTTTCTGCGTGGAGCCTGGGCGCTGGGTCGGAACTTCGGCCAAGTTTGCTCCGCCGCCGCCACCCGCTCCGGGAGTTCTGGGCGCCATGGTTCAGCCGTCAGTTCGGTCGAAGGCCATGGGCGATAAGGACCAGCACAAAGTATGGGACGAAATAGCTAAAGCCAAACGTGGCATGACGGAATCAGTCACGGTTCAGGCTGCGCCCATGGTCGCCGGCACTTCGTCATACGCTGGCGTTATCGGAAATCAGGACGTCCGCAACAAACTTGAAACCGTGGCCGCTCCAATGCAGCAGGAGTATCAAAGTGTGATTCGACAGCTACGGGACAAGAACGCCGTCGGCGTCGTGGTCGCTGTGAATGGAGAGATCATCTGGGCCGACGTTTTCGCCAGCACAAATCTTCTTGAAAAATACTGGCCAAAGCTGGTTCGCTCCTACGCAGCCGAGGCCGTGGTCCAGCGCGCAAGCTCAAGCTCGGCAAGTGTGAAGCTGGCTCAGGAATTTCTTGCGAGACTCGAGGGCAGGCGAGAGCTTGTCGAAAGTGAGCCCGGGTTATATCGGCACACCGAGATCACAGGCGACGGATTCAAAGCCTTCGAACTGGCGTCGCTATTGCCCGGCACCGGCTTTGAGCTACACATCGCCAAGATGAGTAACTGACAATCCGATCGCGCTCTTCGGCCCACAGCGCGGATGCTATGATCAGCTCAGTGTCAGGCCTTCGCAGGCACGGGCGCGTAGCTCAAGCGGATAGAGCATTGGATTTCTAATCCAAGGGTTGCAGGTTCAAGTCCTGCCGCGCCTACCATGCTGTCGCCTGAAAATCTAGCTCCCCATATTGCTTCTGCACCTGTCAGAGACTTGGGCGCCTACAAGGTGTTTTGAGTGCTCTCGCCTGTTTGCAGCAGCTACCTGGCAGTGAATGGCGGAACCGTAACTATCGATCACATGGCCGCCGGCCTACACTAAACGTGATCAGCCATGAATCGCCCGGACGTTATTATTCCATTTGCCGCAATCGCAGTGCTTCTGGTATCGGTTGTCGTCATTTACGTTAGGCAGGGTCGCAATCGCGTCTTGGAGGAGATCGTAGAGCAGAGTGAACTCGGCCCAATCACGAGCTTCCGGGGCACATTTCTTGTAAGGCTCTTTCATCCTCTACTTCATGCCGGTTTATCCCGGCGCACTAACATCCCCATTACCCTCATTGAGCGCGGTTCCATGACCCGAATCTAACGCAGCAATTCCTCGGAATACTGAGTTAACTATCTGCAACACCAATTAGATACAGCCGCTCAATTTCGCCAACCGCCACTTCCCGTCCCGCATCTGATTTCTCTGTCCTGCCACAAAGACTGCGCTCGATGGAGGTTATCTAATGAGCGATCCGATGAATACTGCGTGGTGATCTTTGCGGCTTGCCTTTTTCCTCGGGCCACTTGTCGCCGGGCTCGACAAGTTTTTCAACCTGCTCACCCATTGGGACCAGTATTTGAGGCCGATGGCGCAACGTGCGCTCGGAAGCCATACTCATCAATTCATGATGGCGGCCGGCGCAGTGGAAATCATCGTTGCGTTGATGGTCATCACCAGCTGGACGAAACCCGGTGCGTACCTCGCCAGTGTGTGGCTGCTGCTCTTGATCGCGATCAACCTGGTCATGTGTGGTCAATACTTCGACATCGCACTGCGTGACATCGGGCTGTGCCTGAGCGCCTTTGGATTGGCCAGGATGACTAGTGCCATCGAGTCGCAGGCAGTCCATGTGGTTCCAATCGAAATGCCGCGCGCGGCGTGATCTGACATCCAGGCAGCGCACAAAAGAAGAAACGCGTCAACTCACTCACCAGAAGCTTGCAATCAATAATCGTGCAACTGCATGATCATGTGTGTGCCACTACCGCTGCGCACTGGACGGCTTGAATTGATCGCGGCGACGCTGCCTCTGATTGAGGCTGAAGCCGCGGGAACTGCAAATCTGAGCACTGCCCTAAACGCAGAGATCGAAGCGTGGCCTCCGCCGGGAAATGACGAGAACTCGCTGCAATGGTCGATAGACAAACTCCGTGCGCATCCCGAACGTGTCGGATTTCACATCTGGTACGTCATCCTACTCGACGATCAGCGGCGCAATCTGGTCGGGCTCGTTGCCTTCAAAGGCCCGCCCGATGAGCATGGGTCGATCGAGGCCGGCTACTCCATCGTCGAGCGATACCAGCGGCGAGGAATCGGAACCGAGGCGACTCGCGCCATCATGCGATGGGCGTTCGAAAATCCGCGCGTGAAGCAGATCTCCGCCGAAACTTTCCCCGAGCTCGAAGCGTCGATCAAAGTAATGAAAGGTTGTGGGATGAAGTTCTTGGGTGACGGATTGTCGGAACCAGGCGCAATCAGATACGGCGTCGAGAAAGAGGATTTCGAGAGGTTCTTGTCAGGCCAAAAGCCCAACTTTAAAGCGTAGCGGCCCGCGCGTTGCGATGCTCGCATGTCGCAGTGTTCAAGCATTCATCTTTCAATCTGAGCCTCTCCACCGGCCGGCCGCCCACAATGTGCGACTCCACTATTTCGTCCACATCAGCCAGGGTCACGCCTCCGTACCAAACCGCCTCGGGATAGACGACCAGATTGGGCCCATGCTCGCACTGATCGAGGCATCCTGATTGATTTGCTCGGATCCGTCCGTGAAGTCCTCGTTCAGCTAACTTCTTCTTGAACGCCTTCTGCAGTTCGGCGTTGCCCGCAGGATCACAGCATCCCCGCGGATGCCCCGCCGGACGCACGTTACCGCAGATGAAGATGTGGCGTTCGAATTTGGGCATGGAAACATACTACATCGGGTCATCGGGCGATCGGATGATCGGGCGATCTTAAAGGCGTTCGGAGGAGTTGCCCGTCAGAAGTCGCGGCAGAGAACGACGGGACCGGGGTTCAGATCACCCGATGACCCGATGGCTAGTCCTTCAACGGCACTACGATCTGATTGCCTTTACACACCGTCGCGACGCGATCCGGTCCGCCGTCGGCATTCTTTAACGTCATTACGGGGCCGTAACAATAGACCGCATGGCCGGTCCTGGCAAAGTACCACTTCCCATGGGTACGCGGTGTGGCTTTCGCCTGCTGTGCGAAATGCGGCGCGGGTTGCGCGGTTTGAACGAGACTATGGTGAACCTGTGGGACGGGGAGTGAGGCCAACAACAACGTTGCTAAAAGCTTCACGGCACCTACCTGCCAGAAAACTAGATCGCGACCGAGACCCGACGCATATCAGATGGGTCAGTTAATTCTGCCGGCGGCTTGGGCGCTTTCTTTTGCGCCTTCTGTTTGTGTTCTGCACGGCCGCCGGTTTGCTGCTTGCCCTTGCCTGTCGGAACATGGTCTGCCGGAACCTGGGTCGACGGGCTTTTCTGCTGCGGAACCTGGATGACGGGAATCTTTCCTACTTGAACCTGCGCGTCCGCCTGCAGACTACCGTTAGCGGCGCCTGCCGGGGTGTGTGCCTTTTGCCGCTCGGCTTTCTTTAGCGCGCTCCGATGAAGGCTGTCCTTGAACAGCAGATGAATCAACGTCCGCTGCGAAGAAATAGTTTTGTTCTGTTCGAGCACCAACATCGTGAGCAGACCGTATGAAATCAAGCAAAGAACAACCAGCAATGGAAGCAGCGCGCGCTTTCGCTTTCCAGCTGCCAGACCTAACTTTATCCTCATTCCCCGCCCCAGTTCCGTGAAAACCCCACGTCATCACAAAGCAGGTTCAACGCCGAAACCTCGACTCAACTAAGATGCTGAAACTGTGGGACTTGGCCATGATCGAGTGAGTACTACCCGCGAGCACGCTGCAACTGCTTGCATATTGAAGGTAACGCGCTGTTGTTACGGCAGTAAGTTGCGGCGAGGTTAAGTCGAACTAAAGCAACGGCCAGTTTTGTTTTATTGTCTCGATCAAAAATTGCAATTGGACAGTTTTCCAGAGCGCCGGATAGCGTTTACCCATGGCCTCTTCAATGGTTGATGATTCGCACGTTGACGTCCTGCACCAGACCGTAAGCCGTATTGCGAGCGCCGATGGTTTTCATCAGGCTTTGGACCGCGTTTTGGATTTTGCCGTTGAGGTTGTGAAGTGCGATTCATGTTTCATCTACGTCCTCGAAGAGCAAGATCTGGTACTGCGGGCATCGAAAAACCCGCACCAGGAGTTACTCGATCGCCTGAAGCTTCGGCTCGGTCAAGGGATCACCGGATGGGTCGCTGAGCACCGTGAGCCGGTGGCGATCTCCAAGGAAGCGTTCAAGGATTCCCGATTCCAGCGTTTCAACGAACTTCCGGAGGATAGGTACGAGGCCTTTCTCTCCGTGCCATTGCTCTCGCGCGGGCGACTGGTTGGCGTTATGAATCTGCAGCACCGTGATCCCCACGTTTACAGCCCACGCGACATTCGCCTGCTTTCGACTATCGGTTTCATGGCCGGCGCGGAAATCGAGGTTGCGCGCCTGGAGACGCAAAACTCGGATCTCTCCCAGCAACTCGAAACACGCAAGCTGGTCGAGCGCGCAAAAGGCATCCTGCAGCGCGATCTGGGATTGACTGAAGAGCAAGCATATCTCAGCATTCAGCGGCAAAGCCGCCAGAAGCGAAAAATGATGAAGGAAATTGCAGAGGCGATTGTACTGAGCGAGGAAGTAAGAAGCAGCTCACGCGCAGAGTAGGGACGTAGCTTGCTACGCCCTGCATCGAAATACTCAGGCGTCCCGAAGTCAAGATGGCCCAGACTTGATCGAGGCAAGAAAGCGCTGGACTCATGTCCAGCGCTTCTTTTTGTGTCAGTTTTTTCTTCACGGCCACTGGGCCCACACTGGCACTTCAAAAAGCGCAATTGGGGTTTCCCGCTGGGAGCTCGGTGCGGAACACGCCTCCAACTGAAGTAATTGCTACGGTAACGTCGCTGGCTGAATTAGCAGTGTCCTGGTTAATCCCGATGTGTCCGCTCCCGTAGTCAACAAAGCCCTGACCCGCGCTATACACATGCGGCGAGCAGGTTGGATCGTCAAATTCGTAGAACGTGATCTGACCCGAGGTTACAGTGATATACACCGACCCTGGATGCTTATGCCAGCCTGTGGAACCCAATGGATCATAGAGGTGAGTATCTACCTCCACATCAATAGCGGGGTTCGCCTTATCAAGGGCCTGCGCTTTTGCGATGTATTGGAACGGTTTCACGTTTGGGTCAGCGGGATTTAAAGTTTGGCCTCGGTCAGTTTTCACCATGAAAGCGTCATAGGTTCCTCTGCCAATCAAGGTGCGGTGAACACCCACCGCAGGAGTTGCCCACATCTTTAGCACGTACCCGCCAATCGCGAAGACACAGAGGACGGTAACCGTTGCCGCAGTTTTCAACATCTTGCCCTTCATATGAAACCTCTGAGTATTGAATTCGAAGGCACTTTCGCAGATGAATAAATTTCAGGCAATGGAGGTCGAATCAAGGTCGTCTGAAGTTTTTCTGAAGAGCAAAACTACTGATCTGTTGCTACTTAGCGGTTTATGTCGCATCATCTTCGGAGCCAGGACGCCAGTTCCGCTTGGGGGTTGAGTACGGCCGACGTATTCCATTTCGGAGAGTTCACACTTGATCAGTCGCGATATCGGCTGCAACGGGGCGAACACGTTCTGCGACTCGAGAGGCGCCCGATGGAGTTGCTCTTCCTTCTGGTCGAAAAGCGTGGAGAGCTCGTTTCGCGCGAGGAAGTTGCGCACCGGCTTTGGGGGGCGGACGTTTTCGTCGACATCGACCAGGGCATCAACACCGCCATTCGCAAGGTGCGGAGGGCGTTGCGCGATGATCCGGAAAAGCCGCGTTACATAGAAACGGTTGTCGGTAAAGGGTATCTCTTTGCCGCACCCGTGACGGTGAACGGAGCTGTTACCGCCGTGTTGCCCGCCACGCCCCACCCCTCCCAAGCGGGCCAAGGCGGGGCAATCACAGCCGCCCCTGCCCTGAAGAGACGTCGACGTCCTGCCCTGTTAATACTGCTGACGGCCACAGCGGTGGTCCCTGCAATCCTAGCATCCGCTTGGGTGGCGATTCACGTTCGCAACACCCGAAGCTCGATCCAGCCGCCTATCGGGTCACTCGCAGTACTGCCCTTGAAAAATTGGTCGGGCGATCCCGGACAGGAGTACCTCGCCGACGGAATGACCGAAGCTTTGGTATCTCGCCTCTCCGGCATTCATGATCTTCGCGTGATTTCCCGAACTTCATCCATGCACCTTAAGAATTCCGATATCTCGGTTCCGGAGATCGCAAAGACCTTGCAAGTGGATGTTGTTGTCGAGGGCTCCGTCATTCGGGACGGCAATCGCATTCGCGTGACCGCTCCAGCTGATCCGCGGTTCAACCGACGAACACTTCTGGTCGCAGACGTACGACCGGGAGCTGCCTGATGTGCTTGCATTGCAGAGTGACGTGGCCCAGGCAATCGCCCGCAAAGTTGAGGTCACCGTATCCGGGAAAGAACAGCAGCGCCTCGCGGCATCGCACACGGTCTTGCCGGAAGCCTACGCAAGCTATTTGAAAGGCGGATTCTCTTTAAGTAA
>Ga0075434_100006198_pt1 | contig 10953 bp, 7 predicted proteins | sample RhiMethybrSRZTD3_FD_75298 | JGI IMG/M metagenome (GOLD analysis project Ga0075434, IMG submission 75298) | Populus rhizosphere microbial communities from Tennessee, USA - Rhizosphere MetaG P. TD hybrid SRZTD3 | ecosystem: Host-associated > Plants > Roots > Rhizosphere > Soil | place: USA...
AGCAGGAAACGACGGCCTTCGCATCCGCTTTTGGCCTGATTTCCTGCGCGTGAAGCCAGCAACGTCGCGACCTGTATAGCGACGAACCCGGACTTCTTCTGAGACGTCCAGTTTCGATCTTCCCACAGGTCCTTGAGCGAATTCTGCCCTCACAAAAGCCAGCGAGACGCCGGCGCTACTACGCCCCGACGAGTTCCTTCTTTTCGCTGGGATGGTATTCCACGATGTACCCGGCCACGGCGCTCGCTGCGACCGTCAATGGCGACGCCAGGTACATCTGTCCCGGTCCACTACGCCCGGGAAAGTTCCGGTTCTGGGCACTTATGACGATCTGGTCGGCTCGCGTTGAGACGCCGGGCCCTGCGTTTATGCAGGCCCCGCAGCTGGGTTCGATGACTCGCGCCCCCGCTTTCTGAAAGACGTCGAGGTATCCCTTGCGCGCACAGTAATCGCGTGTTTCCTGAGATCCAAACTGAATATAGAACTCCACCGCAGAGGCCACCCGCTTGCCCTGCCGGAGGGCGTCAGCGAGAACTTCGGCATACATATCCATATCCTCATTCTTGCCCGCAGTGCAGGTTCCACCGTAGGCAATCTCCACGGGAACCGGAGTATTCAGCTCGCGAATGAATTTGCCGTTTCCCGGGTCGCCAGGGGTAGCCACCATTGGCAGAATGTCGGCAGCTTTCAGTTCGATGACCTGTGCGTATTGTGCGTCGTGATCGCTCTGCAGACCACGAATCATGGCCTCCGCTTCGGCGCGCGCCGTGCCCCGCCGTTCCACCAGGAAGTCCACCACTTTGTCGTCGGGCGCAACGATTCCCGTGAACCCTCCGATTTCCGCGGCCATATTGGTCATGGTTGCACGTTCATCGACGCTGAGTGCCTCGACCGCTTCGCCTGCATACTCCATAACCTTGGCCAGCGCCTTGCCGCTTCGTACGTAATCGAGGCTCAGAATCTTCAGGATGAAATCCTTCGCCGTGACGTTCGCCGCCTTGCGACCTCGGATCACGATCTCGACGGATTCCGGAACTCTGACGCGCACATCTTTCGTGATCCAGCTATTGAAAACGTCCGTCGTGCCAATCCCGAACGCAACGCAGCCGATCGCTCCAACGTGAGGGGTGTGCGAGTCCGAGCCAACATTCACCTGTCCAGGCAACGCATAGGACTCCAGCATCACGGAGTGACAGATTCCCTCTGAGCCCTTCCGGTCTTTGAGTTCCCCATGCAGCTTGATACCCTGCGCTTTCGCGAACTCTTCCTGCTTTAACTTGAGCTGCGTCGCCAGATCGAGCAAACCGATCTTCTTCTTTTCCTCGGAGATCACCTCATCCAGAAACGTCAAATGGTCGCGGAAAAAGCGAATGCTCGAAGCATCGTTTACCGGCACGTCTTTGCCGATATAGTGCTCGTAGAAAATTGCCGCCATGGGAGTCACGTACTCATGGCTGAAACGAAGATCCACGCGGGTAAATCCTGTGTCGCCAGGTTGGACCGACCCCACTCCGACCGTCCCATCGGGCGCGACCATATGCTTCGCAAAGATCTTCTCTGCCAAGGTCATCGGACGAGATTTGGCCGTACTTGTGCCGGCTTTTCCAATCGGTGGCAGGAACACTTTTTTCTGCAGGCGCGCCACGTTGAATGGGAACAATCCACCGTACTCGATCACCTGCCGGGTGATGTCATCCTCCCCTGCAGTGAATTCACTAAGCGCGATTTCTTCGCCAGCTCGGATCTTGTCGATCAGGGAAAAGTTCGTGGAAGTCAGTAATCCCAGATTCTGACAGTTCTGCTTGTAGATGCGTTCGATGTTTTCAGCGATTACGACCTGGATTCCGGCTGACATCTCCGCGTACGGTGACTGTTCACGGCTGGAGCCTTTTCCTCGTCGTTTGCCGCTCACTGAACAAACAAATCCCCCCCGCTTGACGTCTCCGCGGCCGATTGGCAGTTCGTTGCCGCACTTGAGGCCCATGTACGGAATCTCACCCAGCGTTTGGTCGAAGTAAAAGCAATAGTGCGCGGGAGTGATTTCATCCGTAGAAATGTCGTCGCGTAACTTTGGATTGTTAGAGGGATTCCGAGTGTCCCAGGGCAAGTCTTCTCCCGCCAGCTGCTGGCGGATCAATGCGGGATCCTCGGTAAGAAGGAGAATTCGTCCGGTAAGGCGCACCCGGTCAGGACGCTTTGCGATTTTGCGTGTCAGCAATGACGACATAGAAATTTCTGTGCGATTTGGGTCGGAATCCCTCGAAATGCCCCACACAGGAAGGACTGCCCCCGAATTCGGCCCACACCCTTATTTTACGCCCTTGTAGAGACGACAGGTCACACATCTAGCCTAGTTTTTTCTCTGATCCGGCAAGTGGGGATCCTTAAGGGAATGTCATCCCGAGCGAAGATGGAGGCGCGGCTACGCGCCGAAGCAAGTCGAGGGACCTTGTGCTTGTTTGCGGCATCTCGGCTGTGTTGGATCTCCCCCACCACGAATGCTGGCGAAAAAACTACTGCATAGGTTCCTGCAAAATAGCTACGTCAAGGTCTGCAGAACGCCTTAGTGCGAGGCGTGCGTGGGATGGTACTTTTCCCCTGCCTTTATCTCGACTACCAGCTGGCTTTCCTTTGGGGGTAGCGGGCAGGTCGCATAAGGGGTCAGAGAGCAAGGCGGATTGTAGGCGCGATTGAAATCCAGTGTAACTTTGCCATCGTGCACGGCTTCGGTGTCGAGGAAACGTCCGGCGGGATAGGTTTCAGTCTTTCGGGTCGGATCATTAAAGATGATGAAAAGCCCGTGCCTCGGGTCTCCACCTACCGCGATCAATCGCAACTCGTGACCGGCAAGGCGAAAGCGAGCCTCACCGACCACTGGGGTTGCGGTTACATCCCCCAGGACGTTCGGTACCTGCACCGTCCTCTTGCCATCCGACGGCTCCCAGGCGGCTTCCACTACATAGGCTGCGTCAAGCGGGTAAAACGTGGGTCCAGCGTATTTCTCAATGGCTGGATTCTTGAGGTCTTTCACGCGAATTCCCGCCCGCTCCCCGCGCAGAATTACGTGCATACGCAGGCTTCCCAGTTCAACAATGGATGGATGTCCGGATACATCGGGATCGAGTTTTGTGGTACTCACCGCCTTGCCGCCAATAGAAACTGTTATTCCAGGAAGAACGTTCAGTGTGACGTCTTTTCCCTGCAAAAGAAATGATCCAGCACGGGGAGGAGCAGGATTTCCGGGGAGCACGACCGCGTTCTGCCCGTCGGACCCAAACGAGTTCTCGCCTTGCTTCAGCCAGAAAAGTCCCACGAGTGGAAGCCAGTTCTGCTTGCGGTCTTCAATCAGTTCGGCTTTCCATTTTTCAAAGGACTGCCGATAGCTCTGATCCACACTGGCGGCCGTGGGAGTCTCCGCTGTTGACAGAGCCGCAGCCACACTCACAAACCATACGAAGCCGGAGGCGAAATGCAGTCGCGCCATTGCCATCGATGAAACCTTGGGAGGATAAACCACCGCCTACTTCTTGTACTCTCGCGGATCCGGCAGTGGCTCTAGCCCACGACCTGCAAACACCTCCGCAAACTCGTGCAGAAGTTGCGCATGGATCAAGCCATTCGACGCCAGCACGTCGCGATCCGGAATCGCGAGCGGTTCTCCATGGAATCCGCTAACTTTGCCGCCCGCTTCCTGCACGATCAAGATTCCCGCTGCAGTGTCCCACGCGTTCAGGTTGAACTCCCAGAATCCGTCGTACCTTCCGCAAGCCACCGAGGCGAGATCAAGCGCCGCCGAGCCAGCGCGTCGTACACCGTGCGTCCGCAGCGTAAGTTGGTGATAGAAGTAAATGTTGGGATTCTTATGGCGCTTGTGGCTGGGGAACCCCGTGGAAACGAGGCTCTGCGCAAGGTTGGGAGTCTTCGAGACCTCAATTTTCTGTCCGTTCAAGAACGCGCCCTTACCTAGTTCCGCAGCGAATAATTCGTTGCGCGTCGGATCGTACAATACTGCTGCCTTCCGCTTTCCCTGAAAGGCAAGGCCCAAAGAAACGCAGAAGACTGGATAGCCATGAGCGAAGTTGGTGGTGCCATCGAGTGGGTCCACGTACCAGCGATAGTCGCTGCCGGTCTCGACTCTAGCTCCTTCTTCTCCAATCACCTCATGGGCTGGCCAGTGCGCACGAATCCGCTCCAGGATGAGCTTCTCAGACGAGCGATCGGCCTCGGTCACGAGGTCGGCGTCCCCCTTGTATTCAATCTTCACACGCCGATGGAAATATTCCATCAACAGGCTTCCGGCCTCGCGCGCGATCTCTGACATTCGGGGAACAAATTCGAACGCGACGGTGGGGTCAGACACGATACTGGACGATGAGCTCGCTTGCACCAGGGACAGACCAACTCCTCTCAGGACATCCGATGCCAGGAACGGACCCAAACCTGACTACTTCCGCTTGGCAACCTCTTCCGCGATGTACATGATGTCGTGCTTAAAGATGAACAGGTTTGGCGCGTCCTCGCGGGTCAGACGCACCATGTTCTTGTCGTAATACTCGATCCAACCACGAACCACTTCACCATCGGTCAGCTTGATGCTGACCGCTCGCTGCTTCTCTCCCAGCAGCTTCAGGTAAGCGGCTTCTTCGAAGGTTTCATCGGGCGGCGGAGTTTTCCCACCTCGGCGAGCTGACCCCTGGGCACCTGCATTGAAAGGCATAGCGCTTATTTTACACGGCTCGCTGCACGTCCGACATGCAGCGCCGACGTGTCCTGACAATCAAAAGTTGATTTTGACCCCAAACTCCATTTGACGAGGTGAGCCGTAGTTATAGACCCCCGATCCGGAAGTTATGCGCAAAACGTCCCTTGCTGCCCCGGAAGGAGTCCCGTTCGCCGATCCGGCGCCTGCTGCAACGGGCTGACCGGGTCCTGGGTAGAAATAAGCCAGTTCACCAGAAAGAGAATGGAAATTCGCGATGTTGAAGACATTGAAGAACCGCGCGCTCGGCTCGATGCTCAACCTTTCTCCCAACTTGAGGGGCCAGCTGATGGCAGCATCCAGAGACTTGAAAGACTCATTGCTGAACTGCCCCGCCGGAGGTACGACAATGTAGGGTGTAGTGCCGCGCAAGGTAGCGAGCTGCGCCCTCGTGAAGAGGTTGGCTGTGACAAGTACCTGACCGGCCGGAGTCAGTGCACCGGCAGCCGTGCTGTTGTAGTTGGCGATGTCTGTGGCGAGTGTCCCGCTTGACACGCTCTCGAAAGGTCCCGGGTTCCTGATAGGAAACAGATCCCCAGGTGTGCCGTCCCCGTTAAAGTCAGTTCGGAAGATTTCTCCCGGCGTCGCCGGAGGATTACCTGAAGCAACCAGCATCGACGGCACTAGTGGCGCTGCCGAAGCAAAGCGCCCGATAAAGGCCAACCGCGCGCCCCATCGCGAATCGAGCGTCCAGTTTGCAGTGATTTGGTGCCTGCGATCGAGTGGCGAGGGCCCTTTATACCTTGCAGCATCCCGGAAGTCGTGCGCAACCGTGCTTTGCGTTGGGTTATCACCACCGTCTGTTACGAACTTGGAAAGTGTGTAGGAAAACTGCAGGTTTCCGCCGCGAAAAACAAAAAACTCCTTCGCAATATTCTGTTTCAGTGAAACCTGCAGGCCGTTATAGACGCTCTGTCCAATCGAGGATTGGAATTCGCCTTGCCCCACGAGTGCGTTGATCCCGGGAAACGCTGCTCCGAAGTTTCTGGGGTCTTCGCCCGCCGCGACCTGCACTCCCACGGTGGCTGGCATCCCGCCAAGAAAAGCCACGCCGGAATCCAACCCATTCACCGCGAAGTCGTTTATGTTCGCACTGGGAACCGTCGAGATGTAGCAAGATATGGCAGCCTGTGAGAGAGCACCCGCAGAAATTGGAACTCCTCCCGCTGGCATGCAACTGGGCGCCTTCTGCTGGATTGTGTTCGTAATCGCGTTGAGCGCCGCGGTCGGCACGCCGTTCGCGTTTTCATAAAGATGGTTGGCATCTCCCACGTGATTGGTGTCGACAATGAGCCCGAATCGCTGACTCACATTGCGGACGTAATCGAGCGTGAGCACGCCACTTCCCGACATCTCTCGCTGCAACCCTAGATGCATCTGATACGAACGTGGTGTCCGATAGTCCGGGTCAAATGCAGCCAGTCGGTTGGCCGGAATGCTCAATGCAAGGGTATTCCCCACAAAGTTGGGATTTCCGGAAGTCCCTGCCGCTGTTGCTGCCGCCTGATAAGCAGCCTGCAAATCGGCTACGGCGGTGGCCACAGTCCCCACCGGCTGCCCGCAAACCTGGGTGGCCAGGTCTAGCCCATCAATCGCACGAATTGGGGCCGGCAAACCGCCTGCTGTTGGGAAATAGACTGCAACAGAACCAGCCGCGGCTCCTGCAGCGCAAGTCAAGACATTCGTCGCTGAATACAATCCTTGGCTCAGCCGCGTCGGGCGATCCAGACGCACGTTCGTGAAAAGCGAATTGTCGTAGAACACACCGACGCCACCACGAATGATGGTTCTTCCATTGCGAAATGGATCCCAGGCAAGACCAAATTGCGGCCCGAAATTCGAGTTCGGCTGGGCGACCTGTAAGCCATGCCCCGCGCCGGGAGCGAATTGGTCCAACAAGGCGTCATTTCCATTGCACGGCAGGAATGCGGTGGGAATCCCAGCGTTTGCTGCGGAACATGGAATTCGTCCGAGGTCGCTGTCAACCCGGCCAGTATCGTGAACGTAGTTCACTCCGAATGTCAGGGTGAGGTTCGGCTGGAACCGAACGGCGTCTCCAATGTATCCCTGCAGGCGCGTGTCTTCCTGGCCACCGTGCGGGAAACCAAACCCGGATCGCTCGGTTGCGAAGCCCTGCCCATTGCTAAGAGTCGCCAACAGTAACGGGTAGTCCAGTGGATTCGTATCAAACCCGCCCGCCCAGGCTGTCGTTACTTGCGGGGCAAGACCGTATGCGTTCGCATAACCACCGGTGGTGATACGGTTCACGCTGCCGCCGAAGTGGAAGAAATGATCCCCGTTCCTGCGACTGCCGTCATAACGGCCTTCCAGATTCCGCTGCAAGGTTTCTTGTGGAGCGAAGGGACTCGCTCCGAACTGCGCACGGCCTCCAGCAATATCGTTGAACCGCAGATTCACCGGGAGCGCTCCCAGAGGATTCACGCCCGCCGTGGCATCCTGCAGCGAATTGTGGAATTGGGTGTATCCAAACCGCACGCTGTGTACGTACCCTCCGCGCGTCAGATCAAGTCCCACAGCATGCGACGGAGAGTTATCACGATTCTGATAGACCGAATAATCGTCCCCGAAATTGTCGACCGACTCGTTCCAGTTATAAGCAAATCGATAAAAGAAGTGCGTGGCATTCGACACATGCCAGTCGAGCTTTCCCGTGGCTGACGTATTACGAAAAGGGGCCGAGAACGAGCCGGTCAGCGATTGAAATGGAGCGGGAAGCACCACAGCCTGGCGAGCATCTTGTTTAACACGCTCGCCGCTCAAGAAAAAGAACGCCTTGTCTTTTATCAGCGCTCCGCCAAAACTTCCTCCAAAATCATACCGTTGAAACGAAAGATCCTGCTTGCCTGGCTGTTTTGCAAAAAGAATGCTGTTGTCACGAAACAGCCCGAATCCTTCCCCGTGCAGATCATTCGACCCGGAACCCGTACGAATGTGGACTACACCTGAGGATGTTAGCCCGGTGCCTACGCTCGGCATGGAGCGGCTCACCACCAATTCGTCCACCGAATCTAGGGCAACGTTTTGCAGCGTATCGCCCTTGCTTTCGTCGCTGAGGTCGACGCCATCGAGCGTATAGCGAGAGGCCTGCCCGCTAGTCTTGTTGATGGATAGAGCAAAGTAACCCGTCTTGGTGGGATCAAGCGATCCGCCGTCTTGAACAATAACTCCTGGAACGAACTGCGCGGTGTTCAGCACATCACGTCCATCAACGGGAAGCTCTGCGACTTCCTTGGGCGGTTCGTTACCCTGCACGGTCGGCGCACCGGGGTTGATGGCAACGAGTTGTCGGCTGCCGTTGGCTACTTCGCGGTTCCGGACATTAACTACGAAGCGACTGTTTTTGTAGTTCCGCACCTCAATGCGGACCGTGTAGGGCCCCGCCTTCAACGGCTCTGATTGATACCTACCCGCCCGGTCGGTGGTGAGGGTCGCTTGCGTATCCGTGACTTTTGAATTGATTAGGACTGGAATTCCCGCGAGTGGCTGGCCCGCAGAATCGGTCACGGTGCCCTGAATTGACCCGGGGGCAGGTTCTTCTTGAGACATGCCGGCGCAGGTCAGGAGTAATAGCATCCCGATCGCAAGACTCAGCTGTAGAAGACCACCCCGAAAGCTCCCCAAACCACACGAAGCGCGCAAGTTCACCAAACGCTTTCTCCTCTCCATTCCTGGACATACGGGTATGGCCACATGGAATCAGATCCCACAGGAATGGTTGCTTCCGCTTTACAAAGTCGAATTGACTATCTTACTAAACGAGGCGGGAATCTGCGCAGGAGCCCTCATCATGCTGTTGAAAGATCAAAACGTGGGCTTTGAAACAAAAAAAGGGCCGGAAGCCCGGCCCCATCAAATTTCATTCTCCAATGGTTTCAGAACGTAAACCGCACCGCCAATCTCAGGCTACGCGGGTTTTGCCAGATGAATGGCTTGCCGTACTGGCTGTTGGCGATGAGCGGAGTGCTCACCAGGGCCTTCCAGTCGTAAGGATGCTCTAGAGCTGAATAGTCTGGGAAGGTTGCACTCGGTGAAAGGAAACTCTGCGAAAACGCAGAGTCCAACTGCGAGTAGTAGCCCGTCGCCGAATGTTGGTTGAACAGGTTGAGCACGTTCGCTTCGAACGTCAAAACCTGCGCCTCATTGGTCTTATTGATCTTGAACTCTTGCCGGAAGCTGGCGTCCGACTGGATGTACCAAGGCGTACGCCGTGACTCGATGCTGGTAACCGTTGGGATCAACACGCCCGAGGCGTCCGGTGCGAGGCTGATGTTGGCCCACTTCCCGCGGTCCTCCGGATAAACGGGGAAGCCGCCCGAGAAGGGAGGCTGCGAGAATGAGAACCCGACGTCAGTGTAGGTGCTGAGCGGAGTACCACTGTACAGCGTCTGGAACCAGCCGATGTTGGTAGTCGTCCAGCTCGTTTTCCAGGGAATCCGGTAGTAGGCGTACCCCTTGAATGCATGCGGACGATCCGTGCCCAGCGGACCGCTTGACGAGCCGCCGTTGGCGTTGAATTGGAAGTAGGATTCGTCGAACGATCGGCTGTTGTTGGGTGCGTTGCGACCACCGCCGCCGTCACTCAGGTCGGTGCTGGTCAGGCCCGAATAGTTGCCTCTGAGATTGCTGTAGGTGTAGGAGAACATGCCGAACCAGTTCTTGCTGGATGCTTTGGTCAATCGCAACTCCAACCCATCATAGCTACGCGCGGCCTTGATGTTCCGCGGACAGCCCAACGCGGACTGCGTGCAGGAATCCGCCAGGTTCACCGCATTCGGACCGAAGCCAGGGTTCACGATCAGGAAGGTTTCGCTGCCCGTAGAATCAATGGCGGCGTCTTCGATCGCGCGATTCCAGGCGACGGCGATCCCAACGTGCTTCGAAGGCCAGCGTGCGGGTGATTGCGTAGTCGGCGCCGAAAACGGTCTCGTGCTGGCGATAGGGCTTGAGGCCGGGATTCACGCCTTCCGTTCCGCGGAAATTCTGATTCTCGAGGAACGTCAGTCCGGGAGGAACCACACCACCTGCGAAGTTTGCGCCGCCGGTGCTGTCGCCGGTGCAATACCTCTGGTCAGGTCCAAATTGATGCTGGCAAGGTCGGCCGTGTCGAGCGCATAGAAGCAGTTCTGCCAGTACTGGCCGCCAAACGAACTGATGGCCAGGTTCAGCTTCATGAGGTCGTTGTAGACACCATAGCTGCCGAACACTTTCAGCCTGCCGTCGCGGAACACGTCCCACGCCGCACCCAGCCGAGGAGCGATCTTGTCCCCCCAACTGAAGTTGATGGGCTTGGCAGGGAACCCGCCGGCTGTTGTTTCGCCCGGCAGGGACTCCTTCTCAATGCGCAGTCCAGCATTGATCGTCACGCCGTGCCCCAGCATCCATGAATCTTGCGCGAAGAAGCTGTGGTTGTAGCTGACTGCTTTGCCGAACGAACCCAAGTCCTCCACGTTGAGGTACCCGTAAAGTCCGGCACACCCACCAAACTGGGTTACAAATGGCTCACAATTCGCGGTTCCTGTATCGCCGCCCGGGGTAAAGAACTGCTGGCCAGGATAGAGTTGCACGTCCGGCGCATTCCAGTGCTGGAAGATGTCGTTCGACACGCGGTTCAACTGATAGCCGAATTTGAAGCTATGCGTGCCCAGCAGTCCACCTTTGAACCACGCGACATCCTGATCAAGCTGAATGTGCTTGCTGGCATTCCTCACCGTGAAGGTTTGGTCGTTACCGGTCGAAAAGAAACCAGCAACCTGCTGCAGGGATGCGGGTAGAGCGTTGTTCTGGTTGTCCAGGAGCGGAACGCCGTTGGCGATACCAGGCGCCAGCCAACTAAATAGCGAACCCGTGGTGGGATAACCAAAGTCATGGTAGTTTTCGAAGAAATATCCGAAGCGAGTGGTGAGAACCAGCCTGGGATTTACGGCCATGTCCGCACCGAGGTTCACAATCTGGTTCGGAGCCACGTAGCCGAATCCGTGTTGATACAAATTCAGGGGATTGGTCGAAGTGGGATTAAACAATCCAGTGGTTGAGTCACCCACCGGCAGCACGACACCACTCTCCCGCTGCAATTGATACAACCACGAGCCGAAGACACGGAGCTTCTGCGTGACCGTCGCATCCACCCTGGCTGTGGTGAAGTATGTCTGCTGATCCTGGTTGAAAGTCTGCAC
>Ga0075434_100006199_pt1 | contig 10952 bp, 12 predicted proteins | sample RhiMethybrSRZTD3_FD_75298 | JGI IMG/M metagenome (GOLD analysis project Ga0075434, IMG submission 75298) | Populus rhizosphere microbial communities from Tennessee, USA - Rhizosphere MetaG P. TD hybrid SRZTD3 | ecosystem: Host-associated > Plants > Roots > Rhizosphere > Soil | place: USA...
CTTCTCTTTTGTGCCCTTTGTGCTTTTTGTGGCTCTTGTCGTTCCCTCCGAAAAAATGCCTCTGGCAATCCCATCATGCGACACTGACTGCAGCGCCAAAATACGATTGACTCCCCGAGCGACAAACCGGATCGCTCGCCCAAGTAAACAGAATGAGGATGCCATGAAACACTTCGTCGAAATCCGCTCGCTCAGTCTCAAGCCTGAGACGCGCGAGGAGTTTCACCGGCTTTTCACTGAACAGTCGCTGCCTTTGCTTAAGCGCTGGAATATGGAAGTAGTGGCACACGGTTCGTCACTGCATGATGAGAATACCTATTTCGTAATCCGACGCTTTGATAGTCTCGCGCAGCGCGAGCAGATGGAGGATGCCTTCTACGGCAGCAGCGACTGGAGGCAGGGCCCGCGTGAAGCGATGGTTGCTTTAATCGAAAACTACACCGATGTTGTTCTTGAACTCGACCAGGCCGCCCTGGACGCGTTGAGAAACGGCAAAATGACGACGTGAGAAACGCCCATCGCGGTCAGCCCCGTCGTCCGTCACGTCGTGCACGAACTTCGCGTAGGATTGCATCCCGTTCCTCTGGGACTAGCAAGCTTCGAATCGCGGGCAGGATGATTCGTTCTTCCTGCTCGAGATGAGTAGTGAACTCTTTTTCGAGCGTTGTTGCGGTCGATGACAACGTCGGCCGCAATTCATCGAGTTTTTCGGGCGAAGCCTGCAGCGTACCGCACGTTGTAAGCAGCATTTGCAACTGCGCGTCGTGCTCGAGATGCTCCGAATGCATCGACTGCAGCGTCTTATCGAGCTCAACACTGCGGCCCGACAGGCGCGGCAAGATGCTCTGCTCTTCGTCTGCGACGTGCAGCGGCAGCGCCTCGGAAAAGTAACGTGTGACTCGCGCCGCCGCGTCGCGAATCTCAGCGTGGGAAGCTTCACGCGTGTTTGCGAGGCGGCATGCGAGACCTGCAAAGGAGCGGATGCGTTCGTGACATTCGAGAAGTAGATCGACGACGTCCGAAGGTTCTTTAGAAGGACCGATCTGGATGAGCATGCTTTAAGTATGCGCTTCACAGTACAATCTCGCGCACTATGAATCGAGCCGAAACATGAAGAGAAGATGGATTGCCTTGACAGGCGTCGCGACGGCCATCGCCGCGCTGACGATCTATGGTGCGGTACGACAGCAGCCGCAAGCGGCGACACGTCTAATCGCTGGAGCGGCGGAAGCTCTCGGCGGAAGAGATCGCATCCTCGCTGTAAAAACGATCGTTCTCGAGGGCTATGCCGAAGCGGCCTATCAGAATGGGGGCGGCAATATCTCGGCTTCACCGGATGCTCCCCAAAAATGGGTCAGCATACCCGAGTACCAAAAGACGGTGGACCTCGAACACAGGCGCATGCGCCTCCGGCAGCGCAATCATCAGAATTTCGTTTTTGCGTCGGTCGCCGGCTACCTTGGCGCCGAGAATCCCAACACTGCTTATCTGGACGGGCAGATTGCGTACAACCTGGGTCAGAACGGCCGCGGCGTGCGCGCGACTGAAGCCACTGCCCGCGCGCGGCGCCTGGACATGTTGAACAATCCCGTCGTGATCGTGCGCATCGCGTTGGACCCATCGACAAAACTGAACAACGTTCGCAGTCAGGGCAACGTGCAACTTGTCGATATCACCGCCGGAGACGACAAGCTGACTCTCGCGATCGATACCGCGTCACATCTGCCGGCGTGGGCCAGTTGGGTCGAACCGAACGAAAACCTGGGAGACGTCACGCTGCGGACAGCCTATAGCGGATACCTCCCGGTCAAAGGCGTCCGCTTGCCGATGGGATACAACACAACGATGGATTTCCGGAACGTTACGGCCAACAAGATTTACGTGGACAAATATTCCGTCGACGATCCGATAGATGACCTTGCAGCGCCGGCCGAGGTGCGGTCTGCGCCGGTTCCGGCGCCGCCCGCTCCACCCGTTCCTCAGGTTACGCCAGTTGCAAAAGGCGTGTGGCTGCTTCATTCGCCCGGGGCAGGCGGTGGCGCGAACTCGGTCCTGTTTGAATTTGCCGATCACCTGACGATGTTCGAAGTACCGTCCAGTCAGGCGTGGACTAAAGCGCTGATGGATCGGGCGCGCGCCACGGTTCCCGGTAAACCGCTAACCGAAGCCATCATCTCGCATCATCATTTCGATCATACCGGCGGAATCCGCCAGGCGATTGCGGAGGACCTGACCCTCATTGCTCATAAAGGAAACGAAGGGTTGTTTCGCGAAATTGCCGCTCGCAAAGGCACGATCGGTCAAGATGCGATTGGCGCGAACGTGAAGCCTCTCAAGTTCAAAGCAGTGGATGAACATATGGAATTAAAAGACAGCATCATGGAGATGCATGTTTATCACGCTGTTTCGCAAAGTCACATGGCGGAAGGCGTTTTTGCATATGTGCCACGAGATAAGCTGCTTGTTCAAGGCGATTTCTTCGACGTCGGTTGGGAAATCTATTGGTGGCAGAACACGTATCTGGACAACATCAGGCATTGGAATTTGCAGGTGGACACGGATGTTCCCATCCACGGACGAGTACTGCCTCTATCGCAAGTCCTTCAGGACATCCAGCGAATGACGAAAACGGCGCAGGATCTTTGCGATCGCCTCAAAGCGGCTGGGGCCTTTACGCCCGGTTGTCCCGTCAAAGCATCCGGACAATAGCAACGAATCGATGAGTCCGAGGGGGAAACTAAGTTCCCTTTTCGCGCATCGACTTCTCGTCCCAGATATAGATCAAGTATCCGTCTGGATCTCGAAACTCAGCGCCATATCCCCAAGCTAATTTCTGGGGTGACTTTTCGAAAGTGACGCCATTGGCCGAAAGCTCGCGATACCTCGCCTCCACGTCGTGCACCTGAAACGTCAGCGTGCACGAAGTGCTCCCTTGGGCATTCGGCCGCTCGTACAAAAACAGCGTCAAGTTACCATCGTCTTTCAACGCGACGGTTTTGTGTTGCGGGATTTCGAATTCGAGTTCGAGATGCAGATGGCGCATGTACCAATCGCGCGATCGATCCATCTGAGCCACCGGTAGCGCCAAATGATCGAGCATTACAATGTCCGCCGCCGATCGAAGCTGAATACCGAAACCCACCTTGCCGCCCCAGTCCTCCGGGGCCACATCCCCAACCGTTTGCGTAAAAGTCCAGCGATGGCGCCCCGGATCTTGGGCCGTGTATTGCCGCTCACCGAATGGATATGTTTCGGGTTCACGAAGAATCTTCGCGCCGTTTCGCCTGGCGAGTTCGCAGTGTTGATCGACATCCTCAACTCGCACCATCACCGAATGACTCCCCTGCGTCTCCTGCAGGGTGCCACCGCCGCCAACGGCAATCAACGATGCATCACCAAATACAAGCTGGCAACGATGGTCTCCGATGCGCAGACGCTCCTTGAATCCAAATGCGCGGCATAACCATTCCACAGCATCACCGAGGTCTGGATAGACAAGTTCCGGAAAAATGCTGCCGGGCGGCAGCGAACGATTCTTCAACACTGGTGTAGATTCTCACAGTCGTACCTTGCGCACTACGCGAAAACTGACGGCGCTTCCGTTTGCAAAGCAGGTTGCACCGAATCCAACCAGATTAGTCATTTCACCGCCGTGGCTTCGCGGAAGAACCGTTCATACTGTTCGCGCATTTCGCGGCCGCCGATCTCGATAGTCGTGTGATTCTCAATCCAGCAGCGCACCAAGCCAAAGCCGGCGTTTGGCGGGCCGTTGAACACGCGCTCGGCTTTCCAGCCCTCTCGCGTGAACGCGGCCAGGATGGCATCCGCGTCGCAGGCATCGGTGGTCACGTAAGCATGGTGTGGCCAGGCCTCGGGCAGCGGTAGATTGCTCAACTCCAGGTCACGCGCCCCGACGGCGCCGCGCGTCGCGGCCGGCCATACTTCGATGGCACTGCCGTCGGCGTCCCCCGCGTATACGAGCAACGAGCCGTGCGGATGCGGCATCGGCACGACGCGAGCTCCGAGCAACTCGGCAAGCAGATTGGCAACACGCTTCGGTTCGTAGGCTGGAACGGTGAAATGATGAATTCTCATGACTATTCTCCTTTAGGTTGACATCATGTAAACTAACATTGAGGTTTACATCATGTCAACCAGAAAAGAAGAGACCCGGTATCGTCTGTTCGAAGCGGCCCGCAAGTTGCTTTTGAAGCGCGGCTTTCACGGCGTGGGACTCGAAGACATCGCGGAAACCGCGGGGGTGAGCCGGCAGGCGGTGTACAAGTCGCATTTCGCTTCCAAGGCGGACCTGTTGCTGCAGCTCGTGCGGCACGTGCACGTCGCAGAAAATCTCGATGAGTTGACGCGACCCGTGTCCAAAGCGAAGACCGCGATCGAGATGCTCGAAGCTACGATTCGTGCCAGCGTGAAGATCGAAGCCCGAATACACGAGTTGTCACTCATCCTTGCCGCCGCTGCCGTGTCGGACGCCGGTGCGGCTGCGGCGTGGCGCGACCGCATGGAGCTCCGGCGCGGAGCGCTGCGAGCGGCAGTGTCACGACTGAAGGCAGAAGGCAGGTTGCGTCGTAACTGGCAGGTCGAGCAGGCCGTAGACGTGCTCGACTCACTGCTCTCAGTGGACACCTATCAGCGACTGGCTAAGGAACGAAGCTGGACACAGGAGGAGCTGATACAAAAGGTACGGGAGCTATGCGCAGCGTTCCTTCTCGAGACGCCAAGCAAGCCGAAGCGCAGAAATCCGGCCACAAGCGGCAAACCGCGGGAATGATGCTGATGTCCACGAATTCTGCGATGGCAATCTGCCGGGGTACTTGCGGTTCGACAAATCTACTTCAGCTGATCCTGTACTTTGGCGATGCCTGCCTTTGCGCAGGCTTCCTCCTGCGCCTGGCCACCAGGCGCGCCGCTCAAACCGACAGAGCCGATCGCATCATCGCCAATCATGATCGGAACTCCGCCGCCAAGCGGAATGACATCCGATAGACTACGTTGACCAGCAACGTCGCCTTCGGCGGTTCGTTTCGCCCACTCTGCAGACGTTCGACGGAATGTCAGGGCCGTATAAGCTTTGCGGCGCGCAAGTTCGAGATTGTGGGGGGACGCTCCATCCCCCTGGAGAAAAACTCGGAGACGGCCTGCGCGATCCAGAACTGCGACGGATACTCGTGGCGTGCACTCCGTCAGCGCCGTTTCCGCAATCACCAAGGCCATCTTGATCGAAATGTTTTTCTCCGACAGCACCTGTGTTCCGGCTGATGATGCTGCGAAGAGTACCGCCAACGCAGACACAAGACTCAATCGACCCAACATAGAATCTTTCCTCTTGGTATGTATTGCCGTAAGAAAGTGGGGCCGGGTTCGGTGCGGATTATGTCACGTCTTGATCAATCTTTCGATTTCAATCACGCTGTCTGCACACGCGCATAGGGCCATCATGACGAGCAGAACCATCTGGCGAATTTTTCCGGCAATTCCGTAAGCAGTTTTTAAGCATTCTCTTTGCGATCTTCTTACAACGCGTGTCCTGTTTTGTCGTCTGTCTTGAAGCTTTGCGATTGGAAGGCAAGGAAGATGGCTCTCCATTCGCTTTTCTTGGGGAGATGAAACATGAGACAACCGTCTTGCCACACGCCGTCATCTCCGCGGAAACTCGGAATGTTGCCCTGGTTCATGTGGATATCGTGCACGCCCTGTCCGGGTTTGAAGTGAAAGTATTTGTCCTTCTTTTTTTCGGGATCCCATTTTTGCCCGAACGCATAGATGGTGGAGTTCGGATCCGCGATGCTGAGGCCGACCGCATTGTCCACCATTTCACGCAGGTCGTTATATGCGCCGGGCTTGTCCGGGGGCAGAGCCACCATGTCGGACCGCTTCACCATTCCGCCACGAACGAAATCTTGAGCGAGGCCGCCGGCGACGCTCTTGACCGCGCTGAACCCAGATTTCAGCTGGGTAAGTTTTGTGGTCAGCGGAGCCGGCAGGCCCACTTTTCCTAAATAGAGGACGTCCGATGGTTTGGCTTGCGATTTGACGTTAACGGCAATCCGCCAACGTTGTGAACCGATTGCAACCATAATTTGATAGTGGTCGTCGTCGGCCTCCGGAAGACTGCCGATAACCTCGCCTTTTAATACCCCATACGACTTCAGCGGCATTTGTATCTCCTCATTGGACCGCTAGTACGGTCACTGGGCAAACATGTTATAGGTGTCGAAGCAAAATACATGAAGTTGGTGCTCAAATCACCAGGGTAAATCAGAGAATTTCTGCCTCACCTCATCGCGTGTTCGGAGGTGCAGTTGGAACTGTTCCATCCGGTGTGCCCGGAAAAATATTGTCGAAGTTGATCTCCGGCGGCGGTGCGGGCGTGGCTCTTGTGGTGGTGAAGCCGATCCAACGACCAAGGAAGATGATACTGATCCAGATCGCAAGCGAAAGCACTGCCGTCGCCCGACCGATCAGAGGCGACAACGGCTCCTTGTCCCAGCGATCAATGGACCGTCCGGCAGTGAGTTCAAAAACAAGCATGTTGATGCCGGCGAGCACCAGCATCACCATTTTCGTTCGGAAGAAGAAGTTGTGATAGTACACGCCGGCATTCGTAATGAACATCAGCGCCCCGGTTGCGGCGGTCACGGCGAAAGCAGCCCATGTCCACTTCAGTATGTCCGATGCCATTCGCCTGAATGACCGGCGAGTGGATGCGACTCCCAGCAACCGGAAGTCGATGATTGCAATCGTGCCGAAGACCATCGCCAAGCCGAAGACATGCGTGGATTCAATCAGCGGAAAAATATAGAGCGAATTGCGAATTCCAGTCGCAATTCCTGACGATTCCAGTGACGCGAGAAACGTTGTTATATCCATCGGGTCTGTGTCAGGCTTTTTGCGCCGGAGACCAGGAACCCCAGACATGATCGTAAGCGATGAGGCGCCCAAGGATGATGATGGCCACCCATATCAGGAATGTGAGTATTGCGAGCCATTTGGTAGATGCGCGACTGCAGACCCTCTCTTCCCAATCTTGATCGTACTTGCGAAGAGATATCTGGAAGACGGTTGCAACAAGCGTACCGACAGCCACAAGGAACATCTTTATCCAAAAGGAAATAGTCACTAGTTCGCGCACGGGTTCACCGATCACCATCAAACCGCCCGTCGCGAGAAGGACGTAAAGTCCGCCCGTCAACCAGGGGCCGAAACGGTTTGTCGTTTGCCGCAGTGTCTGATCCATCCCCGCCCACCCCATGATGCGGAGATCCACCATGAACACGGATCCAACGACGACACCGATCGCGACGATATGAATAGACTGAATCGTGGGTATCACCCAACTATTATGGTTCTGGATAACGATGCTCAAATACGTTTGAGACAGCCACTCGGCAAATCGAGTCAAAACAGCCTTCCCGTCGATCGACTCATCACACCTAGAACGTGTTGCCGCCCATCAGCGTATTGCCCGGAACGGAATCGCAGTGTTTGCCTGCCGCGGGCGGGGTTGGTTTGCCGGTAGCGGCGTCGGTCGGACACTTGGCGATGGCGCCAATCCTTGAGCCGTAATTACTGCCATCCCGCAATGGATTCATTTTCACGCTAAACACGGTTCCTGCTCCGAAAGTAGTCGCCGTGATGCCTTGTTGAGCTACGGCTGCGGCGCCTGCCATCTCAACGCCCCAACTCACGTATTTGCCGGCAGCGTCTTTCATCAGTTTGCCGTCCGGCCCGACCGCATAGAAGTGGAGTTCTGCATGATTTGCCTGAGCGACAAACTGGGTAACAACGCCCGTTAAAGTAACGACCTTGTTTTGATCGTACATCGCGAATGAGTGATGCGATAAAGCCGGTCTTATGAAAAGCGTCAATGATGCAAGTGCCGTCAGACTCACGATGGTTCTGAACCTGATGCATTGGTTCCTCATTGCTGTTTCCTTTCCTCTGAACCTCATCAAAGAAGTTGAGCTTGTGCTGCGGATCATACCGCGACCAACAGATCTGGTAAATGCCGGAACACACTTCCGTGCGGTGTTAGGGTACTATCAGCAACGTCTGAAAACGCGCCGGATCGTTCGGAGTGACAGTCATGAAATTCGCATGGATTGTGATAGGAGGTTTCGTCCTCACCGGAAGCGCATGCAGCACGGCGCAATCGCCTGCGCCGGATTTACTGAAGACCGCGACCATCAAGGACATCATGGACTCCATGGTGGATCCCAGCGGCGATTTCATGTTCGAGTCGGTTGTAGAGATCGCGGACGCGAATGGAATCACGCATAAGGCGCCGCACACAGATGAAGAATGGGAAGAGGTCCGGCGTCGGGCTCTCATCCTGCTCGAAGCCCCGAACCTTTTGATTATGGAAGGCCGGAAAGTAGCCAACCCGGGTGAGAAATCGAAGAACCCGGAAGTCGAACTTCAGCCTGAGCAGATCCAAAAATTGGTTGACAGCGATCGCGCCGGCTTTGTAAGGCGTGCTCGGAGACTTCAAGACGCAGCAACGATGGCACTAAAGGCCGTTGATGCCAAAGACAAGGATGCCTTGTTTCGTTCCATCGAGAGCATCGACAAAGCCTGTGAGAATTGCCATCTGCACTATTGGTATCCAAACGATAAGAGAGCTCAGGAGGCGGCCAAGCAAGAGAAGAACATCGATTAACTCGCGGCCGCCCGCTTCTTATTTGAAAATGTCGAGTATTTCCTTCGGGACAACTTCAGTGTCGGGCTTTTCCCAGTCCTTCTCGAAATACTTTTCCCAGTTCTTTGCCCACGGCCGGCCGTAGTAATCGACAAAACGAGGATCGGAATTCGTCAGCTGCGTCGGCCTGCCATCTGTATTTCGAATATTGCTGAGACATTCGATGTAGGTGTATCGGCGATTCGGATCATCTGGGGTTGCTCGCCGGGCGAAGCGATAGGTGGCGCGCACCGGTGCAACAAATGCCTCCGGATCGTAGAACACCGCTTCGTGATCCAGTCCGATGAACTTGCCGGTCCCGTCGTACGCCGGCTTGAAGGTTTCCACCGTCTCCATCTTGTTGCTGAATTCGAACATCGAGTGCGTGAGTGTCCAGCCCTGGATATTGGCTGTCCAGGTCACCAGAGTGGTTCCATCCCAGAAACCGATCGTCTCTCCGTACCATTGCGGTACTTTTTGAACGTGTTGTTCCTTGCCGATCATGATTTGACGGAGAAAGTTATCGGCGATGCCCGAAACTGTCTGAACCATCCATGGGGTCATCGTGAGCTGGAAATTTCCAGCCTGTGACGGCTGCGCCCACCAACGCATAAATCCTTCCGGATAGCAAAAGGAAGCACTCCACTGCGGAGCGTTGGTCACTGCCTCGTGATAGATCAGCTGAACCATGCGTTTTTGATACTCCGGAGTAAGTACGGAAAGTACAGTTGGAGCCTGGCTGACTCCCCAGATCCATTCGGCACCATGATCGGCCTGCGCGTCGCGCTGGTAATAGCCGTCCCAATCGGGTGTGGTGGCTTTCGTATAAACCGTGGGGCCTCCCTTTGCCTTGGCCGCCGCCATTAAGGCCGCGTAGTGCTCCCGAGCTGTCTTGTATGGGTAAGGGCTCAGGATACTCTCGCGCGTTAGATCGGTATTGCAGTCGCCCCAGGAAGCCGAAGTAGGCGGATTCGGACCGATCCGGCGTTGATTCCACATCTCCGAAAGCTGACGCGGCGTATTGCACCGGTAATAACGCTTATCCATCCAAAGGGCCTGATCTTTGTAGAAATTCTTCGACAAAAACAAATCCGACGGTAGCGGCTGAACTTCTGCCGGTGGCCCCTGGATCACTGGTGGCGCGCCCCTGCCTCCTTGCGGCAATTGCCCGACAGGCGCCCCGCCCCTCTGTCCCTCCGGCTGCTGAGCCAACACCACTGCCGACACAACCACGGTCAACACAACGAAGAATCGAGTTCTCATCTGTCTGTTCCTGTCGTTCGAGATTTCGAGGCTTTGGATCATACATCGAGCTCAGGGTCGTCGCCAGTGAATCGGACGCCTCCTTCCCTGCCTCCTGCTTGAGATAGTGTCACCTTTTGCTTTGAACGCGCAGCCTACCTTTGATTGTCGCCGGTAGAAGCCAGGCGTATACTTCTGCACCATAAAATCCGATTTAGCTGGGGGAATGCAATGAGATGTCCGAGTAAGGAATTTCTCCGGATAGGTGTGCTGCTATGCGGCATAACATTGGCGGGAAATGCCCAGGCGCCGACGCCGTTGCCAACCAGGACGCTTCGAGCTGTGCCGAATTTCGTTACAGTGACGGACCAAACGCTGCGGGCACCCAAACCCGAGGATTGGATAATCCATCGGGGCAATTATCAAGCCTGGGGTTACAGTCCGCTCGACCAGATCAACAAGGCCAACGTTAAAACTCTGCAATTGGTCTGGGCGCGCGCGATGGAGCCCGGCACCAATGAGGTCACGCCACTCGTCTATAACGGCGTGATGTATATAGGCAATCCGGGCGACGTGGTTCAGGCGATCGATGCCAAAACTGGGGATCTCATGTGGGAGTATCGTCACCCATTGCCGCCGGTCACCTCGCTCCGCAATGGACTCGGACAACGCAAGCGCAGCGTCGCGCTCTATGGCGACCAGATCTATTTCGTCACCTGGGACAACGTCGTCGTCTCGCTTGGCGCGCGCACCGGCGAGATAGTCTGGCAGACCAATCGGGGCGGAGACTTGGACGTCAGCAACTCCACTGGCCCGATCGTGGCTAACGGGGTCGTTGTCGCCGGCAGTACGTGTCAGTATTCCTCGCACGGCTGTTATGTCACCGGTCACGACGCCAGAACCGGCCGGGAGCTCTGGCGGAACGAGATGATTCCCCGCCCGGGCCAGCCCGGTGACGAGACCTGGGCTGGCTCGCCATTCGAGAGCCGTTGGATGACCGGCGTCTGGGGTCAGC
>Ga0075434_100006201_pt1 | contig 10951 bp, 7 predicted proteins | sample RhiMethybrSRZTD3_FD_75298 | JGI IMG/M metagenome (GOLD analysis project Ga0075434, IMG submission 75298) | Populus rhizosphere microbial communities from Tennessee, USA - Rhizosphere MetaG P. TD hybrid SRZTD3 | ecosystem: Host-associated > Plants > Roots > Rhizosphere > Soil | place: USA...
GCGCGTAGATAACGCGCGAATGTCGAGTGCTCCCCGCTTGTCCTGCGCGGCGACGGGGATGGTGAGCGTGCTCACAACCGCAACAAGACCGATTGCCGCGAAGCGCTTCATCGGACTGCCCTCCAAAAAACCGGATATTTGTTCAACGTGCTGGATGGCCCGGCTCACAAATGTTTAAAGAGGCCAATAAGATAGCCCGAATTTGAGTCCGCCGTTTGCTTCACGTCGAAAACCGTTTCCAGCTACGCGATTCGACTCCATCAATACCGTGGGCGTTTCGGCGCGAGAGGTTCTATGGCGCTGAACCCGTGTCTCTGGTAGCGTGTAGCGGCTCCAAGGAGGATGTTCACGATGACGATGGCTAGTCGGCGGATCTTTGCCCGGCTTGTGGCGACAGCGCTGCTGCTCGTGCCTGTGTCCGCATTCGCGCAGGAAGCGGTTTTGAGTGGAACGGTTACCGACACGACGGGCGGCGTTCTGCCCGGCGTCACGATTACCGCGACGCATACGGCGACCGGAAACACGTTCGTGGCGGTCACGGACGAAAAGGGCGGCTACCGCATCCCGGTGCGCGTCGGCATGTTCAAGGTCGATGCGGAACTCCCGGGCTTCGGCACGGTCACGCGGCAAATCGATCTGCTGATCGGACAGACTGCGGTGCTCAACCTGCAGATGGCGCCATCGACCGTGCAGGAATCTGTCACCGTCACTGGTGAGGCGCCCCTCGTGGACACGACGAACTCGAGCCTCGCGGCCAACGTCGATCCGCGGCAGATGCAGGACCTGCCGGTCAACGGGCGCAACTGGATGGACCTCACGCTGCTGGCCCCGGGCAGCCGTGCCAATGCGGTTGCCGAAACGCCGATCGGATCCACCAGCTCGAATATCACCTTCCAGTTGAACCTTGACGGCCAGCAGGTGACCAACCAGGTCGCGCTCAGTTTCGGCCAGCCGCGCTACAGCCGCGACGCCATCGGCGAGTTCGAGTTCGTCTCGAACCGCTTCGACGCGTCGCAGGGCCGCTCGAGCGGCATCCAGGTCAACGCCATCACCAAGTCCGGCACGAACACGCCCTCAGGAACGCTCTCCGGCTACTTCCGCGACGACAAGTTCAACGCGAAGGATCCTGTGACGCACACCGTGCTGCCGTATCAGGACCAGCAGATCAGCACGACGTACGGCGGGCCGATTGTCAAAGATCGCATTCATTACTTCCTGAGCTACGAATATGAGCGCGAGCCGCAGACCTACGTCTACGCGACCCCGTATCCGAAGTTCAACGGCACGCTGACCGGCGCGCGGCGCCAGGACACCGAGATGGGCCGCTTCGACTTCCAGTTCTCGCCGAACAAGCGCCTCTCGGTCCGCGGCAATCGCTACGACAACCGCATCCCGTATGATTCGCGCTACACCGGCGGCTCGGATCGCACGCCGGCGTCGGCCATCGGCACGAACCGCCGCAGCGAGCAGGAATACGGGACCTTCACGCAGGTACTCGGCGCCCGGATGGTCAACGAAATCCGCGGCGGCCACTCGCTCTTTCACTGGAACCAGTTCGCCCACGTCAAGAACGCGAACAGTCTCGTCGGCCAGACGCAGGGCTTCGGCGCGCCGGTCATCAACCTGCGGGGCTTCACGCTGGGCCAGACGCATGCGATCACCCCGCAGAACATCCGCGAAGAGGACTACGACATCCAGGACAGCTTCACGATGTCGTACAACGCGCATGGACGCCACGACCTGAAGGCGGGCGGCGAGTACATGCACGACTTCACGTGGGAGACCACGTGCCAGACGTGCATGGGGCAGTTCACGTCGAACAACGGCACGCTGTCGCCCGACGTGATCCAGAACATGATCGTCGACGTCAACGACGTCACGACGTGGAACCTGGCGCCGCTCTCGCCGGTCACGACGATCTACCTGCGCAACGTCGCGATGACGAACTCACCGTATTCGCGGCCGGCGGGCAACAACGGTTTCACCGAGTACGCCCCGCGGCACGTGGTTGCCTGGTGGGCGCAGGACGACTGGCAGATGTCCAACAAGCTCACGCTGAACCTCGGCGTGCGCTACGACGCGAACATCGACGAGTTCGTCAACTGGGTGTCCTTCCCGCCGTTCATCGACGCCGGGCGACCGCAGGACCTGAACAACATCGCGCCGCGCCTCGGTTTCAACTACGCGCTGACGCCGAAGACCGTGATTCGAGGCGGCTACGGGATCTACTACGGCACCGCGACGGGGCAGCCGCCGCTCTTCACGCTGCGCTACGTGCAGCAGATTGCGATGACGGTGAACAACGACGGCCGCGCGGACTTCGCGGTCAACCCGTTCAACGGTCCCGCGCCGAACTACGACCAGGCGAAGGCGCTCCTCTGCGCGTATCAGCCGAACCCTGCGTCGCCGACGTGCAACCTGCGCCACAGCACGTCCAACTTCGCCGCGCCTGATATCGTCGACCCGTACAGCCATCAGGCGTCGCTTGGCTTCCAACATCAGATCGGCACGCAGATGTCGGTCGAAGCCGACTGGGTCTACACCGGCGACCGCGAGGCGCTGACGACGCGCAACCTGAACATCGCGTACAACCCGGCCACGGGCGCGCCGTACCCGATTGCGGGCGCGCAGGCGGCCGCCAACTACGTCAACCGTCCGTACCCGGGCTGGGGAAACATCACGTCGAACCGCTCGGACGACGCGTTCACCTACCAGGCGCTGCAGACAGCGTTCACCAAGCGGATGGCGAACCATTGGCAGGCGTCGGCGACCTACACGCTGTCGCGGAGCTGGCAGTTCGATCAGCTGCCGCTCAACCCGGGCTGCCAGTACCCGATGACGATCCAGCCCGGACGCGGAGCCGTCTGTGATGTGCCGATCACGCTCGCGCCGGACGTCGCCGAAGACAAGTGGTACGTGACGGGCGCGCAGCGCAATCGCGCGACGTTCAACGGCATCTGGGAGGCGCCGCACGGCTTCCAGGTGAGCGGCCTGTACATCTTCGGCGACAACGGCTACTCGACGCCGACCTCCGGCTTCGACGCCCGGTCGCAGGGAAGCACGGGCGGCCGCCTGCGCCAGAACGGCACCCTCATCGAGCGCAACAGCTTCAACAACCCGCCGCTCCACCGCGTGGACATGCGTCTCCAGCGCCGGTTCGCGCTCGGCAGCCGGGTGAAGCTCGATGGCATCTTCGAGATGTTCAACGTGTTCAACCGCGCCAATTTCGAATCGTTCACGCTCAACGAATCGAACGCGCAGTTCGGCAAGCCGCTGGCCAGCACGACGCTCGCGTATCAGCCGAGGATGCTGCAGTTCGGGTTCCGCACGCAGTTCTGAGGAAGGGCGAGAGGCTCCCGCCCATCCAGCCTTACAATGGCGGCGTCATGAAAACCATCGCCGCCATTGCCTTCCTTCTCGTCGCCTCGATCGCGTACGCCCAAGCATCAAAGAACGGATTCGAGATTCGGACAATCTCGACACGCCCCGATCTGATCAGCGGCGGCGACGTGCTGGTGCAGGTCACGGTTCCGGCGACGCTGACGGCGGAGAAGCTCCTCGTGAGCGTCGATCGCCGCGACGTGAGCGGCGAGTTCACGCTGTCGCCGCATCCCAACACCTTCCTCGGCCTGCTGAAGGATCTGCCGATCGGAAAAAGCGAGATCGAGGCTGGCGTCAAGGGACAAAAGCCGGCGGTGACGCTGGCGATCACCAACCATCCGATCAGCGGACCGGTCATGGGCGGGCCGCACCAGACTCCATTCACCTGTGAGACCCAGGCGTTCGGCTTTGGCCCGCCGCTCGATGGAGACTGCAGCGTCGCGACGCGCGTGGAGTACTTCTATCGCTCGAACGCCGCGCCTTCGGGACCCAGCACCATCGCCGTTCAGCCGGGCGCCGATGTTCCTCAGGCGCAGCAGCAGCAGCCGAATCCATTCAAGCCGTACAACACGAACGGCCCCAGGCCCGCCGACCTCGCGATGACGACGACGCTCGACGGCAAGACGGTGCCGTACATCGTCCGGCGCGAGATGGGAACGATTAACCGCGCGGTATACGCAATCGCGTTCCTCCATGAGCCAGGAACGCCCCTGCCGACGCCGTGGACGCAGACCGGCTCCGGATGGAACGGGCGTCTGATCTACAGCTTCGGCCCAGGCTGTCAGGCTGGCTACCACCAGGGGCGCAACCTCGGTGGGCTTGCGGGAAACAGGAGCTTTCTGGAGGAGACGCAGTTCGGCGATTACGGCATCGCGAAGGGGTACGCACTGGCGTCCTCGTCGCTCAACTCCTTCGGCACCAACTGCGCCGACGTGATCTCCGTCGAGACCATGATGATGGTGAAGGAGCACTTCATCGAACAGTTCGGCGCGCCGCGGTGGACGATTGGCAGCGGGCGATCGGGCGGCTCGATGCAGCAGCACCTCATCGCGAACAACTACCCCGGTCTGCTCGACGGTCTGATCCCGACGGCCGCCTTCGCTGACACGATCACGTTCATGAACCACCTGTTCGACTGCGAGCTGCTCGACCATGCGTTCATGACGTCCACGCTGATGTGGACCGACGAGCAGAAGGCGGCGGTCGCCGGCGAGGCCAACTGGCAGTACTGCATGAAGAACGGCACCGCATATCCGCTGCTCCGCGTGAGCAACTGCGATCGGATGGGGGTGCCTGCCGATCTCGTCTACGACCCGCGGTCGAACCCGAAGGGCGCGCGCTGCACGTTTCAGGACAACATGGTGAACGTGTTCGGCCGGGACCCGAAGACCGGCTTCGCGCGACGGCCGTTCGACAACGTCGGCATCCAGTACGGGCTCAAGGCGTTCAACGAGGGGAAGATCACCGTCGAGCAGTTCGTGGATCTGAATGCCCGCATTGGCGGCCACGACATCGACGGCAACGTGGTGGCGTCGCGGACCGTGGCCGATCCCGACGCGCTTCGCATCGCCTATCAGAGCGGGCGCGTGAACGACACGAGCAAGGGCATGGCAATGGTGCCGATGATCGACGTCCGTCCATACACCGAAGGGACGGGCGACGTGCACGACACGGTCAACAGCCACATCACGCGCGCGCGCCTCGTGGCAGCCAACGGCACATCCGGCAACCAGGTGCTGCATACCTATGAGCCGGGTACGCCAATTCAGCGCGTGCAGGCGGCCAATCTCGACGAGATGGAGCAGTGGGTGGCGAACATCGCCAGGGACAATTCGCCCGCGAAGACTCAACTCGACAAGGTCATTCGCAACAAGCCGGCCGGTGTGACGGATGCCTGTTATACAAAGGGCGGGCAGACGATCACCGACATGCAGCGCTGCGCGCAGATGTTCCCGGTCTACTCGAACCCCCGTTTGAATGCGGGATTGCCGATGGGCGCGACCACGTTGAAATGCGAGCTCAAGTCAATCGATCGGAAAGACTACGCTCAGCCATTGACCGACGCGCAGCTCGCTGCATTGAAAGGCGCGTTTCCCTCGGGTGTCTGCGATTTCACACGGAAAGGGGTGTCGGTTCGAGCGCCTGACACATGGCTGACCTACGGCGACGGCGGGAGCACCATCACGAAGACGAAGTCTCTTGAGCGCTATCGGGCCGCGTCCTCCGAGGAGCGGCGATACAGGTAATAGCCCCCAGCGGATCGGACGGCAACCACGGCGGGGTCGTTGATCGCTTTCGCCGAGACGAAGTAATCGCCTGGTCCGCCGTCGCGCAGGAATGCGTCGAAGTCCGCGACGGTCCTGTCCTGCGCCCCTGCCAACGCGCGTATCGTGAATATCTCGGCGTGATTCCAGCGGTCGCGAAAGACTTGAGTGCCCGCAAGCTGGTTCTTCTCGGCCAGGAGGAGACCTTGAGTCGAATTCGCAACGTCACGACGGTGGAAGGAGTACCACCAGAGGCGCCCCTCGGCGACGCCGAAGGCAAGCAGGACAACCGAGACCAGCGCTATGCGGCGACCGCGTGCTGCCGCTACGTCCGCCGTCCGCGTGAGGCCCTGACAGATCAGCCACGCGACGCCCAGCGCAAACGCAGGATAGAAGGGTTGGAGGTACCACGCATTCTTCGTCCGCATCAGCGTTGGAATCAACAGCGTGATCGTCACCCAGCTCCCGAGCAGGACGGTCGTTTCATCACTGCTGCGCCAGAACAACAGGACCTCCCGCAGCGACGACCATCGGATCCCACCAGCGAACCATGCGACGACCGCAGCCGCAAGCCAGTCGTAGTGATATTTCTGCAGTACGTTCACGTAGTACAGCGGACCGCCGTTGTGCCCCTCGAGGGGCGTCAGAGTCCCGGCCACGAAGTCGTACATGAACAGCCGTGAGAGAAAACGCGCCTGGTCCAGCTGCCAGCGCGCCATGAGCCACGCGCCCACGGGAAGCGCAAAGAGCACGAACGCGGCTGCAACCGCGCGCCGATCGCGAGCCCGGTGACGCAGCAGGCGCCACGCCTCCACGAGCAGGACGATCGCGAGCGGCATCAGCACCGCCATGCCTTTGAGCAAAAACGCGCCCGCCAGTATCGGTCCCAGCCACACCATGCGGCCCGGGTGGTGTTGAGCCGCCGCCAGCGTGACGACGGTGAGCAACACGAGCAGGGTAAACAAGGCATCCGTGTTGCCGCTGCGTCCGCCATGCACGTAGACGAACGCAAAACTCGTGGCCAGCACCACCCCCGCGAGCAGACCAATCGCCGATCCGAGCAGACGGCGACCCCAGACTTGCAGAACGGCGACGATACAGCATGCCGACAGCAGCGAGACGAGTCGCATCGAGATCAGATTCGCGCCGAAGAGCTTGAACGCGAAGGCGATCAGCCACACATTCAGCGGCGGCTTGCTGTTGTAGTAGTCCAGATTCCCCAGGAACGTGGTGCCGATCCAGTCGCCGCTCTTCGCCATCTCCCACGCGGTGATGCCGTAGAGCGATTCGTCCCATTCAGCGACGAACTCGCTGCTGAGACGCCAGCCGAGATTGAACGCCGCAAGGGCGAGCACGCAGAGGGCCAGCGCGGTGAAGTGGCGCTGACACACGCCGGCCGATCGAGGATCGTCGGGACGCGAACGCATGCTCGAAGGGAGTATAAGAATGGTTGGCGGAGCTTAGCCCATCCTCGAGTGCCAGTCAACGGGCGCGGGGTGCCGCGCGTGGTGCCGGGGTGCGCCGTCCGAGTGTCGTTGGCGCCGGACGCCGCGCGCGCCGTGCTAGCGGATGACGCCTCGGCGCACCGCGTAGAGGACGATCTCCGCCGCGCTGTGGACGTCGAGCTTCTCCATGATGCGCGCGCGGTGCGTTTCGACGGTGCTCGGGCTGATGAAGAGGATCGCGGCGATGTCCTTGTTGGTGTTGCCTTCGGCAATCAGCTGGAAGACCTCGCGCTCGCGATCCGACAGCGCTTCATAGCGATCCACGACGCCGGGTTCGCCCGATCGCTGTTTCACGTAGTCGTCGAGCATCAGCCGCGCGATCGCGGGGCTGAAAAACGACTTCCCCTCCGAGATGGCAGTGACCGCCTGCAGCAGATCGACGTCAGCCGAATCCTTCAGCAGGTATCCCGCCGCGCCCGCCTGCAGGATTTGCGTCACGTAGGCCTCGTCTGCGTGCATGCTCAAGACGAGCACGCGCACACCGGGCGCGTGTTTGACGATCTGCCGCGTCGCCTCGACGCCGTTGAGAAGCGGCATCGCGACGTCGAGGATGGCGACGTCGGGCTTCAGCTGCTCGGCCTGACGCACGGCCTCGCGCCCGTCTCCCGCCTCGGCCACGACTTTCCAATCGGGCCGCTCCTCCAGGACCTTGCGCAGCCCCTGGCGAACGACCGTGTGATCGTCTGCGAGCAGAATGCGTAACATGCGAACACCTGTGGTAACAGAACCCATTGAACTGAAGACCCTAGCCCACGCGGCGCATGGCGCCGTTGGCGGCTGCGGTCGCGTCGGTTGACGCGTGATCGAGCGGCAGCGCGACGGCGACGATCGTTCCGCCGCCGTCGCGTTCCTTGATGCTGAATGTCCCGCCGAGCGCCTGCGCGCGCTCGCGCATGCCGATGAGACCGAGTCCGGGACCCGACGTGAGGCGGTTGGCGCTCGATGCGACACCGCGCCCGTTGTCCTCGATGACCAGACGCAGCATTCCGCCGCCGGAGTTGAGCGACACCGTGCACGCCGATGCGCCACTGTGTCGGGCGACGTTGCTCAACGCCTCCTGCACGATCCGGTACACGCAGACTTCGATATCCGGCGCAAGCCGTGCCTCCATGGTCTCGGCCAGCTGGGCGCGAATACCGGTCCGATGCGAGAAGTTGCGCAGGTATGCGGTCAGCGTGGCAGGGAGGCCGAAGTCGTCGAGCGCCGACGGATGGAGCAGCTGCGACATGTCGCGGACGCTGCGCAGCGTGTTCTCGCTCAGGTCGCGTGCTTCCTCGAGGGCGCTGCGGACGCGTGGCTCGACTTCGCCGCGGAGGGCGATGCCGATATCCATTTTCACCGCGGTCAATGCCTGACCGACTTCGTCGTGGAGCTCGCGGGCGAGCGTGCGGCGCTCCTCCTCCTGCACGTCGACGAGACGCGCCGACAGGCGCTCGAGATCCTCGCGGTTGTTCTGCTCGATGCGGCGCTGCCGCTCGATTTCACGCTGTAAACGGTTGACGTGGCGCGACGCCATGACCGCGACCAGCAGCGCGACCACGAGTGTGCCGGCGCCCATCGAGAGGAGGCGCGTGCGCACACGGTCATAGAGAACGTCGATCTCCTGCTGGCGGCGGGCGTTGGCGACGTTCTGCAGCGCAGCGAGCTGATCGAGGATCTGCAGCACGGTGTCGCGCTTGGGAACCACTCTGTTGCGCAGAAGGACGGCGGCTTCATCCGGCGTCTTCGCCTGGTCCGTAAACGCGATATCGCGCGAGGCCCAGTACTCCGCCAGCTCCGTCTGCAGGCGCGCCCAGTGCTCCCGTTCATCTGGCGAGGAGACGGCGGGCACGTAGTTGCCGAGCAGCTCCTCGACCTCCATGCGGAGCCGCATCAGTTCGCGGCGATACGCGTCTCGCCGCACCGTCGCGCCATCAATCAGCGCGTCACGCAGATAGATCGAGCCGAGCAGGACGTTGGTTCGTACCTTTGACAGCGTCCGCTCGCCACGGACGTACGACTCGTGCACCGTGGTGACGTTCTGTTCGATCTGCCGAAGACTGCGGACGAGCTGATAACCCCACAGCAGCCAGAGCGCGAACACGACGGCGAAGCCCGCCAGCAAAGCGGCGCGGACGCTCGGGCCCATCCGTCGATCGTAGTCCATGACGTGACCGATGATGCCTGTTCCGCCGACCCGGTGCCATCGGGCGCGCCTCGCCGGGCGAATACTGTCTTCACCGGATAGCGCCGGGACGCGTCGCGCGGTACGTTGATGGTCTCTCGGTCTCCCTCCGAACGCCACCCGCGGCGCTTGTCCCCGCCACGGGTGGTAGGTGCGCGCGATCACAACCTCACGGTCGCGGTGATTGCGCGCACTTTTTTTGGGTTCAAGGGGTTCAAAACGTTCAAGGGTTTCAGTAGGTTCTAGGTTCAGTGGTTCGTCTGTGCGAACCTACCGAACCAGAATCCGAACCCACTGAACCCATTGAACCCATTGAACCTCACGAGCGAATTAGCGCTCATAATCTTCACCGCCGGCGCCGTGGCCGGCGCGCTTGGCGTCGCTCTCGGTCTCGGAGGCGGCATCTTTCTCGTGCCGTTCCTCACTCTCGCCCTCGGCTTCCCGCTCAAGTCGGCCGCTGCTATCAGTCTTTCGACGGTCATCGCCACGTCTTCCGCCGTGAGCGCGCGGCGGGCCGGGAACCAGTTGATCAATCTTCGGGTCGGGATGGTGCTCGAAGTGGCGACGACGGCCGGCAGCCTGCTTGGCGGCATCACCGCTCAATACGTCGCCGAATCCACGCTGCAGCGTCTGTTCGGCATCGTCGCCATGGCCGTGGCGCTCGTGATGGCCGGACGAATCAATCGTCGCAACGTCATCGCGGATCCGACCGCCGATGCGGGACGTCTCGGGGGGCGTTTCTACGAAGAAGAGAGCGGTGGCGTTGTCACGTATCGAGTGAAGCGGCTCCCGCTCGCGCTGGTCGCATCGTTCATTGCGGGGAACGTTTCATCGCTCCTCGGCATCGGCGGCGGCATCATCAAGGTGCCGGTGCTGAATGCCTGGTGCGGCATGCCGCTGCGCGCTGCGGCGGCGACCAGCGCCTTGATGATCGGCGTCACGGCAACCGGTGGGGCGATCATCTATTACGGACATGGCGATTTGCGGCCGCTGCTCGCGGCGCCTGCCGTTCTTGGCGTGCAGGCGGGCTCGTGGGCGGGGTCGCGGTTCGCCGAGCAGGCCTCCGTCAAGTGGCTGAAGCTGCTGATGGCGGTGCTCCTCATCATCGTTGCCGTGCTGATGTTCGTCAGGAGCATGCGATGACCAACGAGCGGCGGACCAACGAGCGGCGGACCAACGAGCGGCGCGCACCGTTCAACTCCGCGAACGGCACAGCTCATCTCGAGGTCATGATTGGCGAGGTGCTGCGATTCGGAACGATCGCGAGCTCGGGGTTGTTTGCGATTGGGCTGCTGATGGCGTTGGCGGGCTATCGTGTCGCGCTGGCGCAGATGCTGCTCGAGGCTGCGTTGATCGTTCTGCTCGTGACCCCAGCCGCCCGCGTCGTCGTCTCGATCATCGAATACGTCCGCGAGCGCGACTGGCTGTTTGTGGCATTGACTCTGGTCGTTCTCGCTGCGCTCGGAGGGAGCGTCGTCGCCGCGTACTACCGGTGATTGTCGGCCTATCCGCGCGGCTCGTCGTTGAACAACGCAACGGCCGCCCGGTTCGCGGCGATCACGCCGTTAATGGCTTGGCCTTGCGCGTGGTTCGCGGTCTCCGATCTGACCTTGGCGGCGATCTCGACGTTGTTCGAA
>Ga0075434_100006202_pt1 | contig 10950 bp, 6 predicted proteins | sample RhiMethybrSRZTD3_FD_75298 | JGI IMG/M metagenome (GOLD analysis project Ga0075434, IMG submission 75298) | Populus rhizosphere microbial communities from Tennessee, USA - Rhizosphere MetaG P. TD hybrid SRZTD3 | ecosystem: Host-associated > Plants > Roots > Rhizosphere > Soil | place: USA...
CATCTCAAATGGACGGCGAGCGTCGAAGTTGCTGACGTAGATTTGTAGGCAGCGCTCACAGTCCTCTGGATGCAAATTCTCTGTCCAGCCATTGCCTGACTCTTGTTCCAGAGTTCGACCGACGAAGTCCAACCATCCCTTGTTGAAGTAATAGCAAAGTTTGTCCGTTCCCGACATCCATACCATGATCGGGGAAGCATCGGTGATCACGCGAAAACGTTGTTCGCTCTCCAGCAATTCGTGCTCAGCCCGCTTTTGCGCCGTAATATCCCGCGCCACTTTTGAGGCTCCAATGACCCGCCCTGAAGAGTCTGTTACGGGAGAGATGGTCAGTGACACATCGAGCAGGGTGCCATCCTTCCGCCTGCGGACGGTGTGGAAATGGTCAACACGCTCCCCTCGTCCGAGACGTGTGAGAATCGCGGACTCTTCGGCGTGGCGTTCTGGTGGGATGATCAGCGTGATGTGTTGCCCGATAGCTTCTTCGGCGCTGTACCCGAATATCCGTTCTGCACCCTTGTTCCAACTGGTGATTATGCCGTCGAGACTCTTGCTCACAATGGCATCGTCTGAAGAATCGACAATCGCTGCTAACAAATTTCTTGATTGCTCCGCTTGCTTGCGTTCCGTGATGTCACGGGCGATCTTGGATGCACCGATGATGTGTCCCTTTAAATCCCTAACTGGCGAAATAGTGAGGGAGACATTAAGCTTTTTTCCAGCCTTCGTCATACGCACCGTTTCGTAGTGTTCGATGCGCTCGCCCCTTCGCAGCCGACTCAAAATTGTTGCTTCTTCATGCCGCAAATCAGGCGGAATAATGATGGTGATCGAACGTCCAATCGCCTCCTCTGCTTTGAACCCGAATATGCGCGTGGCTGCGGCGTTCCAACTTGTGATTACACCGTCTAGCTTTTTTGAAACGATGGCATCATCCGACGCCTCAACTATTGCGCCGAGTCTAAATTGCGCTTCCTCCCCTTCGCGACGGGCGGTGATGTCGTCAATAACAGATACGAAATATTCCAGTTTGCCGCTGTCGCGAACGCCAGCAACCGTCAAATTGATCCAAACGAGCGAACCGTCTTTGCGAATGCAGCGTTTTTCCGCCGAATAACTGCCGAGAGCCTCACTCCGCACTTTCTCTCTTTGCGAGAGATCAGCTTCAAGATCATCTGGATGAATAATGTCCTCAAGCGTGAGTCTTAACAGTTCAGGTTCGCTATAACCTAAGATTTCGCACAGTTTCCTGTTTACACGCAGGCACCGCCCGTCTGGGCTGATGTGCGCAATTCCCAGCCCCGTCATCTCAAAGGTTGAGCGGTACAATTCTTCACTTTGACGCAAGGCATGCTCGAATGCCGCGCTGCGTTGCAGAATTTCCTCAACGTCCGTGTGAGCGCTGGGGGGTTGATCCAGCACTGCGGGATCGAAGAAGTATTCGTGGCGAGATGCTTTCGCAACGGCGGAAATCAAATCTCGCGAAATTGAACTCTTAACAACGTAACCACGAGCACCTGCCTTGAAGGCCTGTCTCGCCATCTCAATGTTCTCATGTTGGCTGAGGATCAGAATCTCACATTGAGGAAGGACATTTCGAAGTTGGCGAGTGGCTTCAAGGCCGTTGAGCCGAGGCATGCTTACGTCCATCACGATCACGTCTGCTTCTAAATCGCGAGCTTTCTCCAGAGCGTCCTGACCATCGACGGCTTCACCGCAGACCTCCCAGCCTGTTTGTTCGGATAAAAGGGAACGCACGCCACGGCGAACAACTTCGTGATCGTCAACGATCAACAACCGCATTCGTGCAACCCCGACTTGAGAAGAAGTCAATCTTGAAAAAGACACATCAACGCGAGCCTATGCTACCCGCAAATCGAAAAAAGGGCGTATACAGTGAAAACTGTAGGTTCTGGGTCTACGCCCTGAGGTAATTTGTTGAGTAGTTTTTCCTAGCGACTAAGATGGCAATCATGAATCCCAGCAAACATCTTTTTATGAGGAGGATGTTGAGCGCGTGGCTACAGCAACCTCCGCATTCCGGGTTCTCGTAGTAGAGGATCACGAGCCGTTTCGGCGATTTGTCCGTTCCACGCTGGAAAAGAGACCCGAATTGCAGATCGTCTGCGGAGTGTCAGACGGACAAGACGCGGTTCGGAAAGCCGGAGAGTTGCACCCGGACTTGATTCTGCTGGATGTCGGGCTACCAAGTCTGAATGGAATCGAAGCGGCTCGACAAATTCGCAAGCTCTCCCACAAATCCAAAATACTTTTCGTGAGTCAAGAATCCGATGCCGATGTCGTGCAAGAAGCTCTCCGAATAGGTGCGCTGGGCTACGTGGTTAAACGAAATGCTGGAGGGGAGCTGTTACCCGCTGTGGAGGCGGTTTGTCAGGGCAAGCGGTTTCTCAGCACCGGATTGGAGGGTCTCGTTCCCGCCGAGCTTGCCGATGGGCAAGTTTCCAAGCGTGTCCAACAACATGAGGTGCTGGGATCGCCACTGGAGACCGGGGACTAATTCCTTTTCGAGCATTCTTACCCAGCCGCCTGTTGAGAACTGTCCTTTGACCTAAGCGGCACCCGAACATGAATAGTGGTTCCACCCATCGGTTTGGATTCAATGGAAATCGTTCCATTCACCAGCCGAACACGTTCGCGCATGCTAGTGAGACCTAGACCCTTGCCTTGCAATGCAGCTTCGACGTCGAACCCTTTGCCTGAATCGCGAATGATGAGATGAATCCCACCGGAGTCTTCCCGAAGTTGTATTTCCACCCGTTTCACCCCGCTGTGCTTCGTCGCATTGTGCAGGGCTTCCTGTAGAACCCTAAAAAGGCTAAGACCGATTTCGAATGGTAGAGCACTGTGTACATCATTGCTGAAGTCGATCTCCACTCTCTGCCGCTCGGCGAATTCCTTGCACCAGCTTTTGATCCCCGCCACGACTCCCAGATATTCCAGTTTTGAAGAGTGCAAATCGTGCGACATTGCTTGCACATCGTTCGAAAGCTCGGTCGTCTGATTTCGGAGTTCTTGCACACGGCTTTGTCCCCGAGGGACAGTCGCACCGCAACTGGCGAAAATCGGTGGCCTCCCCTTCCGTTAAACGACGGAAGCGGCATTTGGCGCGTATTTAAGCAGCAGAAGCAAGCGGCAGGAAGCGGTGACGTGGGGCAGCGGATCATGGACTGCTAAGAAGTTGGGGTTGTATCGATCCATAACCTCACCCCACCTCTGAACACCATTTCGCGCAAGCCAGCCGAATCCGAGAGATTTGGGTTGTACGGCTCAATTCGAACACAGACTCCGAACTCCCGCTCACTTTGCTCAAACATCTTCTGCAGCGTCTTGCGATCCAGGCTGTCCAACTTGGATGCCCCGATCGGCAACGGTGGTGGCATCCGCTCTGTGTTGACCGCCGGCGATCGCCTTTGCTGCCGAGTTGTTTGGCTCTGTCGGGATCGCTGTGCAGCGCGCAGTATTTTTTTCACTTTTTAACGCTGGAGCCTTACAGCGCCTTCCGTCTCGTTTTCGTCTTTCACATTGCATCTCCTGACCTCCGGCGCCGCTCAACAGCCCTCGATTCTGCCTTAGCCGCAAGATGGTGTCCGACTAGGGACCACCTGCCATTCACCTGCCGTTCGCACTGCCTTACATGTACTACCATCGCCTAAATCGCCGTCCGTTGCTTTGGATGTTGTTGAATCTACGTTTGAGTGTGCAGTTACTGTTCTATGTTGGTCAGCGAGTAGTCGCCAGCCGGCGCGAGGTAGCCCGTCGGGCTAATCTGGACATAGTACGTGGAGCTGGGTTGACTGGAGAAAGAGTATCGGTGGTCCGCGCCCGGGGTGGAGGCTGAGCTTCCACCCACCTTAGACCTGTCGGAGTTGAATACCCGGATGCCGGGGATCAGAGTCGTCGAACGGTTGGCGACGGATACCAGGACATTACCACCTTTGGAGGTCTTGAATTCGTAAAAGTCCGTGTCGCCGGGATCCATGATATTGGCCTCCATTGTTTTTCCCAGTCTTATCAACGCCGGGTTGCGGATGTCGTCGTTCGGCTCATAAGCGTCGTAAGCTTTTAGAGGCTTGACCGAGAGCCTGTAGGCTCCCCTCGGCGCGAGGTAGCCGGTAGGCCCGATCTGAACGTAGTAGGTGGAATCGGGCTGGCAGACAAAAGAGTATTTCAAGTTCGCTCCAGCAGTAGACGCCGTATTCCTACCGATGGACGATTTGTCAGCGTTGTAGACTCCGATTCCGGGTAGCAGTGTGGTTGACTGGTTGTCGACCGCAATTTCGATCCAATCCCGATATTTGGGAGGGGCCTTAAAGGCGAAGGTGTCCTTGTCGGATGAATCGGCGATGGCTGCGGCGATGCCCATGTTGAGTTGCATCGCGTTCGCCTTGAAAATTTCGTTATTGGGCTCGCGCTCCTGATACGCGACCGACACAATATTCGTTTGCTGGGGAGCAGTTCGGAGTACTTCCAAAGCCTTCAGGTTGGTTTTTGCCGGCTCGTAGTTCGGGTCCTTCTGCAGCGCTTGCTGATAGGCTTCCTTAGCCCGCTGCTGGTCTCCGGCGCCCTGATAGAGCACACCCAGGTTGTTCAGGACGGCCGGCACTGGAACCCTCTGGGCTACTTCCTGAACCAGCGCGGCGGCGCCCTGGAAATCGCTCTTCGCCCCCAAGTCGTTCGCGTGCTCAATTTTTGATTTTAAGTCTAGGTCTGTGAGGGGCTGGCCGACATACTGCTGATACTGATGTTCAATGACCGTTATACTGCCGACGTAAGTGGTCCCTGGCACGGGCGTATCACTCTTAAACGGGTATTTGCCGATGATGGCAACAATGATCGGGACTGCCACAGCCGCCAGCCACCAATACTTCTTGGAGTGGTCGACAAGGCGTTTCTTGGAAATCGCTGCTTTTGCGGGTTCGGCCATGACGATCACCTCAATGGTCCGGCGACACCGCCGAATGGGGTGGTGAGTTTTTTGCCCGCGCGGCGAAGCAATCTATTGTATTCACCGCAAGATTGGAAGGGCGTTTAGCTACCGAGAAGATCGTATCGAAGAGTTTACTCCTCGGACTGGATAGCCAAGTGTGTTTTTGGGACCAAGAATTGGGACTAACCAGAGTGGGCTTTTGCGTGGATTTCTGAAGCTAAGCGACGCCGAATCAGTGAATTTCCACCGTGTCCCGAACCAGGTGGAGCAATCTGGCGCGAAAAAACGTGTTGAACCTGAAATCCGGGTTGCGGATCTAAGGTCTCCTCAAATCGACGCTCGTGATTTAAATCAGGACGGTATCATCAACCTAGTCGATGCAAAGATTCTAGTAACGTTGTGCACGGTGCCAGTATGTGATCGCTACTTGCAGAAGTACTTGAAAAAGGTCGAGGAATAAATATTAACTGCCACAGAGGTGTCTTTGGCGATAGGAGTCGTTAACGACCCAACTAATGCGACAACTTCCAAATTGCGTTTTACCTTCTGCCCTCCCGATACAATGCCGGAGTGGCGTCCAAAAGGGAAAAAATCGCTGCTGCGCACTTTGGCTCACAGTAACGCTGCGCCTTGTACGCTCACTACTCATTAGTGCCAATGCGTAAGAAAACGGCGGTTAGGAGACGACAGTGGCGCGATTACCGAAACTTTTTTGGATTGAATCAAGCCCGACATCGATCCTATTCCCAAGCAGCGGAGCCTGGGTTTCCGGGCGCACGCTCGATCTGCTCGACCTCGGCGGCGATCGTCTGCTGGTGGGCACCGAAACCGGTGGACTCTGGGTCGCGGACTCCAGCGGCGGATCCCGCCCTCTCAGTGATGATTGGGCTTACCCCAACGTCACCTGCATTGTCCAGCGCCGGGAATTTCCCCCCTATACCTTTCTATGTGGCACACAGGGCGCGTTGTATCGGAACAAGCCAACGCTGACCGATCCGATCGCTCAATGGGAGCCCTTAAACCTGCCTCCAGGAGTGAACGTCGTTAATCGCATTGAGACGCTGCACGGCGGTGTATTGGTGATCAGTACCGACGCTGGCATATGGTGGGCCGAGTTCGGTAGCGGAGACAAGATCGATTGGCAACAGGCGCTCAAACGTCAGCGCGCCTTTGTCGGGTTTACTGACGTCCCAATCGCAGACGCATGGTACGGACTTGCCCGCACCGGAAACGCCGAAGTAACTGCCGGAACACAATCCGGCGTGGTAACCGACCCGATTATCCATGGAGAGTTTATTGGCACTGAACTGGTGTTCACGGAGGGGAGCATCCCGTTATTCGGAGCTAATAGCGTTAGCATGGCCGACCGGCTGGCCATGGACCGCGTCAGTATCGCATCGTGCGAGGCGCATCCATTGCGGGTTTACGCTGCTGCGTTTCATGATCCTAAGCCGGACACAGCACGCTTCTTTCGACTGTTTCGCAGCAACAACGGAGGACGCACTTGGAGAGTCGTGTCACCTTCGGTCGTGGACGTCGATGACCCTGCGGTGGACAGTTGGATTCACGGGATGGATGCGGGCGGTCTGATCAAGAATCTCACCGTCCATCCGACCATTCAGGACCGATTCGCGCTGTGTGGTCTGCGCGCCCTGATCTGCGATGAGGGCTGGAGCGATACACCTCGATTCAGTCTGATCGGCACCGGCTCTCCTCACATACACGACGATTGTCACACACTGCTTTTTGCACCCGACTCAACATGGCCGGACCGCATTTTTATCGCGACGGATGGTGGTTTATTTCGCGCAGCCGATTGGCACGACCCATCCTCCTTAAGCAGCCTGCACAATCGGAGCCTGCGAACCTTACAGTTTTACGGCCCAAATGGCAGAGGCTTTATCGGAAGTCTAGGTTCGACACCCGCCCCCAGAGGCTTGGTTGCGGGCGGACTGCAGGACAACGGGAACGTGTGGAAACCAAGCAATGTATATGGAATCTGGCAGCAGAGTCAGGGAGCCGATGGGGGCTTCAATGTTCCCATAGGGCCCGAACGTTATTTTCATCAGATTGTCGACCAGAAGTCTGACAGCAAAGATGGAGTCGTTTATGTGCAATCCTGGTCGGGAACCGGCGATCTGAGCCCGGAGGGAGCGGTTCCTCTATTCGATGACGCCGGAAACCAGATTGCCCCAAGCGTCGACGCCTCCTTCGAGCCAGTCAGACATCCATCAGGCAACGACGTGCCGCAAGCCATCGGGTGGAAGGACAGTACGCTTTACGGGCTATATACCGATGAAAATGCCGCCAATCCGCGCTGGCAAACACTATGCTTAGCCGTCGAGCCAATTGGCGCGGTGGCCAGCTATGACGGTTCCGAAGTTCTATTCGCTACAAGCAAGAACAACATCTACCGCATGAATCCAGGATCCAACAAACAGGTCACCATGGACACCAGTGGTGTGCCCGCCGTGGTTCTGGCGGACGGCACCTCGAAGCCGCGGGTAGTTAGTCGACTTCTCTGCACGGGAACAAACAAAGGCTTTGCTTCTTTTCTGGATCCCGCTGGAGGACCAGCTCTGATCGCTCGGCGGAACGGGGACCGCTGGGAGAAAACGGCCACTGCGCCAGTAGACCCGCTGCCGGTCGGAGGCGGAAATATCTGGGGCTTGGATGCGGATGATAATGACCAGGCTGATGCACCCGTGTTGATGGTATCGACCGAATCGAAGGTATGGGCGAGCATCGATAACGGCGATTCCTGGAACGATGTTTCGCAGGGATTGCCACGCCAGCCGCATTGCGCAGACCTGCGCTTCAACATTGTCAAACGCCAGTGGCATCTCGGAACTTGGGGACGTTCATTGTGGCGCTCGGGCAAGCTGGTGCAGATCGGAGTTTCGTCTCTGATTCAGAGCGAATTTCTAAGCGACCAGGACCATCGCAATTTCGAGGCTCTGATTCTGATTGGTGAGGAGTTGTTCCACTACTTCAAAGATAATCGCGATACCAACAACCGGTGGAAGCAGGGATTTCGGCTGAGTGACAAAGCCACAGCACCTGCCTGTATTATCCGCAGCGACTGGGTACGAGGAGCAGAATATCACAATTTTGAGGCCCTCGTGCTCGAAGACAATGTACTGACCCACTGGTCCCGGGACAACAACAGCGAGGGGTTCCCTTGGAATCCCGTGACCATCATTCCTGTCCCGGTGACAGGGCCGGCATCAATGGTACAGGGGGACTACGGACCCAATGAGGACCACGGCAACTTTGAAGCTTTGATTCCCACTGCCGACGGACTCTGGCACTGGTCGGGAGATAACGACAGCGGCAAGTGGAGGCCCGTGGTCCGGGTTACGCCAATTCCCGGAAGCGTCGGATGCATTGCACTGAGCGACTATCGTAATGACGGAGATCATCGTGCCTTAGAGGCAATGGTGTTCGAGCCGGATGGGCATGGATTAGGTGTCCTTTCACATTTCTTCTGGGACCCGAGTATCTGGCAATGGGTGCGTACTCGTAGTCTGGTCGACGATGCGCTCGGCCCAGCTCCTCTAATCCAAAGCGACTACATCAAGGGCAAAGACCACCACAATCTGGAAACAATTGCATGGCGGATGCGTGCAGATGTTCCCGTCCTTCAACATTGGCATCGACAGGATGATATTGGCAGCCTGGACTGGGTAAGTGGGGCAATCCTATCGAGTCGCCCACAAGGTCCCGCCAGCCTCATTTCAAGCGATTTCTGGGGCGACGCTGATCACCGAAACTTTGAAGCCATCTTCGCTGAAATAGACAATGACGTGTGGCACTGCTTTCGGACCCAGGACACAATGCTATGGACTACCGTGGGAAGTGGAATGACAACCGTCACCTAGGTGCAATTGTGCTGCCCTGAGAGTCGACCGACCTTCCGCACGACGCCAGCGCCTTCTGAAAGAGACAATGAACAACCTGGCTAAGGGTCAGGGGGTGGAACAATGAATTGGATCGAAATACTGTTTGGTATTTCTCCGGATGGCAATGATGGGACGTTGGAAACCGTTCTCTTATTGTTGCTGACTATCGGAATCATGCTTTTGCTATTGCGTCGGGTACTTCGGACAATAGGCTCAAGCAGGCAGATCGGATGTCAGGTGCAAATAAACAGACCGCGCAGATCGCGAGTGTAACCCATCGCCGCCGCCCCAAAAGTATGCCAGGTACAAACGTTCGGTGCCGGCGGCAACACTGCCCCCGATCTTCCGCCATCCACGGCAAAATGTCGGCGAAACCAATAACGGCTTAAAGCGGCCGGATTGCGCGCAAGAGCGGACAGTATTCTTTGGCCTACACAAGGGAGGGATATAATTGTGGTTGTGGAAACCGAGTCACCGAGCAATCAGAAGTTCGTGGTTCAGACCGCTTCCAACATGGAAGAAATTAAGAAGCGACTCGACGGGCTGGGTTCGGTTGAAGATCTCAACGCTCCAGGTGCGGGTGTAGTGGTGCATCTGGAGCAACCGTCCTCGGAGCCGCGTTCGGGATGGCAGGCTATCCGTGACGCAGTGGGCGAAGACGTAGACGTGCACCCGGTGCTCATGGATTCGGAGGGCGATCCTCACTACCCGACCGGTCGAATCACAGTGCGCTTTGCCAAGCCTCCACAGAACGACGAGGTTGAGCAATTTGCCCACTTATACAACTTAAGGACTCAGAGCCAGAATAAATACATCCCCACACAATTTGTGTTTGAGCCGCTCGAATCAGCGAACCGCTATCTGCCAGATGTGCTGAATAAGATTCGCTCGGAAGGATCGGTCAAGGCTGCCTGGGCAGATACGTTGTCAGCATATAAGCGCGCCTAGTCACTTCTCATTTTCTTTCAGCTTCTTAGAATCCTTCCAGTACACATGAAGACCGAGTTGTGGAAGCTTTCCGTCCTTTAGGGTAGGTTTCCGCTTGCTGTTTGTAGCCTACTGTAACAAGATGTTTCCTCACCGGGCCCCGTACAACTTGCGAGGTTCCTCATGCATTTCTATAGCATCTCCAAGGAAAAGGTTGAGTTGGATGAGATCCCGACGGAAATCCGCCTTCAAAATGGAGTGCCGTTCGTTCACGCGCCCATGGAATTCTCTGCCGCGTCGGTGACAGGTGCAGCGCGCTCTTTGTTTGCAATTGGACTCGAGACGGGCGGACGAGCACTGGCGGAGACTCCGCGCCGCCCGATTCCCCGCAAGAAAGAAGCAATTCCGACGTGTTTTAAGGATCGTAAGACCGGGTTGGTTCGTATGGTTTACAAGGAGGCGGTGATTCGCGTCCGGCCTGGGACTTCGGAGAGGCAGCTTTCCAGGATTCTGAGGAAGCACGGTTACGAGATTCGCAGCCGGAACAAGCGTGTCAAAGAAAAGCTCGGCCAACAGTACGTGGTGACTCAGCCAAACCCGAAAAAAGTAGGTGCTGCCATTCTGGACGCAGCCAACGATTGGGTGACGATGGACGAAGTCATTTTTGCGACTCCGAATTTTGTCTCGCAATATAAACGTGCTCAGCTTCCCTCCATCAATGATGAGCAGTGGCATTTGCAGAACACAGCACGATGGGTTGGGCAGATCAATGGCGAGGATGTGGACGCTCTCAGAGCATGGAAATTTACGACGGGAGATCCGCGCGTCACGGTTGCGGTGGTCGATGACGGAGTGGATGTTGATCATCCAAATCTGAAACGGAACATTCGACGGAGTCCCGACCCTGCCGAGCCCAAGGACGTTTGTGGGCGGGACTTTTATATCCCTGACGATCAGGCAGACCATTTCAATCCGCGGCCCAAGGATTTCACCTATCCCTACGATCAAATGGGAGGAAACGATATTCATGGGACGGCGTGTGCGGGCATAGTGGCAGCTGTCGGCGTGAATGGCGGTGCGGTAGGGATCGCGCCCGGGTGCAAGATTCTTCCGGTCAAGGTCTGGCACGCTGACAAACTTGCCGCCGACGAGCGTGTTGCCGATGCTATTCGC
>Ga0075434_100006205_pt1 | contig 10949 bp, 8 predicted proteins | sample RhiMethybrSRZTD3_FD_75298 | JGI IMG/M metagenome (GOLD analysis project Ga0075434, IMG submission 75298) | Populus rhizosphere microbial communities from Tennessee, USA - Rhizosphere MetaG P. TD hybrid SRZTD3 | ecosystem: Host-associated > Plants > Roots > Rhizosphere > Soil | place: USA...
ACTTCAGGACAGATGTGATGTGAAATCGTCGTCCTTGCTGATTTGGTTGCGACGCTCGGCGATTTCTTTTAGAGCGCGTTGTTTGGTCGAAACGAACCAAGCCATGTGGCGGCGCAAGAACAGTGTATCGGCGAGCCTGCCGATGAATCCGAAGGGTGCTTGCCACTCGATGATGTCGCGCATCAACGTCGCATTCCCGGTCCGTTCGAATTCGTGAATGTGCCGCAGTCGCTTGAACGCGCCGTGAACCATTTCATCGACGAAGCGGATAGGGCGGTCGAGCTCGGTTATGCGAGCGACGAAGCGCTGTCTGATGCCGAAGTGACGGCCTTCGAAGGCGACAAGATCGCCGCGCTCTAGGACTCCCTTCGTTCGGCCCGGTTCAACGATGCGTTCGGACGAAAACGCCGCGGATTCCGCATGGACACCGACATCGCGAGCAAGATCGAAACATAACTCGACAGGTGCATGGATTGTGGTTTCGATCACGATGATCGGCAAATTATTCGTCATCCTTGAAGTCTAACATTCCTTGAAACTCCAGCCCTTCGATCTCCTGGAGCGTCTTACCGGCGATGCCCTGAAGGTCGCCGTACATGCCCACTGTGGCTTGCATCACCCGATCGATTTGCTCTTCGCGTTTGGCCCATTGCCGGGTAATGGTTTTTTTCTCGCGATCAAGATCTTCTTTCATCGATGAGAATGCCTCCACAAGCGCCTGCACTCGCTGACGAAAACGCGATCCGGTGAGATAGCTGTAGACCATCTCCATTTTTGTCTGCTGGCCTTGGGTAGCTTGGCGGGCCGCGGAAATTTCGATCAAGCTTTGGCGCAAGGATAATGCGACCGGCAGCGCTACTTTTGGATCGGCGATCCAGACACCGTCAAGAAAACCGAAAGTCTCGACTTCCTTGGGTAATGCGTGGCTGAGGATCACCGCAATATCGGCCTTGGCGGCGCGCTGATCATCGCGCAGCTTGGGCAACCAGCCGTCGCTCCAGTTTTTCGTTCGCTTCGACTCCCAAAGAATCGTGCCGCAGAGTTGATTCAGCGGACCAATGACCCGCTGCAGCACATCACCGCCGAAGTCGCCTTTAGCAACCGGCTGAATGGTGTCGCGTGGAAATTTGGCTCTTAAGAGACTCTCTAGCTGCAGCTCTTGAACTTCTCCTTGAAGTTGCTGCGAACCCTGCTCGGCGCGCCTCTTCAATTCTTCGATCTGCCTTTGCATGGCGGTGATGGTTTGATCTTTCTCCATCACCTTGAGCTTAAGCTCTTCTTCGGCTTCTTTTTTTGCCTTATCCCGTTCTGCCACTAAACTGGCCTGAACGCGTTTCTCAACTGTCAACTCGAGCTCGCGCTTGGCATCGTCCAGCTCACGCTGCTTTCGGAGCAGCTCCGCTTGTGCCTGCTGCGCTTCGGCAAGTTTTTTATCTCGTTCTTGCAAAATTTGTTGAAGATGATCGATTTCGCTTGCTTTTTGTTCAAGATCGGCCCCGATTGCGAGCTTGGCTTTTTGTGCCTCTTCGGCGCCGATTCGGGCGCGCTCGGAGCGTAGTTTCTGCTCGATTTCATGATCGAGATTTTGTTTTGCCTTTTCAATTGACTCAGCACGTTGATTGAGAAACTTTTCGCGTTTCGATATTTCGTTATCTTTTTGTGAGAGGCGTTGCTCGTAATCGCGCCGTACCGATTCAAGCAACGGCGCGGCAAGCGACTCGGTGAGCTTGATCTCGGATTTACACTGTGGACAAAAAACCGTCGGTTCAGCCATGAATACTCCGCTGCGAAAATTTAGAACGGGTGGGCATACAGTACAGCAAATATGCAAAGAAACGAAAAAGGCACTGCCATTTTATCTGTCATTCGAATGAAGGAAAAATCTTCCGGAGTGACGCCCTTCCGAGTGCCCGAAATAGGAAAGATTTCTCGCTCTGCTCGAAATAACAAATTGGTCAAGGCATTCAGTTGAAATTGACTTCATCGCAGGGCGGATTTTGGCGAGAGCCGGGACCAAATTCCACGAATAGTGTAATAATTCACGAAGCGGTGAGTCGGAAGAAGTTCTCGGCGTTGCCGCAAACCATCTTGTGCTTTTCTGGGTCCGGCACGCCGGCGAAATTTTTGTCGATGATCTTCAGCGAGTCGGGCCAGTCGGACTCTTGATGGGGAAAATCGGAACCCCACATCAGGCGATCGACGTTGATTTTGTGGCGCAGCTCGACGCCGATGCGGTCGAATTGAAACCCCCAATAAAAATATTCGCGAATGTATTCGCTCGGAGGACGCTGCAGCGGTTTCAGTCCAAGCAAGCGATCGGCCCAACGATGGTGCCGATCGTACCGCACGTCCGCACCTTGTAAAAAGAAGGGAATCCAGCCGATCTGATTCTCGGCAAAAAATATACGCAAACTCGGAAAGCGCTCGAACAATCCGGCCAAAACCCACTGCACGGCCGCTATGGAGCCGTTGCCGCGCACCGGACCAAAACGGCCCACTTGATCGACGAGATCGTGAGTTAATTTTCCCAAAATTTCAGCGGACTCATTCGGATACTTGAAGAGTGGACCTTTGCGCTCGCCGCTGCGATCAAGATCGACATGAACGCTGATCGGCATGTCCAGTTCGAGAGCGCGGTGCCAAAAAGCATCGTCGTCTTGGCTCGGATACGGTTTGGCGCTCGGAAATCCTTGAAGCAGAACGGTCTTGAAGCCCACGTTCGCGCAATAGTTCAACTCGGTGATCACGTCAGAGACGTTATTCACCAGCGGCAGGATGCCGACGCCGATGAGACGCGCTGGGTCCACGGCGCAATATTGTTCAGCGAGCCAGCTATTGTATGCGCGCACCACCGCCTTATAAGCATCATCTTCTTCGATGCGCCGCCAGAGCTTCGGGCCGCCCTGTTGTGAGGGAAAGAGCACCTCGGCGTCGATGCCGTCCCGATCCTGCTCGCGTAGGCGCTGTTCGGGAGCGCCGGTCCCGGGCGTGCCTTCATATCTGCCATTGAACGGGACGTATTGGTCGCGGCCCTTCCCACCGTAGAGATCGGCAGCAGCTGCGGGACGTTTGATCGTATCCCCGATTATCCAAGCATCGCTTCCGTCGGCCTGACGGACCAGGCGCGGCGCGAGGGCGCGGTGCTTTGCCGGGACGCGATCAAGCCAATGCTTTGAATCGATCTCCAGATGCGAGTCGGCCGAGATGTAACGGTATTGTACTGGCACAGCGAAACCTTTTTACCACAAAACTAGGAAAGATTTCTTCCTGCGGCTGAATAACAGCATCGCAGGGGGGAATGTTGTCTGAGGGCACGTGCGAGGAATCCTTCGCCTGGCATTTTCATTCTTCATAAGTGAGCCGGTAAGATGAATAACTTCGTTCCATGTTAACAGGTATATTGGAGTGATCTCGAGTGAAAAAAAGCTAACCGCCTTAGGTTAAAGGAGGTCCATATGCAAAACGACGAGCAAGAGATTCGGCAGTTGGTTGCTACCTGGATGTCGGCGACCAAAGGCGGTGATGTTAAAGCTATTCTGGAATTAATGACAGATGACGTAGTGTTTCTGGTGGCTGGACAGCCCCCGATATTTGGCAAATCCGCCTTCGCTGCGGCGGCCCAAGCGCAAGCAAGCCATGGCCGGGCTCAGTTCGCTGGCACGAGCGACATCGAAGAGATCAAGGTATTCGAAGAATGGGCGTTTATGCGGACCAGGTTAACGGTTACCATCACGCCGCCCGGCGGCGAGCAAATCACGCGAGCAGGGCATACGCTTTCGATCCTAAAAAAACAAAGTGGTAAATGGCTGCTTGCGAGAGATGCGAATTTGCTTTCGCCGGTCGCAAAGTCCACATAGGCGCACGTTTCGTCTCGGTGATGATACTGCGTTGACCTCGTATCTATGCACTTCATTAATGAGGTTTACGCACCATCGGGACGACCGGCGGAGAATCCGCTACCTGGATCGTGCCGAGAGTCTTAAACCCGTGCCGCTCGTATAACGGGACATTCTGACGATCGCACGTGGCGGGTGCAATGTCTTGGACGAGCTCTACAAGATCCAGGATCCACTCCGGCGCTATGTTTGCTGCCTATTATTGAATAGACAGGTCTGCCATTGGTCGTTATGGAAATTTTCAGAACGGCCAAATCTTGTTTAGTATTCGCTTCTTGTCAACTCAGCTTGGAACACTCATGTCGTTCAACGTGCGGGTCTACGAAATTCTAATATCTGACCGGAAAGATTGTCGCTCGGTCGAGAAAGCCGATTTGGATCGGGTCTTACTGAGTTCGCCTCATATTTAGTCCCGTCAAATTAGATCTCTCAAGGACATTTACAAATGCCCAGTAAAGACGTTCGTGGATTCTCCGTTTGCCCGCGCAACGGACTTTGATATAGCAGCGTTGAGGCGGGGTATGTTTGTCGAGCGAGAGGCGATCGTATGACCGTTGAAATGACCAGGCGCGATTTTCTCGGCGCAGCGGCTGCGCTAGGGACAATGGCGCTGGCGAGCAACACGGCAGGAGCGGCACAGGGCGCTACGGGCGCGCCCGGAGGTGTCCCCGGCGTATTTGCGGAGCGCGGTGAGTTCATCGTCAAGAACGCGCACGTTCTCACGATGGACGCGAAGCTCGGCGAGGTTAGCGGTGGCGAGATTCACGTGCGCGACGGAGCGATAGTTGCCGTGGGGCGGAATTTGTCGGCGCCGGGCGCGGAGATCATCCGCGCCGACAATATGATTGCGCTCCCAGGCTTCATCGAAACTCACTGGCACATGTGGGGGGCGGTGGCACGCAACATGGCCGGCCCGACTGAGAACACGGGATATTTTTATATCAGTCGCCTGCTAGGTCAGTTCTTTACGCCGGAGGACAATGCCAGAGGCGTCCGCCTTGCGGTCGCTGAGGCGATTTTCTCAGGCATCACCACGGTTACAAATTGGTCGCACAATCTGCTCAACCCCGAATACGCCGACGCCGAAATCAAAGTGCACCAGGAGGTTGGCGCTCGGGCGCGTTTCGCTTACGGCTATTCACGCAAAACCCCACCGGATGCGACGCTGCCGCTGGATGACATTGCGCGAGTACAAAAACAGTGGTTCGGCGACTCACAGGACATGCTGCTGACACTCGGCATTGCACCGCGTGGACCCGAGACCAATTCGATCGAAATCGCTCGCGAGGAATGGGCTTTCGCTCGGCAGCATGGGCTGCCAATCACGACCCACATGGGTACGAGCATGGAACGGGTGAAAAAACGACAAGGCATCCAGGCCCTCGCGAAAGCCGGATTGCTCGGCGCCGACGTCGTTCTCGTTCATGTGACCAATAATTCACCGGAAGATCTTAAGCTCCTCGCCGAAACCAAAACGCCCGTGAGCCTGAGTCCCTACACCGAACTGCGCACCGGGTTCGGCATTACCCCCGTGGGATCGTTCCTGCGCACTGGTGTGCCAGTGAGTCTCTCCGTCGATACGACGATTCTCTGTGGCAACGCTGACATGTTCACGATCATGAAAGCGATGCAAAATATCGAGAACGGACTGCAAAAAAGTGAGTTTGGTATCACTTCGCAGCGGGTCTTGGAAATGGCGACCATCGACGGAGCGCGTGCTCTCGGTCTCGCTGATTACATTGGTTCGCTGACTCCGGGTAAGCGGGCGGACCTAATTCTGGTGCGCACGACGGACGTCAACATGCTGCCGTTCACTATCGCGACCAACATGATTGTGCAGTCGGCGCAGCCTTGGAACGTGGATACCGTGATTGTCGATGGCCGATTTCTAAAGCGCGAAGGCAAGCTCACTACGATCGACATGGCGCAACTTGCGCGTGATGCGGCCGACACCATAGAGAGAGCGCGCAAGGAAGCCAGCAAAGAAGGCGCAGGCAAGGGGATCAACGAATTATTCACCGTTGAGAATGACGGAAGGAGAATACCGTGAAAGAAAGTTCGAGTCCGATGGCGAAAATCAGAACGGATGTTATCGGGAGTTTGCTTCGGCCCGCGCGTTTAAAAGAGGCGTACGGTGAGTGCGACCAAGGGAAGATTTCCGCCGAGGAGCTTGGCCGTATCGAAGATGAGGCCATTCGCACGGCGGTCAAGCTGCAGGAGCAAATTGGGCTCGACGTGATCACAGACGGCGAATTTCGGCGACTGAATTTTCAGGATAGCTTCGCTGCCTCCGTCAGCGGCTTCGACGCGCGCCGGGTTGATCTTGCGTTTGTCGAAAGCCTTGTGCGCGAGGGTAAGCCGCTCCAGCGCTGGGATCCGTATCACATCGCGGGCCAAGGCGCGGCGATTTTGCAGCGCCGCCCAGTTTCTCAAAAACTTCGTCTGGCGCGAAATCTGCCCTTGGAGGAATATCGATTCGTCAGCGCTTTGACGCAGAAACCGGCAAAAGTCACTCTGGTCGGCCCCGATCGTATCACCCAGCGCTTCGATTATCAGAACTCGAAATCGATTTACTGGAGCGTCGATGACTTTGTCGCGGACGTGGTGCGGATCGAGCGGAAAATGATTCGGGGTCTGGTGGATGCCGGTTGCCGCTACGTTCAGATCGATGCGCCGAGCTACACGGCTTATGTGGACGGGCCGTCCTTGCAAGAAATGCGCGATCGCGGTGAGGATCCGATAAAAAATCTCACGCGTTCGATCAACGCCGATAACGAGATTTTACGCCTGTTCGATGGCGTCACTTTCGGTATTCATCTGTGCCGCGGGAATCAACGCAGTATGTGGCATCGCGAGGGGAGCTACGATGCGATTGCCGAAAAAATATTCAACGAGCTGCACCACGATCGATTTCTCTTGGAATACGACAGCCCGCGCGCCGGCACTTTCGAACCGCTGCGCTTTGTCCCGAAGAACAAAACCGTCGTGCTGGGGCTGGTCAGTACCAAAGTAGCGGAGCTAGAAACAGTTGACGATCTCAAGCAGCGCATCGAGCGAGCCAGCAAGTATATTCCACTGGAGCAATTGGCAATCAGTCCGCAATGCGGTTTCGCATCCGACGTGGTCGGTAATCTTATCAGCGAAGACGATCAGATAAGAAAGCTGGAAGCGGTTGTCGAAACGGCGCGGCAAGTCTGGGGAACGAGTTAAACAGCGACTTATGAAGAGACTGCTCGCTTATCTTCCGCTGATTTTTCTTCTCGGCGGTGGCACCGCCCATGCTCAGATGCCTTTGCAATATAGCCGGATCGCCTATTCCAGCAGCGGTATTAATTACGCCGACTTGTTTCTCGCGAAGGAAAAGGGTTATTTCCGCGAAGAGGGACTCGATCCTCAGTTCATCCAGATGAGCTCGAGCATCGCGATTACTGCGGGCATCGCCGGCGAAGTAGACGGTCAGGCGTCGGTGGGGAGCGCAATCCGCGCGATCCTGAGGGGCGCGCCGCTGCGGGTGGTTGTGGTGACGCTCCGACGTCCGTTGTTCTGGCTCGTGGTGCGGCCGGAGTATCGTTCGATCAAAGACCTAAAGGGCAAGGTGCTCGGAATCTCCACCGTCGGTGGAAGTCAGCATACGCGCGCGAAGGGCATGCTCGCGCTCGGCGGACTGGATCCTGAAAAAGACATCACTGCGGTTCAGATCAATGATCAGACCATGCAGCTCCAAGCGCTGGTCAACAACTCGGTTCAGATTACGGCGTTGAGCCCGCCGTGGGTCGCTGTGGCGCGCGACAAATTCAAAATGAACGTTCTCGACAGCGCTTTGGAAAAATTTGCCGGCATCGACAGCGGTCTTGCGGTGCCGTTGAAGCTTCTGCAAGAAAGACCGGAGCGCGTGAAAAAGATTCTCCGGTCACGGGCGAAAGGAAACCGGCTTTTCTTGGATAACGAAAAGGAAGGGAGCGAATTTCTCGCGCGCCTTTATCGCATCGACGTCAAGACCGCCGCGGAATCCTATCGTGCTTCACTGCCGGCGTTTACGCGCACGGGCCTACCGAGCGATGAAGAAATAAAGGAGCACCTCGCGGCGGAAGCGCAGGTTCTCAAGCTTGCGGAACCGGCGGCAGCGGGAAAAATTTTTGACTTCAGCCTACAGCGCGAGGTGCTGCGCGAGTTGGGCATCAAGTGATCGTGGCAAGGGGGGGGACGCATGGCCATTCGATTTCGCGCCGATAATATCGGCAGTTTGCTGCGGCCGGAAGAGTTGTTGAAGGCGCGGGTGGCGCTGCGGGAAGGGCGCGTGGATCAGAAAACGGTCCGCGAAATCGAGGACCGCTCTATTCTGAAGGCATTGGAGCTGCAAAAATCCGCTGGCGTGCAGATTTTTACGGACGGGGAGTACCGGCGCGATATTTTTACCGCGGATATCACCAAAGCCATCGGCGGGCTGGTTCCGGGAAAGCCCGTAGTGAAATTCGAATGGCAAGGCAGAGGCAAAGACCTGGCTGAACAGTCCAAGGAAGGAAATCTTCAATACATTGTCGGCGGCAAACTCACAAAAAAGGGTCGATTCACACCCGATGAAGCGCCGTTCTTAAAGCAGCACGCGCCAGGACCTTTTAAAATCTGCACGCCGGCGGCGATGCAGCACGCGATTATGCGTTATAGACCGGGTGTGACGGACAAATTTTACCCAACCGTGCATGACATGCTACAGGATGTGGCCGCGATCATGCGCGAAGAAGTGCAGGCTCTGTTCGACGAAGGCGCGTCGTACGTGCAGCTCGATGCGCCGTCGTACTCGAACTTTTTCGACCGCAAGCGGCGCGAACTGCTGCAACAAAGCAGTATTAATCTCAATGAGGCACTGAGCGCAGCCATTGCCGCGGATAACTCCATGATCGACGGGATCAACCGGTGCGCCGATACTGTGATCGGTATACATTTCTGCCGCGGCAACAAGCGCAGCGCATGGGGAGCGGAGGGAAGTTACGAGCCCATCGCCGACAAGGTTTTCGGCTCGCTCAAAATGGATCGTTATCTCCTGGAATTCGATAGTGAGCGCGCCGGCGGATTCGAGCCGTTGCGCTTCGTGCCAAAGGGGAAGACCGTGGTGCTGGGCCTCATTACGACCAAGGAACCGGAGTTGGAATCCGTGGACGAATTGCTTCGACGAATCGAGCAAGCGTCCGAGTACGTTCCGATGGAAAACCTCGCGGTCAGCACACAGTGCGGTTTCGCTTCGGCGGCTTCGGGCAATTTAATTAGCTGGGATGACATGCGCCGTAAGCTGGAGCTGGTGACGGAAGTTGCGCGCACAGTCTGGGGATGAACTGCACTAGGACGTGGAAATGGTTCAAACATTCAATCCGTGTGCCTCGCGCAAAGAGCGCAAAAGGCGCCAATCTAAGACTCATATCCCTGGACAAGGCGCTGTCTCTCAGTTTAAAACGACAGGCAGTGCACATTCGGATAGCATTAATCATTAGGAGGAAATTAGATGACGCAGGTGGTGGGTAAGCCGACGCCTCGGGTCGAGGGTGAGCTCAAGGTCACCGGTAAGGCGCTCTATAGTGCGGACTTCAAGTTTCCGGACAGTTTGTGGGGCAAGTGTTTGCGGAGTCCGATTCCGTACGGACGAATTAAACGGATCGATACCAGCAAGGCTCTGAACGTGCCGGGCGTGAAAGCGGTAATCACCGGTCAAGATGTTGCCGGGCTGCGCATCGGCCGCTGTATCTACGATACACCGATCGTTGCGGATGGCGTGGTCCGGTTCATCGGCGAAAAAGTTGCGGCAGTGGCCGCGGAGTCTCGGCTCGCTGCCGAACAGGCGATCGATTTAATCCAGGTCGAATACGAAGAACTGGAGCCGCTGCTCGATCCGGTCGAAGCCGCTAAACCCGACGCGTCAGTGCTGCACCCGGACTTGCTTTCCTACAGGGGCTTACCCGTGCCGGTGGAAAATCTCAGCAATGTGTTTGCCTATCTCAAATGGGGCAAGGGGGATGTCGAGGAGGGATTCAAGCAGGCGGACATCATCGTCGAGAATACTTTTACAACCCAAGTGACACATCAATCTTACCTCGAGCCGCATGCCTGTGTGGTCAAAGCCGATGCGTCGGGTAGTGCGGAAATCTGGTCGTGCAGCAAAACGCCCTTCGCGGTTCGCGGTCAGCTCGCAAATTGCATCGGCATCGCAAAAGAAAAATTGGTGTTTCATCCGACCCACATCGGCGGCGACTTCGGCGGCAAAGGCGGCTTTATGGATGTGCCGGTAGCCTATTTTCTTTCGAAGAAAAGCGCTCAGCCGGTGCGCATGATCATGGATTACACTGAGGAGCTGACCGCCGGAAATCCGCGCCATGCGGCGATCATCAAGATCAAGACAGGGGTCAAAAAGGACGGGAAAATCGTCGCGCACCACCTCGATTTTCTATTCGACAGCGGCGCCTATGCGTCGATGAAGCCCGCAGGTTATCTGATCGGCGCGTCCACTTGCGCCGGCCCGTACAAAATTGAGAACTGTTTGATCGAAGAGAGAATGGTTTACACCAACAAGATTCCCTGCGGCCATATGCGCGCACCCGGCGATCCGCAGGGCTTTTTCGCCAATGAAAGCCAGCTCGACATGGTCGCGCGCAAGCTCGGCATGGATCCGGCGGAATTCAAGCGCAAGAACATGCTGCGCGACGGCGACGAGACACCCACCGGTGGTCGTATTTCTCACATCCGCGGTGAAGAAGCTCTGCAAAAAGCGCTCGAGCTTTCGGACTATTGCAAACCCAAACCGAAAAACGTCGGCCGCGGCTTGTCATTCTCGGAATGGAGCCCGAGCGGCGGCGAGGGCAACGTCTTCGTGACTATCGAGGACAACGGTAAAGTCAAGGTGATCACGCCGGTGGTCGATCAGGGCGCGGGAGTGCTCACGGTGATCGTCCAAGTGGTCGGGGAAGAATTGGGCGTTCCGGCAGATGAGATCGAGCTCAAGCAGAGCGATAGCACGATTGTGCCGAGCGATGGTGGGGTGGGCGGCAGCCGGGCAACGCGCGTTTA
>Ga0075434_100006206_pt1 | contig 10948 bp, 10 predicted proteins | sample RhiMethybrSRZTD3_FD_75298 | JGI IMG/M metagenome (GOLD analysis project Ga0075434, IMG submission 75298) | Populus rhizosphere microbial communities from Tennessee, USA - Rhizosphere MetaG P. TD hybrid SRZTD3 | ecosystem: Host-associated > Plants > Roots > Rhizosphere > Soil | place: USA...
GCCGCGGTGGCCTTGGTGCCCATCCCCGATGAGATGTTCGGCGAGCTGCCCAAGGCGTTCATCCAGCTCGCGCCCGGCCACCAGCCGAGCAGCCAGACCGCCGAGAGCGTACTTGGCCACGCCCGCGGTAAGCTGGCGAGCTTCAAGGTTCCCGCCTACCTGGAGTTCGTGGAGACCTTCCCCATGACGCCATCGGCGCGCATCCAGAAGGCCAAGCTCCTCGAGCAGGACCGCGACCAGCGCACCGGCGTGTTCGACGCGGCGGCAAACACGTGGGTATGACAGGACGGAGGGACGCCATGGCTGCCTGGGGCGCCGAATCCGGCCACATCGCGGTAGCCGTGCAGGACGCCGTCGCGGTGGTCACGCTGCGGCGGCCAGAGCGGCTCAACGCGCTCACCGCCGGCATGCGCCGGGAGCTTGCCGCGATCCTGCGGCACTTCGGCGCGGGCGGGCAGGTCCGCGGCATCGTGGTCACCGGCACCGGGCGCGCCTTCTCGGCGGGCCTGGACCTCCAGGAGGCAGCGGAGCTACCGCCAGGCGGCCTGACAGCCGACGTCGAGCTGTTCCACGACATCACCCGGGCCGCCTTGCAGACGCAGCTGCCGGTCGTCGGCGCGCTGAACGGGATCGCGGTGGGCGGCGCGTGCGAGATGACGCTGTGCTTCGATGCCCGGATCGGAACCCCGGCGGCTGAGTTCTTCCTGCCGGAAAACTCCATCGGCCTGACCGTATCCAACGCCTCCAGCTTGCTGCTGCCGCGGCTGGTCGGCCACGCGGCGATGCGCCTGGTCATGGAGTCGGCCCGGATCGGGGCCCGGGACAGCCTGGCCCTTGGCCTGCTGGACGAGATCGCCGAGCCGGCCGACCTTCTCCCGACCGCGATCGGGCTGGTGCACCGGTGGACCCAGCCTGGCACGGCCACTCAGGCGCATCTGCGGCTGCTGCGGCCGCCGCTGGCCGCGGTCGAGCAGGCCATGGCGGCCGAGACCCAAGCCGCCAGCGGGGCGGAGGCGGCCGCTATCGCAGCCGCGGGAATCAACCGGTTCCTCAGCCGGCGTCAACAGGCTGGATCTTGACCGGCTGATCAAGTCCCGAAAGTTCCCGGTCGAGCGTTCAGCCATCCGTAAGAGTGAGTACCTGGCCTGAGATCAGCGCGAAGGTGCTTGAAGGAATGCTTCGAATTCCGGCAGCGCGGCCGGGTCTTGGAACAAGAACAAGTGTCCTCCTTCGTAGCCCCGCAGCTCAGCTCCGTGGATGCGCGATGCGATCGCGACGCTGTTTTGAGCAGGCGCGATCCCGTCGTAGTTGCCGTAGCCAACCAGGGCCGGGCAGGTAATCACGTCGAGGCGGTCCCAGACGTCATGGTCCGCGCGCGCCTCGATCTGCGCCCGGTAGGCGAGTGCGGCGGCTGGGTCCTGCTGATCTTGGGCGGCGGTCAGGCGTTCGGCCAGCGCGCGATCCGCAGGGTGTGCCTCGAGCCAGCGCTCGTCCCAGCGGCTATCGGCCAACTTGAGTTCCGCCGAAGGCCGCTCCTGGGCAGGAAGCCGTTGCAGTTTCTGCAGCGGATAGGAGGACCCGCCTTCGCCGCCTGCCGAGGTACAGGCCAGAGCGAGGCGCTCTACCCGCTGCGGATTGGTGACGGCGAACTCCTGCGCCACCATCCCGCCGAAGCTCACCCCGAGCACCCGGCAGGTATCCCACCCAGCGATCTCCAGCAGGCCAGCGGCATCAGCCGCGAGATCGGCCACGGTATAAGGACTTGTCAGCGGGACGCTGCGACCCATGCCACGGTAGTCCCACGCCAGCAGATCAAACGTGCCAGCAAACACATCAAGCAGCGGCCGAACGACCTGCAGAGTTGTGCCCGACCCGTTGCAGAACAACAACCGGGGACCGCTGCCGCGGTGCTCCCAGTACAGCTCAACCCCGTTAACACGATCAACCGGCACGCTGCCGCCCCGTCCACGCTGGTCGGCCCGACTACCCCGCTCGCCAACGCTACCTTCATGCCGGTGGAGCGCATTGCGAGATCCAGCGGCTCCGCTGATTTCCGCCAGGCCGGCCGGTTGTGATGCCTCACGCGCTGAGATTTGCCGCAGGTAGTCGGTCACCTTGTGGGTGTCCCGCCGGGCCCCCCGGGCGACCAGAACGCCGCCGGGCCTGACAAGCGGGCCGCGCGAACCTCCCAATCCCAATGGTCTCACCGGTCCCGCGCGCGCGACGACCTCTATGGCCCCGGGGATGGGATTGCCCCAGTAAGCCCACCCCCGGGAGCTTGTCATTGAGTGAGGATTGGCGAGGACCGCAAGAGCATGCGCGCATCGAATGTGTAACAGGCTGGGGCAGTCCAGCGTTCCTTGGGTGTATGGCCTCTTCCTAGAGGGTCCCGGCCTGCTCCCCCCCGCAGGCCGGGGCCTGGGGCGGGCTGGGGTGCCGCTGGTTGCGATGAGTTCGCGCGCCAGCAGACGTCTGAACACCCGGACCTGCTCCCAAACCAGATTCCACTCTGGAAGGACCGGCCATGGCGACCTTCGTACTGATTCACGGCGCCGGCGATGTCGGCTGGTACTGGCATCTGACCGCCGCAGAACTGCACGCCCGGGGGCACCAGACGATCGCGCCTGACCTGCCGTGCGACACCGACACGGCGAGCCTGGATGATTACGCCGGCAGCGTGGCCGATGCGGCAGGCGGGCGGCAGGATCTGGTGATCGTGGGACAGTCCTACGGCGCGTTCACCGCCACCTTGGCCGCCAGTCAGCTCCCGGCGCGGCTGCTCGTGCTGGTCGCCGGGATGATCCCGGCCCCCGGTGAGACCCCGGGCCAGTGGTGGGCCAACACCGGCTACCAGCAGGCCGTGCAAGAGCAAGCTGGGCTTGACGGCGGCAAGACCGGGCACGACGACCCGCTCATCAGCTACTACAACGGCGTACCGCCCGCGCTGGCCGAGGAGGCACTGCGCAGGGGCGGCCGCGGCGAATCCACGGTGGTCTGGGAAACGCCCTGGCCCCTGGGTGCGTGGCCGGACGTGCCCACCAAGGTCATCTTGTGCAAGGACGACCACTTCTTCCCGGCCGCCTTCATGGGGCGGCTGGCACAAGAGCGCCTGGGCATCGTCCCCGACGAAGTCCCCGGCTGTCACTGCGTCGCGCTTAGCCACCCCAAGGTGCTAAGCGACCTGCTTGTCAGCTACCTCGGCTGACCGGTGACCGCTCTGGTGAGCTCAGCGGTCACATCATCGTGCCGGGACCGGTCATCACAGGAGACAGATCCCAGCCCACGATGAAAGCGGGTCGAGCCCGGGCAAGGAGGAGTGGTTGATGGGTGAAGAGCTGGCGGGACGCCACGCGCCCGACGATGACGCCGCGGTAGGCGACCGGGCGGGCCTGGGTAGTTCGCCCGACGCCGGAACCAGGGACGAGCGCCGCGGCCTGAGGCAACTGGCGGATTTACCGTAGTTCACCCGATAGCCGCCAGATGCTGGCTGTTCTTAGTGTCAAAGGCATGTCATGCGCTACTAAGCCGGCCCAGCCTGTGGCGGCCGGCACACCCGCCGCCCCCGGATCGCCGTTTCGCTGGATACCCGGCTGGCCGCGGCCCGGCCGCACCGGCCTTGCCGGTCAGCGGCTGCGGCCTGTGACGACCGGGATCGTGGCGTTGCGCGACGGGTCGAGGGTGCTGATCCGGCCGGTCCAAAGCACCGACGCCGCGCTGTTGGCCGACGGCTTCGCCCGGCTGAGTCCCCGTTCCCGCCAGCTGCGCTTCCTGACCAGAAAGAAGCAGCTGTCGAGTGCCGAGTTGCGCTACTTCACCGACGTGGACCACCACGACCATGAGGCGCTGGCCGCGCTGAACCCTGCGGACGGGCGCGGCGTGGGCATCGCCCGCTACATCCGGCACGCCGGCGACCCGCACGCTGCCGAAATCGCCGTCACCGTCGTCGATGACTGGCAAGGCCGCGGACTGGGCACCGAGTTGGTGGCCCGGCTGTCGGACCGTGCCCGTACCGAAGGCATCCGCCGGTTCACCGCGCTGGTCGCCGACGACAACGTGGCGGTGGCGCGGATGCTGCGCAACACCAGCGCCAGCCTGGCCGGCGGCGGTCTGGGCGCCGCCGAGTACGAGATCATGCTGGTCCCCCCTCAGGAAGAGAGGCCACGCCGGGTCCAGGGGCCCGGCCAGCTAATTTCAGCGCGCTCAGCATGATGCGATGATCGCCATGTGCCGGTGGCGCAGGGGCGTGTCGCTTTGCAGGCCCGGCGATACGGCCGCATCATCCATATCTACTCCGAGGTCGCCCACCGGCCACCGCCCGGCCGGTCCGCCTACGCCACCGCCAAGAGCGCGCAGATAGGCCTGACCCGCGCCTGGGCCCGCGCGCTCGCGCCTCCGGTATCACCGTGAACATGGTCGCGCCCAGCTTCGTCCCCGTCGATGTCCCGGGCGAAGTCAAAGATGCCTATCTCGCCTCGGTGGCCGCAGCCTCGGCAGCTGACAGCGGCCCCGTGGCGGCTCATGGCCGGCGGACCGGGCTGGCGTAGCGGGCCACGGATCCGGGGGCGCTTCGTTATGAAGAAATATTCCAGTTTCGCCGGGAGGAGCGCAGAGTAGGGCCAGGAGGTGGGTCGCCGTGGGCGATGCGATGGTCGGGGTGGTGGCGAACCCGCTGTCCGGCCGCGACATCCGCCGCCTGGTCACGCGGGCCTCCCTCGTAGTCGTTCTAACGTGACTCGATGTATGTGGTGCCGGTATCGGCGTTCCACTGGCAACCCGTCAGGGGGCTCGGGTCCGCCGATGCGGCCCCACCGTCACCCCGGGGGCAAAGCGCCCATGGACAGGTGGGGCCGCACCGCAGTCTGGGTTGACTGCGCCGGAAGGCTACAGCGAACTCAGTTGGTTCGCCTCAGCGCGGCTGACGTTCCAGATCTCGGCCATGCCCGACTGGCTGTAGTTGCGCTGGACACGCTTCTGGCCAAGGACGTAGAGCACGAGCAGCACCAGCCACAGGAGGATGGGGAGACCCGCCCCTCCGAAGACCCCGAAGAATAGGACAGGGAACACGCTGGCGATCACGTAGAGGATGAACATCGTCTGACGGGGCTGCAAGATGTTGAATATGTCCTGCTGGTTGATCATCTGCGCGCCGGTGGTGTGGTTAAGCGCCGCGATGGTGAATTGCCGGGCGCCCTTGCGGGCGTTCCAGACGCTGACCACGTCGCCCGCCTGGGCGGTGACGCCGTAGTTGACGACCTCCACATTGGTCTCGGTCCCGCCCGGAGTCCGCAGGCGCATCGTCTCGTGCACGTCGGTGTAAATGCGCACGGTTCCGGTGACGTTGCCCGAGGCGGAACTGCCGTATACGCCGCCGCTGCCATAGGTTATGGGGACGGTGCTGCTGGCCAGTACCGTTCCGGTGACGTGTGTGAGCTTCCAGCGGCGGAACGGGCTTTCAAAGCTCGCGCCGCCAGCAGCGACCTTGAGTGGGCGCCTGATGGCGATAACACGCCAGATCAGCGGCAGTAGGACGACCGCCGATAGGAGCGTCATCGCGATGACCATACTCATGCCGCACTCTCCTTATGAAACCGAAATTTGTTGAGCTGCCGATGGCGGCCCGCCTAGCTGGCGGTAGACCCAGCGTGCGCTCGACCCGATGTGGGCGGCAGGGGCCGGTTGGCCCCATCTGGCGCGCCATGCGTGGGCCGAACGGCCCCGTGCACAGCTCCGCGGCCACCCGCGCCCGCCAGGAAGGGCCAGTCCTCAGGTGGCGGTGGCAGTCTTCAGGTGGCGGTGGAAGGTGTGGCTGGGTCGATGCCGGCCTGGAGGGCGTAACGGACAAGGTCCGTGCGCCGGCGCGCGCCGGTCTTGTCCCGGATACGGTCCAGGTGCGATCTGACCGTATTCACCGACAGGAACAGCCGCTCGGCGATCTGGGCGTCTGTCGCCCCCGCGGCCAGCAGCGCGACGATCTCCCGCTCTCTTGCCGACAGCAGGCCGGCTGAGTCCTCCGCCGTTGCATGGCCGGTGGCGGGAACGGTGATGACGGGCGCGGCCCCGGGATCAGGCTCGGCGGCCGTGCTGGCCAGGGTGATGGCGTCGGCCTGACCGAGGGTACGGCCGCGGGCGTAGGCGGCCTCGAAAATGGCATCGCCCAGCCTGGCGCGCAGCTGGGCATGGTCACGGTCACGTAGCCCTGCTTCGATCGCCTCGAATCCCCGCCCGGCCTGTTCGTAGTGTTCGTCGGCGATGCCGTGCAGGGTGGCGGCGATGGCGGGGTCGCTGTCTGCGCCGGCCGCCAGGGCCAGGCCCAGGAGCGCGCCGGGAACATAGGCCTTGACACCCGTGACCCGCGCGGTGTGCAGGCTGTCGAGGAAGTGGCGGCGGGCGGTGCGGGGATCGGCGTCGACGAGCTCGACGAGGCCCAGGTTCTGCCACAACCCGGTGGACATGTTCTGGTAGCCATGGTTGTCGGCGAGCGTGCTCGCCTCCTGAAGATGCGCCCGTGCCGCCCCGAGTTCTCCCGCCGCGTGCTCATCGAAGCCGAGGTTGGCCAGCGTGATAGCGAGCCGATAGTTGTCCCCGGCCGCCCGGGACAGGGTGATGGCTTCCTGGTTGTCAGCGAAGGCGGCATCGAGATCGCCTGCTTCGCTCTCGAACACCGCGCGACGGCCGAGAACATAAGCAATCAGCCGGGGGTCTCCGGCTGCCCGGGCCAGCCCGACAGCTTCGTCGATCTGGGCCAGCGCGGCAGGCAGATCGTCGTGCTCGAAGCTGAGCCAGCACAGCTGAGAGAGGGCGTCAGCGGCGACGGCGTCATCGGCGAGGCTACGGGCGATCGTGAGGGCCTCGCTGACCATCGAGGGGGGCGGCGGATCGTTGCCGAAGAAATCGAGCAGGTGGGAGCCGACAGTGAGGGCTCGGGCCCGGACCCGGGTAGGCAGTCGGGCGTCGGGCCGCTCGAACAGCACGTTCAGCGCCTCGAGGACTTCACCGCCGTGGCCGCGCATGTTGCAGAACCGGTGCAGCCCTGACGCCAGCCGCAGGCCCGGCTCGGCACTGTCAAGATCGGTAACGCTGAACGCCAGTGCGGCGCGGATGTTGTCGAACTCGGCCTCCAGCCGGTCCAGCCAGATGGTCTCGTCTGGGCCGCGCAGGTAAGTGTCGGCGGTTTCGACCAGGGCCAGGTAGTGATCGCGGTGGGCGGCGCGGGTCCGATCCAGTTCGGAGCCCGCCCGCAGGGCGAGGCGGTCGGCGGCGTAGTGGCGGACGGTCTCCAGTAGCCGGTAGCGGGTCGAGCCCCTGGTCTCTTCTGCCTGGACCAGGCTCTTGTCGACCAGGGCGGCCAGGCGGTCCAGCACCTGCCAGTCTCCGGCGTCGCCTCTGGAGGTGACCGCATCGGCTGCTTCCAGGGTCCAGCCCCCGGCGAACACCGACAGCCGGTCGAGCACGATCCGCTCCTCGGGGTTGAGCAGGTCATAGGACCAGTCGATCAGGGCACGGAGGGTCTGATGCCGAGGCAGCGCGGTACGGCTCCCCCCGGTCAGCAGCCGGAACCGCTGATCAAGCCGGGAATTAAGCTCCGACACCGACAGCGAGCCCAGCCGAGCCGCAGCCAGCTCGAGCGCCAGCGGAATCCCGTCCAGGCGCGCGCAGACCGCCGCCACCGCCGCGGCGTTGTCCTCGTCGAGGACGAAGCCCTGCCGGTGCATCGCGGCGTGCTCTGTGAACAGCTGCACCGACTCGAACGCAGCCAGCCGGCCCGGGGCGGCCAGATCGGCGGGCGGGACTTGCAGCGGGGGAACCCGAAACACGTGCTCCCCGCTGATGCCCAACGGCTCCCTGCTGGTGACCAGCAGGCACGTCCGCGGGCAGGACCGCATCATGGCGTCGGCCAGCTTGGCGGCCGCGCCGAGCAGGTGCTCGGCGTTGTCCAGGACTACCAGCAGGTACCGGTCGCCGACGGCCTCGGCCAGCGTGTCGAGCATGGACCGGCCTGGTTCCTCACGGACCCCTAGCACGGCAGCCGCGGTGCGGGCCACCAGTTCGGGTTCGGCCACCGGGGCCAGCTCGACCAGCCACACCCCGTCACCGGCGCCATCCAGCACCTCGGCCGCCACCTGCAACGCCAGCCGGGACTTGCCGATCCCGCCCGGCCCTGTGATCGTGACCAGCCGTGACCCCCCGGCCACCAGTGACCGCAGCTCGGCCAGCTCGGCGGCCCGGCCGACGAAACGGGTTGCCTGCGCCGGCAGGTTGTGGCGCAGCGCCGGGTCATCCAATGAGCGCAAAGGACCGAACATCTCAGCCAGGTCTGGCCCGGTCACCTGGTACACCTGCTCGGCGCGGCCCAGGTCCTTCATCTGGTGCTCGCCCAGGTCCCGGAGCCCAATCCCGCCGTGCAGCCGGTCCGCCAGCAGCTCATACGCCGCCCCTGACACGAGAACCTGGCCACCATGGGCGACCGCGAGCAGCCCGGCCGCCCGGTTCACCACCGGGCCGAAATAGTCGCCGTCGCGCTCCACACAGGCTCCCGTGTGCAGCGCCATGCGCACCAGGATCGGCGACCCGGGCGGCCACGGCTCAGCGCCGACAGCCCGCTGCACGGCCACCGCCGACGCCAGCGCGGCGGACGGGTCAGCGAACACCGCACGAAACGCCTCGCCGACCGTCTTGAACACCCGGCCGCCCGCAGCCTCGATCTGCACGCGGACCAGGCGGTTGTGGCGGGCCGATGCCTCCGCCATGGCCTCGCGGTCGGCCTCCCACAGCCCGATGCTGCCCTCGACATCGGTGAACAGCAACGTCACCGCGCCCGAGGGGAACCCCATCCGCCCATTGTGCACCCCGACCCTGCCTGCGCTGAGCGCCCCTAGCTGGCCGGATTGGGATCAGCTCACCGATGGTGAATGGGGCCGATCGGCCCACCCCTGCCGTGCTCGATGTGGCCGCGCGGCCCCCGCTGCCTGAGTTCCAGCCGGCGCAGGCTGTGCCTACTGCTCCTGCACCTGGGCGAGCTGCGGCCAGGGACAGGGTTCGACAGCGGCACTTGCACGCCGGCCAATCCGTGCGCCGCCGTCAGCTACGCCCTCACCCAGGCCGCCTCCGGCGCCACCATCGAGCTCGGCAAAGCGCCAGAGGTCCTGCAGGACGGGTGATTCATCAAGATCACCCCGACCCGTGGGACCTCCGTTGCGCATTCAGTGCGCCACTCGTTCTGCTGACATGCCCCTCGCCGTGACCGGCGCCCGCCAGCGGGCGCAGGGATCAGGTCGGGCGATCGGCCGGTGTCAGGCTGGGCGCTTCTGGGCACGCCGTTTGGCGAGCGCCGCGCGCAGCATGAACGCCGGTGAAGGGGGTACCCACCCGGCTTGCCTGGCCATGCCAAGGTCATCGCGGTTGGCCCAGTGCTCGGTGATCAGCCCGTCCCGGGTGCGGAACCAGTGGGTCTGGGTGATGGCGAATGCCTTCCCGGTGGGCGGCATGGCGGCGTCCACGGTGGCGGTGTCCGGCTGATAGCTGACGAACTCACCGGTGTGGCGGCCGGACATGGTCACGTGGAAGACGACCAGGTCATCCTGCTCGGCGGTTTCGTGGATCTCGAAGTGCAGGCCGGAGAACGCGGCGCGGAGCCACTGGGCGGTGGCGTAGAAACCGGCGGGCCCGCCCTGGCGGGTAACCGGCGGCTCGCCACCTGCCTCGCGGTTGACCGCGTCCGGGTGGAACACGCGCTCGAAATCCTCGAGGCTGCCGGTGGCCATGATGTCCATGCTGCGAGCGCACAGCGCGGCGGGCCCGCGGTCGGTGGTGGCGGTCACGACATCTTCCCCTCCGCCCGGGCGCCGCCTATCTGATAGGGTGAGCCCCTAGTAAATACTTGATAGGGTGTGACCCTAACGAATATGGCCGATTCCGTCAAGACCCCGAAACGTCCTTACCACGCTCCCCAGCGGGCCGCGGCGGCCGTGCGCACCCGGGAGACGATCGTGACCGCCGCCAAGGACGCATTCGAGCGCCTCGGCTGGTCCGGCACGACGATGCGCGGTATCGCGGACCAGGCCGGGGTCTCGGTCAAGACCGTCGAGGCCCTCTACCGCACCAAAGCCGAACTGCTCAAACAGGTCATCGACTACGCGATCGCCGGGGACCTCCGCCCCATCCCGGTCCTCGGCCGAGAATCGGTCGAGGACATGCAGGCCGCGCCCGATGCGGCCACCATGCTCGACCTGCACGCCCACCACGCCCGCGCCATCAGCGGCCGCGCCGCCCACGTCCTCTGGGTCGCCGAGCAAGCCGCGCCCGCCCACCCGGACGTCGCCAAACTCTGGGCCCAGAACAACGACAACCGCCGGACCGGCGCCGGCTGGACCGCCACCACCCTGCTGGCCAAACCAGGCCTGCCGTCCCACATCAGCCAGCGCTACGCCGAAGAGGTGTTCTGGATCGCTATCGACCCCGCCACCTACCGCAGCCTCACCCTCGGACGCGGCCTCAGCCCAGCCGCCTTCGAGACCTGGATCAGGAACTTCTACGGCAAAATGCTCCTGCACTAACCCGAGCGCGGTCCGCTCGGGGATCCCCCCCGCTGCGGCGGCAAGCCCTGAGCAGCCCATTAGGTAGCGGCAAGCTGCTTGCGGGAACGGGCAAGAAGGCGGCAGCGGTGCGCTTGTGACGGATGCCATGGCTGAGGAGGCGGGCTGAGCCCGCGCTGGCGACGGCGAGTCGCGCGATCGTGGCGCCGGCCGCGGCAGCCGCTCGTCCATGCGGCCGATGATGGCGGCGCGCTCGGCGGCGCAGGTGGCCTCGAGCAGTGCCAGCATGTTCTGCCAGACGTCGTCACCTGCCGGACGACGGCAAGAACTGATGCATAACAGGCTGTTCTTTCGCACTTTCAGCTGGGCGGTCCCCAGGCTGTCGCCCGTCTGATGGCCTTGGCTGTTCAGATCTG
>Ga0075434_100006207_pt1 | contig 10948 bp, 8 predicted proteins | sample RhiMethybrSRZTD3_FD_75298 | JGI IMG/M metagenome (GOLD analysis project Ga0075434, IMG submission 75298) | Populus rhizosphere microbial communities from Tennessee, USA - Rhizosphere MetaG P. TD hybrid SRZTD3 | ecosystem: Host-associated > Plants > Roots > Rhizosphere > Soil | place: USA...
GCGCGCCAGCTCACGCCGGAAGATCCGATGATCTACATCCAGACCGACGCGACGATCAATCCGGGCAACAGCGGCGGCGCGCTGGTCGATACCGGCGGGCGTCTGGTCGGGATCAACACGCTGATCTACTCGCAGTCGGGCGGCAGCGAAGGCATCGGGTTCGCGGCGCCGAGCAACATCGTCCGCAACGTGTTTTCGCAGATCCGAAAGTACGGCCGCGTCCGGCGCGGCGAGATTGGCGTCAGCTCGCAGACGATTACGCCGCTGATGGCGGAGGCGCTGGGTCTGTCCTTCGACGCCGGGGTGATCCTCGCGGACGTCGACGCGGCTGGACCCGCGGGGAAGGCGGGGCTCGCGCCGGGCGACGTCGTGCTGACGCTCGACGGGAAGCCGATGGAGAACGGACGGCAGTTCCGAATCAACATCTACACGCGCGGCGTCGGCGAGCAGGTGGCGCTCGAAGTGCGGCGCGGGGCCCGGACGCTCACCGTCCGCGTCCCCGTCATCGAGCGCGAGAACGACACGAGTCAGCTCGAGGCGTTGATCGGCTCGCAGAAGGCCATACGCGATCTCGGGATCATCGCGCTCGACCTGACACCCGCGATCGCTCAAGTGCTTCCGGCGGTCCGGCGCGACAAGGGAGCCGTCGTCGCGCGCGTGACGCCGGAGACGCCGTACTCGCAGCAGGGGCGCCTGCAGCCGGGCGACGTCATCTATGCGCTGAACGGGAAGGCCATCAACACGGTGGAAGAGTTGAGGACCGCGATGACCGCCCTGAAGCCGAGCGCCCCCGGAGTCCTGCTCGTCGAACGCGAGAGCACCCTGATGTATCTCGCCTTCCGCGTCGACCGATAGAGGGGTTAGACCCGGGTCAGACCCTATAGGTCCCGCCGCGCGTACAGAACCTGCGCGATGACGAAGAGAACCGCCGTCGCGATCAATAACACCACGATATTCCGCACGGGCAGGCTGAGCCCAAGCAGCGTCGGCGACGACTCGTAATAGTGGAACGGCGAGATGCGTGCCGCGGGACGGAGTCTGGCCCACGCGGCAGCGGCGAAGTGCAACAGATACAGGCACACCGCGACCAGTGCCATGCTGCCGGCGGCGGCGGCCCGGCGGCGCGCGCCCGCCGCAATGGCGAGCGCTGCGGCGCCAAGGCACCAGACGACCGCGAGCAGATTGGCCGCCACCCACAGCAGACGCGATCGCGCGAGCAGCGCCACGCCCGCCGGCGCCAGGAGGCGGACCGCCGTCTGATTCGCGGCGAACATCAGGGTGACAATCGCGGCGGTGATCCCCGCATACACCAGGAGCGAGCGCGTCATCAGAAGATGACGAGGGACCGGGCGCGCCGCGATCAGATCGACGAGGCCATGTTCGACTTCACCGGCAGGCTCGCTCGCCACGTATATCCCGCCGCACGAAAGAGCCAGCATGACGACCGGATGAAAAAACCCGAGCGCGACCGTGCCGGCAAACGACGCGATCATGAGGCCGCCAAGCGCCTCCTGCACGAACGCTGGCACCAGAGCCGCCACCTGGCCGAACAATCCCTCTCGCTGGTAGTTCGTGCCGACGATGACCAGCAACACCTGGAAGCCACAGAGGAGCGCGGCGAGGCCGAGGACGAGCGCGCGATGGCGTGCGACCGAGCGGCGAACGAGAGTCCACAGCATCAGCCGCGGCCTGCCGCCGGATGGTCCGCGTACACCTGCAGAACGTAGTCGTCGAGTTTGAACGGCTCGATTTCGATGTCGGCGACGTCGAGCCCGCGCAGCGCTTCCAGCGCGTCGCCCAGCGGTCCCTGCCATTCGAGGTCCCAGCGGCGGCCATCGCTCTTCCGCAGCGCTGCCGCAAGTTGCTGCGGGGGCGGCGGCGGCGTGCCGTCGAAGAACACCCGCACGCGGCGCGGCGTTTCGCGTCTGATGTCGGCGATCGACGTCTGCCGCGCCAGCGCGCCGCGGCGGATGATCCCGACGCGATCGCACAACCGCTCGACTTCCGAAAGCACGTGCGATGACAGAAAGATCGTCGTGCGCCCTTCGTTCTTCAGTTCCTGCACGGTCTCCGCGAACGCTTCGATCATGAGGGGATCCAGGCCGGATGTCGGCTCGTCGAGGATCAGCAGCGGCGCGCGCCCCATGAGCGCCTGGATGATGCCGAACTTGCGCTTCATTCCGTGCGAGAGGTCGTCGAGTCGGCGCCGGAGATCGACGTCGCTGACGTCGAATCGCGAGAGCAGCCGTTGCCGCCACGCCTGGTCGATCGGCTCGCGCTGAAGCGCGGCGAGGTAGTCGAGGTATCCCGCGCCGCTCATTTCGCGATAGAGCGGCATTTCCGCCGGCAGGTATCCGATGCGTGCGCGCACGTTCACGCTGTCGCGACGGCAGTCGAGCCCGTCGACCAGCGCGCGACCCTTCGTGGCGTGCACCAGGTCGAGCAGGATCCGGATCGTGGTCGTCTTGCCGGCGCCATTGGGACCGAGGAAGCCGTACACTTCGCCGCGATTGACGGTCAGGTTCAGCGATTCGATGGCGACAACGGGACCGTAGTACTTCGTGAGCGACTCGGTGCGGATGGCGTCAGACATCCGCTAGACCAATAAGCAGGCTAGAACCGCGCGACGCGGGGCGCCCCGTTCGGCGCCACCCGATGAACGCGCTTTGGAACCTCAGCATAGGCTGCGCTACCTTGCCGGCGCGACGCTCGCGGCCGCTGGTACCGCCTCGAGCACGCGCGTGAGCACGTCCCAGAGCGGATTCGTCGTGGCGTCTCCCTGCATCACGACATCGCCGGGCTCCGACTTCAGTTCGAAATCCTGATCGCGGATAGGTCCGCCGTTTACCGCCCTGAGGCGCTGGGCGAAATCGATTGTGAACGGTTGTTCCGACAGCGTTCCCGCCGCCGAGAATTCGACGAGTCGCGAGTCCTCCGCCGTGATGATCGCCCGCGCCCGATCCAGCGAGACGAGCGACGTTGCAGGCACGCTCACAGCGGGAATCGTGATCTCGTAGCAATGCTCACCGGCGCGATCGAGCTCGCGCATGGTCTGGTCGCTGCTCGCCTGCATGAGCCCGATGAAGATCTGCATGGCGCTCTTTTTCAACGCAACCATCGACAGCGCCGTCGGAGCAGCGCCGTCGAATCGGAGCAGGAACCCGCGGCCGTTGACGCGCAGATACCGCGTCCGTATCCCGCGAAGCGGGTCGTCGGCCGCTCCGAAGACCATGTGACTGTCCGGGGCGAGCTTGACGATCTTGTAGCGGCCGTCGTGATCGTGATCGATGAATTCCAGAACACTGAACCGGCCCGCCTGTTCCGGAGGAAGAAGATCGCCCAGCGCTCCGCCAACCTCGAGGTCGTACATGAGGAGCTCGAGGCCCGTGAGCGGCGCCGACAGCGCCGCCTGCGATCGCCCGAGAATCTCCGCCGCCGACACCGTCGTCTGCCGGTCGATGCCGGGGACGACGACGAAGTAAATAAGGAGGGCCGCAGCCGCCGCAAGGGGCAGGCCCCACGCCCAGCGTCGCGTTGCCCGTACTGGCCTCAGCGTCGTTGCGCCTGAGGCAGGTGCGTCGACGATCCGCGCGCGCAGCTCAGCGCGTGCCGCGCCACTTATCGCCGCAGAAGATCCTGCTGCGCCGAGGACGCGATCCGTCAGGCGCCGCCGGGCTGCCACCCACTCTGCGCACGCGGCGCACTGCTCGACGTGCGCCTGATGTTCCGCTGGCGCTTCGTGGTCGGCAACTGCCTGCAACTCGTATTCGTTCAAACACCGGGACATGGTGGCTCTCCGTTCTTGAATCGAATCCCTAATCCCCAATCCCCAATCGAGAATCCCCAATCCGTCGATCGGCGATCCCAGAATCCTGGAGTCCTCGAACCGGGTTCGGTTCTAACAATTCTTCGTCGCTGCGTCGGCGTCGTGCGCGAGACTGACCTCCAGACGATCCAGAGCTCGCGCGAGAAGCTGGCCGACCGAAGTGGATCGGATTCCTGCCGCGTCTGCGATCTCGCGATATGAGAGTCCCTGCGCCCGCAGCGCAATCAACAAGCGATCGCGCGGAGGGAGCGTTCGAATTGCCGCGAACACCGCGTCCGCGCCGTCGTGCACATCGGGCGACTCCCTGGCGGGCCGCACATCACGTTCCGCGACCCACGGCAGCCAGCGCGCGAGCCCACGCTGCCGATCGCGGCAGCCATGCGCGGCAACCGTGTACAGCCATCCGCGTGCATTCGGCAGCGCGCCGCCGCCGTCGATGTGGGCGATCAGTTTGAGAAACGTGTCCTGGACGACGTCCTGCGCGGCCTGCGCGTCGTGCAGCATCGCCAGCGCGAGGCGGTAGAGACCGTTCGCATGCTCGTCGAAGAGCTCACCGACGATCGCGTCCCGCGACCGTGCGGCGCAACCAGGCACCGGTATTGTGGAAGGTAACGTCGTCACAAGCACCGTGGCCCGCATCGTCTATACAACGGAGCCGGAGGGCCGTTTGTGACAGTCGACTCTCGCGGGCCCTGTCGCGCGGGATTCCAGCCAAAGCGGGTCACCGCGAACGGGCTGTTCGCGGGCAGGACCCGCTTTGACACGTGAACCTACCCGCCGCGCGTGTGCATCTCCAGGTGCGCGTCGCGCTTGAGCGTGCGGATCGGGATGAGCGTCGTCTCGCGGTCCATGCCGAGCCGCTCTTCCGCGCCGCGATCGGCGCGCATGGACCAGACGGCCTGAATCAGGCCCAGCAGCTCCTCGCGCGTCGCGCCCGCGCGGAGCGGACGACGAAGGTCCGTCCCCGTCGAGGCGTACAGGCACAGAAGCCAGACGCCGTCGGCGGTGAGGCGGCTGCGGTCGCATGACGCGCAGAACGGCGCCGTGGTCGACGAGATGATCCCGAACGTGGTGCCGTCCGGGAGCAGGAAGCGATCCGCGGGGGCGGAGGATTGCTCGTTCAGTTCGAGCACTGCGCCGTAGTGGGCGCGAATCCGCTCGAGCATCTCGCGGCGCGAGATGACGGCGCCGGCGGTCCAGTGCGTCGCGCCGCCGACGTCCATGTATTCGATGAATCGAAGCTCGGCGCCAACACTTTTCGCATACTCGAGCAGCGCGACGATTTCGTCGTCGTTGACCCCGCGGATCAGCACCGTGTCGAGCTTCAGCGGCTGAAAGCCCGCAGCGGCCGCGGCATCGATGCCCATGAGCACCGACTTCAGATCGTCAGAGCGCGTCAGGCGTCGGAAGCGGTCAGGTCGCAGCGTATCGAGGCTGACGGTGATCCGGTGAAGGCCGGCGGCGCGCAGTGCCTGCGCCTGGTTGCGCAGCAGCACGCCATTAGTCGTCAACGCCAAATCGACGATGCCCGCACGCGCCGCGAGCGACTCGACGAGGATCGGCAGATCCCGCCGCAGCAGCGGCTCGCCCCCCGTGATGCGCACGCGATCGACGCCAAACGACGTGAACGCGTCGACCAGCGCGCACATTTCCTCGAACGTCAGCAGGCTTTCGCGCGGCAGCCAGACGTAGTCCGGTTCGGGCATGCAGTACTGGCAGCGCAGATTGCAGCGGTCGGTCACCGACAGCCGGAGACTGCGCAGCGGCCGCGCGAAACGATCGAGAAGCGCCATGGAACGCCTTAAGTATGCCTCCTTTTGCTATGCTTCGCGCATGCGCTCCAGACTTGTGATCCTCCTTGCGTTCATTTCCTTCGTGGCCACGCCGCTCGCGCAGGGGCGCGGCGGGCGTCAGGGCCAGCCGCAGGCGGCCGCCCCGGCTCCCGTGGTGCCCGATGACGCGCGCGTCGCGGCGCTCAAGACGGCGGCCGCCGCAGACATCGACTCCATGAAGACGTTCACGCAGCAGATGGTGGACTCGGTCTTCAGCTTCGGCGAGCTCGGGTTCCAGGAGATCGAGACGAACCGCTACCTGATCGAAATCCTGCGCAAGAACGGGTTTGCCGTCGAAGAGGGTGTTGCGGGAATTCCGACCGCGTTCGTGGGGAGCTGGGGATCGGGCAAGCCCGTGCTCGCGCTCGGCTCCGACATCGACGGCATTCCACAGGCCTCGCAGAAGCCGGGCGTCGCGTATCACGACCCCATCATTGAAGGCGCGCCTGGACACGGCGAAGGGCACAACTCCGGCGAGCCGCTCAACATCGCCGCCGCGATCGCGGTGAAGAAGATCATGGAGCGCGAGAAGCTGCCCGGGACGATTCGGATCTGGTCGGGCACGGCTGAAGAGCTCGTCGGCGCGAAGGCGTATTTCATCCGCGCGGGGCTGTTCAAGGACGTCGATGTGGCGCTGTTCGCGCACGTCGACGACACGATGGCGGTTTCATGGGGCGACAGGCCCAACATGACCGGGCTCGTGTCGGTGCAGTACACGTTCCGAGGCGAGACCGCACATGCGGCCGGCGCGCCCTGGCGCGGGAAGAGCGCGCTCGACGCGGTCGAACTGATGGACATCGGCTGGAACTTCCGGCGCGAGCACCTTCCGCTCGAACAGCGCTCGCACTACGTGATTACCGACGGCGGCGATCAGCCGAACGTGGTGCCCCGCAGCGCCTCCGTCTGGTATTACTTCCGCCAGACGACGTATCCGAAGATCAAGGACCTCTGGGCGATCGGCGATTCGATGGCGAAGGGCGCGGCGTTGATGACCGGCGCGGAGCTGCTGCCCACACGCGTCCTCGGGTCCGCGTGGCCGCAGCATTTCAACAAGGCGGTCGCCGAAGCGGCCTTCGCGAACATCCAGCGCGTCGGAATCCCGGAATGGAGCGACGCGGATCAGACGCTCGCCAAGGCGGTCCAGAAGGAAGTCGGTGCACGCGAAGCCGGCCTGCTGACAAAGCCGCCCGAGACGCTCCAGGGGCCAGCCACCCAGAACACGGGCGGCGGTTCGGACGACATTGGCGACGTGTCGTGGAACGTGCCGACGATCACGCTGCGCTATCCCTCGAACATTCCGGGCCTCCCCGGCCACAACTGGGCGAACGCGATCTCGATGGCGACGCCGATCGCGCACAAGGGCGTGACTGCCGGCGCCAAGGTGCAGGCGATGACGATGATCGATTTGCTGACGAAGCCGGCGCTGGTCCAGGCGGCGTGGGATTACTTCCGCAGCGTGCAGACGAAGGACATCAAGTACGAGCCGCTGATCCGGCCCGACGACCGGCCCGCGATCGAATTGAACAAGGGAACGATGGACAAGTATCGGGCGGAAATGAAGAAGTATTACTACGATCCGACGAAGTACAAGACGTACCTCGAGCAGCTCGGGATTCAATACCCGACAGTCAAGAAATGAGACGGGATTCGGGATCCGGGATCCGGGATCCGGGGTCGGGATGAGGAAAGCGTTTGTGATGAAATCGCTGCTGTTTGTTCTCCTCGTGGCGTCGTCGGCCGCCGCGCAGCCCGCGGCGCGCGACGTGGACATCACATCCGCCGATGGCACACGCCTGAAGGCGACCTACTTTGCCGCGCCGTCGGCTGCGAAGAGTACGCCTGGTGTGATGCTGATGCACATGTGCGTAGCAAACCGGAAGTCCTGGGAGCCGGTCGCACGGCTGCTCAGCGGCGGCATCAACGTACTCACGATCGACAACCGTGGCTTCGGTGAAAGCGGCGGGCCGCGGTACGAAGGGGGCAGCCCCGATCTGCAGCGCGAGCTGACCGGGAAATGGCCCGCGGATTTCGACGCGGCGTTCGCGTGGCTCGTCGGGCAGCCGGGCGTCGACAAGGCGCGCATCGGCGCGGGCGGCGCGTCGTGCGGCGTGAACAACGCGGTGCAGCTCGCGAGGCGCCATCCCGAGGTGCGATCGCTCGTGCTTCTCGCCGGTGCGCCAGACACCGATCCGGCAAACGCCGAGGGCCTCAACTACCTGCTGACGCATGCGTGGCTGCCGATGTTTACCGCCGCCGCCGCAGACGATCAGTACGATCCGCACTTTCCAGAGATGATGCGGTGGCTCGCCGAGATCACCGGCAATCCGCGCAACAAGTTCGTCGGATTCAAGGACGGCCGCCACGGCACCGAGATCTTCGGGCCGCATCCGGAGCTGCCGCGGCAGATCGCCGCCTGGTTCGAGGACACCCTCGTCAAGTCTCCCGCGAAGCCGGCGGCCGCATTCACGCCGAAGAAAACGGCGATCTCGGAGTTCTGGAGTGCGGCGAAGCAGCGGGGCGGCTCCGCGAGAGCCGCCGCAGTCTTCCGACAGGCGCGCCAACGCGATCCAGGCGCGTTTCTTTTCCCCGAGTTCCCTCTGAACCTGCTGGCGTATACCAAGCTGCGGACCGCTGATGGCGCCGACAAGAACGACGCCGTCGAGCTGTTCAGGCTGAATGCGCAGGCGTACCCCCGATCTGCCAACGCGCAGGACAGTCTCGCCGATGGATATCTCGCGCGCGGGGAGAACGCGCTCGCGCTGGCCGCCGAGCAGAAGTGCCTGGCGCTGCTTCCCGGCGACCCGATCAACGAGCAGTTCAAGGTGCAGCTGCGAAAGGTGGCTGAGGCGAAAATTGCGAAGTTAAAGGGGCGTTAGTAAGATCATCAGATCCAATGCCTCAGGCCACCCGCCCTGCGCGCGGCATGCGCGACTTCCTGCCCGAAGACGTCCGCCGACGCGAATACGTCATCGGTCTCGTCTCGCAGGTCTACCAGCGCTATGGGTTCGAGCCTCTGGAGACGCCGACGCTCGAGAACATCGAGACGCTGACCGGCAAGTACGGGGAAGAAGGCAACAAACTGATTTTCAAGGTGCTGCGCCGGGGCGAGCACGAATCGTCTGGTGAAACGGACCTGGCGCTTCGGTACGATCTCACGGTCCCGCTTGCGCGGGTCGTCGCCGAGTACCGCGGGAAGCTGCCGAAATTCTTCAAGCGATACCAGATTCAGCCCGTCTGGCGCGCCGATCGTCCGGCGCGCGGCCGCTTCCGCGAGTTCTATCAATGCGACGTGGACGCCATCGGATCGCGTTCGCCGCTCGTCGAGACGGAAATGCTTGCGGCGGTCAGCGAGGTCCTGCAGCAGCTCGGGTTCGACGACTTCACGATCCAGCTGAATCACCGGCAGCTGCTCACGGCGGTGCTGACCCGCGCGGGCATCGATCGGTCGCTCCACACGACGGCGCTCGTCGCGCTCGACAAGCTGGACAAGATTGGCCGCGACGGCGTGCTGGAGGAGATGGCCTCACGAGGCGTGCCGGATGCCGCGGCGCGCGCGGTGCTCGAGCCGATCGAACAACGCGAATGGACGTCGGGTCCCGACGCAGAGGGTGCGGCGGCATTCGAGAACCTGCAGACGATCATGAGGCTTTGCGAATCCACGGCAGCCGCCGGCCATGTGAAACTCGCGCCGTTCCTCGCGCGAGGCCTCTCGTACTACACGGGCGCGATCATGGAAGTCGCAGTTCCGGATCTCGCGGGCAGCCTCGGCGGGGGCGGACGCTACGACGGGCTGATCGGCATGTTCCTCGGCGAAGACGTTCCCGCCTGCGGTTTCTCGCTCGGCCTCGAACGCATCCTCGTGGTGATGGGGGAGCGCAAGATGTTCCCCGGCACAGTCGAGCGCGCCTCCGCCGACGTGCTGGTGACGGTGTTCGACGCGGAATCGATCGCCGACGCGCTGAAGCTCGCCGGCGACCTGCGCAAGTCCGGGCTGCGCGTCGAGTTGTATCCCGAGCCGGACAAGCTCGGAAAGCAGATGAAGTACGCCGCGGCGAAACAGATTCCATTTGCCGCGATTCTCGGCAGCGACGAAGTCGCCCGCGGCGAAGTGACCATCAAGGACCTGACGACCGGTACCCAACAATCGATCGCCCGCGGCGCTGTCGCAGGAGAGATCGGATCCCGCATCCCGCCCTTCGGCAAAGCTCAGGGCGGCCCTGAGGCTCTCGAAGGGCCGCATCTCGGATCCCGGATTGCGAGCCGCGAACCGCGAACCGCAAACCGCGACAGCGAAGGACTATGAACATCGAGCCACTTGGCAACCTCGCGCGCACGCACACCTGCGGCGCGCTCCGCCCCGCGGACGTCGGCAAAGATGTCGTCCTGCTCGGCTGGGTCCATCGCGTCCGCGATCTGGGCTCGCTGGTGTTCATCGACGTGCGCGATCGCCACGGCATCACCCAGGTCGTCGCGCGGGACAACGACGCCCTCATCGCAGGCGCGAAGCGGCTCCGGTCCGAGTTCGTCGTCGCCATCCTGGGAATAGTGGAGAACCGCGCGCCCGAAACGGTGAACACCAAGATCGCGACGGGCGGGATCGAGGTGAGCGCGCGTGAGATCCGCCTGCTGAACGACGCGAAGACGCCGCCGTTTCCCGTAGCCGACGAAGGGGAGATCGCGGAAGAGACGCGTCTGAAGTATCGCTACATCGATCTGCGCCGCCCGCGGATGCAGCGCAACATGATCATGCGCCATCGCGCGACGATGGCGATCCGGAAGTACTTCGACGAGCAGGGCTTTCTCGAGATCGAGACGCCGATGCTCACGAAGTCGACGCCGGAGGGGGCGCGCGACTATCTGGTGCCGAGCCGCGTCCACTCGGGGGAGTTCTATGCGCTGCCGCAGTCGCCGCAAATCTTCAAGCAGATCCTGATGATCTCGGGCCTCGACCGCTACTTCCAGATCGTGAAGTGCTTTCGCGACGAGGATCTGCGCGCGGATCGCCAGCCGGAGTTCACGCAGGTCGACCTGGAGATCGCGTTCGCGACCGAGGAGCTGGTATTCGCGACGCTGGAGCCGCTGATGGAACGCCTGATGGGGCTCATCGGGCAGACCGCGCCGAGGCCGTTCCTGCGGCTCCCCTACGCGGACGCAATCGCGAAGTACGGCTCGGACAAGCCGGATCTGCGCGCGGCTATGGCGATCGGGAATCTCTCGGATGCGTTTGCGGAGTCCGACTTCTCGGTGTTCCGTGGCGCGATTGCCGCCGGCGGAGAAGTCCGCGGGTTCG
>Ga0075434_100006208_pt1 | contig 10947 bp, 14 predicted proteins | sample RhiMethybrSRZTD3_FD_75298 | JGI IMG/M metagenome (GOLD analysis project Ga0075434, IMG submission 75298) | Populus rhizosphere microbial communities from Tennessee, USA - Rhizosphere MetaG P. TD hybrid SRZTD3 | ecosystem: Host-associated > Plants > Roots > Rhizosphere > Soil | place: USA...
GCCCAAGACAAGCAAGAACCATGAGGTCCGCATGGAAGTCTCCTGGAAAAATAGCCCAGGCCGGTGCCGGGCTCTATGCTGGTGTCGGCGGAGTCAAAATCGTGAAACGGAATTGCCGCACGTTTCGCGCGACAGTGCGACACAAATGTGTCGCTGGCGCCTGTCCGTAAAACTTGGACTGGTATCCTGTCTGAAGCTCTACCGGAGGCGCACGCCGACAGGGTGCGCAGCATGAGGTTCAACATGGACGGCCAGCCGCTCCCCTTGGTACTCGCCATGGGGGCTTGCGTGATTGTATTCATCGTAAGCTTCTTCACGGCTCTCTACGCAACCCTCATGGCGGGCGGCAGAACCGGAGGCTGGGCTGATCGGCCTGAAGATCGGGGCCTGCGCTGGGGCGAGCGGGCAGGGCGCAAGAATAGCCGCGGCAACCGTTTCTTTGTCGCTGAGGAGTTTCGATCTTTGCGCAGGCTACTATTGGGCGCATGGCTGGGCGCCTTTGGATCGTTCGGGCTCCTATCACTTTTAATGGCCGTGTTTGGGCATCGGGGGTGATAGACGACCGGTCCGCGTTGGCGAGCGCCGTGACGGCCAGCAGCAGGCGATCGAATAAGGAATGGCGTTTGCTGCGGCGCACGAGCCGGGAATGGCACCTTTTCACCCTGGGGGCCTCGCGGCACGATAGAAGCACTCCAAAAGCCGACCAAGAGCCATTGGTGAAAATTGACCCAAACCCGCCCAAGATGTGGGTGAGCGCTGCTGGCGATGGCGGGTTTTGGCTCGATAGTTTCCTATATTGCTATGCGGAGCCTCAGTGGGCCCTCTTGTTATTCTGCACGGTCTCGCTTCCGGATTGCATTCCTGGAATTCGTCTGCAACCGACGCTTGTCCTGTCGCATCTCTCCCAGTACCCATTCGGCAAAACGCTTAACCGCCCATCGCGAGCGATCGCGACGCCGATAGGTCACGAAGTACGCACCAGCGCTGACGCGCTGCGCACGAAATGGAATGACGAGTTTCTGTGCGACGGGGGCGTCCCACACGAGCGGCTCGGGACCGAGCACAACCCCGCGGCCAGCTGCAGCTGCTTCCAGGGCGGAGGGCACGGTATCGAAGGATATGCTGGACTTGGGCGTCACCGGCGCCATGCCCATCGCCGCGAACCATTTTTGCCAGCTGTCGGGCCTCGCGGAGATATGGATCAAGGTCACGCGCGACAAGTCGGCGGGACACTCGATCTTCTCTGCAACGCGCGCGGCGCATAGGGGCACAACCCTCACGTCGAGAAGCTTATGCGAGACGAGGTTCGCCGACGGTCGATGGACATTCCGTATCGCCACATCGACGTTGTCGGTTTCGAAATCGGCGAGCGCGTTTTTGGTATCGATCTCGATGGCGACTTCCGCTCCCTCCTTGGTGCATAGATCCTCGAATTTTTGCAGGCGCGGGACTAACCAGCTCGAGGTTATCAGCGGCAGAGCGCTGATGCGCAACGATCCGTCCCGAGCGCCGGCACGCGCTGATTTGGCCGCCTCGGCGATGGCGCAGAATCCAGAATCAAGGCGTCGAAATAGTGTGCGCCCCAGAGAGGTCAATTGAATTTGACGCGCCGTTCTGACGAACAGTAGCTGCCCGACCCAGTCCTCCAGAATCCTGATCTGGTGGCTCACGGCCGATGGCGTAACGTCAAGCTCATCGGCGGCCGCACGCACGCTTTCGCGACGTGCCGCCGCAACGAAGGCGCGCAAAGTGGCAAACGCAGGTAGGTCGTCACGGGGCATGCAATAGCTGAGCACAGCTCAACGATCGCGTAAAGATCTCATGCTGCGACGACCCGATTTCCTCGCTAAGACAATCGCTGCTCCGGCCGGTGGCACGGCCAACGCGGACGAACCAACCTGCGAGGTCCTGATGATAAGCCGCCGTCTCTCCATCATCGCAGCCGCTACGATCTGTTCGCTACCGTTGACCCCCGCTTTGGGTCGGGCAGTAAGCTCCGAAAAGCTCGTAGCAACGATCGTGATCGCAAAGCGGCCGTCGAACGTTCCGCGCGACAAGATCGATCAATTGATCGTCGCGTCCGTGCCCACCTACCAGAAGGTTCCCGGGCTGATCCGTAAGTTCTTCACCGTCAATGATGACAGCTATGGCGGCATGTACCTCTGGGCTGATCGCAAGGCGGCTGAAGCATGGTTCACACCCGAATGGGCGGCGCAGGTCAAAGGCAGAACCGGGGCCGACCCCCAGGTCATCTACTTCGATTCACCCGTCCAGATTGACAACCAGGATTGATCGTGCGGCTCAACGAGGTGACCCCATGACGACGCTCCCTAGTGATAGCCAGCTCCCGTCGGCCGACCGCGACTCGTTGGGATACCTCCGTGTCGCTTTGAATTGTCATGATGTTGGGGGGGACCGCGTCATGTTCATGCCAGATAGCCTCGCGGACTACGAATGGCCGCCCGTCGAGCTGGTGCTCGATTACTACGAAGCTTGTTTGGGTGGCGGCCGGTACGGCGCGCATTCTGCAGGAGAGCGAGGAGGCTGAAGCATTTGCGGCGCTGGCCATGGGCCTTACGGCGCTGGAGATGGCGTCCTGCTACGCCGTTTGTGCGCCTGACCCTTTCGAGCCCAGCACGCGGTCCTTTGGGTTGGCCCGGATCCGTGTTTGTTGCGGCGCACGAGTCCGGAAGTGATGGCACATCACGCTGAGTAGTGATTGCCCGCCAACTAGGGTCGAGCGACTTCCCCGAGCACGAGTCGACAACCCCGACCTGCCAGGCACAGCATTGCGAGCGGCGCGCCTTCGCACTCTTAGTGAGCCTGCCCCAACTAAAGGCGACATTCTCCCAGGTTTACCCGGCGGACCCTCGTTTAAGCCGGGTGACGATAGCGCCGCGGAAGAGTCGTTGCTCGTTGCTCGCGGCCCTCGAAGCTAAGTTCCGCCGACGCTAAGCCGGCCATGTGAGCCCCCGCGCCGTCTGCGGCCGGGAATGCCTGGGGCTATCCCACCCCCAGGCTGCGGCCCAGGCGACTGTCCGCCCATGGTCCGCCCAGGCGACTTTTCTGGGCGAACAAACCTATCAGAAGTGCCTGATTTTATTGGTCGGAGCGGGGAGATTTGAACTCCAGACCCCCAGTAAATGTGTCGCTTAGGTGAGGAGGTCACGGCATTCGAGATCGTCGATCGCCAGAAAGATGCGCTCGAAATTGTTCCACCAGATCACCGGCGGAATCTTGCCGTTAGCCTGCCAGATGGGCGTGGTCATCTGCCAGAGCGCAGAGAGACGATAGTCCTCCGCTAGAGCCCGACGATCGTACCCCTTCACGCCGTTCTCGACGAGCGCCTCGTGAAAGCGATCGAGGAGCGCTTGCTCCATTTGGCGGCGCCGATCGGGATACCAGTGCACAGCCATCATGTAGGCAAGATCATCCGTGCCGACATCGACGCGCCAGCAATCCCAATCGAAGAGACGCACGTCGTCGCCATCAGCGGGAAGAAAGCAGTTCCAGAAATGCGCGTCTCCTTGCACTATCGTCATGTTCCGGCGCGACAGTACCCGCTGATTGAGGCGCGGCCCATTGGCGATCAGGCGCTCGAGGAGCTCGCGCCGCGCATGAGGCAAACGATCGCCCTCGCGGTCTGAGAAGACGGCCAGCGCCTCCTCGAACTTCCGCAGATTGCGCTCCATGCCGGCGAGATCGACCCACGAGCCAATCGAAACACCGAGCCTGGCGTCATCCCACCAAAGAGCCTGGAAGCGGGCCCGCGCGCTGACGACAAGGCGGCATTCCTCGAAGGTCGGCGGAAGCGGCCACACCGTGGCGATGCGATGGGTATCCGTCAGGTCCTCGAGCAGGAGGTGCCAGATACGCGTCTCTGCGTTCCAGTCGGCATCGAAACAGCGCGGCACCAGGCGGGCCGGCATATGCGGCGCCACTTGCGCATAGAAATCGACTTCCTGGCGGCCGGCGTCCCAGCCTTCATTACCAAGGCGCTCAGGCAAACCGGTCTTCAGCACGAGCGTGGCCGGCGCACCTGCCACAGGCTGGTCGTACGTAAGCCGCAAGCGCTCGATTCGCGACAGTACGGTCGGGCGCGAGCTCACCAGTGTGACCTCGGTCACACAACCGTCGCTAAGAACGCCGCATCGGCGCAGAACGCCAGTGAGGTAGTTCGCATCGATGGTCTTGTTGGATAAATTTTGTGTCATGCTTGGTTTGCGCGAGCGCAAAGCAGATCAGGCACCGTCGAGCCCTTCTCAGTTTGCGCCAACGGCCTCTACTTGAGCGCTAGCACGACCGGCCCCGCAACCGGATCAGTTACGCCGAGACCACCGCCGAGATCCTCCAAGGTGTCGCGGAAGGAGTCGAGCGTTGCGATCATCTGTGTCCGCGCATTTGCCAGCGCGTCCATGTCCGACCACTCGGCGATGATGCAGTAGGTGCGCTCACCCGTCTTGACCATGTTCGCATGGCGAAGGCCGGGCCAGTTGGACGCCACCTTCTTGTGAGCGTCGAGGAATTCCTGCTCCCGCCCTGGCTTCACTCGGAAGCGGACGCTGTTGAACGCGGTCATGTTCCACTCTCCTTTTTTTAGACGAGTGAATAGCGTCACCGTCTTCATCTCGACGCCGTGAAACCGACCCACGCCAGCACGCCGACGATCGCGCACGCGATCCAGCTCGCCCAGACCGGGATCGCCGCACCTTCAAAGGAGGCCGACCATCCCATTGCGGCGCGCGCCAACTGCAGGAGGGCGATAACAGTAAAAACTGTGCCGGCCAAACGCGCGTAACTCACCGCTTGCATTTCGCTGATCCTCCTCAGAGCGGCACGGTAGCCCGACTCCACCTGTCAGCCGTCCCCCAACCGTGCCTAGTCAAGGCCGCACAAGCGCGTCCCACCCTGGCGACAACGATACCCCAGCGGCTAGTCTCTGTGTAACTTGCGCGGATAGCCTAGAGGATTGCCAGTCTATGAGACCTCAGCCCCCCAGATGTGGGGTCAGCTAACGAACATAGCTCCGGCCCAAGGATCCCTCTGTACGCTATCGCTTCGCAAACAGACCAACAAGGCCGCGAAGAACGGACAAATCACGTCGCGAAGGCCATTGTCGTCCGAGCACAGCCGGCCGAACCTGGCCACCATACGCCTCGAACCTACTAAGCCCTTCAGCCGTTTAGCGTCCGCTGGCCTTCAATGAGACCACAGCTCGGTGTGTCATCGTGCAGATATCGACCTACATCCCTCCCCCGCACGGCTTCCGCACGTTCGTCATCCTCTGGGCTGCCCAGTCTCTGTCCGTAATTGGTAGCGGCATGACGGGATTTGCGCTGAATGTGTATTTGGCACAAGTGCTCTATCCAGCGCCTGCGCAAAAGGCCGAACTCGCCCTGGCCTTCACCGCTCTCAATCTTGGCTTCACGATCCCGTTTGTGTTTGGTGGCCCACTGGCAGGCGCCTGGGCTGATCGCCACGACCGCAAGCAGATCATGATCACGACCAACCTCGTGAACGGCCTGACCACAGTCTTCACCCTGGGTCTGATGTTGATAGGAAGCCTTCAGGTCTGGATGCTTGTGCTCATAGGCATCTTCGCGGCAGCAGCAGCGGCGTTCCACTACGCTGCCTTCGATGCCTCATATGCGATGCTGATCCCGGACGACCTCCTGCCGAGGGCCAACGGCATGATGCAGACCACCTGGTCGCTGTCAGGCATCATCTCGCCCGCGCTTGCTGCACTCATCATTGCGCTGCCCGCGCTCGCCGCCCAGGACGCATTTCCTTCTGCGTCGCTCGCCGCCATGCGCGACGGCACGCCGCTCGTGATTGCCTTCGACGCCGTCACTTTCTTCTTCTGTGCGGCAATCCTTCTGTTCGTCGACGTGCCCTCACCGAGACGCGCCGACATCGATGCGGGCGGAAAAATCGAGCAAGGACTGTGGGCTGATGTGCGGGAGGGCGCGATTTTCATTTGGCAGAGGCCACCACTTCTGTGGCTGCTCACGGCATTTGTGATCGCGAACATGGCTGGGGCTCCTGCAGGGGTCATCGTTCCCTTGCTAGTTAAGTTCAACCTCGCACCCGATTGGGCAGCGTACGGCCTTACCTTTGAGACAGCTCTTGCGCTGCTCGGGGTCGTGAGCGGCATTGGCGGCGTGGTTGGCGGGCTGCTTGTCAGCACCTGGGGCGGACTGAAGCACAATCGCGTCTACGGCGTTCTCGTGCCGATGTTGGTTGCGGGAATTGTGCAGGTTATCTACGGCCTGTCCCCCCTCGTGCTGATCAGTGCGGCGGCCGCGTTCGTCGGTGCGGCCATGGGCCCGATCCTCAACGCCCATTCGCAGTCCATCTGGCAATCGCATACGCCGCGCGAGCTGCAGGGACGCGTGTTCTCGATACGCCGCCTGATCGCCTGGACCATATTGCCCGTCTCAACAGCCGCGGGCGGTACACTCGCAGGTGTGTTCGATCCGGGTTACGTCTTCGCAACCCTCGGCGTGACGTATGCCCTGTTCAGCGCCGCGCAGTTGTTCAACCCGTATCTGCTACGCGTTGAGGACAAGGCCGCGGTTGCCGCGTCGCCCGCAAGGCACAGATAGAGGTCGCAGTCGGCAACTCGAACGGGAAGGTATCTTTCAGCGCAGGCGCCAATTGATGCAGTCAGTCGAGCCTCTCGGCTACCTCCTGCGCAGACGCCATGTGGCGACCAAGGTGCCAATCAGGCCCAACAGCAAGGCCGCATGCAATGCAAGGTCGAGCATTGTCTTTGGCCCAATGCCAACGATAATCGTAAAAGCGCCTACGAGCGTCCCGAGCAAAGCAAAACCCAGCACAGCGAGCACTGGGCGCCGACAAACAGGGTGAGAACTCTCATCACGTTTTCGCGCTATATCGGGGGTCATGTGAAGCCGCGACATCTAGTTGTGGGGCTCTGTGCCTGAGCGCTACATCTTGGGAATGATCCCGCCGCAACCACCACTGACGTGAAGCGAAACCCTAGCCCTCTGCCCGGCGAGCAATGCGCGAGGCAAAATACCAATCCGAAGGACCGCTAGGTCGTGGTAGTCACTTACAACGGGCGTTCGGCGACCAGCGGGGTGGTAAGCCAATGGAACCAGAAATTATTGAGCTGAACGTTCAACGTGCCGGAATGGAGAAGATCGGCCTTCAAGCAGAGCTGATTGATCTAAGCCAAGATGTGCGTCGGCTGGTGATTGCTTGGCCTGTCGGCAGTGAGGATCGCAATTTCGACGCGTTGGACTTCTTTGAGTGCCTTCGCGCCTTTCGCCGAGTGATCGAACCTGACGGGTTCCGTGTTCTCTGTCAGGGAGCACGGCCAAACGTTCATCCCTCTGGCAAGTCAAGTGAAGCCGGCGCATGGACGAGCTACGCACTCACGCTTGGTCGGCCCGGTTTGACAAAGGACCTCGTCAGAACGTTTGATCCTGTAGAGGACATTGCATCTGTTGGCACGGTGGAGGAACAGGACGAGTTCATGAGGCGCCACAGAGCGGAGTTCAAAAAACGCTCTGAACCTCAAGAGTAATGTTCGAAGAGGCACACCTTCAGGTGTGAGTCGAGTGGTTCGTAACTTTAGTCGGACGCTATCCCTTACCGCCCGGAATTTTGCCGTCAGGCCAGTGTTGGCGTTCATAGGCCTCGATGATATCCGTGAGCGTCGCCAGTTCCGCTTCTTCGGCCGAACTTTCCACGCAGCCATCAGTGCATCGGCGCGATCCATGAGCAGGCCATGCATGCGGTCGGTCACATCCGCAAGATGCGACACCGCTTCGGTAGGATTGGCGCTGCGCGCAGTTGCTTTCTTCGCAACCGTTGGCATAGCCAAACACTCCATCGCTCGGGTTTGGCGGAGACCGTAGGCGATTCGCCGCGACAATGGGTCGGGTATCCCCGCTTTCCCCGGAACGACCCGGTGCCACCCAATGTGGAGGCTTGGTAATTTGACCTATCCGTCACTCGATGCGTGTCTGGATGCTTGCAAACCTGACAAACCGGTCCTGCACTTCCATACATTTCCGGACATGGAGCGGATCCGATAGGGGATAGTCGCGCCGGGTCCGTGAATGTCCGCTAGTTCATAGAATATTGATATCATGCGCACGGCAGCGCCCGTTCTTGCGCGGCCCGACATGCATCGCAATACGCCGCTTGAGGGACCTCAGATCACCGGCCACTTGACAAACATACCGACCAGTTGGTACGTCACTGAAATGATGGGCGCGGCACCGGCCCTAAACCGAACATCGTGCGGAGCAAGGGGACGCGAACATGAATACCCTCCTGATCACGACGCAGATCGTGTGCTACGGCGTCGGCATCGTCTCGGCCTCGCTCAAGATCGCCTCACCTTCGTGCGCCGGCGCGGCAAATGGCGACGCCTGCGCACGCGCCACCCGATAGCAGACCAGCTGGTGGCCACGATCATTGCGAGGAAGGGAGACTGATCGTGGCGCACCACCATAAACCCTCGGCCAGGGACAAGATCCTCGACGCCGCGCTGAAGGTCATTCGCGCCAAGGGCTACGCAGCGACAACGGTGGACGACCTGTGCGCAGCGAGCGACGTCACCAAAGGCGCCTTCTTCCACCACTTCAAGAGCAAGAATGACCTCGCAGTGGCGGCGGCCGAGCATTGGTCCAAGGTCACAGGCGAGCTCTTCGAGGCCGCGCCGTATCACCGGCATGCGGACCCACTGCAGCGCGTTCTCGGCTACCTCGAGTTCAGGAAGCAACTGCTCACAGGCGAGGTTACCGAGTTCACGTGCCTTGTCGGCACGATGGTGCAGGAGATTTTCGAGTCGAGCCCGGCAATTCGTGCCGCTTGCGACGCCAGCATCAGCGGGCATGCGGCAAAGATCGAGACGGACATCGCCGAGGCGATGCAGCAACGCGGCCTTCGCCCCAAGTGGACGTCAAAAAGCCTCGCTCTGCACACGCAGGCGGTCCTCCAGGGCGCGTTCATATTGGCCAAGGCGAAAGGTGACGCGAAGATTGCCGCGGCCAGCATTGATCACCTGCGCCGCTACGTCGAGCTCCTGTTCAATCCAACCAAGCAGAAAGGAAAACAAGGATGAAAATAACTGTCGAGACCAACGTTGCGGCTCCCATCGAACGGGTCTGGGATTATTACACGACGCCCGCGGACATAAAACAGTGGAATGCGGCCTCCGCCGACTGGCACACGACCGCCGCCACGGTCGATTTGCGCGAGGGAGGCAAGTTCTCTTCGCGCATGGAGGCAAAGGACAAGAGCATGGGCTTCGATTTCGCCGGAACCTATACCAAGATCGTCAAGAACAAGCTGATCGAGTATTCCTTCGGCGACCGGGAAGCGCGCGTCGAGTTCACACCTGGCCCGCGAGGCGTCGCGGTGCGCGTCACGTTCGACAGCGAGCAAACGCACTCAATTGAACAGCAACGGCAGGGGTGGCAGTCGATCCTCGACAATTTCGCGCGCCATGTGGCAGCAAAGTCAAACCCGATCTCGCCATCACGGCGTGCGGCGGTGCAGCCCTACTTGTTCTTCCGCGGCCGCTGCGAGGAGGCAATCGAATACTACAAGGCCAAGCTGGACGCCGAGGTCCTCATGCAGATGCGCTTCAAGGACAATCCCGACAAGCCGGGCCCGGACAAGGTATCGCCTGCTTTCGATGAGCGCATCATGCACGCGTGCCTGCGAATCGCCGGTGCCGAACTCTTCATGTCGGATGGCATGCGCTCAGGCCCGACGGACTTCGACTGCGTGTCCTTGTCCCTCAACCTGCCGACCGAGGCGGAGGCCGATCGCATTTTCAACGCGCTCGCAGCCGACGGCAAAATCACGATGCCGATTGGAAAGACATTCTTCGCCCAACGATTCGGCGGCGTTGCCGACAAGTTTGGGGTTCAGTGGATGGTGATCGTGCAACCAATGACGGCTTGAAAGAGGTCGCGGCGGCCTAGTTACACAGACGGCCCATTGACACCCTCGCGAGCTACACCTGGCTCTATCTCGGGTCTGCTGGCATGGGGCTTGGCGCCTTCCTGATAGCCATGACCTTCCGGCCGTTCCCGAAAGACAGAAGGAGCAAGCGGCGCCCCTATTGCAAGGCGCAATACCGCGAGCAAGGAGCGGCTAATCGACACCCACCCTCAGCGGGCGGGATAGGGGCTGCTATCCGAACCTGAGTAACTGCGAACCAATGCCGCGAGGACAGGTATGGCCAAGAACACGATTTGCCTGTGGTATGACAAGGACGCCGTGGTTGCTGCCCTTTTCTACGCCGCTACCTTTCCCGACAGTGCGGTGGGTGCCGTCCAGCGTGCACCCAGTGACTACCCGTCCGGCAACCATGGCGACGTTCTGACAGTCGAATTCACCGTCGCCGCCGTCTCTTGTCTCGGCCTCAACGGCGGTCCGATGTTCAAGCATAACGAAGCCTTCTCGTTCCAGATCGCGACCGAGATCAGGAAGAGACCGATCGCTATTGGAACGCAATCGTCGGCAATGGCGGTCAGGAGAGCGCATGCGGCTGGTGCAAAGACAAGTGGGGCGTCTCTTGGCAAATCACGCCGCGCGTACTCATCGAGGCGCTTGCGGCCGGCGGCGCTGAAGCAAAGCGCGCAATCGATGCGATGATGGACATGAAGAAGATCGACGTTGCCGCGATCAAGGCGGCCCGGCGCGGCTGACGTCCATCGTCAGAAATTCCGGGATTGCTGCAGTACCAGTCTGACTGCACCGCAATCAGGCCGGTAGCACTCCGCTGCCGTGGTGGTTCGGCAGGGCCTATACATTTGCAGATATGCAGGGCCTATACAGCGCACTAAGTCGCTTACGCGACAGCCCGCTGCGCGGGGTGGCAGTTAGAGGCCGCCTGTCTTGAGATCCAGGGGTTCGTAACCCCGCTCAAGACAGGAGTTTCCTATGAGCACGACGACC
>Ga0075434_100006211_pt1 | contig 10945 bp, 14 predicted proteins | sample RhiMethybrSRZTD3_FD_75298 | JGI IMG/M metagenome (GOLD analysis project Ga0075434, IMG submission 75298) | Populus rhizosphere microbial communities from Tennessee, USA - Rhizosphere MetaG P. TD hybrid SRZTD3 | ecosystem: Host-associated > Plants > Roots > Rhizosphere > Soil | place: USA...
TCGGCGAGCCCGAGCGCCGTCACGAAGCCGCCGAAGGCGATCGACTGGACGATGATGCCGGGCATCAGGAAGTCGACGTAGTCGAAGCCCGGGGTCTGAATCGCCCCGCCGAAGACGTAGACGAACAGCAGGACGAAGAGGATCGGCTGGATCGTGAAGCCGACGAGCAGGTCCGGCTGGCGTGGAATCCGGAGCAGGCTGCGCTTCGCCAGCACGAGCGTGTCGGAGATCCCATAGCGGAGCGCCGTCACCGGACGGCCACCTCCGCCTCCTCTGTCTCGGGCTCGGTCGAACGCCCGGTGAGGTTCAAGAAGACGTCGTCCAGCGTCGGCGTGCTGACGGAGATGTCGTCGATCGCGATCCCGGCGTCGTCCAGGCGGCGAACCGCCTCCGCGATCGTGCCCCGGCGCTCGGCGACGGGGACGCGGACCGAACCGTCTTCGAGATACGGACGATCACTGGCAATGGCGGCGAGAGCAGCGACGGCCTCGTCGCCTCGCCCTCCGTCGCAGAGGTGGATCTCGAGCCGCTCCCCGCCCACTCGGGCCTTGAGCTCGTCCGGAGTCCCTTCTGCGATGACCAAGCCCTGGTCGATCACGGCGATGCGGTCCGCGAGCCGGTCGGCCTCGTCGAGGTACTGCGTCGTGAGCAGCACCGTCGTCCCCCCCGAGACGAGCGCCTCGATCGCGTCCCAGAGCCCGATGCGGCTCCGGATGTCCAGTCCCGTCGTCGGCTCGTCGAGGAACAGAACGGGCGGCCGCGCGACGAGCGCGGCCGCGAGGTCGAGGCGGCGGCGCATGCCGCCCGAGTACGTCCGGACGAGGCGATCGGCGGCCTCGGAGAGGTCGAACGACGACAGGAGCTCGCGCGCACGCCCACGTGAAGGTCCGCGGCCGAGGTGGTAGAGCCGTCCGACCATCTCGAGGTTCTCGAACCCGGACAGGTTCTCGTCCACCGCCGCGTACTGCCCCGCCAGCCCGATCCGCGCACGCACCTTCGCGGCGTCGCGGACGACGTCGAGCCCGGTGACGCGCGCCGAGCCCTCGTCCGGCAGCAGCAGTGTCGTGAGGATGCGCACCGCCGTGGTCTTTCCGGCGCCGTTCGGCCCGAGAAGCCCGCAGACGCTTCCGGTCTCAACGCGCAGATCGACCCCACGGAGCGCCTGCACGCTGCCGTAGCTCTTGTGCAGCCCCGTGATCTCGACGGCAGCTTCCGCCTGCACCGTGTCCACGCTACCGGTCGGCTCTCCGCCCGCGGCGGGTCGCACGAACCGGGCTCTGATATCAAGACGTTCGCCCTGTGACCGACCTCGAGCTGACCCGCACGCCCGGTGACCGGCGCCTGTTCGCCCTCGGCGAGATCGGGACCCTGCGCTTCGAGGGCCTCATGTCGCGTGCGGCAGTCGCGGACGCGGGGACGAGACGTTGGCGGATCGCGCGTCACGGGTTCTGGGGGCGGGTCGTCGAGGCGACCGACGAGACGGGCGCCGTCGTGGGCGAGTTCACGCCGCGGGGACTGCGCCGCGGCGGGACGCTCCGCTGGGGCGGCCGCGAGCTCGGACTGCGACCGTCGAGCGCGTGGCGCGAGCGCTATGCGCTGTTCGACGGCGAGCGTGAGGTCGCGACGCTGGACGGCAAGGGCTGGGGCCGGCGACCGGTCGCCGTCTCCGCGGACGTCGACACGATCGATCCCGGGCTTCTGCTCTTCTCGGCGTTCGTCGTCCGCCGCCTCGCCGAGGATGCCAACGCCGCCGCGGGAGCGGGCGCCGGAGCCGCGAGCTCCGGTTAGTGCCCCTTCAGCAAATGTCCTCCGGGTCCCTGGCGGCTGCAAAGCGGCGCGCGGCCGCGTCCTCGGTCGCCCCGATAGGCAAAGCTATCGAGGCTCCCTGCGTCCTTGCCGCACTTGCTTTTCGCTCGCCAGGAACGCGGCAACATTCACTGAAGTGGCACTAGCCGCCGGCCGAAAGGAGCTCGTGCAGCTTGCGGGTCGTGTTCAGGTTGCGCACGGTCACCTCCTTGTACGCGGCTCCGCCGATCAGCTTGCGCATCACGCTGCGGTTGAGGGCATCGCGTTTCGTCGCCCAGAGGATCGCGCCCTTCACCGCCTTCACCTGCTCGATCGCGGGATCCGGCTGCAGCTCTCGCACGACCTGCATCGCGTCGGTCCCGCGGCGGACGAACGCGACGTTCGCTCTGAGACTCGCATCTCCCTCCCACGTATTCGGGATCGCCTTCACGATCCTCGCGAACGCGGCCCGGTCGAGCACGACGACCTTCACCGGTAGCCGGAATCGCTTCTCGAGCTCTCGCTCGATCTTCGTCTCCAGCTTGGCGGCATCGGACTCGGTGCTCTCGAAGAGGACATTGCCACTCGCGATGTACGTGGAGACGTCGTCGAATCCGAGCCCTTCGACGCAACCTTTGAGATCGGCCATCTTGATCAACGTCTTGCCGCCGACGTTGATCCCTCGCAGGAGTGCCAGGTACCTCATCGACGACACGATACGGCGCCGACGACGGCTTGAGCTGTAGCGACAAAGGCGTCATCGTCAGGAAGACGCTTGGAGACCCCGGGTAGCCCCAATCCGTACACCTTCCTCGTCGGCTCGGCCCGTTCGGGAACGACGCTCCTGCGAAGGATCGTGGACGCGCATCCGGCGATCGCGATCACGCGCGAGACGCACTGGGTGGCGCGCTTCTACGAGAAGCGCCGCGGTCTGACGGACGACGGGACCGTCACGCGAGACCTCCTCGCGCGCCTCACCCGCTCGCGGCGGTTCGCGCGCTTCGGCGTCGCCGAGGAGGATCTGGCGAGGCTCATCGCGAACGACACCGTCTCGTACGCGGAGTTCGTCAGCGGGTTCTACGACCTGGTGGGGAAGGCTCGCGGCAAGCGCCTGGTCGGTGACAAGACGGGCGAGTACGCGCGGGCGGTTCCGACGCTGCACGCGCTCTGGCCGTCAGCACGCATCGTCCACCTGATCCGCGACGGCCGCGACGTGGCGCTCTCCGTCCTGAGCTGGAAGGAGCGTCCCGGTGCAGCCCGCTTCTCGACGTGGCACGAGGATCCGGTCATGACGACCGCGTTCTGGTGGAGCCGGAACGTCCGCCTCGGCCGCGAGGGCGGCGCCGACCTGGCAGGCCGTCTCTACTACGAGCTGCGGTACGAGGAGCTCGTGACCCGGCCCGAGGCGGAGTGTGCGGAGCTCTGCCACTTCCTCGACCTCCCGTACGACGACGCGATGGTGCGCTTCCACGAAGGCAGGACGCGGCACGAGCCGGGCCTGACGCCGAAGAAGGGGTGGCGCCCGATCACGCCCAACCTGAGGAACTGGCGCGAGCAGATGCCCGCCGCCGACATCGAGCGCTTCGAAGCCGCCGCCGGAGACCTGCTGCACGAGCTCGGTTACGAGCGTCGGTTCCCGCAACCGAGCGGCGCGCTGCACGCGCACGCAACGGCGATCCGCGAGCGGATCACGGCGGAGCTGCGGGCGAAGAAGCAGCGCGTGCCGGCCGCCTGGTCGGCCGCTTGACGGCGTCGCTCGGGGCGCGCGATAGCCGAGATCGAGCTTGACACGACATGTGCGATGTCGTACGTTCCGCGAACGGTGTTCGACAATGACGAATATCGTTCCCGGGCTACGAGGCTCGTGGAAACCGCGGACTCGGCTCGCGGGCTCTCCGCCTCCGGGCCGGAAGGAGATCACTGATGGAATCCTTCTCAGTCGCCCAGCGCGTGTTCGCCGAGGCGGTCGGCACCGCGCTGCTTGTCTTCATCGGTGCGGGCTCGGTGCCCGCGATCCTCCTCCTCGAAGGCGGGACCAAAGCGCCGTTCTCCGGAGCGGACCTCGGCTTCATCTCGATGGCCTTCGGCCTCGTCGTGGTCGCCCTCGTCTACACCGTCGGCAAGGTGTCGGGTTGCCACATCAACCCGGCGGTCACCTTCGGGCTCGCCGTCACAAAGCGGTTCCCGTGGCGCCAGGTCCCGCTCTACTGGGGCGCCCAGGTCGCGGGCGGCATCGCCGGCGCGTTCGCGATGTGGGCGTCCTTCGGCACCCGTGCGGTGGACCTCGGCTACGGCTTCGGCGTCGTCCACTTCAACCACGCGACGACGACCTGGGGCTCGGCGATGTTCATCGAGGCGCTCGGAACGGCGATCCTGCTCTTCACGATCCTGGGCATCGTCGACACGCGCTCGCCCGAGGGCTGGGCGGGCCTCGTCATCGGCCTCGTGATCGTCGCCATCATCATCACCGTCGGGCCGATCACGAACGCGTCGCTCAATCCGGCCCGTGCTTTCGGCCCGCTCGTCGTGACGACGATCCACGGCGGCGTCCACAACTGGACGCAGCAGCTGCTGGCCTACGTCCCGGGCAACTTGATCGGCGCCGCGGTCGCCTGCCTCGCCTACGACTGGATGGCGTCGCCGCGCCGCGTCACGACGCCGATCAAGGAAGCCGTCACCGAACCCGACCGCGCCGACCTGGCCGCGCCCGTCGCAACGCGGTAGAAAGGAAACTGTCGTGAGCGTCGCTACGCAAACGATGAAGAAGTTCATCAACGCCCCCGAAGACGTCGTCAAGGAGTCGCTCGCGGGCCTCGCCGCCGCGCATCCCGATCTCGTCCGCGTCGACCTCGAGAAGCAGATCGTCCTGCGCAAGGACGCCCCGGTCGCGGGCAAGGTCGGCCTCGTCTCCGGCGGCGGCTCCGGTCACGAGCCGCTGCACGGCGGGTTCGTGGGACGCGGGATGCTCGACGCCGCGTGCCCGGGAGAGGTCTTCACGTCGCCGGTGCCCGACCAGATGCTCGCCGCGACGAAGGCCGTCGACGGCGGCGCGGGCGTCGTGCACATCGTCAAGAACTACACGGGCGACGTGCTGAACTTCAAGCTCGCGGCCGAGCTGGCCGAGGACGACGGCATCGCTGTCGAGTCGGTCCTCACGAACGACGACGTCGCGGTCGAGGACAGCACGTGGACCGCCGGACGCCGTGGGGTCGGCGTCACCGTGATCGTCGAGAAGATCGCGGGCGCGAAGGCCGAAGCCGGTGCGACGGTCGGCGAGGTTGCGGAAGTCGCACGGCGGGTGAACGACCGCGGTCGAAGCTTCGGTGTGGCGCTCACGTCCTGCGTGACGCCGGGTGCCGGAACACCGACCTTCGAGATCGGCGCCGACGAGATGGAGCTCGGCGTCGGCATCCACGGCGAGCCGGGACGCCGCCGCGAGAAGCTCAAGACGGCATCCGAGGTCGTCGCGGAGATGACCGAGGCGATCGTCTCCGACCTCACACCAGCGCCGGAAGCGACTCTGCTCGCGTTCGTCAACGGGCTCGGGGGCACGCCGCTGATCGAGCTCTACCTGGTCTACAACGAGCTTGCGAAGCAGCTCGCCGAGCGCGGGCTCACCGTCGTGCGGAACCTGGTCGGCAACTACATCACGAGCCTCGAGATGGCGGGCGTCTCGATCACGCTCGTCGAGCTCGACGACGAGCTCACGAGCCTATGGGACGCTCCGGTGCACACGCCGGGACTCCGGTGGGGGACGTAGACCGGGTGGATGCGGCGACCGTGACTCGGTGGCTCGAGACATCGGCCGCTGCGTTGCACGACCAGCGCGACTACCTGACGCAGCTCGACGCCGCGATCGGTGACGCCGATCACGGGACGAACATGGACCGCGGCTTCTCGAGCGTCGTCGCGAAGCTCCAGGAGCTGGACGACACGACCCCGCCGGGACGGATCCTCGTCTCGGCAGGGTCGACCCTCGTCTCGACCGTCGGCGGTGCGAGCGGCCCGCTGTGGGGAACGGCGCTCCGTCGCGCCGGCCGCTCGATCGGAGACGGCGAGGCGTTCGACGGGGCAGCGCTCGCTCTCGCGCTCGAGGCGGCGCTCGCCGGCATCGTCGAGCTGGGCGCCGCCGAGCCGGGTGACAAGACCATGGTCGACGCCCTCGAGCCGGCGGTGCGCGTGCTCCGCGAGCAGATCGACGACGGCTCGTCGCCGTCCGAAGCACTCGCGGCGGCGGGTCGCGCCGCCGAGGACGGGATGCACGCAACGGTGCCGTTGCAAGCCACGAAAGGACGCGCCTCGTACCTCGGGGAGCGCAGTATCGGGCATCAGGACCCCGGGGCGACCTCGACCGCGATCATCCTGCGCGCGCTCGAGCAAGCGGTTTCGGAGCAGCCGTGAGCGAGGTCGTCCTCTCCGGCCTTGCCGTCAGCGGCGGGGTCGCGTTCGGCGCTGCCTTCACGGTCGCCGAGCCTGTCGACGTGCAAGGCGCCGAGGGAGTCGACGCCGCCCTGGCGGCGCTCGCGCGCGTCGCGCAGGAGCTGGGCCGGACCGCCGAGCGGCTGCGCACGCAGGGTCGCGAGACGCAGGCCGAGATCATCGCGGCGAATCAGTTGATGGCCGCGGACCCGACGCTCGCCGCCGACGTCGCCGAGCTCGCGGTCTCTCTCCCCGCCTCGACGGCCCTGAGACGTGCGACCGACCGGCGCGCCGACGCGCTCGCAGCGCTCGACGATCCGCTGCTCGCCGCCCGCGCGGCCGATGTACTGGAGCTCGGCCGACGCGCGGTGCGCGCGCTGGCCGGTGCCGGCTCGCCCGACCCGCCGTCGCAGCCCTCGATCGTCGTCGCACGCGACCTCGGGCCTGCCGAGCTCGTCGACCTGCGGCTCGACGAAGGATTCGTCCTCGGCATCGCCCTCGCCGAAGGCTCTGCGACCTCACACGCCGCGATCATCGCGCGCGCGCTGGGCGTGCCGATGGTCGCAAGCGCCGGGCCGGCGCTGCTCGACGTCGCGGCGGGTGAGCAAGTGATCGTGGACGGCACGACCGGAACCGCGATCGGCCGCCCTGGCGCCGCGACGCTCATGCGGTTCCGGGCAGCCGCCGCGCACGAGGCAGAGGAACGCGCACGCCTTGCCGCGGGACGCGGGCTGCCCGCGGTGACGGTCGACGGGCGCGAGATCCGCCTGCTCGCGAACGCGAGCACGCCGGCCGAGGCGAGAGCCGCGTTCGAATGCGCGACGGAGGGACTCGGCCTCGTGCGGACGGAGCTCGCGTTCCTCGATGCGACCGACTGGCCGAGCGAGGACGAGCACTTCGAGGCGCTGGCGCCCACCGTGTCCCTGTTCGCCGGACGGGTCGTCACCGTTCGCACGCTCGACTTCGGCGCCGACAAGACGCCGCCGTTCCTCCAGGGTCAGAGGGCGCGCGGGGTCGCGCTCACCCTCGAGCACGAGGACGCGCTCGAGGCGCAGCTCGCCGGCATCCTTCGCGCGGCGGCCGACACGAAGCTTCGCATCATGCTGCCGCTCGTCGAATCGCCGGTGCAGGTCGTGGCTGCCCGCCGCGTCCTCCGCCGCGCCGCCGTCGCCGCGCTGCGGCCGGTGCCGCCACTCGGCGCGATGATCGAGACGCCGGCCGCAGTGTCGCGTTCACACGAGATCGCACTCGTCTCGGACTTCTTCTCGATCGGGACGAACGACCTCGTCGCGACCGCGCTCGGGCTCGACCGGGAGCGCGGAGGGGCGGATCCCTCGACCGCGGCGGATCCGACCGTCTTGAAGCTCATCGAACGTACCGTCGCCTCCGCACACGCGGCCGGCATCACCGTCGAGGTTTGCGGCGAGGCGGCGGGAGAGCCGTCGTTGACGCCGCTGCTCGTGGAGCTCGGCGTCGACGAGCTCAGCGTCTCGCCGTCGCGCTTGGATGTGGTCCGCGAGGCGATCCGAGCGTCAGGAGAACGTGGCGACCAGCTCAGTCAGCTGCGCGACGGCGGCAGCGGCGTCGTCGCCTGACGCCGAGATCGTCAACTCGGACCCTCCGTCTGCCCCGAGCCCGAGGATCTCGAGAATGCTTTTGCCGTTCGCGTGCTTCCCGTTCGCGCGGATTTCGATTGCCGCAGTGAACGTGGCTGCCGTCCGGACGAACGCCCCGGCCGGCCGCGCGTGCAACGCGACCGACGGCGGAAGCCGGACGAGCTCAGAGCTTTCTTGCACCTCGCGCCTCCTCCGCCGCCGCGGCAACGTCCGCAAGCGGCGCCCCGGTCGATGCGATCACGCCTGCGGAGAGAGCGCCTTCGACGAGCGGTGCATCCGCGAGCACGACCCGCGAGCTCGCATCGCCGTCGAGCTCGGCGAGCGCCGCGCGGACCGAGAGCAGCGAGCTCCCGACGTCGGCGAGCACGACGGCACCGGTGCCCGCAGCAGCGGCCGCGAGCGCATTACGCACCCGTCCCCCGTCCGTCCCGAGCGTTCCATCGGGACCTCCACCCGCCCTCCTGATCGCGACGTCCGGTCCGGCGACCTGCGCCACCAGCTCGGCGACGCCGTCGGCGATGAGGGCGCTGTGCGAGACGATGACGAGGCTGACGAGTCCGTTCTCCGTCGTGGGCGCCATGGCGATCTATTCTACAATGTCGAACACCTTTCGACAATGCTGTCTCAATGATCCAATCGGTCGACCGTGCCGCGCGCATTCTGAGGGCCCTCGCGTCCGGGTCCGGCCGGCTCGGCGTGAGCGAGCTGGCAGAGCGGCTCGGCCTGGCGAAGACGACGGTTCACGGCCTGCTGCGCACGCTGCACGACCACGGGCTGGTCGAGCAGGATCCCGACAGCGACAAGTACCAGCTCGGCCCGCAGCTCCTGCAACTGTCGAACCGGTACCTCGACCTGAGCGAGCTCCGCGCGCGATCGCTCGCGTGGTCGGAGCTCCTCTCGACCCGCGCCGGCGAGGCGGTGCGAGTCGGCGTCCCGCACGGGGACGGCGTGCTCGTGGTGCACCACGTGTTCCGACCCGATACGTCGCTCCAGATCCTCGAGGTGGGCGCGATGCTGCCGATGCACGCGACGGCGCTCGGGAAGGCCGTGCTCGCCTACATACCCGGCCCCGAGCGCGAGGACGTGCTCGCCGCCGGGTTGCCGAAGCTCACCGGCCGGACGATCTCGACACTGGCCGCGCTCGGCCGCGAGCTCGACCAGGTGCGCGAGCGCGGCTACGCCCTCGAGCGTGAAGAGGCGGTACTCGGAGAAGTCGGCGTCGCCGCGCCCATCTTCGGGCGACGCGGCGCGGTCGTCGGCGGGATCGGGGTGACCGGGCCTTCGGAGCGGCTCAGCGGCAAGTCCCGTCAATCAGCTCTCGCAACCGCGGTCGGTGAGGTCGCCCGCGGGATCTCGCGGGATCTCGGCGCCCAACGCTGGCCGCCGGTCGCATGACGCGCCGAGAGCACCTCAGCACACGCCGCGTGCGAGACTCTGACGCGATGGACGAGCACGGGCCGTACGTGGTGCACCCCATCGGCGTCGTCCGCTCCACCCTGCGCGAGCCGGCCGATGCGCCCAACCAGGCGTACCGGGGCGCGCCCGAGGCGCTCCTCGAGCTCGAGAGCGGGTACGCCGACGCGCTGCTCCGCATCGAGCCCGGCGACGAGCTGATCGTGCTCACCTGGCTCCACCTCGCGGCCCGCGACGTCCTGCAGACGCACCCGATGGGAGACACGACCATCCCGCTCACCGGCGTGTTCGGAACACGCTCTCCCGACCGGCCGAACCCGATCGGGCTCCACCGAGTCACCGTCACGGCGCTCGAAGGGCCGACGACCCTCCGGGTCGGCGCCTTGGAGGCGATCGACGGCACGCCGGTCATCGACCTCAAGATCGCGCTGCGCGAGGCGCCGGAGGCGTAAGTCGGCCGCGCGGCCGCTCTCATGCCCGAAGCCGCGAAGGTGCTGTCCGGGAAGCGCGCGTTGGTCATCGGCGGCGGGGGCGGCGGGATCGGGCGCGCGATCACGCGCGCGCTTGCGGCGGCCGGAAGCGCCGTCGCGGTGGCCGATCTCGATCCCAGTCGCGCAGACGAAGCAGCTGCCGAAGCGGCCGCGGCCGGAGTTACGTCGGTCGGCCTCACGGGCGACGTGCGATCACGCGCGGACGTCGACCGCTTCGTCCACCGCGCTGCGCGGGAGCTCGGCGGGCTCGACGTCCTCGTGACCGTCGTCGGCGGGCAACTCGCGTTCGTTCCGGTGAGGCCGCTGCACGAGACCACTGACGAGGAGTGGGACCTCGTCTTCGACGTCAATCTCCGCTACGTGGCGTGGGCCGTCCGGGCGGCGCTTCGGGTCTTTCTCGAGCAGGGCCGCGGCGGGACGATCGTGAGCGTCGGCTCGCTCACCGGCTTCGCGGGAAACCCGGGACAGGCGGCGTACGGCGCGGCCAAGGCGGGGCTGGCGAGCCTCGCCAGGTCTGTCGCCGCCGAGTACAGCCGCGACGGCGTGCGCATGAACGTCCTCGCCTGCGGCCCGATCGCAACGCCCGTGGCCCGGGCGGCTCAGACGGGGTCGGCGGAGTGGATCCCGATGGGCCGTCCCGGTGAAGCGGGCGAGGTCGCCGACGTGGCGGTCTTCCTCGCCTCTCCGCTCTCCTCGTACATCAGCGGGCAGAGTCTCGTCGTCGACGGCGGCGCGCTTGCGCTGGGCCCGTTCCCCAACCCGCCCCGGTGACCTTGCGCACCGGCGACGCTACTCGCGACGCGGGTCGTCCTCGTCGAAGTGTGGCTCACGCCCCCCGAGGTGCTCGTCGACGAACTCGTCTGCCTGATGATCCTCGACGCTCTGGCGGGTGAAGCTGCGCTCGGCGGGGCTCATCCTCTCTCGCTCCTCTTCGCGGTGCTCCGCGCGCTCGACGGAGCGGCCCATGATCCGGTCCCAGAGCTTGCGGAGCACGCGCCGAGTCTAACCTCGTGCGTCAGCCTTGCCCACGATCCCGCTCCTGCCGCCGCTCCGAACAGGCCTGGCGCCGCGCCAGTCCAGCTCGAACAGGTAGCGCGAGTTGGCGAGCGCGGGAATGTACGCCACGGGTCGATTCGTCGCCGCCGAGACGACGTCGCCGTCGTCCGCCACCCAGAGGTAGCGTCCGTCGAGCCCGTACTGCAACCAGCCGGCCCGGCCGCA
>Ga0075434_100006212_pt1 | contig 10944 bp, 9 predicted proteins | sample RhiMethybrSRZTD3_FD_75298 | JGI IMG/M metagenome (GOLD analysis project Ga0075434, IMG submission 75298) | Populus rhizosphere microbial communities from Tennessee, USA - Rhizosphere MetaG P. TD hybrid SRZTD3 | ecosystem: Host-associated > Plants > Roots > Rhizosphere > Soil | place: USA...
CTTCGCCGTCAGCGACGCGATCACCTGGCAGAACCGAACATCACTCTCCGTGAATGGCTCGGATTCCCGCTCGGTGCGGAGGAAGATCGCCCCGATGACCGACGAGCGCCACCGGATCGGAACGACGACGATGGATCGCACGTTGCGCACGTCGAGCGCGGCACGCGCGTTCTGGAGCATCGGGTCGTTAGGCGCGTCCGGAATGAACACCGTGTCGCCCGAGTCGAACGCCCGCTTGAGCTCCGGATAGCGATCCAGGTCGACGACGAGGTTCCGGATCGACGGATCCTCGTAGCTGGCCACGAGGCGCACATCCGCATTGCCGCCGGCGAGATAAATCGAGCAGCGATCGAGCCCGAACGTTTCGCCCATCTTGCGGGCGATCGCTTGCAGGATGTCTACGAAATGAAGGGATGACGAAATGTCCTGCAGGATGTCGACGACCGCGACGAGCTGGTCACGCTCGCGTTGCAGCTCCTCGATCTTCTCCTCCAGCCGGGCGGTCTCCTGGTCCGGTGGGGAATAACGCTCGATCGCTGACATCAACCTCGGCGTGTTGATCATCGGTGGTGGACTGGGTGTGCTCGTTGAAGGCTTGGCTATCGAAGCGGATGACGCGGTTTCTTCCCGTCTCCTTCGCCACGTACAACGCGTCGTCAGCAGCTTTCACGAGGGCATCACAGTCTTCGATTCGCGGATGCGGCCATGCCGCCACGCCGCAGCTCATCGTGCGCTGCAGGGTCCCGCCGTCGAAAACGAACGTGTGAGCCTCTACTGCTTTACGCGCGCGTTCCGCGAAGGTAACGGCCGCATCGAGCACCGTCCCCGGCAGCAAGAGCATAAACTCTTCTCCACCATAACGACCGACGCGATCAATTTCCCGCGCCTCCTGTTTCAGGATGCGCGCGAGCTGTTTCAATACGACGTCGCCCACCTGATGGCCGTAGGTGTCGTTCACACTCTTGAAGCGATCCAGATCACACAGCACCACCGCCAGCGGTTCCTTGAGCCGCCGCGAGTGACCAAACGCCTCCTCCAGGCGCTCCTCCAGATAGCGCCGGTTGTCGAGCCCTGTCAGCGAGTCGGTCTGCGCCATTTTGAGCAGCCGGGCATTCACCTCGGAGAGCTCTCGCTCACGCTCTTCGAGCGCATCCTGCAGCCGCTTGATGCGCAGCATCGACTTCACCCGCGCCTCGAGCTCGGCGAAGTTGATGGGCTTCGTGATGTAGTCGTCCGCGCCGGCGCCCAATCCCTCGACCTTGTGCTCGGTCGAATCGAGCGCAGTCTGCAGGATGATCGGGATGAAGGGCAGGTTCCTGTTGGCCTTCAACCGACGCACCACTTCGAAGCCGTCGATGCGCGGCATCATCACGTCGAGCAGGATCAGGTCGGGCGGCGATTTCTCCACGCAGTGGAGTGCTTGCTCGCCATCCATCGCGCTGTCGATGGAGTAGCCTCGCGCTTCGAGGCGCGCCCGTAACAACTCAATGTTGTCTTCGTGATCGTCGACGATCAGGATTCGCGCGGGTACGTCACGACCCATTGTCGCGCCCGAGGAACCGCTGGACCTCGGCGACTACCGCTCGTGGCTCGCACGGCTTGGCGAGATACCCATCGCAGCCGACCTCCATCGCCTTCTCGCGATCCGATGCGAGCGCATGCGCCGTCAGCGCGATGATGGGGATGTCGTTGGTCGCAGGATCGTGCTTGAGCACCTGCGTCGCCTCCCACCCGTCGATGATGGGAATCGAGATGTCCATGAGGATCAGGTCGGGCTTCTCTGCTCGGGCCTTGCTGATCCCCTCCTCGCCGTTGAGCGCTTCCGTGACGGTGTAGCCGAAGTGCCGTAGGATCGTGGAATAAACGATGCGGTTGTCCTCGTTGTCTTCCACGAGCAAGACCGTCTTTCCCTTCCCGTTCATGCGAGTCCTCACGGCTGACGCGGATGATCCTGTCGGGCTGTCAGTGAACATGTTGGCGGTTCGGCACTCAAGAGTGCGCCTAGATCATTGGCGCGTCAGGCACGTGAATCGTACCCGACGGAGCGAGAACGGCCCGTGACGAACGGCCCAAACAATGACGGGGTGTTGGATTTCTCCGCCGAGCCGAAGTGCACGGACAGTGCTCGCGTTGCCGACCGAACATAGCAAGATTCTTACCAGCCACCAACGAGAGCTTGTACCATGTCTTTCGCCGATCCGAGCTTACCTCGCCCAGATGCCACGCGGGCGGAATCGCACAAGCGTCCCGCGCCACCCGCCAACGCCCGCCGCCAAACCGCGGGGGAAGCTGACAACGGTCCCGCGGTGCAGCGGCCGCGCGGCTCCTCGTACCGCCGCTCAATCGATTGGGAGCACGTCGGCCTCCTAGGTGCCGGCCTGCTCGTGGGCGCCCTCGTGGGCGCCGGAGCCGCCTTGCTGCTGGCGCCGCAGAGCGGTCAGGAAACGCGAACGCTGATACGCCGGCGCGCGCGCTTCGCGCGCCACCGCGCGAGTGATGCATGGATGCAGCTGGCCGAGGAGCTGGCCGCGGTCGCGAGGCGCGGTCGCAGGCGAGCCCGCCGCGTAATGCGTCGCGCGCGCTGGCGCGCCAGCGACGCGATTGCCTAACTCCCCAGCTTTTCCAGCGCGGCCTGCGCTTCTCGCTGGTACGCCGGGTCGTTGAAGTCGATCCGGCGGCCTCGCACGACGAGCTCGAGCTGCGTGCGTGCCTTTGCCTTGTCGCCAACGTCCGCGTAAATCTTGCCGAGGTCGAGATGGTGCACGATGCGGTCCGGGTCGGCCGCAACCGACCGCTCCATGTACGACACGGCCTTGTCCCAGCTCGCTTCGCCAAACACTCGCCCGCCGAGAACGTTCTTCGCGAAGAACCGTTGGATTCCGTTAAGCCGCATGACTTCCGCGTTCCAGACGCCCATTACATGGAGCGCTCCCGGATGGTTCGGGTCGAGCTGCAGCGCCGCCAGTGCCTCGGCGCGCACCTCGGTCCCGAATTTGACCCGATCTCTCACGCCCACACTCAATGCGCGCCGACCGAGCGCCCTGGCGAGATGAAAGTGGGCTTCAGGGTCTTGGCTGTTCACCTTGATCGCGCGACGTGCCAGTCTTTCGCCCGCGATGGAGAATTGATTGCGACGATCTTCGTCCTTCTCCGCTTCCGCGAGGTCGATCTCAGAACGTGCGGCTTTCCAGAGGGCCTCGTAGTTCGCGGAATCGGGTCCGATGGCTGCGACGTAATGGGGAAGCGCTTCGGCGGGCTTGAAGTGCGCGTAGGCGCTGTCGCCGAGCACGATGTGCTCGGCGGGCGATTGCGCGCGCGCCGCTCCCGCGACGACGAGGGATCCAACCAGCAACCTTCGAAGCTGCATGCGTGCTCCAGACTGAAAGATTTGGGTGGGCCAGCGTCCACACGGCGGGTATCGCGTCGGTTGTCCCGACGCGTCCCCGCGCGCCGCGGGCGGCAACCTAGAAATACCCCGCAAGGGGGTCAATGCTCACGGCTGTTTTCTAAACGTGACGCAGCCTCGTACCCGGCCGCCCCGTGACCGCGCTCGCACACAGACTAATCGAGAGGAAGCGAGACGGCGGACGAATCGAGCCGGGTGAGTGGCGCGCGCTCGCGAGCGCGTACGCCGCCGGACACGTCCCGGACTATCAGATGGCTGCCTTCCTCATGGCCGCCTATATCCGCGGTCTCGATCGCGGCGAAACGAGCTCGCTGACCGACGCGATGCTCGCGACCGGTGCGCGCCTCAGTCTGGACTACCTCGGCATCGGCCGGGTCGACAAACACTCGACCGGCGGCGTGGGCGACAAGGTCTCTCTCGTGCTCGCACCGCTCGTCGCGTCGCTCGGCGTTGCCGTTCCGATGATGAGCGGCCGCGGGTTGGGGCACACCGGTGGCACGCTCGACAAGCTCGAGTCCATTCCGGGCTTTCGCACGACGTTGTCGCTCGCCGATGCGACGAAACAGATCGAGCGAATCGGCTGCGTGATGCTGGGGCAGAGCGCCGAAATCGCGCCGGCGGACCGCAAGATGTACGCGCTGCGCGACGCCACTTCGACCGTGGAGAGCATTCCGCTCATCGCGGCGAGCATCATGAGCAAGAAGCTCGCGGAGGGCCTGAGCGGGCTGGTGCTCGACGTGAAGCGCGGATCCGGTGCTTTCCTTCCCGAGCTCGATCGCGGTCTGGAGCTGGCAAAGACCATGATCGACCTCGGCGTGGATCGTGGCTGTCCCGTGGTCGCGCTCATCACCGCCATGGATCGGCCGCTCGGACGCGCCTGTGGCAACGCGCTGGAAGTGGAAGAGGCCATCCACACGCTGCGCGGCGAGGGTCCTCCCGACGTGCTCGGCGTCACGTACGCGTTAGGCGCTGAGATGCTGGTGCTCGGTGGCGCGGCGCCCACGCTCGATGCCGCCCGCCGCGCCATGGAGGTCTCCATCTCCAGCGGGAAGGCGGCGCGGAAGCTCGAGGAGCTCATCGACGCGCAAGGCGGCAACGCGGGCGTCGTCGATGACCCATCCGTGTTGCCGCAAGCGGGCGCGTGCGAGCTCTTCCTCGCACCGCGCGCCGGCGTCGTCGCATGTGTCGAGCCCCGCGCCGTCGGGCGCGGCGTGACCGCGCTCGGCGGTGGCCGAACGCGCATGGAGGACAGCGTCGACCCGTCCGTCGGATTCGTCATTACAGCGAAACCGGGCGACATCGTTCAGAACGGGGAACCACTCGCGACCGTGTTCGCCCGTGACCGGACAGGAATCGAAACGGGTCTGGCGACGCTTCGCCAGGCAATCGGCATTGCCGACGAGGCCGATCCTCCGCTCCCCCTCATCTCACATCGTGTCACGTCGGTTGGCGTGACCCCATTCGAACACGTCTGAGCCCTGATACGATCATGAGCGCATTCGTTCAGCAGATGTCCGTCCGCAAATACGCCAAGTTCGCGGCTCTCGGCGCCGTGGGGGTCTCGTTAGGTGTGTTCGCGCTGTATGCGCTTATCGCCGTCGGGTCGCGTCACACGGCCACCGGCGGGATCGACGCCACGCAGGCCATCCTCACCTGGATCAGCGCCGCGATTCCGTGCGGCGCAATCATCGCTGCCCACCTGGCGTACGTGAAAGTTCTGCTCAGCGAGTCGCAGAAACCGGGCTGAGGGGAACGGCGGCGACGCGGGCATCATTGAGGAGACAGACCCTTGACAGGGTCCCGGGCCGGTGCTAAAGATTTCGCATAGTGCTAAAATGTTAGCATCAGACCAGCACCAGCCCTGCACATGCCCGAGAAGAAGCCGCCACCACTCAGTCGACGCGAGCGCCAGATCATGGAGAGCGTGTACGCTCGCGGGTCGGCGACCGCCGCCGAGGTGCTCGATGCCTTGCCCGATCCGCCGAGCTATTCGGCCGTGAGGGCCATGATGCGCATCCTCGAGGAGAAGGGGCATCTGACACATCGGCACGATGGGCCGCGTTATGTCTACACCCCGATCGTACCGCGAAGCGCGGCTCGCCAATCCGCGCTCAAGCAGCTCGTAAAGACGTTCTTCGACGGCTCCGCGACGCAGGCGGTGGCCGCACTTCTCGACATGTCAGAGTCACGGCTCACGTCCGCCGAGGCCGACCAGCTCGCGACGTTGATCGAAAAGGCCAAACGCGAGGGAAAGTGACCATGCATCTCTACGACCTCGTCGGTTTCGAGCGGAGCGTCGCGATCGCGTCGATCCTGGCTGCCACGTTCGTGAAAGGCGCGGCGATTCTCCTGCTCGGCACCGCCTGCTCGATGCTGGCGCGAGGCGCTTCCGCCGCCACGCGTCACATGCTCTGGACGCTGACACTCGGCGGGGCGCTGGTCGTTCCGTTGGTGAGCGCCGTGGTCCCGCGGTGGACGCTCTCCGTCGCGTTCTGGCCGTTTCCGGAGGCGGGAATACCCGCGGCGGCCGACGAGCTGAGCGTGCCTGCATCGCTTACCGGTGCATCGTCGAACGCCGTCCTCGCGCTGGCGCCACGCGCCGCAACGATCGTTTCGTCTCGTGAGGAGACGCCGTCCGCCGGGATCACTACGACGCATCGCCGTGCGGTGGCGGAAATCGGGCGACCGTTAGGCAGCGTGCATGCCACGACCGCTGTCGCGAGCGATGAGATTTCGGGCACTAGCGCTCCCGTCGGAGTGATCACGGCGGCGGCACCGGCCACGACCATCGAGTCGCGGCTCGTTTCCCTTACGCCGGAACCGGCAATCGCGGTCGGTGCAGCGCGCGCGCCGGGACGCGCCATATCGACAGCATCGTTCATTCCCTGGCTTGCGTTGGCGTGGATCCTCGGTGCGGTAGTCGCCCTGTTGCCGACGGCGACGGGATATGCGCGGTTGGCGCTGGTCGCGCGCCGTGCGCGACCGATGCGCGGCGGCCGCTGGGCGCTGCTCGTTCCATCGGCGATGCGGGAGCTCGATGTGCGCCGCCGCGTTCGATTCATCGAGCTGGACGGCCTCGTGATGCCCATGACGTGGGGTGTGTTTCATCCCGTGGTCCTGCTGCCTGCGGATGATTTCAACTCGACCGTCGAGCAGCGCCTCGACGTCCTGCGTCACGAGCTCGCACACGTGCGTCGCTACGACTGCCTGACACAGCTCGTCGGCCAGCTCGCGTGCGCGCTGCACTGGTTCAACCCACTCGCATGGCTCGCCGCACGCGAGCTCCGTGTCGAGCGGGAGCGGGCGTGTGACGATGAAGTCCTCCGGGCGGGCGCCAGGGCGTCAGACTACGTCGAATACCTGATGCGTGTCGCGCACTCGACGCGGATCATGGGGGCGGCGGCGCTCGGAGGTCTCGCGATGGCTCGGCCGTCGCAGATGGCTGGTCGTCTGCTCGCGGTGCTCGACGACCGACGCCGGCGCGGCCGAGTGTCACCGCGGTCGACCGCGCATGCCGCCGTGGTCGCCAGCGTGCTGGTGACAGGTGTCGCGGCTGCGTCGCCGGTCGCGAGCCGGAACAATGAAGCAGCTCCGGCATTGGCGGCGGTGCAGGGAAGCCGCGTCACGACGTCGCACAGCGGGATCAGCGTGGGCCGGCTTCAGCTCGACGAGCCTGCCGCGGCTCGCGTCGCGCCGGCGTCTGCGCTCGCGCAGTCGGTCGCGACCGCGCCCGTGGAGGCGCGATCGAGTGCGTCAGTGCGTGCCGAATCGCTCGAGGCAGGGGCGCCCTCGATCTCGCTGATGCCGTCGCCTCCATGCGATCGCAACGCGCGTAGCGAGAGTGGCTCGCACTCGCACTCGGACTTGAACAGCAGCGACAACGGGTCGAAGCGGTGGGTCGTTAGGTGGTCCGACGGTGATTGCTCGTTCGAGATGGAAGCGCGCGGCGAGGTCAAGTTCAACCGCGACGTCACCGACATCGAGTCGATCTCCCGCGGCGGGTCGTTCACGCTCGAGCAGCATCTGGGCGATGATACGAAGCGGCTCGTGGTTCGCCCGCGCGATGACGGCACGCTCGAGCGCTCGTATTCGGAAAACGGCGCGAAGCGAGAGTTCGACGCGGCAGCCCGCGCCTGGTTCGCGGAAGCCCTCATCGCGCTCGATCGCCAAACCGCGTTTGCGGTGGACCAGCGTGTCCCGGCGATCCTGGAGCGCGGCGGTGTCGACGCCGTGCTGAAGGAGATCACGCTGGTCCAGACGGACTACGCACGCCGTCGTTACTACACGAAGCTCCTGTCCATGCGGCAGCTCGATCGCGCGCAGGTGAAGCGCGTCGTCGAACAGGCGGGCGCCGACATGACATCGGACTACGAGCTTGCGGAGCTCCTGGTGGCGCTGTCGAAGCTCGATGCGTTCGGCGACGATTCGCATCCGGCGTTCGTCGCCGCGGCGAAGAAGATTGGATCTGACTACGAGAGACGCCGCGCCCTGAACGCGCTTCTGCAGCGCGACCGGCTCGCACCGGCGACGGTCTCGGCGCTGCTCGACGCGGCCAGCACGATCCAGTCTGACTACGAGCTCGCCGAGCTGCTCATCGACGTGTCGAAGCGCTACGCGATCAACGATCTGACCCGCCCGACCTACGTCAAGGCGCTCGGTTCGATCAAGTCCGACTACGAGCATCGGCGGGTGCTCACCGCAATCGTCGCCGGCGGTGGCCTAACGCCGGCGCTGAATCGTACCCTGCTCCAGGACGCCGCGCGGATCCAGTCCGACTACGAGCTCGCGGAGTTCCTCATCCTCATGGGCAAGAATGGAGGGCTCGACCCCTCGACGCGAGACGCGTACTTCGCCGCTGCGGACAAGATCGGTTCGGACTATGAGCACCGCCGCGCGTTGATGCCGCTGCTGTCGCGCGATCTGCTCACGAAGGACCTCGCGAAGGCGATCCTGGCGTCGGCGGCGAAGATCGACTCGGACTACGAGTGCTCGGAACTTCTCGTCGCGCTCGCGAACGCGATCCCGATCGGCGATGACTTGCGGCCGGCGTTCGAGAAAACGGCAGACACTATCCAGGGCGAATACGAGTATGGTCGCGCAATGAGCGCCGTGAGGAGGCGGGTGACGAAGTAGGCACCCGCCCACCGGCCTAGACGATGCGATGGTCGGTTCCCACGGTACCGGGGTGCCGGGCGTCGAGATACGCGTCGGGGTTGATCACGTCGAACCGTCGCAGCTTCGAGGACGCGCCGGCGATGCCGCGGGATACGATTCGGTCGTGCTTCGCGCCCGCGTTGATCAGGGCCAGCTTGAGGTCGCGCGCGAGGATCAACTCGAAGAACTGAGCCCACTCCTTCGGAAGGTCCCGCTTTTCCCGCGTTTTTTCGTATCCCAGGCGTTTCGCGTCGTCCGCCGCCGTGCCGCCGAGCGGCCGGTACTCGAACGTGCGCTTCACGTTCGCCGACGGACCACGGTCCACGACATCGCCTTTCATGTTGAGCTGACCCTGTCCCCACACCTCGTTCAGGCTCGAGGCGAAGCGAATGTAGTAGCCCGAGGTGTCGCGCTGAATCGCGAATCCGAGCGAATTCAGCTTCAATCCGGATGTGCCTGCCTCGGGCAGCCTGATCGCCGGATGGGCTGCAATCCACGAGGTGAGCGCCGCGTGGGATTTGCCGTCGAAGCCCTTGTCAGTGTCCTCCGTGAGCTGGACGAGCACGAGGTTGCCCCGGCCGTACACGTGTTCGAGTGTGGCGAGCGGCACCTGCACAGTCGCACCGGTCGCGGTGGACGACGCAGTAACGTTCGTGATCAGCGCGGAAAGATCGGCTCGCGCATACGTGTTCACGATAGCGGTATTGAGCGCAAACCTGTCGTCTCTGTGGCGCGCTTCCAGCCCGGTCTTGATCCGCTGCTGGTCCGCGGTCGACACGCCAAAACACGGCGCGATATAGAAGCTCCAATCGCGCGTGTCGGTCATCCCTATGAACGTGTCGCCTCCGCGGGATTCACGGTTGTGCTTCCACAGGTCGATGCAGAGTGGATGGACTCTCGCCCGTCCCATCACGCTGGCGGCGTCAGCGAACTGGCTAAACTTTCGCGGCAGTGTCGTCACGTCTGCCTCCGATCTCGGCTGTCATTTAGAGGTCCATTGCGTTAGGCAGGCTTGATCACGGAACCGGATCAAAGCCACCAGCATGAAAAGGGTGACAACGTGCAATCCGCCGATCGTATCCGCCGCCACGACAATATCCGAATGCCGCAATACATCGCAACGGGCAGGTAGGCCACACAAAACGAAGTGCGGCCTCACTTGGAAGCCGCCCCTCCGCGCCTGCGTCGGCGCGCATGCCGGGCGTCCGTAGAGGTGGACGTGGCGCTGCAGGGCGTCGCGTGCCGCGGGTCGTCGAAAAAAGAAACCGGGCCGGATTCCAATGAATCCGGCCCGGTTTGTCGGTCCGATTCCCGATTCCCGATTCCCGATTCTAGATGTCGAGGTTACTGACGAACTTCGCGTTCTTTTCGATGAAGTCGCGACGCGGCTCGACCTCATCCCCCATGAGCGTCTGGAAGATCTGATCGGCCATGACGGCATCTTCCAAGTTGACGCGGAGGATTGTCCGTGTCTCCGGGTCCATCGTGGTCTTCCACAGCTGGTCCGGGTTCATCTCCCCGAGGCCCTTGTACCGCTGCACGTTCACCGAGCCGCGGCCATCGCCGTTCCCGAGTCGCCCGGCGATCTCGTTCCGCTCCTCGGTGTCGTAGGCGTAGTACTCCTCCTTGCCTTTCGCGACCCGGAAGAGCGGCGGCTGCGCGATGTAGATGTAGCCGGCCTCGATGAGCTCAGGCATCTGACGGAAGAAGAATGTCAGCAGCAGCGTGCGGATGTGGGCGCCGTCGACGTCGGCGTCGGTCATGAGAATGACCTTGTGGTAGCGCGCGTTGTCGATCGTGAAGTCTTCCTTGATCCCCGTGCCGATCGCGGTGATGATCGTTCGGATTTCCTCGTTCGAAAGCACCTTGTCGATGCGGGCCTTTTCGACGTTGATGATTTTGCCGCGCAGCGGCAAAATCGCCTGGAAGTTCCTGTCGCGGCCCTGTTTCGCAGAACCACCGGCCGAGTCGCCCTCGACGAGGTAGAGCTCGCATAGCGCCGGATCGCTCAGTGAGCAGTCGGCGAGCTTGCCGGGGAGGTTGCCGACGTCGAGCGCCGACTTCTTTCGCGTTAGGTCGCGTGCCTTGCGCGCTGCCTCACGCGCGCGCGCCGCGGACACGGCCTTCTCGACGACGATGTTCGCAGTGCGAGGATGTTCCTCGAGGTATGCGCCAAGCCAGTCGTTGACGACGGCCTTGACTGCACCTTCTGCCTCGGAGTTGCCGAGCTTCGTCTTGGTCTGACCCTCGAATTGCGGCTCACGGACCTTGACCGAGAGGACGCCCGTCAGCCCCTCGCGAACGTCGTCGCCCGACAGCTTGAAGTCCGCCTTCTTGAGGAAGTTTCCTTTCTCCGCGTACGCGTTGATCGTGCGCGTAAGGGC
>Ga0075434_100006214_pt1 | contig 10942 bp, 10 predicted proteins | sample RhiMethybrSRZTD3_FD_75298 | JGI IMG/M metagenome (GOLD analysis project Ga0075434, IMG submission 75298) | Populus rhizosphere microbial communities from Tennessee, USA - Rhizosphere MetaG P. TD hybrid SRZTD3 | ecosystem: Host-associated > Plants > Roots > Rhizosphere > Soil | place: USA...
GGAGGAGCTCATCACCGACGGTCCGTTCAGGCACGTCCGGCACCCGATCTACGCGCTGTCGATGCTGCTGATGATCTGTTCTGCCGTCGTCGTGCCGACCCTGCCGATGCTTGTGGTCGCCATCGCGCATCTCGTGTTGAACTATCTCAAGGCGCGCAACGAAGAGAATCATCTTCTCACCGTGCACGGAGACCTGTATCGGCGCTATCTCGCCCGAACCGGCCGGTTTTTCCCCAAGAGGGTCTGAAAGATGCCGTTCCCGCGGCTAAGCCCCCCGCGCGAGCTGCGGCGCACCGCGGCCGTCGTCCTGGTCGTGGCCGCATTCGGCGCAATCGCTGACGGCGCAGGCGACCGCCGCGTCCTCGAATTGGCGCCGATCGACGCGGCGGCCGAGGAGCGCCTCCTTGCGCTCGTCCCCGAACGTATCTCGGAGCGCGACGTGCGGGAGGTGCTCGCGCGCGCGCCGGCGCCACGGATCATCAACCTGGAGGGCAGCGTGCCCGTCGTCACCATGGCCCCGTTCGCCGAATTCCTGGTTGCGATGGGCTATCCCGAGGAGCGCATCCGGGACCCGAACGGCGGGGCGCTGTCGTACAGCAGCTCCATCGACGCGCGGCGGCTCGCCGGCGCGATGGCTTGGTACTACGAACGCGAGGGCATGATGCCGATGCTGATTGGCCATAGCCAGGGCGGGATGGTCGCGATCCGCGTCCTGTACGAGCTCGCTGGCGAATTCGGCGATTCGATTCCGGTCTGGAACCCGCTCTCCGGGGTCGCCGAAGCGCGGACCACCATTGTCGATCCGCGGACCGGCGCAAGCCGCCCGGTCGTCGGGCTCGAAGTTCCCTACGTTGCCGCGCTCGCAACCGGCAAGCTGCCGCGAATTTTGCTGGGACAGTGGACGATGTTCCCGCGATTGCACAATATTCCCGATACGGCGGAGGAGTTCACCGGCTTCTCCTTCGAGTGGGATCCGATCGCGGGCAACTTCGGTTCCGCAGAGCCGTATCGGGCAACGGCCTCCGCGCGGGTTCGGAATGTCACCCTGCCGCCCAAAGCGAGCCATCTCACGCTCCCTCTCGCCAAGGAACTAGCGCTCGATCCAGCTGCGCGCGACTGGATCAATCGCTATGCGCCCGGCCCCGCGACGCCCTCCCCTCCGTCCGGAGCGCTGGCCGATCTGCCGAATCTGCTGCATGCGGCAGACATCTGGTACAGCGTCAAAAAGCACTGGTGCCTCGAGGCGCAGCGCCTGGTTCGCGGCGCGAGGAAGCGCACCGCGCCGCTACAATAGATGGCACGGTTATCGCTTTCCGGAAGCAGTGACATGCAGAAGACTCATCGGGCTATGGCTGCTCCAGGCGTTCCCGTACAGCGCTCTCCCCGCGACGCGAATACTTTGCAGGATCTGCAATCCGGTCGGCAGGACAAGCTGCGCGGCAAGCTCAATCTGTTTCAAGCCATGATGTTGCGCTGGCGCGAGCTCCATCCCTATGTTGCCGTGCACATTGTGCGCTTGAATCAGCCGCTCGAGCCCGCGCAGCTCAAGCGGCGCATCGAAGGCCGACTCGAAACTGCGGGTCTGACCGGCCTCGTTCTCGATCGCAGGCACGGATGTTTCGAGTTTCGCGGCGGGGCCGCGGCGATCGAGCCGACCATCCTGGCCGTCGGCAGCGATGCGAATCGCGTCATGGAGCGGGAGATCGAGCGCCAGCTCAACCTGCCGTTTCCTCCGGATGGTGCGTTCGTCCCGTTCCGTTTCTTCGCCGTCGACGCCGGCGCCTCGTTCTACCTCGGTCTCGCCTATGATCATTTCATCGCCGGCGGCGATTCGATCGCGGTCCTGCTCGAGAAGCTTTGCGATGACTATGCGACCGATGGAACGCAGGCCGCCGCACCGTGGGCTCCGCAGCGCTACCCGCGCACGTTCAGCCGGCTGTTCCTGCGGCATCCGCGGCGTACCATTGCAAGCTTCGCGCGCCTGCCGTCGCTGGCGCTAAATTGCCGGCATTCGTTCCGGGCTCCGTGCCGCGCCGGGCAGGATCCCGCGAACGGCTTTCTTTCGGCCCGTATCGGGCGCGCCGCATTTGCCGCGGTCGTGCGGACGGCCAAGGCTTGGGACGTGACGGTGAACGATTTGTTTCTGGCGGCATTGCTGCTCGCACTGGCGCCTCTCGCCGCGAAGCGCGACGCGTCCCACCATCGCAAGGAGCTCGCCGTCGCGTCGATCGTCAACCTGCGCGGGGAATTCGAGGCGAGCGCCGGTGAAACGTTTGGCCAGTTCCTGACTTCGCTTCGCGTTTCACACCTTGTTCCACCCGGCATCGGGTTGCCTCAGCTCACACGAGAAATCCACGTGCAAACCGCGCGCATCAAAGAGCACAAGCTCTACCTGCAAACGTTGCTGGCGCTGGGTTGGGTGGCATTCGCGTGGCGCTTCCTCGGGCCGGATCGGCGGCAATGCTTTCTCGCCAAGCACTATCCGATCTGGGCCGGGATCACCAGCCTGAACATAGATTCGCTATGGGTCGATCCGCGCGCCGGCGCGCCAGTGGCGGAATACTTGCGGGCCGTCCCCACGGGGCCGCTCGCACCCCTGGTCGTGGCCGCGACGACGCTGGGCGGAGTCTTGCAGCTCGGATTTTCGTTTCGCGCCGCAGACATCAGCCGTGATACCGTGCAGCGCGTGGCTGACGAATTCATCCGCCACATCGAGACCCTCGGATGAATCGCCGGCACGTCGCATCGCGTTTCGTACTTGCCGCCGCGCTCGGCATTTTTCTCGTGGCGTACGCGTCCGGGCAGGACCGCGCTCCAGCCGTGCCCGCGACTGAACGTCCCGTTCCGGGCAGCGTCGTCAAATCGATCGCCCTCGACGCGTCGCTCGAAGAACGAATCCTTGCGCTCGATCCGGAGCACATCAGCGACCGGGACGTCCGCTCGACGCTCGCTGCGGGACCGACGCCGAGAATCATGCTGTTCCACGGCGGCGTATACCCGGTGCATCTGCTGATGGAGTCGTTCTCGCGCTTCCTCACCGGCATGGGGTACCCGGAAGAGCGTATTCGCGATGCCGGCGATGGCAGCCTGTCGCGCAGCCCTTACGAGCCGAGCGACCGGCAAGCCGGCCTGATCGCCTGGTATTACGAGCGCGAAGGCGTGCGCCCCATTCTGGTCGGCCATAGCCAGGGCGGCATCCAGGTGGTAAAGATCCTGCACGAGCTCGCCGGCTCGTTCGGCGACAAGCTGCGAATTTTCAATCCGCTTACCGGAGAGTTCGAAGAGCGCACGACGATCGTCGATCCGCTGACGGGACGCGAGCGGCCCGTCGTAGGCGTTTCCGTCGCGGCCGCAGCAGCGGTGGGCACCGGAGGCTGGGCGTTGGCACTGCCGATCCACTGGATGGTGTTGAATCGCGTACGCTCGATCCCGGATACCGTCGACGAGTTCACCGGCTACCGCATAGGAATCGATTTCTTCGCGTGGGATGGACCGGGGCTTGAGGGCGTGAAAACCTTTCACGCAGCCGGCAAGGCGAACGTCCGCAACGTGACGCTGCCCGCCGAGTACTCGCACGTATTCGTGCCTGCTACCGCGCAACTCGCCGAAGATCCGGCGGTGCGCGATTGGATCAATGCCTTCGACCCGAACAACCCGGCCGGCAGCTCGCCGCCGCCGCAGCAAGGTGCCTCAAACATAATGTGGGCTGCCGATGTCTGGCACAGTATCAAGCGGCACTGGACCCTCGAGGCGCAACGCTTCGTCCGCGCCAGGCGCGCGGCGGCGAGCTAAGCGCCGCTGACGGTGGGCGACGTTGCTCTGGACGGCGAAGCAGGCGATAATTAACGTTTGCCCGGAAGGCAGCGCCTTGATCGCACTGCTGCCGCCTGCCCGGCGCCGCGTCCGGACGTTCGGGCCTCAAGAAGCCACCGATCGATGTCAGCTCCCTTAGCCGGCAAGGTTGCGCTCGTCACGGGCGCCTCGCGCGGCATCGGGCGTGCCATCGCACAAAAGCTCGCCTCCGCCGGCTGCGATGTCGCGATCAACTATTACAATAGCGCCGAAGAGGCCGAGACGCTCTGCGTCGAGATCCGCGGCATGGGCCGGCGCGCATGCGCTCTCCAGGCGAGTGTGGGCATTCCTGACAGCGTTGACGACATGTTTGCCGAGCTCGGCAAGCACTTCGACCGTCTGGACATCCTGGTCAGCAACGCGGCCAGCGGCGTGCTCAAGCCCGCGCTGGAAATGACGCTCAAACACTGGCGCTGGTGCCTGGAGACCAATGCGCTGGCGCTGAACTTGCTGGCACAGCGCGCCGTGCCGCTGATGCGGGCCGGCGCCAGCATAATCGCCATGTCGAGCCTGGGCGCATCGCGAGCGATGCCCGACTACGGCTTCATAGGCGCGTCGAAGGCTGCGCTCGAGTCACTGGTGCGCACGCTCGCGCAGGAGTTGGGGCCGCGAAGGATCCGCGTCAACGCCGTCAGCGCCGGCGTCGTCGACACCGACGCCTTGCGCTATTTTCCTAATCGGGAGGAGCTGCTGGCGAATTTCGCCCGCCGCACGCCCGCCGGCCCAGTGCTCACGCCGCAGGACGTCGCCGGCGCGGTTTACCTGCTTTGCCTTCCTGAAGCGGCGATGATCACCGGGCATACACTGGTGGTGGATGGCGGGTTCTGCATTTCCGGCTAGGCGCTGAAACAGGCATGGACGCGCGACTCACGGACAAAGTGGTGATCGTCACCGGCGGTAGTCGGGGCATCGGGCGCGCGATCGTCGAGCTCCTCGCGGCCGAAGGCGCGGACGTGACCTTCTTCTATCGTGAGAACGCGCCCGCCGCCGAAGAGGTCGTCAGCGCGGGCAAGGCCGCGGGGCGGCACATTGCGGCGGACAAGGTGGATATTCGCGATTCCGCGGCATGCGCGGCTGCCGTCGAACGCATCGCCGAGCGCTGCGGCCGGATCGACGTTCTGGTGAACAACGCCGGCATCATCCGCGACAACCAGCTTGCCGCCTTCGACGACGACGAAGTGCGCGATGTGCTCGATACCAACATCGGCGGAGCGTTCAACGTCGCGCGCGCAGTGGTCCCGCACATGATCGTGCAGCGTGCGGGCAAGATCATCAACGTGAGCTCGGTCGCAGGCGAAAAGGGCGGGCGCGGCCAGACCAACTACGCGGCGAGCAAGGGCGCAATCAATGCCTTTACGCGCGCCCTCGCGGTCGAGCTGGCGCCGCGCAAGATCACGGTGAACTGTGTCGCGCCCGGCGTCATCGACACCGAGATGTCGCAGGAGGTGCGGGCGATGGCGGGCGACGAGGTCAAGTCGCGGATACTGCTCAAGCGCTACGGCAAGCCCGAGGAGGTTGCCTATGCGGTCTGGTTTCTCGCTTCCCCGTACGCGGATTACGTAACGGGTCATGTATTCAATGTCGATGGCGGCTTCAAAATGGAGTGAGCGGAATGGCGAATGCAGAGATCACCAAGGAAGAAATCCAGGCGGTTTTCCCCAAGGTTGCGGAAACGATGGCCGACGCGCTGGGCTGCGACGTCGATCAGGTCAAGCTCGACGTTTCGCTGATTGAGGGCCTCGATGCCGAGTCGATCGATTTCCTCGACATGGTCTTCCGCCTCGAGCGGGCGTTCAAGATCAAGATCCCGCGCGGCAAGATCATCGAGAATGCGCGCGGCGACATGCCCGAGGCCGAGTTCGAGCACAAAGGCGTGCTGACCGAAGCCGGACTCACGCAACTCAGGCGCTATTTGTCGGAGATTCCGGCAGAGCGGTTCGGCAATCCGATGAAGGTCGCCGACATCCCGCGGCTGTTCACGCCGGAGACCTTCTGCAAGCTGGTGATCCAGGCGCAGCGGGAAGCGCAGGCGGCCGCCTGAGATTCAAGGGATTCCAGCACCGCATGAACGATCACTTCGCGGCTTTCTCCTTTGTCGACCGGATCATCGACCTCGAGCCCGGCATGCGCGCGCGCGGAACGTTTGCCGTGCCGGAGAATCTGGCTGCGTTCCCCGCCTGCCTGGTCGCCGAAGCGGTCGGCCAGCTCGCGGCATGGGTCGCGATGTCCAAGATCGATTTTCGCGGGCGGCCGGTGGCGGCACTCGCCACCGAGACGATCTTTCACGGCGACGTCGCGCCCGGTTCGCGGCTCGAGCTTAACGTCGAGATCGAAGCTCTCGACGACGAGGCCGTTGCTTACGGAGGCTCCGCGCGCGTCGACGACGCGACGGTCATCGAGCTCAGGCACTGCCTGGGCCCGATGCTGCCGGTGCAGGAGTTCGATGCCCCCGAGGCGCTCCGCGAGCGGTTCCGCCTGCTGTGCGCGACGGGTGCGCCTGCCGGCCGTTTCCGCGGCGTCGCCACGCCCGAGCTCATCGCACTCGAGGTCAGCACGGACAAATCGGCGCGCGCACTGCTTCAAGTGCCGCAGTCCGCGCCGTTCTTTGCCGATCACTTTCCGCGGCGACCGGTGTTTCCCGCAACGCTGCTTCTGGACAGCCAGATCCGTCTGGCGATGGACCTCGCCCGTGCGGCGATCGGTTCCGCGAAGGGAGTGGCGCTCGTGCCGCAGCGCATGACCCACGTCAAGATGCGCTCTTTCATCGAACCCGGCCAGGCGGTGGAGCTCGGCGCTGAAATGGCCGCGACGAGCGACATCGGCGGCACCATTCGCCTCTCGGCCGCGATCGATGGGCGCAGAGTCGCCACGGCGCGGCTGGATGTCGCGGCGCGGGCGCATTGAATGGCAGCCAGACGCCGCGTCGCGATCACGGGTCTCGGGCTCGTTACGCCTGTAGGCAACGACGTCGCCGCGACCTGGGCCGCGCTGCTCGCCTGCAAAAGCGGCGGCGCCGCGATCAGCCTGTTCGATGCATCCGGTTTTCCAGTCCGCATCGCCGCCGAGGTCAAGGGTTTTGATCCCGCGGAGGCGATCGGCGACCGCAAGCTGCTCAAGTTTGCGAATCGCTCGCACGGTTTCGCGCTCGCGGCCGCCGAACAGGCGCTGGCCGACGCCGACATTCGCCCGACGCCGGCAACCGGCAACCGCTGGGGCTGCGCAGTCGGCACGGGCATGATGGGGGTCGATTTCGCGGAGCTCGTCGCCGTGCACGAGCACAGCGCCGCCGGTGGCGAGCTCGATGCGACACGGTTGCTTACCGATGCGTCGGCGAACAACCCGCTGGTATTCTGCCGCAGCCAGGCGACGACCGGCCTATCGCTGCTCACGCGCCGGCACGACATCCGAGGCTATGCGACCTCGGTGCACACCGCGTGCGCTTCCGGCGGTCAGGCGATCGGCACCGCACTCAAACTGATCCGCCGCGGGGCCGTCGATTACGCGCTCGCCGGGGGTTTCGATTCCATGATCAGCCCGGTTGGCATCGCCGGTTTCTGTCTGTTGTCCGCGCTTTCGGCGGACAACGACACGCCGGAGCGCGCGAGCCGCCCGTTCGACATGACGCGCAACGGTTTCCTGCTCGGCGAGGGCGCCGGATTTCTGGTGCTGGAGGAGTGGGAGTCGGCGCGGCGACGCGGCGCGCACATCTACGCCGAGCTGGCCGGAGACGGCAACTCGCTGTCGAGCTATCGCATTACCGATTCGCCCCCGGACGGCGACGGCCCGATCCAGTCGATGCGCCAGGCGCTCGCCGACGCCGGCGCGACGATCGACGACGTCGATTACATCAATGCCCACGGGACGTCAACGTTCATGAACGATCGCAGCGAAAGCGCGGCGATTCGCGCTGTGTTCGCCTCGCGCGTGAAGGACGTCGCGGTGAGCTCGACCAAGAGCTCGATGGGACATCTGATCGCCGCCGCGGGCGCCGTGGAAGTCGCGATCTGCGCGCTGGCGATCCGCCACGGCGAGCTCCCGATCAACGCCAACCTGCGCGAGCAGGATCCCGAGTGCGATCTGGCGCTGGTGCGCGATACGCCCGAGCGGCGCCGCGCGCGGATCACGCTGTCCAATTCGTTCGGCTTCGGCGGCTCCAACAGTTGCGTCGCCTTGCGCCGGCCGGATGCCGTGGACGGCGCCGGCTTCGGTGCCTGATCCATCGCCTGCATTCCGCATGAACCCACGCAGAGTCGTCATTACCGGCACCGGCGCGGTTTGTGCCGCGGGCCGGGATCCGCCATCGATCCTCGAGGCCATCCGCGCCGGACGCTCGGCAATCGCACCGATCCGGCAGTGGGATGCTTCGGGGTGGCCGATGCAGGCGGCGGGAGAAATCTCCGACTTGAATCCCCGCGCACTGGTCGACGACCGGAAGCTGCACAAGTTGATCCGGCGCACCGATTTATTCGGTCTTTATGCCGCGGACCGCGCGATCGATGCATCCGGGCTGGCGGCGTACCGCGCCGCGCTCCAGCCTGAGGCCGCGCTCGAATACAGCGATCGCACCGGCGTTTATGTCGGTTCCGGTGGCGGCAGCTACGAGAGTCAGTACGATTATTTTCCGCTGCTCACGGCCGCACAGGACAAATTGCCGGCGTTCGGTCGCGAGCTTTCCAGCTCGGTCAATCCGATGTGGCTGCTGCGCACGCTGCCCAATAACGTTCTTGGCCACATCGGCATCCGCCACGGCTTCAAGGGCGCGAACGCCTGTATCACCAACCACAGCATCGGCGGCACGCTGGCGGTGATCGAGGCGAGTGAAGCTTTGCGCACGGGCGAGGCGGACCGCGCGCTCGCGGTCGGCCACGATGCGCCCATCGAGCCGCAGATGGTCCTCTACTATCACGACGTGGGGTTGCTGGCGAAGGATACGATCCGGCCTTTCGATGCGCGCCGCGACGGCAGCCTCTTCGGCGAAGGTGCCGCTGCGCTCGCGCTCGAGACGGAGGATTCGGCGCGCAAGCGCAACGCGCCGATCCTCGGCGAAGTGCTCGGCGGCGGGTCCGCAACCGACGCACAAGGTCTGCTCGCGATCCGCGATGACGGTGACGCCTTGGCGCGCGCGATCGAATCGGCGCTCGCGGATGCGGGCATTCGCGCGGCCGAAGTCGGGATGATCGCCGCGCACGGCAACGGCACGCCGCAGTCGGACGCGTCGGAAGCCGCTGCGATCCGTCGTGTCTTCGGCGAGAGCGCGCCGCCGGCGACGGCATTCAAATGGGCGTTCGGGCACCTGATCGCGGCGGCTGGAATCATCGAGGCCGTCCTCGCTTTAGCGAGCCTGCGCCAGCGCGTCGTACCCGGTGTCGCGACGTATGCTGTTGCCGACCCTGCCTGCGCCGGCGTGCCCGTCGCGACGGAGCCTCAATCGCCGCGCGGTGACGTGGCGCTGATCCTCTGCCGCGGTTTTGCCGGAACGAATGCGGCGCTGTTGCTGCGCGCCGCGGCCTGACGTACGGCATGGCGGAAGCCTCCGCGGCGATTCCCGGTGCCGCAACCCGGTGCGGCATCGATACGGTCGAGATCGCGCGCATCGAGCGCCTGCTCTCCGAAACCGCACCCGAAGACCTGAACCGATTCTTTACCGCCCAAGAGCTCGACGACAGCGGCAGAGGCGCCGGACGTGCAGCGAGCCTTGCCGCACGCTTCGCCGCGAAGGAAGCCTGCGTCAAGCTTTTTCCTCGCGAAGCCGCGCTGGGCGAGATCGAACCCGGAGATTTTTCGGTCGCGCGCGATGCCTATGGTGCGCCTCGCGTGGTCTTGAGTCCGAGAGCCACAGCGGTGCTCGCGAGGAACCGCATCAGGGACATCGGGCTGTCGCTGACGCACGACCGCCTAAGCGCGTCGTCGGTCGCCTTGGCGCTCGCGGACGCGACGGAGGCGCCGCTGTCGGGCCGGCTCATCTTTCGCCTGCTTCCGTTTCGCCGCCGCGTGGTCCTCGACAACCTCCGCCGCGTATTCGGCGTCGGCGTAGCGGACGCGGAGATCGAGCGGCTCGCGCAGGCGCATTACGCGCACCTCTGGCGCTTGTTCATCGAATTTGTGCGCTTTCGCTCGATGAGCGAGCGGCAGAAGGCCGGGCGGGTCGAGGTCGATAACGTTGCCGTGTTCACGCGCGCGCTCGAGCGCGGCAAGGGCATTCTCGTGCTTACCGGGCACTTCGGCAACTGGGAAGTGGCGACCGTCGCGGGCCTGAGCACGTTTCCACAGATGCGCGGGCGGATTCACTTCGTGCGCCGGCCGATCAAGCCGCGCTGGCTCGACCGCTTCGTCAACTGGCGCTTCCAACGCGCCGGTTTCGGCGTGTTGCCGAAGCGCGGCTCGCTCGACGCCATCCTCGATCGGCTCGCCGCTGGCGATGCGATTGTGTTTCCGTTCGACCAGCACGCTGGGCCGCCCGATGGCATCGAAGTCGATTTCTTCGGGAGTCCGGCGTGGACCTTCAAAAGCCTGGCGCTGATTGCGCTCGCGTCCGACGCGCAGGTGTTGCCTGCCGCGAGCTGGCGCGAACAGGATGGCCGTCACGTGCTGCGCTTCGAGGAGCCGCTTTTACCGGTCTCGTGCGCCGAAGTCGGCGAGGAAATCCGCCGCAACACGCGGGCGTACAACGCCGCGCTGGAGCGATTGATCCTTCGCCACCCCGAGCAATGGTACTGGGTGCACCGGCGCTGGAAGCGCGTCGACCCGCGCGCAAGAGTACGGCGCGCGTAGCTTCGGCCCTGTTTTCCACGCGGAGCGCGCTACCGCGTGTAAAGCCCGGTACCAGCGCTTGAGGCGCCGCGATGTGTCGCCCAGCGGCAGTTAGCACCCTGCCGTGACGGCCATGAGCGACGATCGATGGTTGCTGCGCTTACGCAGGCGCGGCACGATTCCATCGCACGCCCCGTTGGACCGGTCGCAGGAATTGCCCTTCGCTTCTGCTGGAAGGAGACGTCGTGAGGCCGACCTCAATGAGACCCCGGCGCGGGCCCGCCGTGTCTTCGCATGCCTACGGCATATCTCTTGCAAGGGAAGGACCGCCTGCCTCGGG
>Ga0075434_100006215_pt1 | contig 10942 bp, 11 predicted proteins | sample RhiMethybrSRZTD3_FD_75298 | JGI IMG/M metagenome (GOLD analysis project Ga0075434, IMG submission 75298) | Populus rhizosphere microbial communities from Tennessee, USA - Rhizosphere MetaG P. TD hybrid SRZTD3 | ecosystem: Host-associated > Plants > Roots > Rhizosphere > Soil | place: USA...
TGACCGCTTCAGCTTCATGGTCTTCGGCGGTTCTCAAGTATTAATAGATCTCGAACCAGCTGTGCGCATGATGATCGGGAGTGTGATTCTGCACGGATTTACACATACTCTCATCGGTGCACTTGTAATAGGAACGCTAGCCGGTGCGATCGGCAAACCGATTAGCGAGCGTGTGCTTTATGAGATGAATATCCCATGTCACGGGTTTACGTGGACGATGTCCTTTGTATCTGCCTACATTGGCACTTTTTCACATGTACTTCTTGATGCCGTAATGCATTGGGACCTGACGCTGTTGTATCCATTTTCTCTCAGCAAGCCCCTGTTGGGACTTATCTCCGTCGACTGGTTACATGTCTTATGCATAGGTTGCGGGGGTCTTGGGCTGATCCTGCTTTTCGGTAGGTGGGTATGGTCTTGCCCTAGGCGAATATGACGATCACTTCTTGAGGGAGGCCGACGCATTCAATGCGTGTCCTAGGACCTCGTCGCGTTACTATTGATAAGTGAACTTCTCAATAGCAAAAAACTAGCGCAGAATTTCTGGATGGCAGCGAACTAACAAAACCGCAGGTCGACCGCACGCAGGCCCTGGTTTCTTGTGGGTTTAGGTTGTCTGAGGTTGGATTCTCGGAATTTCGTAAACCGCAGGTCGCTGTTCGATTCCAGTCGCCGGCTCCAGATTGCGAAGCAACTGGAGCCGAACCAATGATACGAATCAGCGTCGCACCACGTGTGCACGGCCCATCGCTAAAAGTCCGGCGAGGGAGATGCCCCCTTGCTGCCTGCAACCAATCCCTTGGCGCATCCTATCAGTTCAATGTCGAGGGGAAACGTATATCGAATCTTCAAAACAATGGACGCGAGCATAAGAGCGCACTCCTTCCTTCTATGTGCTAGTTGACGGTAAGAAAGTCATTGGCAAATTGTTTTATTAGGGGCTCAACCAACTCGATAACTCGACCTGTTATTTGCTCGCCGATTATTGCAACCTGCACTCTGTTCCATGTGCGCGCAGACATCCGTTGCTCCGGTCTGTTCATCAATGACACCATCTGGTGAAGTTCCACTTCAATGGCTAAACAATAGATTTCCGCACTGCTGTGTTTGAAGGGGTTCACCTTCACGTAAAGAAAGGGGGCGGAGGGAGTCTGGAGTCGTTCTGATCCACTAAGAATTCTTACCCCGTTAGACTGGAGAACCTGTTCGGCGCCTGTGCGAATCGCATCACGTGAAAAGCCAGCAGCTTCTTCCTCTGACAAAAATGTCTCTACGATAACCTCTACCCCAGAGAGCCTGCGTAGTGATTCGCGGTCCTCAACTCGCCCCGCTCGCGCGGCGCTGGTGTCGAGGTGACTTAGAACGATGAAAGCCACAATCAGGACGTATTGCATGACATCTCCATTTGGGTGAACAATCCTCATCCTGGCGGATCCACCTGTGCGCGAGCAGCAGCCCTCGTTTGTGTCGCTAGGCCGGAGGTAATTCCGGTATGTGCCTTAGGGGAAGCCGAAATTCTTTCTCCTGCGGCTATTTCCCTTCGCCACTCCCACAGCGGCACCGGATCAGGATCTCCCCACAAGCCGAGCCCTGCTCGTCGGGCGCTGCGTTGCAACTCCGACAAGACCACATTTTCAGGCGCGTATTGCTGATACCACCAGCACGAGGCGGTTCTGCCCATTCGATATTGATGCTAATCCCATCAGACAGGGACACGTCTGCAATGGTCCGTCCGTACTTGTCGCGGCCGTGCGTCTCCAGGGTCACCTCTTTACCAAAGGCCAGTGGCGACGTGGCTTGCTTAGCCTTCATGCCATAGGCTTGGCCCTTTTCAGGGCAATCGATTCTATTAAGACGGATACGTACAGCGCGGTTGTTGCTCAAGACTTCAATGTGTCACCGTCAAGCACCCTGCGCATCTTGGTCACGGTCCGACCGCCGTCCAGATGCGACCGTAATGTGAAGGCACGGTGAGCCGCGTTTCCTGGAAGGAGACAATTCCACCGAGATCGAGAGCGCCGCCGTGTAGCTCTTCGACGTAGTTGCCGCCAATGGGAAACCAGAATGGCACCGTTTGATCGTCATTGCCAACGTTGATGGCGACGAGCGTATACGCGGTCCCCTTATAACGGGCGAGGAGTAGCACTCCTTTGGACTGGTAACGGTCCCAGTCGTTGAAGAAAAAATAATTGCCATTGCGGATGTGCGTACGCATTCTCCTGATGCGGAGAAGCTTTCGTACCAATTGAACCACGCTTTGGCCGGGAGCGTCGTAGAAAAAGTCCCAGCGCAGCGCGCGCAGCAACGCCACTCGGCCGGCGCCAAAATCAGGAAGAAAATAGTTCTCGCCGAATTCCTCGCCCTGCCAGAGCATCGGAATGCCTTTGCTCATGAGCGTGGCGATCAAGTAAGGCTGGAGCATGAACCAGAGGTTCCGATCGCCCTCCCGGAACAGCGGATTGCCCGCTTCATCGGGATTGTTCAAGCCGAAGTTGCAAATGAAGCGCTCGTGGTCGTGGTTCTCGATATATTGGAGGGCTGTTTTTGGGATGAGATCGCCGTTAGTATTTTCTTCTTCGGTATAGCCGGCTAGTCCGAGCGACATTGCCCAATCGTAAATCCGGCCCCGATCGCCGTGAGCGACGCTCTTAGCAGCGTCGAAGCTGCGGTTCTGCCAAGTGCTGTTGGAGTACGTTGTGTGAAGTACCTCTTCGGGCCCTTCCAACTGTTCGGCGCACTGTATAAGCGAGATCGGGGCACCGGACCCGGCGTCGAATCGATTCCAGAAAGGTTGGTTTTGCGCGATCATGGTCTTGGTGAGCTGGTAAGTTTCGTAGACGAGGCTTGCATATCCGACGCCGAGCGGGCCGTCCCAGTAATTGGGCACACAATCATAGCGGAATCCATCCACGTGATAGACCTCTAACCAGTGATGGTTCACGGTAAAAAAATAATCGCGCGTAAGTTGGCGATTAAAATCTGTGCTCTTGCCGAAGTTGCTGAAATAATCCTTCGCGAAGGGTCCCATGAACGGGTTCTCGCGATACTTGAGGCGCGTATAGGCGTCAAAATATGGGAAGTCCACACCGGTGTGACCATAGACGACATCGACGATGACTGCGATACCATGCTGGTGGGCAATGTCAACCATTTGCTGGAAGTCGGATCGCTTGCCGAACCTTTCGTCAACGCCGAAATACCCGATGGGAAGATAACCCCAGTCAACCGAGGCGGCGACGTTAGAGAGCGGCATCACCTCGACTGCATTCACACCTAGATCGCTGAGATAGGCCATCAAGTTACTAGTGCGATGGAAGTCGCCGCCGAGCTCGGCGATGTTGACCTCGTAGAAAACAAAATCGGCGAGGGCAGGCGTGCGCCAGTGCGCTTCCGCTGGATTCCAGACATACTGCTGGTATCCAAGCGTGAACGCCGACAGCTTGCCGACACCGAACTCGCGCGCACACGGATCGATGATCCAGTCGAGGCTGCCGACGTTCGGGTTTTCGATGCGGTAGCGGTAGAGGTATCGTCCGGCACTGCCCCAGGCGGAGCCTTGTATTGGTGGAGGCATTCCGGCAATGGGCACCGTCGCTGACCAGAAATCGCCATAGGGAACGCGAACGCTATGTGTCATTGGGAACTCCTGCGCCGGGATGTTTTGCAGGAATTGGTCGCGTTCGTGAATGATCTTGAGGTAGACCTTGTTACCGTCAATGACTGACACCCACGGCAGCCAGATGCCAAATGTCACAGTGCCATTGCTCTCGACTGCGCCCAGATTGCCGAGTGGCAGCAAGTTCATCGTGATGGCTTATAATGCCTTCCATTGAATGCGGCGAAACAAAACTTGTCCGGTATGGCTCTGCAGGCCGATGAAGCGTGGCTGCGCCGCCGTCGAGGGAAGACCGCGCTGTGGTGACTGAGGGTCTCCACTAAAATGGAACTGATTAACGATCTGACCGTTGAGGCGCACCGTGAAGTCGGGAGGATCGATCGTGAGTTCGTAGGCATTCCATTCGCCGACGGAGTGGACGATCAGCGGCCCATCGGTCGGTCCCTTGAAAGAGTAAATTGCGCCAGTCCGATGGATTAGTGCATTGTCTGGGCGCGCCATCTCGTCAATTTGAATTTCGAACCCGAAATTAATTCCCACGTAAGCAGTGTTGTCGTAATTTTGCTGCTCGGGATCGGGGAAAGCTACAAAGACACCGGAGTTGTTGTCCCCCGCTGTCATCATCCACTCGAGCCGGAGTACGTACCGTGCGGGCGATGGTCGCGTAAGCCACAGCATGCCCAGATCCGTCCCGGGATGACCTTCGAGCGCACCTCGGCGAATGAAAAACGTGCCAGGATTATCGTGGCCCGGCTGGTTGCGAATCGTCGACATCCTCCAGTCACCCATGGTTTGGCCATCGAAAAGCGCCACAAAGCCCGCATCGGGAACAAAAGCGGGCGGCGTGATGATCTGGTCTCCGGTGCGCCGTGCGACGGCGATTCCGGTAAGCATTGGGTTTGGCGATCCGATGCTCGGAAAGAGGCATGGCCCTGCGGCGTAGAGATTCTCGGTGTGATGAAAGCGGCCGTTGGCATCGGTCACACTTTTCGAAGGGTCTGTTCCCATCCAGAGTGTGCCGGTTTCGTGATGCGTCGTACCGAGACCGTCGTGTGCAGGGACGCCGCCAGGACCGCTTTGAATGAATTGCATTGGTTGGCCATTGGAGAAAACGTTCGCCACCTGGCTCATCGTCGCATCCATCACAGTCCAAAGATCGTTATCTCGTTGGGTCGCTGTGAGCGTGACAAAGGAGCGTCGAACGCCGTACTCGTCGGTCGCTGCATCAAGATCCACGCGGCTCGGATGCGCCGTCGGGTTATTAAAGTCGGCCGCCGCGATTTCACCGATGCCGCGGATGGCGATCGCTATGTGGGTGTCCGACGAAGTGCGCAGTTGGTCGAAGAAATCGATGTCAGGGATTTTTCTGAACAGCTCGTCCTCTGAGCCCACAGTGTTGCCACCGCCGCTGGCAGTAATCTGCAAGTGAAAATGGCCCAGCAAATCTCCGTTTGGCTTGGTGGCACGTCCCTTCACAAAAAGGGCGGAGGTTTGCAGTTCGTTCGTGGTGGGGGAAAGCCCTGGAATCGCCGCACGGGGAATGCGAAACACCAGATTCGAGCGGACATGTGCGAGCAGATTTTTCCCCATCAGTGGTTGCGTCGGGATGCCGCTACCATCAAAGGAGATGAGCGCCAGACGAGCACTTTCCAAAGTGCCAAGAGCGATAACTGCAACCCCACCAGGCGCAAGCTCAATGAAGCCGTTACTCGAATCGACGCCGGTCACTCTCCAGCTACCTACCGCCGTCTGTGCCTTACGGAGCGACAGCACATGGGTGTCCGTAAGAATCATAAACTCTTTTTTGGCATCATCGCCGTTCGAATCGGAGACGGCGGTGCGCGCCGCTTTCATTAGCAGCGGTACGGTGCTGAATTTGTTTAGCGGAAAGAAGCCGGCATGGGGCGCTCGCGCTTGCACGCCAAGCGGTGCTTCGAGCTTTAACAGGTTGCGCAGATCATCCATGCTAAAGGTCCCCGCTGATGACAATCCGAGCATGCGCAATAGGTCCGGCTGCTGCTCGCCGCCTTTCAGCAGCGGCGAAGGTGGGAGATCGATCAACGGAATGGCAGCCGCCACGGCCCCGAGATTATCGAAGAGCTGTTGACGCAGCGCCTGATGCAATTCGCCAAAGATAAAGTCGTTAGTCTCATCGACACCAATTTGACGTGAGCTTTCGCCGAAGTATCGTGCCTTCAGATCCCCCACGGTCTGCGCTGGCCATGTCGTCACTTCTGCATCGAGCAACTGCGGCGACCAACCGCCCCAGTACACAGAACGCCCGCCCACGGCATAGGCGAGCCCTTTAAAGGGAATCGGCGATTTCCACGGAACGCCCCACACTTCGTTACGCGGCGGCTCAGGCTGCGGCGCATTCTCGTTAAGGCTAAATGGCACCGCCGGATCCGCGAATCCTTGAATGCCGGTGTTCTGCACATGTTCTGGTACTGTGAATAGCCCTGCTTCGAGGACTATCGTTCGCAGTCCGCCGCCGGTTTGCTTCTGCCGAAACCAGATGTGTTCGGCGATGGCAGCGCCAAAAGTTCCTCCGCCAATCACGATCACATCGAATGGCCGGCCGCCGCTAGCTTTCCAGGCGTTAGCTTCGGCAATATCATTGCAAAGATACCGGCCTTGAACGTCTTTCGTAAAAGATGTCCGCTCCGTACTCTTCGCCATCTGCACCTCCCTTTAGAAGAAACTGCCTGTTTTATCCAAAAATGTCAGACAATCGCTAGGGTTCACCAGCAAGGTGAACAAGGGGTTGAAACAAACTTCAAGGCGGCATTTCACGCTTCTTCCTTTTGTACATAATGGCATCAGTGGAAATCTGCGAGAAACCGCGGCTCGACGGCACCAACCATCCTCCACTTGATGTCAATTTCTTCCAGCACCTGTGGGCAATACCCGTTCGAGCAAAATCGCTATAGGGTCCATTATCCTGCTTACGTTATTTGGAATAAGAGTACGAAGTTCCGCCCACAGCAGTGGAGGGTCAATCTGGACCTTACCAAGAAAAACCGGGATAGATATCTGTCAAAATTGACAGGTGTAATCCGTCTTACGAGGCTCGGACACTCTTCTCGAGATCCTTCCATAGAGCGAAGGCAAAACGAATCGCGCTCGCACGCCAAATGAGGCCACCTCCCATGTCGGCTTTTCCTTCGACAGCGAAGAAAGAAACTTGGAGATCGATATCTGAAGCATTCGGTTTATCAAGAAGCACGGTTTTATAGGCGTGTTCGGTGCCTTATGGTGTCGCTCGAAGTGCAAGGCGGATGGCGTAATAATCCCGTGCAGATCTTGAAGCGGCGTCAGCGAGTTGACATTGTTTGGAGCATTTTGGTGCATCGAATCGCAAAGTCAAACTCGCATTCGGCGGGGTCTTCGCGAGCCTCAACGCGCCCCTAGTGAAGCTCCAATGTCCCGAGGTCGACTTTGTCTGTCGCGGTGACGGAGAACAACTGATTCTTGATCTCCTACTGCATCTAAACGACCCAGAAGGAGTTCCAGGTCTCACTTGGATGAAGGACGGGCGGGTAATACAGAATCCCGGGCGGCCCATGGAGCGCCATCTCGATCAATGGCCCTTTCCCGACCGGGAGAGTTTGAAACTCGATTTCGTCGAATCGATGCCACTCCAGGGGACAGAAAAGCCAGTGCCATAGCGACAGACGAAGGGGGGATCTTCTGAAACTCGTAAACCGCAGGCCGCTGGTTCGATTCCAGTCGCCGGCTCCAACACCTTCCTTGTCTTTCTTTTCCCCGCCGATGGTAGCTCAAAGGTAGCGACAACCTTGAAGGCGTCGTCGTTCAAGGGCCCCTCAAGTGGAAGCGAACTAACAAACCGCAGGTCAGATTCAGCGCCTAAATGGCGGTCGCTAGTGCTAACCATCCGCTGCCTCGAAACTTAATACCGCGTCCCATTTACTTCTGTCGCGAAGACGCGACCGCGATTTGTTGGGTGCCGGGGGGTGGACCAGGTGTGTAGCCCCACATGGCAGGTGTAAACTGCTCCAATACTGGAAGGAAATTCATTCCTGCTGGTTTTTGCCGGAGAGTGCGGCTATGGAACGTTGGCGCGGGAAATGGGCGCTCATCACCGGGGCTAGCGCGGGGATCGGCTTGGCGCTAGCTGCACAGTTGGCCGCAGGCGGCGCGAATCTGATCCTGACTGCCCGGCGGCGCGAGCGCCTAGAGACGCTTGCTGGGAGGCTTTCGGAGCAGCACGGTGTTCGCATCGAAGTCTTTCCAGCCGATCTGACGTTACCTGTCGCTCCTGAGGAGCTGTTCGCGTTCACCGAGAAACAAGGCATCGTCGTGGACTTGTTAGTGAACAATGCAGGCTTTGGCACGTATGGATTATTCTCGGCGTCCGACCGCGCGCGGCAGTTAGCGATGGTGCAAGTCAATGTCGCGGCGGTCGTTGCCTTGACGCATCTGTATCTGCCGAGGATGTTCGAGCGTCGACGCGGTGACATCTTAATCGTCTCGTCGACGGCAGCCTTCCAGGGCCTGCCCTACCTCGCGACCTATGCCGCCACGAAGGCATTCGACCTGTTGTTTGCAGAGGCGCTGGCCGAGGAGGTGCGGAAGAAAGGCATACGCGTCTGTGCGCTCTGTCCCGGCCCTACCGCCACGGAATTTCAAGCAGTCGCAGGAGAGCCGAGACGACTCCACCACTACGTCACCGAGACCGCTGACAAGGTGGCCCGCGTCGGACTGAAGGCACTCGCACACGGCAGGAGCTACATCATCTCGGGGACCGGCAATTATCTGAGCGCAAACGCACAGCGCCTCGCCCCGCGTCAAATCGTGACCCGCGTAGCTGCGAAAATTCTCCGTCCACCTGCCTAACTCGCAGGGAGCTTTCCGAGGGCAGGAGTGCTGCCTTAGTGCTAACCCTCCACTGCGTCAAAACGCGAGCGCGCGACTTCGATTGTTTGGTGTGTCTCATTTGAATGGATGCGACGTGGCAGGAGGCTCCTGGCCGAAGGCTTGCCACGCGTCAGCTCGCCCTTGCCGCGCGCACCGTCTCAATCGCCCGGCGTCCTTCGTGACACACCGCACGAGGTGCTCTTCACTGCGTGGCGCAATGACCAAGATTCTGACTGCCTCGTGGACGCGTGCTTGTGCCGGTGCGGCCAGCACGGACATGGTACGATTGAAGTGCAGGTTGACGTCAAAGAGGGCGCGCTTCAGTGCCGGGCTGTACTGGCGCGTCGCCCACCAGGCTAGCGCGCGAAGGGGCCGGCTGAGCCCTTGACTCCGGAACGCTAGCGGTTTCGTCAAGACGACCACGATGTAGCGGCACCCGAGCGCCAGGAGGCGAGGCAACGGGAGGCCGTCGCTGAGGCTCCCGTCCAGATACAACCGGTCGCCAACCTTGACGAACCGATTGTAAAGGATTGGCAGCGCCCCCGTGGCGCGAAACACTTCCCACAGGTCCACATCCTCTGACCGGTTCGTCACGTAATGCACGGAGGCGTCTTCGGCGTCGGCGAGGGCAATGTGCAACTCAGTGGATGCCTCCAGCAAGGCCGGCAGATTGAAAGGTCGCACGTGGCGGCAGAGGTCGTCGATCATGTAGTCCATGTCCACGAGCTTCCTCAGGCGGAAGAAATCGATGAACTTCCGGTTGCTCAGATGATCGATATACGTCTCGACGCCGTAGCGGGCCTGTCCGGTGATGAAATGAGCGCCGTTCATGGCTCCGGCGGATGCCCCCGCGACGTGATCGAAGCAACGGGTCCAGCCCATCTCTTCGAAGGCCGCTAACACGGCCATTGAATAGACGCCCCGCATCCCGCCGCCCTGCACGACGAGCCCGAGGGGCGGCACATCACGTTCACCGGCGGCTTTCCGAGTGAGCGCCTGCCAGATTACCTCTGCCACGTCCGCATGGCTGATCGGGCCGCCGCCATCCACCCTGCACTCGGTCCAGGGTGCTGACGCCGTAATTGGGATGCGTTCATCCATGAGTCGACCCTCCGAACAGTCGAGTATCAATATGGCATACAGCTGGTCAACCTCGCCAGCCGAGACAGCTCGTTACCGCGTCGTGGGGCACTGGGCCTCGCGTAGTGCTAACCTTCCACTGCCGCGAAACTTAGCACCGCGACAGGATTAGTTCTATCGCGAGTGCACTCACTCGATTTTTTGGTGCCGGGGAGACATGCCTCAATAGGAAACATCAAGGTGACATTTGATTGCACACGACGGGCACCAGGTTGGCACCACGCCAAAATTATCTCGAACCATCAATGCCTTGCAGCGGGAAAAGCTGATGCCCAATCAGCGGGGCTGGAATAGGCTGGAATGGGCTGGAGTGAGGTGGGCTTGAGAACAATCCAGCACGGTTCGAGGACTGCTTGACGAAGCCGTCTCTCCGTGCCTAGCATAACGCCACGACGTTTCAGCTCCCGCTGACTGTTTCATCTCTCGCGCTTCCGTGCTCGCGCGACGGATCCTCCAGTCTCGGCCGCTCCAACGCCTCCACTGGGCCGCCACGCTCTTTCCGAGGCACCCATGAGTCTACTGACTTATGTGGAGGACTTGCCAAGTTCCGCGACCCAGATACGGTTGCCCCTGCTATGTGCGCCCCACGGCACGATCAATCACGAGCAAGATCAGTATCCTTCTAAGTCCAGGAAGGGAAGAAAGGAGAAGCTATGCGTCCCATACTTATAAGCATCGTTGCGGCGGCGGTCGTTGCGTGGTCTGGAAGCCTGACGTTTGGCCGTGAGGCGAGCGAAACTGCGCCTCGCACACACCAACACCTTTTGACGACAGTCGAGAAGGTCGGGTCGGGTTTGGTGTGGTTTAAACCGATAGCTGGATTGGAATATCGGACCGTGAGCCTCCACAAGGCCGAACGCATGGGGCTCTACGAGCCGAAGATCGGGGATGAGGTCTATTTGGTCATCGATGAGAGTAACGAGCTGATCGATCTGCACAGGAAAGGCCAGCAGCCTGCAGGACATCGCCTCATCGTCGGCAAGCTGACGTATGCCGACCCGTTCTGGGAGTTCATCGAGATCACCGATGCTGACGGGAAGCAGACTTTCGCGATGGATGAGGGAACAGGCAGCAAGCTGTCCATGCGGAAGAAAGGCGAACTCGTTCGGGTGGAGTTGAACGAAGACAACGAGGTTGTCGATATCTTCCCGACCCACTGAAGACGGCTGTGTGAATGCAGGAAAGCCGGGTGCTGTCGGCTCAGATCGATCACATTAATTCAGTCGGACGAGGAGACCCTCAAGACTGATTTCTTACGGGGAGGAGATTCTAGGCCCTTTCTGGGAACCACACAATCCGTTCATTGTC
>Ga0075434_100006218_pt1 | contig 10942 bp, 12 predicted proteins | sample RhiMethybrSRZTD3_FD_75298 | JGI IMG/M metagenome (GOLD analysis project Ga0075434, IMG submission 75298) | Populus rhizosphere microbial communities from Tennessee, USA - Rhizosphere MetaG P. TD hybrid SRZTD3 | ecosystem: Host-associated > Plants > Roots > Rhizosphere > Soil | place: USA...
CGCCCTCTGATGATTCATCGCTATCCGGCCAGCGTGAAGGCCTTCTACATGGAGCCCGATCCGCAGCGTCCTGAAGTCGCATTGTGCGTGGACGTGCTCGCCCCCGAGGGGTACGGCGAGATCATCGGGGGCTCGCAACGTATGGCTTCGCACGAGTTGCTATTGCAGCGCATTCACGAACACAACCTGCCCGAAGAGGCCTTCAAGTGGTATCTCGATTTGAGAAAGTTTGGCAGCGTCCCACACGGAGGCTTCGGCATGGGCATCGAACGCGCCGTAGCCTGGATCTGCGGACTGGAGCACGTCCGCGAAACCATTCCGTTTGCAAGAATGCTGCACCGGCTATACCCATAGACTGTCAGGAATGTTGACGATTGGTGGGTCGCGTCGGAAAGAATCGCTGAAGATTTTGTAATTTTGTAATCGGGCAATTTGGTATTTAAAAGCCCACGCTGCTCGCCTTCGATACAAAACGATGCAGTATCGGGCTAGTGAGTTCTTCAAATTACAAGATTGCCCGATTACCAAATTACAAAATTTAACCATGTCTCCCACTCCCAACGCAGCCTTCACCAGCATCACGCCCAAGCAGATTCGTGTTCTCGGAGTTCCCCTCGATCTCGGCCAGTCCCGCCGTGGCGTCGACATGGGTCCTTCCGCCGTTCGCGTAGCTGGCCTCGAAGCCCGGCTTGAGGCCATCGGTCACGTCGTGGAGGACGGCGGCAATGTCGCGGTAGCCATCCCTGAACAGAAGAAATCGGGCGCTGCCCACGCCAAATACCTGAAAGAAATCACGGCTACCTGCACCAAGAACGCGGAGCTCGTACTGAAGTCGCTCGAAGCCGGCAAGGTGCCGCTCGTCCTCGGCGGCGATCATTCCGTGGCGGCAGGTACGGTGGCAGGCGTGGCCGAGTTCTATCGCCGTCAGAATCAGAGAATCGGTCTCATCTGGATCGATGCGCACAGCGACATGAATACTCCTGAAACGTCGCCCAGCGGAAACGTGCACGGGATGCCGCTGGCGGCGATCATGGGCCTGGGGCCGGCCGAACTGGGCAACATTTTCAATTTTTCTCCGAAGGTGCGGCCCGAGAACTGCGTGTTAGTGGGTATTCGTGACGTCGACGCCCACGAAAAGGAAAACATTCGCCGTGCAGGAGTGGAAGTTTTCACTATGCGCGACATCGACGAGCGCGGCATGCGCGCCGTCATGGAAGAGGCCCTGCGCATGGCCGGACGCGGCACTGCCGGCTATCATATCTCCCTCGACATGGACTGGATCGATCCCGAAGACGCCCCTGGCGTGGGCACTCCCGTATGGGGCGGCGCCACTTATCGCGAAGCTCACCTGGCCATGGAAATCATCGCCGACCACGGCCGCATGCTGAGTTTCGAAATCGTCGAAGTGAATCCGGTGATCGACGAACATAACCAAACCGCAGATCTGGCGGTCGAGTTGTCGCTCTCAGCGTTTGGGAAAAAGATTCTGTAGACGAAATCCGGTTGGACAGTCCGTGAATTGCCTCTCGCCCGCCCCGCACTGTCATCCCGAGCGCAGAGAGGCGAAGCCGAACGGAGTCGAGGGGCCCCGCGTCTGTCGCGCAAGGCAGACTGCATCCGCATTTTTCGTCCGGAGTCACCGACCGACGCAATCAAGCACGAAACAACTCTACAAATATTCCTTCTTCATCACACCCGGCAACTGCGCCAAACTCCCCAAAATGTGCGTGTGCGGCTCGCGCCCCAACCGATCCTTCCCGTGAAATCCCGTCAGCACGCCAATCACTCCGCGTGCACCGGCATTCGTTCCCGCCTGCAGGTCGAGCGGCGTATCTCCTACATTCACGACTTCCTTCACGCTTTTCACCCCGGCCGCTTCCATCGCACGAAAAATCATGTACGGTGCCGGACGTCCAACCGGCACATCGCTACTGGAAATATTCGCCGTAAACAGCCGGCTCCAGCCCGCCTTCTCCAAAATCAACTCGCTCACTTCACGCGAGAAACCGGTAGTGGTCGCAATTTGAATGCCCTGCTGGCGCAACCAGTCAAACGTTTGCCCGGCGCCCGGAATCGGCAAAACCCCGCCCCCACGGTAGTGCAGTTCAAGCGCACGGCGAAATTCCGCATAGACCTTCGCCACTGTCCGGTCGTGCTTCGGTCCCTCACCGAACTGCCGTGTCACGAAGTGGCGGATCACCTCCCGCTTCGCTGCTCCCTTCCACGCTTCCAATTCGAATTCCGGAAAGTCAACGCCATGCTTCCGCAACGCCGAACTGAAGGCATTTAGCACTTCGCCGCGGTCCACGATGATCGTTCCCGCAATATCGAAAACAACCAGCCTGATCGAGCTCATTTGGAAGTGACTGATTGTAGCAATACCGTGCATTGCGGGATTGACGGGGAACACTTCCGCCCTCCAAACTAGCTGCGCAAGTACTGCTCAATTTCCTTGTGTGTTTGGTTTCGTATGAAGACAGAGTCCTTCGTTCTCATTGCTTTCATCGTGATTCTCAGCATTGCGCCATTGTGCTCGGCGCACTCCGACCAGAAGCCCAGCGCTGCTCCTAGCTCTTCGTCAGAATCTGCCGAGAAGATTCCTATTATGGAAGGCGGGGCTGGACCATGCTCGCTGGAACTCACAGTGATATCGGACACGAAGCCAGTGTCCGCTGCCAACGTAAAAGTTCACATCGTGTACGGCTTCGCCGGTGTCCGCAAACTCGACCTCGAGGCTTACACCAACAACGAAGGCAAGTTGAAGTTCACAGGACTGCCTTCAAGAGTGAAACGGCCGCCAATGGAATTTCGGGGTACAAAAGACAAGCTGGCTGGTATCGCGGTTTACGATCCCGAATCCGAATGCAACGCCAAACATGAGCTCATCCTCGTTCGCCAGAAGGAAAGCCAAAATTAAATGGAACGATGGGCAGCCTGCCCTGGGCTCGCCGAAGGGTCTCCACCCGTCGAAGGCAGCAAAATCCGCGGGTGCCCCGGCCTATAGCGTTCTTTGCGAAGGCTGGGCTCGGATCATCGGATGCAGGCCGTGAACCCCCTGTTGTGAAAACGCCTCGCACGCCTCCCAACCGAAGTCCCTGCACCATCGTTTTCTAGGAACCCAGAAAATCATCGCCACCAGTTTGACGCCACCCGGCCCCAGCCTCCACACTAAACCGTCATGAAGAAATTGCGGGTAGGGGTCCTATTCGGCGGGCGTAGCGGGGAGCACGAGGTATCGCTGCTCTCGGCGGCATCCGTAGTAAATGCTATCGACAAGACGAAGTATGAAGTCGTGCCCATCGGTATCACGAAGGAAGGCCGCTGGCTGACTGCCGGAGACGCGGAGCGTCTGCTCTCAGGCGAGCATCACGAAGAGAAGCACCTGCGGGCCGGCGATCCTGACGCCACGCCTGGCGCGGCCGTCCTTGCCAGCGGAGAGGCCGTCGTCGTACCACCTGAGCCCGTGCATCGCGGACCGTCTTCCCTCACCCCGTTCCAAACCGATGGGCTCACACGCCGCGCCTCCGACCGCGCCATCAACGTCGATGTCATCTTTCCGGTTCTGCACGGCACCTTCGGCGAAGACGGAACCATCCAGGGTCTGCTCGAACTAGCTGACATCCCATACGTCGGCGCCGGCGTTCTCGGCTCCTCGGCGGGCATGGACAAGGACATCATGAAGGCGCTGTTCCGCGCCTTAGATTTGCCCATCGTGAAACACGTCACCCTCCTACGTAGCGACTGGGATGCGGACGCCAAGAAAGCCGAGAAGATTGTCGACAAGCAGCTGAAATATCCGGTATTCGTGAAGCCAGCAAACTTGGGATCGTCCGTCGGCATCTCCAAGGCGCGCACGAAGAAAGAGCTCGGCCCGGCGATCTACGAAGCCGCCAAGTTCGACCGCAAGATCGTGATCGAGCAGGGCGTCGGCGGTATAAGGCACAAAGCCAGAGAGATCGAGTGTTCGGTGCTGGGGAACGATCATCCGCAAGCTTCGGTGCCCGGCGAGATTGTTCCTGTGAAAGAGTTCTACGACTATGCGGCTAAATATCTCGACGAAGGCTCCGAGCTGATCATCCCCGCGAAGCTTACGAAAGCTGAAACGAAAAAAGTCCAGGAACTCGCCATCCGGGCATTCCAGGCCGTCGATTGCTCGGGTCTCGCCCGCGTCGATTTCCTCATGGACCCAAAGACGCGCAAACTCTTCGTCAACGAGATCAATACTATGCCTGGCTTCACCGCAATCAGCATGTATCCCAAGCTGTGGGCGGCCTCAGGCTTGGCCTATTCGGATCTGATCGATCGGCTGATCCAGCTGGGGATCGAGCGTCACCAGGATAAGAAAAAGAACCAGTACAGTAGGTAGTTTTACAATCTTGCTCTTGTCGGCTCTTCCAGCACAATAAGGAGCTCGGAGAAGAAGGCATCCAGCCCCTGCGGGCGCTCGCAGTTGTAAAGTTGTAAGCAGCACGTAAAGGGCCTTAGCCGCTTCGTAACCACGTCTTTGAGTACGACCGTAAATTGAGACAACTGCCATCCCTTGGTAACTTCGTAACAGCTTCCCCCCGAGACACCTGCAGCTCCGAAACACCCAGAATCGGGAATGTTCAGTGCCCAACGAACAGAAAACACAAGAACTGGATCGAATCGAAAAGCGGATCTCGGTCGCTCTCCCTGTGCGAGTTACATACTACGGCGAGGATGCCAAGCCGCGCCTCGAAATGGCGTGCACGTACGACATCTCCGCTCATGGAGCAAGGGTCACTGGGCTGCGCTGCGTGAAGGAAGCGGGCGAAATTCTGGTGGTCGAGCGCGGACGCAGCAAGGCCTTCTGCCGGGTCGTATGGATTGGCGAGCCCGACTCACCTCTGCGTGGCCAGGTCGGCATTCAGTGTGTCGAAGCGCAGAGATCTCTGTGGCTGACGGAACTGCGCGACATGGAGGAGATTTACGAACCCGTCAGTCGCGACAGCTCGTTGTATCGCCTGAAGCCCGGGAGCGCGACGGGCAATCGTCGCCGCCACCGGCGTTTTGCGGCCGACGGAGCTGCCGATCTGCTCGAAAAGAGCACAGCGGCGAATCGTTTGGAGGGTGCCCTGCGGGATGTTTCCGAAGTCGGGTGTCTGGTCGCGACCAAGGAACTCCTCCGACCGGGAACCCAACTCAAGCTCGTGCTGAAAGTCGGGACCTATGACTTGAGCTTGAAGGGACAAGTGAAGCACGCAGCTATCGACGTTGGGCTGGGCATCGAGTTTCGGGAAATCCGCAAGGGCGATCGCGACATCCTGCAATACCTGCTTCGAAAGCTGGCGGAGAAAGAAAAAGCCGCCGAAAGCGAGAAGTCCAAGACTTCTTCGGCGGCCGCAGCACAGTAAGACTGGGGTTTACTTCGCGGCTCCGACCTCAACCACTTCGCGTTCGCGCTCGACGTCTTTCAGGCGTGCCGCCTTGCCCTTCAGAGCCCGCAAATAGTAAAGCTTGGCGCGACGGACTTTCGACGAGCGCACCAATTCCACCCGATCGATGACCTTCGAGTTCACGGGAAAAATACGCTCCACGCCGTGACCAAAGCTGATCTTGCGGACGGTAAAGCTGGCTTGCGGCCCGTTGGCTTGCGAGATGACGACGCCTTCGAACGCCTGGACGCGTTCCTTGTCGCCTTCGCGGATCTTCACATGCACCCGAATCGTGTCCCCAGGTGCGAATGTCGGTAGATCGGTACGTTTGGTTTTAGCCAGAAGCTTTTCAATGATCAGGTTCGACATGTTTTTGTCCTTCTTGGATTTCGCTTAGTTCTTGCCCGTGATCTGGGCCAGAAGCTTCTTGTCCTCGTCGCTCAGTGCCCCCGGGTCCAGCAGGTCGGGCCGGTTGCGCAGCGTCTTTTCCAAAGCCGTCCGACGACGCCAACGGCGGATCTCGTCGTGGTTCCCGTTCACCAGCACCTCAGGTACCGCCATCCCCCGGAAATCCGCAGGGCGGGTGTAGTGCGGGTAGTCCAGCAATCCGCCCGAAGCACAGGTCGAACGCGGGCCTTCGCGCTTTCCCTCCGCAGCACCCGCATCTTTCGCGACGCTCGGGTGCGCCATGAAAGATTCCTGCCGGGTGGACGCTTCGTTGCCCACCGCTCCGGGAATCAGGCGGGTGATCGTGTCGAGTATCACCGCCGCCCCCAGTTCCCCACCACTTAGCACGTAGTCCCCAATCGAAATCTCGCGATCGGCAAGATGCTCGCTCACACGCTCGTCCACGCCCTCGTAGCGGCCACAAATCAGGGCAACCCGCTCCAGTGCGGCCAGTTCTTGCGCCAACCCCTGGTCCAGTTTCCTGCCCTGCGGCGATAGAAGGATCACTGACTCTTTGCTTCTTGCAGCCACGCGATCTGCGTGCGGCGCCACCTTGAGCTTCTCAATACATTCAAAGATCGGTTCCGGCTTCAGGACCATTCCTTCGCCGCCGCCAAACGGGCGGTCATCTACGGTGCGATGCTTGTCGCGGGTAAAGTCCCGCAAATCGTGGACGCGAATCTCAACCAAACCCGCTTCCCGCGACCGCCGCAGTATTCCGTAGTCCAGCGGCCCGCGAAAAAAGTCGGGGAAAATCGTGAGAATGTCGACCTGCATCAGATCATTGAGGAATTGGGAAATTGAGGAATTGGGCAATTGAAAAACCTGGCGCCGAAAGGTTCTTGCTGCTCAATTACCCAAGTACCAAATTTCCCAATTACTCAATTTCTTTTTGCTTCTCTTCATCCGTCAGTGGACGATTGATCTCAAGCATGCCTTCGGGCAAGCGCATCCACACTTGCTTGCCAGCCAGATCCAATTTCACCAGGTACGCTTCCGCGAAAGGAATCTCGTACGGCGAATTTGGATTGCCCCGGACGATCAGCAGCGGGGCTTCGCCCGCTCCAAACTGTACGCCTTCAATCCTGCCGACTTCGCGATCGCCGTCAAACACCGTGCATCCGGTCAGATCGCTGATGTACGTCCAGCCGGGATCAAGTTCCGCTCGCTCCGCCCGGGGAATTTGCAACTCACAGCGCAGCAGGGCTTCCGCGTCCGAGATCGAATCCACACCCTCAAATTTCAGAACAAGATGGCCTTTGTGCGGCCACAAGTCTTCCACTTCCAACCTTCGCCGCTTCCCGTCTTCGTCCAGTGCGAATAGCTTCAAACCAGCCGCGAACCGGTCGGGAACATCCGAGTGCACTTCCACGGCGACTTCGCCACGCCGACCTTGCGTTTTGAGGACGCGAGCTACGGTGATGAACTCATCGCTCATCGTTGTCCCGGGTCCTTGTTGAGGGTCCTTCCGGTTGCGCCTATTCGAGGATCTCAAGCGTGTAGCGCTTGTGCACCTTGACGCCAGCAGCGCTTAGCAGGGTGCGCAACGCGCGGGCGGTGCGTCCTTGCTTGCCGATCACTTTACCCAGGTCATTCGGTCCAACGGTCAGCTCGAAAACCGTTTCGCCGTCCTCTTCCACGGGGTTTACGGAAACCTGGTCAGGCGCATCCACCAGTGCCTTGGTCACCTGCTCGAGGAGAACCTTCACATCCCCACCACTCTGCTCGCTCATGCGCAGCTCCTGTGTTGTGGGGTGAAATGCGCTTTCTCGCTCACGACGCGTTAGGCGGCTGGCCCGGCCGCAGCTGGCTCAGGCACAGGCTTGGCGAATAGTTTGCTGACGCGGTCCGACAGCTTGGCGCCCTTCGAAACCCAATATTCAATGCGGTCGCGCTTCAGGTCGATGTGGGCAGCGGCGCCCCGGGGATTGTAGGTCCCCACCACTTCGACCGAGCGGCCATTGCGCGCGCGCTCCTTCTCGATGACCACAACGCGATACTGCGGCTGTTTGCGCGCACCCGTGCGCGCCAGACGAATCATTAACACGGAACTTTAGTTTCCTTTCCTAGTCCTTCCGGGAGGGATAAGACAAACTGTTATTATCGCGGAAGTTAGCGGGATTGGCAAGTTGAGCCTGCATCGCGGAAATGGGTTTGCAGCAGTTGGAACCGAGTGGGCATTGTGCATCAGAAGACAATCGGCAGGAATATGTGGGAGAACCATCCTCCAAAACACGCCACAACCAGAATCCAGACCATGGCCGAAAGGTAGAGGGCTCGAAAATACCTCTCTTGAAGACTTCTGAGCGTCCTCTAACACGGCGCGTAAGACGCTCACCCACAGTCCACATCGTCCAAGCGCCCCCTACACCGACCACAAGACCCAAAGTAATAGCTAGCGTGTAGCCACCGACTCCGGCCTTCACAAAACTTGCCGCTGCAGCCGCAGTACCGAGAGGGGGCTGAAATACAAATCATGAGAAGCAATTCCCAGAGGGTCGCACCGTAGGCCTCCTACCTGTGCTATCGAGTTGGACTCACAGCATTGTCATTCCGAACGAAGTGAGGAATCTGTATTGGTATCGTCAGCAGAAGCAGCCCAGCGACTCGTGCCATTTTCCGTGCCATACCAAGGTTGGGATGACCGCGCTCAACCTGTGAATAGGACAATCAGGCCCGCTGATTTCATTTCAGCCGCTCCAAAATCTCTACCGGCTCGGGTCGCTCGGTGTAGTCCTCATTGGCCGCCACGTACAGCACGGTGGAATCCTGGTCGAGGATGTAGGTCGCCGGAATCGGCAGCTCCCAGGTTTCATCTCCGTTGATGAAAGGCAGATTGGTAAAAGAGCGGCGATAGATTGCTTCTTGCTCTGTCGGCACGCGATAGACGAGACGAAACTGCCGGGCGACCTGACTGCCGGCGTCACTGAGCAGGCGAAATCTGAGCCCGTGCTGGTCGGCCATGAAAAAAGACTGTTTGACGCTTTGCGGTGAGATGGCCACCAGCGACGCGTCCGCCTGCACGATCTCGGGAAGAACCCGGTTCATCGCTTCCATCTGCCCGCAGCAGAACGGATCCCAGCGCCCGCGAAAGAAACAGATCACAAGCCGGCCAGCGCTCAATAACTCCATTGACAAAACCAGCTTGCCATCGTGATCGAAAAGAGTGAATTCGGGAGCCTTCGCGCCCACGCCAAGCGCATTCTCGGCCAGCTGCCTTTCTTTCAACTCGGCAATGACGCGGGCATGAACAGCTTGCGTCTCGTTTGGCACGTACTGAGCGATTTTCGCTTTCCGCTCCGCGAAGATTTCTCGCAGCGGCCGCGCATCAAGCCCAGGAGTTGCTTCGGAGAGGGAGCGCCATTTCATAGAAGCTGGTCTCAGGTGTTAGGTCTTGGGTGTTAGGTCTTGGGTGTTAGGTCTTGGGTCTTAGGTCTTGGGTCTTAAGGATTTGGGCTCAGACTACGGAGACATCTTCAACCTTTGGTACGGAGGACCTAACACCCAAGACCTAACACCTGCTCTCACATAGGCATTTTCATTCCCGCCAGCCTTCGCGCAAAGCTGGGCTTGCCCATCTGCTTGAACATCTTCTTCATCTGCGCGTACTGGCGGAGCAGGTTGTTGACTTCCTGCACGGTCGTGCCGGAACCCCGGGCAATGCGTTTGCGGCGGCTCCCGTTGATGACTTCGTGATGCGTGCGCTCGTGGGGAGTCATGGAGTTGATAATGGCTTCCACTCGATTGATCTGATTCTCGTCGACTTTGTCAGCGGCTTTCTGCAGGCCGCTGAACGGACCGATCGACGGGAGCATTCCCATCAGACTCTGAATCGATCCCATTTTACGGACCTGGCGCAGTTGGTCACGAAAATCTTCGAGCGAGAAGCCGTCGCCCGCGAGGGCGCGGCTGGCCATCTCTTCGGCCTTCTTCTTATCGATCTGCTGCTCGGCCTTCTCGATGAGCGAGAGGATGTCGCCCATGCCGAGAATGCGTGAAACAATGCGGTCGGGATGGAAGGGCTCAAGCGCGTCATATTTTTCGCCCACACCGATGAACTTGATCGGTTGGCCCGTGACCTGGCGGATCGAGAGCGCCGCGCCGCCGCGTGCATCACCGTCCATCTTGGTAAGCACTACACCGGTGAGCGTGAGCTTTTTGTGGAATTCATCGGCGGAGCGCACAGCGTCCTGGCCGGTCATGGCGTCCGCGACGAACAAGATTTCCGATGGATTCAGCAGACGCTTGAGCGACTGCATCTCTTCCATCAGTTGGTCGTCAATGTGCAGTCGGCCGGCCGTATCGACGATCAGCACGTCGCTGCCTGAGATGACCGCTTCGCGCCGCGCTTCTTTCACCAACCGCTCGACCGTCGCCGTGTTCGACTCGGTCACTTCGCCTTCGTAGATGTTGCCTTTGATGGCATCGGCAACGACTCTCAACTGCTGGCGTGCTGCAGGGCGATAGACGTCCACCGAAACCAGCAGCGGTCGATGTCCGCCATTCTTGAGCCAGTTGGCCAATTTGCCGGACGTGGTCGTCTTGCCGGAACCCTGTAAGCCAGCCATCAGCACAACCGTGGGCGGCTGCGATGCAAACTTCAGCTTGGCGGTATCTTTGCCCAGCACCTCGACCATCTCATCGCGCACGATCTTGATGACCTGCTCGCCGGGCGAGAGTGCCGTGGCCACTTCCTGGCCGACCGCCTTGGCTTGAATCTGGTCGATAAGCTGCTTGACCACCTTGAAATTGACGTCAGCTTCGAGCAGCGCAAGACGGATCTCGCGCAGGGCCTGCTGAATATTCTCATCCGTGAGGACAGCCTGTCCGCGCAGGGTCTTGAAGGCACGCTGCAGTTTTTCCTGGAGATTCTCAAACATAGTGAAGAGCTATTTTAGCAGCCGGGAGACGAGATAAGTCGCTGGTCGCAAGCCGCTAGCGGCGAGCCGTGGCATCATTATTCATCAAACGAAACGGAGGTACGCGCGTCCCCCCTCCGGTCCAGCCGGACGAAACGTCAAGCACTCCAGGTCCGGGCTTCCGCTACTTCTTCACAGCTTCCCGCTTCAGCCGCTCGATTTGCTGCAGATGATTCGCTC
>Ga0075434_100006221_pt1 | contig 10938 bp, 10 predicted proteins | sample RhiMethybrSRZTD3_FD_75298 | JGI IMG/M metagenome (GOLD analysis project Ga0075434, IMG submission 75298) | Populus rhizosphere microbial communities from Tennessee, USA - Rhizosphere MetaG P. TD hybrid SRZTD3 | ecosystem: Host-associated > Plants > Roots > Rhizosphere > Soil | place: USA...
GTCTTCCACGTGTTGATGCGGCAGGGAGGCTTCTGCGATTGCGAAATCCTCTACAATGCCGTCGAGCAAAGCCGGCTCAAGGCGGAATACTGGATCGCAAGATCGGAAGGGCGCAATCCCTACGATCCACACGGCGGGGCATAGCCGCTGCCCAACCCGCGGCTGCAGCGGACGCCTGCGGCGCCGCTGAGCCGGGGCTGCCGAGCTGTTCCCCGCGCTCGTGGAGCGCCCCGCCTACGGGGCCGGACAGATGCAGGGTTCGAACCGATAGCAGCAAATCGTGAAGCCATCGCAGTGGACCTGAATCTGGGGCGGCGGGCAACTCGTCGCGGAAGCGGGCGGGATGGCGCTGGTCGCAGCTACAGCCGCCAGGGCGAGCACCAAAAGCATGAGCTTCTTGCGCATGACAGTCCTCCTTCAAGGGAAACGGGTCTTCCGGCAACCGGCCGGCCCCTGTCTTCGCCCTATCCTACTCCTGTCGCCCTCGCCCAAGTCCAGCGGGAGACAGGCCGGCGCCGCTCGTCGTCCTGCTCTTCCGGTTACGTGGCACCGGCCTCGCCCTTTGCGGCGTCGAGGCCTGGACCGTGGTACGATTCAGCAAACAAGGCAGTCCGGCGAGCCCCGCGCCTGCAGCGGACGCTTGAGCCCTTCTCTCGCGGCGTGGCCTGCGGTCCTCGGCGGCTTCGAGGGAGGACGCCGGCCTGCAACGGTATGATTTCGCCGTAGGATGCCGATCATCACTCTGCAGGTTAAGGTGAAGCCCAATGCGCGAGCTTCGTCGCTGGAGCAAACCGAAGACGGAACGTGGCGCGCTCAACTGAGGGCGCCGCCCGTTGGTGGAAAAGCCAATGAAGAGCTCATTGCGCTCGTCGCGGCACATTTCAGATGCCGCAAGGCGGCGGTCACAATCAGGGCCGGCGCTTCCGGCCGCAACAAGCTGGTCAGGGTGAAGGCGCCATGAGCAATCTCACCATGCTGCCCGTCGAGGACGATCCGTTCAACTTCGCCAGGTATGCGGACCCGTACCCGAATTACCGGAGACACTGCCGGTGACTTTTTCCAGAGTGGGGCCATGATGTGGGTATACGCTGCCCCCTGGAGGCGATGATCGCGTCGCCCCCTGGCGCGGTGCCGTCCTGGGACGTGATACAATTCACAGAAGAACAGACCGCGCATGTTAGGAGGCTACTGATGCCGAAATGGAGTTTCGAGCCAGGCCATACCGCTGCGGAGTTTCGAGCGCGCCACATGATGGTCACTCACGTCCGCGGTGCCTTCAAGAACGTGCGTGGCACGCTGGAGTTCGATCCGGTGAACCCACGTCTATCCTCCGTCCAGGCGACGATCGACACCACAGGCATTTGGACGGGCGAACCGCAACGCGACGCGCATCTCCGCAGCTCCGACTTCCTCGACGTCGAGAACTATCCCCAGATCACCTTCAGGGGCAATGAGGTGGAGCTGAGCGGTGATCACGATTACGTCGTCACTGGCGACCTCACGATCCGCGGGACCACCCGGTCAGTCCCACTCAGGGTCAGCTATCTCGGCCAATGGCAAACACCGTGGTGGGAACAGGAGGGCGGAGAATGGGTTGACAAGGGACCGAGGTTGCGAGCCGGCTTTGTAGCGACGACCGAGATCAACCGTCATGACTTCGGTGTGAGTTGGAACGACAAGATGGACAAGGGCGGTGTGGTCGTTGGTGACACGGTGTCCATCACCATCGATGTGGAGGCGGTTTGGGAGGGCGATTGACGCAGTCCGCTGGAGTTGGCAATGCCATTTGGGTTGCCTTGGCGCTCTTCCTCCTAGCGGCCATAGGATTTCCCCTGGGGATGGGATACCCGTTTGATTCGCAGATGAGCATCGACCAGAAGCTTAGCTTGGCGCAATTGGTGGTCTCAATACTAGGCTTTGGCGGAGCGATTGTTGCCTTCATTTTCGCCTTTGTTCAGTACAGAAGGTCCGAGCAATGGAAGAGGGCTGAGTTTATTGCGCGCGAGATGAAAGAATTCGAGTCGGATCCCGCGGTTCAGAACGCCCTGTTAATGATTGATTGGGGTATTCGCAAAATCAATCTCTTCCTTCGCCCAGATCCAGAGGATAGCGATCTTGTAAGGGTCACTCGAGAAGTACAGTGGAGAGCGCTTTTGCCTCACACCATAAAAAGAGCACATCCAGAATACCAGTCTGCGGAGACTCTTGGCGGCGAGGCTGAATCCAAGGATGAACAAAAAGCTCGGTTTACTCTTGTGGAGGCCAAGATAAGAGACACCTATGATACTTTCTTGACGAGGCTGGACAGGTTCGCGAGCTTCATAAAGTCTGAGTTGATATCAGCCGGGGAGCTGGAGCCCTTCATCTGCTATTGGGTCGATGCGATGACCAAGAACGAGAACCCGACAGAGGATGCAGCGTGGAGATGCACTCTCCTTACGTACATCAACTATTATGACTATGCCGGCGTGGCGTTCCTTTTGGAGTGTTATGGGAAGGATGTAAGCCCAAACGGCAAGATCTACAGCGAGCTGAGAAACTCTGTGCGAGACAGGGTGCTTGCCGAGAGACTATTTGAAAGCATTAATCCAGGGCAAGGGCCGGCCGCGCAAAGAGGATCAGCGCCTTGAGGAGAACGAAATGAACGGGAACTGGACCGTCCGACTGGAAGACGGAATGCATTCGGTTGCGGCGGAGATCAGTGAGTGGACGGGCAAGCTGAAGATCTCGCGCCGCTCCTTTCTGGGGGCATCTGCGATCGGCCTCGTAGCGCCCCGGGTGCTGCGCTCCGCCCCACCGGCCGCGAACGCGGATTGCGTCTTCTGCCAGATCATCCGCGGCGCTCAAGAGGCAACGCTCGTCTGGCAGGACGAGCTCTGCGTCGCCTTTGGCTCGCTCTACCCTCTCGAACCGGGTCACGTGCTTCTGGTGCCGCGTCAACACGTCGAGACTCTCTACACGTTGCCGCCGGACGTCGGTGCTCATCTCCTGCCGGTCGCTTCACGAATCGGCGTTGCGCTCAGAGACGTGCTCCATGCGGACGGGCTGTCGGTTCGCCAGAACAACGGCAAAGCGGCGGGTCAAACGGTCTTCCATTTCCATCTACACTTGATCCCGCGGCGGGAGGGGCACGAGATCTTCAAGACGCTCGTCGACCCGCCGATGGCCACCCCGGCCCAGCTCGAGGCTGTGCTCGCGCCGGTGCGGCGAGCACTCCGGCCATGAAGACGCGAATAGAGCCCGAAGCTCAAATGGCCTGCCTGCACCAGGCTGGTGACTCGAATGCGCGCGCGGGCCCGCTCCGGCGAAAGGTTCCGCCGGAGCGGTGTGGAGGACTAGGTGCCCCAAACGATGTTGCCGGCCTTCACGTTGGCCTTGACTTTCATGTGATCACCTCCTTCCGCGATCAGCGATTCTCACTCTATAGATGGTGCGCCCGGGTTTCCCGGCCGCGCCTTGCATGCATTCGATCCCATATCTATATGATTTAGAAATGTCCCCAATGGATGACTCGATGTCCTTTCCAGGAAACGTCTCTCGGCCTATCTCTCCTCTGTAGCGGCCTGGCACGCCCTATGCCAGGCGAGGGAGCTGTAGTCCCCCTTCCTCTAAAAGGAGAGACAAATGAGCGAGCCCGTTGCGGACGTCACCGGTCGTCGAGGTCCCTGCCACCGCCGTTTCCTGTCTCTGCTCGTCCTCGCCCTTTGCTGGAGCGGTCCGGCGAGCGCCACGCCGGTTCCCTGGGAGGTCTCCTGGTGCGGCACGAACCGGCTCGGCGTCGCCATCAGCGACGCCGTCCACCGCCGGCATGAGCGGCAGCTCGCGCGCGAGCGCGCCGTCCGCGGCGCCGCGGCCATCGCGCCGCGGGCGAGTCGCTCCGGCAACGTCGCCGTGCTGGTGGACGACGGCGGTCTGGTGGTGCCGCCGGATGCTTTCGATCTCGAGGGCGGCGGCGTGCAGTTCACGAGCAGCCGGCGCGGGGTCCGCATCGCCGTCGCCGAAGGCGCCCTCGACGGCGAGCTGGGCGGCAAGGTGACGCTCGGCGACGACGAGAGCCTGCCGGTGGAATTCGCGGACGGTTTCCGCTTCCCTTTCTTCGGGCACACCTACAGCGGCATGTTTCTCAACTCGGACGGCAATCTGACATTCGAGGAGCCCGAGGCGCAGTCCGACCGGGAGCTCGGGACCTTTCTCAGCGGGCCGCCGCGGATCGCGCCGTTCTTCGCCGATCTCAATCCCGAAACGGCGCCGGAGGACGGCGGGGTCTACCTGCGGCGCGCCGCGGACCGGGTGGTCGTCACCTGGCGCGCGGTGCCGGGATTCGGCACCAACGAGCGCAACACGTTCCAGGTGACCTTGCTCGGCGACGGCGAGGTGCGCTTCGCCTATGAGACCGTGCGCAGCAGGAACGCGGTGGTCGGCGTCTCTCCCGGCCGGGACAGCAAGCTCGACCTGCTCGACTTCAGCAGCGAGCTACCGGCCGCGAGCGGCAGGAGCGCCGTGGCCGAGCGCTTCGGCACCACCGCCCGCATCGACGAGTTCCGCATCGCCCAGGCTTTCTTCGCGAAATTCGCCGATGCCTTCGATCATCTGATCGTCTTCGCCGACTTTCCGTTGGATCTCGGCGGCGGCTTTGCGTACGAGCTGGGCGCGAAGAATGAGATCGGCGGCATCGGCCTGTCACAGATCGATTACAGCGCCGATTTCGGCAGCCACGGCCGCCTGCGCGCTTTCGTGATGATGAGCAGCCTCTCGCACTTTCCGGACGATCCGGATGAGACTTTCCTGGGCACGAATTCCACCATGGACGTGCTCGGCCAGGAGGCGGGCCACCGCTGGCTGGCGCACCTTCATTTCCGGGATACGGACGGCAAGGTCAGCGACGCGCTGCTCGGGCGCGACCTCGCCCATTGGAGCTTCCTGCACGATACGCTCGCCTCGGACATGGAAGGCAACGAGATCGCCGACGAAGGCGGCGGCAGGTTCGAGACCGTCGCCGCCACCGAGCGCTACAGCCCGCTCGACCAGTATGCGATGGGGCTCATCCCCGCTTCGGCGGTGCCGCCCTTCTTCTACGTCACCGGCGCCGGCGACATCCGGCCGGAGCGGCATCCGGAGGTCGGGGTCGCCTTCACCGGCCAGCGCCGGGACGTGACGATCGAAGACGTCATCGCCGTCGAGGGCGAGCGCGAGCCGCCGAGCACGGCGGCGCCCAAGGCTTTCAAGATGGCCTTCGTGCTGATCGAGCTGCAGGGGAAGAGCCCCTCACGCGCCTCGCTGGCCAAGCTCGACCGCATCCGGCGCCGCTGGGAGTCGTACTTCCACGAGGCCACCGACTTCCGCGGCTCGGTGGACACCCGGTTGCTCAAGCGCTGAGCGGGCGGGCTCGCGGAGACTGGCTCCGGCCGGCGCTATGATGAAGTGGAAACGGAGATGCTCGCATGAACGTCACGGACCTCGATCTGTTCCCGATCCGCGTCAAGATCCTGGACTTCGACGACGATCCGGAGCTCAACGCCCGCGCGCTCGAATTCATCGCGGCGCATCCCGAGTTCAACGACTCGACGACGGGCAGGAACCTCCTCGCCGAGGCGGGCGAGCTGGCTTGCCGCCTGCGCACGAAGTTCGATCTCGGGCTGCGGCTCTATCTGCGCGAGCTGGGGCTCGACGCCGGCCGGCCGCTGGAGGTGGACGCCTACATGTTCGCCAACTACACCCGCGGCTCCTCCTTCACTCCCTATCACGATCATCTCGGCGACGCCGACTTCGTGGCGATCTATTACGTGTCAACCCACCGTTACGAGCGCGAGGACCCGGCGGGCTCGTACTATGCGATGGATGGGGGCTTGCTCGTGCTCCACGCGCCGCGGCCCGGCGCCGATTTCGACCGCCGCTCGCTCGCGACGCGCGACCATTACAAGATCTATCCGCGGCCGAATCGCATGGTGATCCATCCCGCCTCGCTCGCCCATTCCGTCACCGCGAGCGGCGGCACGCGCCTCGCCGTCACCTGCAACTTCGTCGTCGCGAAGTCCAGCCGGCTGGAGGGCTACGTCGGCTACCGGCTGGACTTGAGGGAGGCGGATGAGGATGCAGCTCGCCCGCGCGACCTCACCCCAACCCCTCTCCTGAAGGAGAGGGGCTAAAAAGAATTGGATTTTCTCCCCCGGCCTACTTCTGGAACACCTCCGCCACCGGCACGACGTCGATGCGCGTCGGCTTGACCTTCAACGACTGGATGGTCTTGTCGGCCTCGAGGATCTCCGGCGCCACGGTGCTGTTGTAGGTCTTCGGGCTCGGCTCGTCCTTCTGCAGCGTCTCCTTGAGCTGCTGCGCGTTGGCGGTGACGATCACGGCATCGTAGTTGTCGGTCGTCAGGTACTTCTTGATCGCCGCGTTGACGTCGGCGGCCGTGAGCTTCTTCAGCCGCGCCTCGATCTCGTCGATGTAGTAGGGCGTGCCGTAGTAGCGGCTGTCCATGTGGAAGCCGAGCCGGTCTCCCAGGCTCTGCGCCCAGAGCTTCGAGTAGTTGATGAGGAATTCGCGGGTGATGTTGAACTCGTCCTGCGTCATCCCCTGGTCGCGCAGCCGCTGCACCTCGTAGAGGCCGGCGCGTAGCGCGAACTGCGCGTCCGCGGGCACCACCGGCCGGATCCATACCGAGAAGTACTGCTGCCGGCGCGGCACTTCCGGGCTGGGCGTCGAGGTGAACGGCGGGTTGGCCCAGTACTCGATGTAGGAGTAGTCGCCGTAGTTCAGGCCGCGGGCGCCGCGCAGCTCGTTCATCAGCCGGCCGTGGAAGGTGCGGTGCTCGCCGAGGGAGCTGTTGGCCACCATCAGCGGGTAGTAGTCCGCGTCGGCGCGGGTGATCGGCAGCGGATAGCCGAAGTTGATGCCCACCGCGCCGGTCTGCTTGTCGATCAGGGTGAAGTTGCGCCCGGCGACCTGCGGCGCCGGCGGCAGCGGCGTCAATCCCTTCCGGCCGGCGGGCAGCGCCGAGAGGGCTTTTTCGCAGCCGGCTACGTAGTCGTCCGGATAACCGCCCGCGACGCCCAGCATCAGGTTCGCCTGCGTGTAGTGCTCCTGATAGAACTTCTTGACGTCGTCGAGCGTGATGCTCGCGAGCCCGGCGACGGTGCCGGCCGGAGAGTGGCCGTAAGGGTGCCCCTTGAAGATCTCCTGCTGGATCATCTCGAGGCCCATCCGCTCGTCGTTGCTGCGCAGGGTGTTGGTGAGCGTCGCGACGAGCTGCTCCTTGTTGCGGTCGAAGTCCTCCTTGGAGAAGCCGGGGGAGAGCAGCGCCTCCTCCAGCAGGGCCGTGTAGTCGGCCAGCTTGTCGCGGTGGACCGTGCCGCCGATGACCGTCACCTCGCGGTCGGTGTCGGTGTCGATCGCGGCGGCCATCGGATAGAGGGCCTCCACGAGGTCGGTGTAGGAGCGCCGGCGCGTGCCCGCCTGGCCGATCATCAGCGCGGTCAGGGTGGCGAGGCCTTCTTTGCCGGCCGGATCGTGGATCGAGCCGACGGCGAACTGCAGGTGTACGGCGACGAGCGGCGAGGCGGCGTTGGGCAGCGCGACGACTTCGATGGGCGGTTTGGACGCCGGCTGCGCGCCGGCGGCGGCCGGGAAGGCCAGGACGGCGGTGACGAGGATTGCGGCGGTCCGCTTGCGATCAGTCATGGCTCGCACCTCCCTGGGTTCCCTTCGCGGGAGCGGCGTCGGCCGGGTGCGACAGGGTCACGATGGTCTCGTTCTGCGGGCGGAAGGTCTCGCGGGCGAGCCGCTGAATGTCCGCCGGCGTCACCTTCTGATATTGCGCGAAGCGCTGGTTGATGGCGTCGACGTCTCCCGTGACGGCGATCGTCTCGGTCGCCTGCTCGGCGACGTCGCCGGGCGTGTCGAGCCCGAGCGCGAAGCCGTAGCGCAGGTGCGACTTGATGCGCTCCAGCCGCTTGGGGTCGACCGGCTCGGTCTGGAGCTGTTTGACGTAGCGGTCGATCGTCTCCTTGACCTTGGGAACGAGAGCGTCCGACTTGACGCGCGCCAGGACCATGAACAGCGAGGGATCGCGATTGAACCCCGGACCGCCCTGGACGAAGTCCACCCACTGGTTCTTCACCACCAGATCCTGGTAAAGGGGAGCCGACTCGCTGAACAGGAGCTGCTCGACGAGGTCGAGCGCCGCGGAATCGACGGACTTCGCGGAGAAGGCCGGGATGTGATACCCCGCCATGAAATAGGGGCTCGTCGGATTCGGCCAGTCGATCCGCGCCTGCTTCGGCTCCTTCTGCGGCGGCTCGGCCGGGATGTCCGCCGGCTTGTAGCCGCGCTGCCAGTCGCCGAAGTACTTCTTCGCCAGATCGAAGACACGCTGCGGCTGGACGTCGCCCACCACCAGCAGCGTCGCGTTCTCCGGCCGGTAGAAACGTGCGAAGAACTGCCGGCTGTAGTCGTAGTAGCCCGGCATGGCCTTGATGTCCTGCACGAAGCCGAGCGTGGTGTGCTTGTAGGTGTGCTTCTCGAAGGCGAGGTCGCGGATCTTTTCGAACATCGGCTGGACGGGATTGGAGGCGCCCTTGTTGTACTCGCCGAGCACGGCCAGCGCCTCGGTGCGGAAGGCGTCCTCGCTGTACTTCAGGTTCTTGAAACGGTCGGACTCGATGTCCATCATCGTTTCGAGAGCGCTCGCGGGACCGATGATGTGGTAGGCCGTCCGATCTTCGGTGGTGTTGGCGTTGGAGTCGGCGCCCATGTGCTTGAGGACGTCGTTATAGGCGTCGGTCGGATACTTTTCCGTGCCGCGGAACATCATGTGCTCGAAGAAATGGGCGAAGCCGCTGTGGCCCGGCTCGACCTCGTCGCGGGAGCCGGTGCGGATGACGACGTAGTAGGCCACCGTCCCCGGACTGTCGTAGGGGATGGCGATCACATGCATGCCGTTGTCGAGAGTGGTCTTGGCGACCTGGAAGGGGAAGACGTCGCCGGAAGCTGCCGCGGCGGCGTTGGCGGCGGCGGCGAGAGTGGCCGACGCCAGCAGACCGCAGAGCAGCAGGCGGATTCGGACGGACACGTTCATGAACCTCCTTTCGGTTCGGAACCCTGCGCCAAGGAAAGGTAACTGCGATTCCCCCGGCGGGGATTCCCATAGTACCCTGGCGCCATACGTGGATTCGACCGCGGCGGCGTGCTGTCCGTCCAGCAGGGTCGGTTCGTGTATACGCTGGATTTCGCGCTGGAGGGGTGAGCGGAAGTTGCATGAGGGAGGGGGTTCAGCTAGGATTGGGTCATGGGCAACTCCTCGGCAAAGCTAACCGAGCCCAAAGCGATTGCGGATTTCCTCCACGAAGCCTCCATTCGCCTCGGGATCCCTCGCGACCGGCTGACGACGGCAGTGCGCGCGTCCCAGGCTCTTTCCAAGGACGAGCTTGAAGTCATGACCTCTCTGGTCGACTTTGCGCAAACCGGAGCCCCGCTGAAGAAGCGCTCGGCCGTATCGCGGGGGCTCGTCAGCGCGATCAAGACGATGCGAGAGTCTACGGATGATCCCTTTACCGGGGTGGATGACCCGATGGATGCCGCCGAGGCAGCGGAAGAGGTAGCGCGCGCGGAATCAGAAATACAGGCCCATCGCGAAGCTTTCCTCAAGGAATGCATCAGCGCGGCCGAGGCGGCCGAAGTGGCTGGCCGCTCCCGACAAGCCCTCGAGCGGTTGCGCCGCGCGAATCGCCTACTCGCGCTCCGGGCCGGCAACCAGTGGCGGTATCCGCGTTGGCAGTTTGAGCGGGATGCTCCAGGAGGAATACTCCCCGGACTGGAGAATGTCCTGAGTCACCTTCATCTCTCGCCGCCCGGTGCCGCGTTCTGGCTCTTTCGGCCGAACGATCAGCTTGGGGGCTCGCCGCCGATCGAGCTCCTCCGCCGACATCGTCCCGAGCCTGTGATCCAACTGGCTTGGGAGTACAGTTTGATGCCTTGACGCTGCCGCCACCGTCGGTTCTACCGAAGGTACCGCGGCTCTCCGTCCTGAGCCCGGGGAGCAGGCTCGTGCGCATCTACAATCCGATCCATGGGCCATGGCACCGGCAACGCAGTCACGGTCCCCTGCCCAAGATGCGTTTCGATCATCATCTGCCTCCTATTGGAGTCAGCTCGGATCGCTCCGTCTGGTACGCGGGGACATCCGTGCTGGGCGCCGTCTGCGAGACATTTGGAGATAGCGGCTTTCTCGACAAAGGCTCTGGCCAGCGAATTTGTATCGTGCGATTGCGTTTGCCGCTCCAGGTTTTGAACCTGGCAGGAACCGCGTCCCGCATCTTTGGCCTGGATCAGCGGATCGGGACGGATCGTGACTACGCACGTTGCCAAGAATGGGCGAGGGCTTTCTACGGTCGGTATCCAATGATCCGGGGGATTCGCTGGCGCGGCCGGCAGGCGGGCTCCATTTGTATCGTGCTCAATGATCGCGTGGACATGAATCTGCTGGAATTGGCCGCAGACTACGACCTTGTTGATCCAGTCATGTGGCCCGGAATCGTTCGGGCTGCCCACCGAGGCCGGCTGCAGATCCTCGGAGCCTGAAAGGAGTTCTGCACGGATGCCCCACCGCCTCGCTCTCCTCGTTTCCGGCGCTTCGGGGATGCTGCTGCCGCGGCACGTGCTCGGGCGGCTCGCGGCCCATGGGGAAATCGAGCGCATCCATCTCGTCGTCTCGGCGGGTGCGAGCCAGGTGCTCCGCCATGAGATGGGGCCGGAGAAGACCGGCGCCGACGACCTTGCCGCGGCGGCGGTTCCCGATGCCGCGGCGCGGGCGAAGATCGTCATTCATCGCGACAATGAGCAGGACGCGCCGATCGCCTCCGGCTCCTACCGGCTCACCGGCACCGCCGTGCTGCCGTGCAGCGCCGGCACCCTGGGCGCCCTCGCCAGCGGCTCGGCGCG
>Ga0075434_100006222_pt1 | contig 10936 bp, 8 predicted proteins | sample RhiMethybrSRZTD3_FD_75298 | JGI IMG/M metagenome (GOLD analysis project Ga0075434, IMG submission 75298) | Populus rhizosphere microbial communities from Tennessee, USA - Rhizosphere MetaG P. TD hybrid SRZTD3 | ecosystem: Host-associated > Plants > Roots > Rhizosphere > Soil | place: USA...
GGGCTCGAGGAGCCCGACGCGGGACGCATCCGGCGCACGCCGCCGGCGCTCGCGATCGGCTACCTCGCACAGGAGCGCAACGGCGGGGGACGGTCGGGCGGGGAGGAGACGCGCGCGGCGCTCGTCGCCGTCCTCCGGGCCGGCTTCGAGGTGCTGCTGCTCGACGAGCCGACGAACGACCTCGACTTCACCGGCCTCGCCTGGCTCGAGCGTTCGCTCGCCTCACACCCCGGCTCGCTCGTCGTCGTCTCGCACGACCGCGCCTTCCTCGACCGCGTCGTCACGCGCATCGTCGAGCTCGACGAGTGGACGCGAGGGACGACGGAGTACAGCGGCGGCTGGAGCGACTACGAAGCCGAGCGCGAGCGGCGGCGTGACCGCCACTACCGCCGCTGGGAGGCGTCGGTCGCCGAGCGCCGGCGCATCGAGGAGCAGCAACGCCGGATGGCGGAGTGGGAGCGGCGCGGCTACGGCCAGGGCCGCAAGAAGAAGAAGTCCAAGGATGTGAAGCGGACGTACGGCGCGAAGCTCGCGCAGGTCGAGACCGTCGAGAAACCGTTTGAGCCGTGGGAGCTCCAGCTCTCGCTCGCGCCCGCGGCGCGCAGCGGCGAGACGGTGGTGCGGCTCGAGGATGCGGTCGTGGAACGCGGTTCCTTCCGGCTCGGGCCACTCGACCTCGCCGTCGGCTGGGGCGACCGCGTCGCGATTGCCGGGGAGAACGGGAGCGGCAAGACGACCCTGCTCGACGCGCTGCTGGGCCGGCGGCCGCTCGCCGCCGGCAGCCGCTGGCTCGGGCCAGGCGTCGTCCTCGGCGAGCTCGAGCAGGATCGTGCCGCGCTCACGGGACCGCAGACGCTGCTCGAGATCTTCCGCGACTTCGAGGAAGGGACGGCCCGCACGCTGCTCGCGAAGTTCGGCCTCGGCGCCGAGGACGTCCTGCGCCCGGCCGTGTCGCTCTCGCCGGGCGAGCGCACGCGCGGCGGCCTCGCACTCCTCACCGCCCGCGGCGTCAACTGCCTCGTCCTGGACGAGCCGACGAACCACCTCGACGTCGAGGCGATCGAGGAGCTCGAGCGCGGCCTCGCCGGCTACGACGGCACCGTGATCCTCGTTACCCACGACCGCCGCTTCCTGGAGGCCTTCGCGCCCGGCCGTACCATCGAGCTGTGATGCCGAACGCCTCGATCCTCACGATCGGGAACGAACTCGTCTCGGGCGACGTGGTGAACACGAACGCGGCCTGGCTCGCGCGCCGGCTCGCGCCACTCGGCGTCGCAGTGCGGCTCACGGCGTCGCTGCCCGACGAGATCGACGCGATCGCGGAGTTCGTCCGGACCGAGGCTCCGCGCGTCGACTTCCTCCTCGTGACGGGCGGCCTCGGCGGCACGCCCGACGACCTGACGCGCGAGGCGATCGCCGCCGCGTTCGGCGTACCGCAGGAGGAAGTGCCGGAGGTCGCCGCCGGCCTGCGCGCGCGGTTCACGCGCAACCCGGAGTACGCGGCGCGCTGGGCGCACCTGCCCCGTGGCAGCCGAGCGCTGGCAAACCCGCTGGGCGGTGCGCCCGGCTTCGCGCTCGAGAACGTCTACGTCCTGCCCGGCCTCCCCTCGGAGATGGAGGCGATGTTTGCCTCGATCGAGGAGGAGTTCCGCCGCGGCAGCCCGATCGAGTCCTGGCGCCGCGTCTACCGCACCTACGAGAGCGTGATCTCGTCCACGCTCGCCGAGACCGGCGAGCGCTGGCCGAGCGTCCTCGTCGGCTCCTACCCGAGCTTCGGCTCCAGCGGCTTCACGGTCGAGATCGTCCTCAAGTCGAGCGACGTCGCGGCCCTCGCGGCAGCGTCCGCCTGGCTCGAGTCAGCGATCGAAGAGAGCGGCGGAAGGTAGGTAGAACGCCGCGATGGCGAAGGTGATGAGGACGGCGGCGAGCGGGCTGAAGAACGCGACGACAAAGACGGCCGCGTACATCGGCACACCGGGCCAGTAAGCGCGGTCGACGGCGCGCAGCGCCGAATCGGGCGTCTCGTCCGAGATCAGCCGCCGGTTGCGGCGGGCGTACTGCCACCAGAACTGGTGCAGGATCGCCATTGCAACGAGGGTCCCGGCGTAGGCGAGGGCCGCCGCCTGCTCGTCGCCGCCGCGGAGGTTGTCGCCGACGAGCTTCGTCGGGAACGGGAGGAAGGCGACCGTCAACAGAAGTAGGTTGTTGATGAAGAGCATCGTCCGGTCCGTTCGTGCGATCAGCGAGACCGTGTGGTGATGGTTCATCCAGATGATCCCGATCGTCAGGAAGCTCGTGACATAGGCGAGGTAGGACGGCCAGATGTGCAGGAGCTCGTGGCCGAGGTTGTCGCCCGAGACGGAGAACTCGAGCACGAGCAGCGTCGCGGCAATCGCGAACACGCCGTCGCTGAAGGTCTCGAAGCGGGTAGTGCCGGTCTCGTCCACGGACCGGATCGTCGCGGACGCGGCGGACGGTCAGGCGAGCGCCGGCGCGAGCTCGCGGCCGATCAGCCGGACCGGCTCGACGTCGGTGTGGAGGAGGTGCTGGAGCATCACGCGGTCGCAGCCGGCGCGCTCGTAGGCGAGGAGACGCTCGGTTGCCTCCTCGACGGAGCCGACGACGGCGAAGGCGCTCATTCGCGCGAGCCATTCGTCGAACTCGGCGTCGCGTGGCCTCCGCTCGTAGAGCGTGCGCGCACGGTCGAGCGCGTCGTCGCGCGTCGCGCCGATCACGCAGCCGGTCATGACGCTGAAGCGCAGCGGCCGCGTCTTCTCCCGGATCGCAGCCGCATCCTCGGGCGAGACGAACGGCGTGTTGTACTCGTCGGCGAACCGGAGCGCCGCGTCGACGGTGCCGCGACCGCCGCCCCCGCCGACGAGTAGCGGCGGCCTCGGCCGTTGGACGGGCCTCGGCTGCGCGGGCGCGTCCTCGAGCGTGTAGTGCCGGCCGCGGAAGTCGACGCGCTCCTCGGTCCAGAGCCGGTGGACGATCTCGATCTGCTCGGCGAGCATCTCGACCCTCACGCGCGTCTCGGGGAACGGGAAGCCGTACGCGCGGTGCTCGCGCTCCATCCAACCTGCGCCCATCCCGAGCTCGATCCGTCCGCCGGAGACGTGGTCGGCCGTGGCCGCGGCATTCGCGAGCAGCGCCGGTGCGCGGTAGGTGACGGGGGAGACGAGTGTCCCGAAGCGGAGCGTCGTCGTTCTGGCCGCGAGGGCGGCGATCGTCGTCCACGCGTCGTGCGCAACGTTGCGGGCCTCGTCGCCCTGCGAGATGTAGTGGTCGGAGCGGAAGAGCGTCTCGACGCCGTGCTGCTCACAGGCATCCGCGAGGGCACACCAGTCCCGCCAGGTCACGCCCTCCTGCCCCTCGATCATGAGCGCCAGCCGCATGTCGCGAGCGTAGGCGTTTCCGGCCGGGGCCGGTCGGGGACGAACAGCATCCATGACGAATCTCCGTCTCATCAAACACCTCGCGGAACTTGCGGAGCCGCTCGACGCCTACGCCGAGCCGCTGCAGGAGGCAGTGAACGCCATGCCGCAGCCGGTGCGCGACATCCTCGACGGAGTCTGGTTCGGGAACCCGCTTCATCCGGCGCTGACCGATGTGCCGCTCGGCGCCTGGTCTGCAGCCTTTGCTCTCGATCTAGTCGGCTCGGAGGCAGCCGACGGAGCGCTCGCGGTCGGCATCCTCGGCGCGGTGCCGGCGGCTCTCACCGGCCTCAACGACTGGAGTCACCTCAAGGACGACGCCCGCCGGGTCGGGACGGTGCACGCGCTCGTCAACACGGCTGGATTGACGCTCAACGTCCTGTCGCTCGCCGCGAGGCGCGGCGGCATGCGCAACCTCGGCCGGCTGCTCTCCATGGCGGCCTACGGCGGCGCGCTCTTCTCCGCCCACCTCGGAGGCCATCTCTCGTTCGGGCTGGGCGTTCGCGTCAACCGAACGGCGTTCGAGAGCCCGCGCGACCGCTACGCGCCCGTTTGCGAGGAGTCGGATCTCAACGGCGGCAAGCTCGTCGGCGTCGAGCTCGAGGGTGAGTCGGTCGTCGTCTCGCGCTCGGAGGAAACCGGCGAGGTGTGTGCGATCTCGGCGACGTGTTCCCACCTCGGCGGTCCGCTCGACGAGGGAAAGCGGGACGGCGACACCGTCGTCTGCCCGTGGCACGGATCCCGCTTCGACCTCTGCAGCGGCGAGGTGCGCGGCGGCCCGGCGGTCTATCCGCAGCCGCGCTACGAGGCTCGCGTCCGCGCCGGCAAGGTCGAGATCCGCGCCGCGAAGGACTAGACCAGGCGCCGGCTCGAATCTCGGCGGCTTCGGTCGCCCCCCTCGCGGCTACGATCGAGCGGTGGCCGCAACGACGCCCGAGACCTATCTCGCCGACCTGAATCCGGCCCAGCGCGAGGCCGTCCTGCACACCGAAGGCCCCGTGCTCGTTGTCGCAGGCGCGGGCTCCGGCAAGACCCGCGTCCTCACCCGCCGCATCGCGCACCTGCTCGGCGCGGTTGGTGTGAAGCCGCCCGAAATCCTTGCGATCACCTTTACGAACAAGGCGGCGGGGGAGATGCGCGAGCGCGTCGGCGATCTCGTCGGGCCGCCCGCGCGTGCCGCCTGGGTGATGACGTTCCACTCCGCGTGCGGCCGGATCCTGCGCCGGGAGGCGCAGCGACTCGGCTACCGCTCGAACTTCACGATCTACGACCAGGCGGATCAGATCCGCCTCGTGAAGCGCTGCCTCGAGGAGCTCGAGCGCGACCCCAAGCGCTTCACGCCGCGCGGCATCCACTCGCAGATCTCGAACGCCAAGAACACGCTCGTCGGCCCGGAGGAGTACACCGAGCGCGTTGCGAGCTTCTACGACCAGACCGTCGCCGAGGTCTACGACCTCTACCAGAAGCGCCTCTTCGCCTCGAATGCCGTCGACTTCGACGACATGCTCTTCCTCACGGTCGACGTGCTCGAGCGCTTCCCCGAGGCCCGCACCAGGTGGCAGGAGGCGTTCCGGTACATCCTCGTCGACGAGTACCAGGACACGAACCACGCCCAGTACCGCCTGCTCCAGCTCCTCGCCGAGAAGCACCGCAACGTCTTCGCAGTCGGCGACCCGGACCAGTCGATCTACGGCTTCCGCGGAGCCGACATCCGCAACGTCCTGGAGTTCGAGCACGACTTCCCCGGCTCTTACTCGATCGCGCTCGAGCAGAACTACCGCTCGACGCAGCACATCCTCGACGCCGCGAACGGCGTCATTAGCCACAACCGCGAGCGCAAGGAGAAGAACCTCTGGTCGGAGCTCGGCGACGGCGATCCGGTGCGCGTGATCGAGGTCGAGGACGAGCACGCCGAGGCGCGCTACGTCGCCGCCGAGATCGCGCTGCTCGTCGAAGAGGGCTTCTCGGGCAGCGAGGTCGCCGTCTTCTACCGGACGAACGCGCAAAGCCGCGTGCTCGAAGACATCCTCGTGCGCCAGGGCATCGCGTACCAGGTGATCGGCGGCCCGCGCTTCTACGAGCGCGCCGAGATCAAGGATCTCGTCGCCTATCTCCAGGTGCTCGACAACCCGTACGACGCGGTCTCGCTCTTACGCATCGCCAACCGGCCGCGCCGCGGCATCGGCGACACGACGCTCGCTCGCCTCCAGACGTGGGCCGACCAGCGCGAGATCTCGCTCTGGGAGGCGACCGCGGAGGCCGAGATGGCCGGCGTCGGCGCGGCTCCCCAGAAGGCGCTCAAGAGCTTCCGCGGCACGATCGAGTCGCTCATGTCGGCCGCGCAAGAATTCGAGGTGCCGGAGCTGATCGAGGAAGTGCTCGCCCGCAGCGGCTACCGCGAGTCGCTCGAGGCTGAGCGCACGATCGAGGCGGAGGGCCGCCTGGAGAACCTCGAGGAGCTCGTCTCGGTCGCGCGCGAGTGGCGCGAGCAGACGGAGACCGAGGACAAGACCCTCTCGGCCTTTCTCCAGGAGATCTCCCTCTACGCCGACCAGGACGCGATGCGCGGCGACACCTCGCTCGTCACGCTCATGACCATCCACAACGCGAAAGGCCTCGAGTACCGCGCCGTCTACCTAATCGGGATGGAGGAGGGGATCTTCCCGCACTCGCGCTCGATCGAGGAGCAGGGAGTCGAGGAGGAGCGAAGGCTCTGCTACGTCGGCATGACGCGGGCGCAGGAGCGGCTGACCCTGATGCACGCGTCGTCGCGGATGCTCCGTGGCATGCGCGACCACAATCTGCCGTCGCGCTTCCTCGACGAGCTGCCCGAGGGGCATGTCGAGCGCGAGCGCCTGCGGCCGGCGTCGTGGTCGAACTACGGCGCGCCGCGCAAGAGCCAGATCGCGCCGCGCGAGGACGTCCCCGATCTCTCCACCGGCGACTCCGTGCGCCACTCGACCCTCGGCGAGGGCGTCGTCGTGCGCATCGAGCCCGGGGGCCTCGTCACCGTCCGCTTCGCCGACGACGGCAGCGAGCGGAAGCTCGTGCTGGAGTACGCGCCGCTCGAGAAGCTCTAGGAGGGCTTGGGGAACGGTGCTCGTCGCAGGGGCGCGATGGGCTTCGCGAGAAGGACGCAGGGAGCGTTCGTAGCAGAGCTACGGACGCGACTGAGGACGCCGCAGCCCGCGAAGCCGGCCGACGAGCGAAGCGAGGAGTCGCGACGCCCAGCGCGGCCCTGCGGCACAGCCACTGTTTCCCAAGCCCTCCTACTTAGATAGCGTCGCGGTCGTGTTCGAAGTCCGTCCCTGCGCCGACCAGGACGAGTACGGCCGTGCGATCGGCGCGATCGGCCAGTACTTCAACCCGCCGCCGGACGAGGAGTTCTTCGAGCGCTGGGTGCGCACGCTCCCGCACGAGCGGATGCACGCCGCCTTCGAGGACGGCCAGATCGTCGGCGGCGCCGGCGCGTTCCCCTTCGAACTGTCGGTGCCGGGCGGTTCGCTGCCTTGCGCGGGCGTGACTGCGGTCGGCACCCAGCCGACGCATCGCCGCCGCGGCGCCCTCCGCTCCCTGATGGACACGCAGCTGCGGGACGTTCACGAGCGTGGCGAGCCGATCGCGGCGCTGTGGGCCTCCGAGGAGACGATCTACGGACGCTTCGGCTACGGCATCGCCTCCTGGGCGGGACAGCTGACGGTCCAGCACGAGTGGGACACGTTCGCAGGCCCGCTCGAGCCCGTCGGAGCGACGCGCTTCGTCACGCCCGAAGAGGCGCGCAAGCTGTTCCCACCCGTGTACGACGCGGTGCGGCGAGAGCGCCCCGGGATGATGTCCCGGAATGACGTGTGGTGGGAGGACCGCCACCTGCGCCTGGAGGAGGACGAGAAGGACGCCCCGCGCCGTTTCGTCGTGCTCGAGGCTGACGGCGAGCCGCAGGCATATGCGATCTACCGGACGCGCTTCTCGTTCGAGGGGGGTCTTCCGGCATCGCGGCTCATCGTTCGCGAGGCGTTCGGCGCGACGCCGGCGGCGACGGCCGCGGTCTGGCGGTTCGTTCTCGACGTCGACTGGATGTCCCTCGTCGAGGTCTCGCTGGCGCCGCCGGACCACCCACTCTTCCTCTTGCTCGCCCTGCCCCGCCGGGCCCGCTACCGGATGGGCGATGGCCTCTGGGTGCGGATCGTCGACCTCCCCGCCGCGCTGTCGGGCCGCGCATACGGCGAGGGCGGGCCGCTCGTGCTCGAGGTACACGACGCGGTGTGCGAATGGAACGACGGACGCTGGAAGCTCGAAGACGGCGGGTGCGAGCGCACCGACGCCGAGCCCGACCTCGCGCTCGACGTCTCCGCGCTCGGCTCCGCGTACCTCGGCGCGGTCTCGTTCACTCAGCTGCGCCAGGCACTCCGCGTGGAGGAGCTGCGGGAGGGAGCAGTTGCGCGCGCCGATGCACTGTTCGCGTGGCAGCCGCTCCCCTGGTGCCCGGAGATCTTCTAGGAGATTCGAGCACTTTCGTATCGCCTTGCGAACGGTTCACTTGAACGGGTGAACCTCGCGGTCGTACCTCTTACGAGGGACGCCGATGACCCTTGCCGGGCCTACCTTCCGGCCTCCCCATGCGCTCACTGCGGCTACATCCCCCCTCCCCGAAGAGTCGGCGCAGCACCTGCGACGCCGCTCTTGCCGCGTCTGCCGTGGGGAACCTTTCCTGGCACGCATCGCCCAGTGCGTCCCCGCCGTAGGTGAACGGTGTGAGCGTCACGACGATCCCAGAAGCTACGGCGGCCGTCACCTCGGCCGCCTCGGCTAGGAGCGGTGGGCCATGAGCGCGGCGGCGATCGAGACCGGACGCCGGCCCTCGCGGCTGCTGGGGACGCAGTTCGGAGCGCTGACTCCGGGCGCCTGGCTCTACTGGACGGCGGTCGTCGCACCGGCGGCGATCGGGATCCTCGTCGCGGCCAACTACGTCGAGGCGATCGACTGGGAGCTCTTCGCGGCTCTCGCCGTGCTGGCTTCGGTCTCGCAGCTCCTCTCGTTCCACCTCAACCGCCGCCGCGTCTTCCATCCGGCGATCCTCTTCGTCGTCGCGGGCGCGCTGCTGCTGCCGCCCGAGCTGATGATCCTGCTGGTAGTCATCCACTGCCTGCCCGACTGGCTCAAGCAGCGCTACCCCTGGTACATCCAGACGTTCAACATCGCGAACTACGTGACGTCGGGAGTTGTCGCGTGGGCGGTAGCGCAGGCGATCGGCTTCTCCGGGTCGGGCGGCCGTGAGGCCGCGGCCGGCGCGTGCGCCGCAACCGCCTTCGTCGTCACGAATCGCCTCCTGCTGCTGCCGATGCTCTACCTCGGCCGCGGCCTGACGCCCCGCAAGACGGGCTTGCTCGACGCGGAGGACGTCACGATCGAGCTCGTCCTCGCGCTGATGGCCGTGCCGGTTGCCGCCTTCTGGCCCCACAGCGTTCCTCTTGCCGCACTCGCGCTTGCGCCGCTGTTCCTCATCCACTTCACGCAGCGCGCCGTGCTGCGCCTGGAGGAGGCGGGCGAGACGATCGGCCGGCAGAATGCCGCGCTCGGGGAAGCCCATCGCGCAGTGATCGAGCGCTCGACGGCAGCCCTCGAGGCGCTGTCGGCGACGGTCGACGCGCGGGACACCTACACGGCCGGCCATTCGCGGCGAGTCGCGGCCTCGGCGACCGTGATCGCGCGGGAGCTCGGCCTTTCGGGCCACAAGCTCGTCGTCGTCGACCAGGCGGCGCTCCTCCACGACATCGGCAAGATCGGCGTCCCCGACGCGGTGCTCCTGAAGGAGGGCCCGCTCACGGCGGCCGAGTGGGTCGTCATGCGCAGCCATCCGGAGGAGGGCGCGCGGATCATCGAGCGGCTCGGCTACCTCGACGACGTCGTCCCCGGGATCCGGTACCACCACGAGCGGCTGGACGGCCGGGGCTATCCCGACGGCCTGCTCGGCGACGAGATCCCTCTTGCCGCGCGCATCATCCACGTCGCCGACGCTCTCGACGCGATGACGACGAAGCGCCTTTACCGCGAAGAGCGGAGCTTCGAGGAGGCGCTCGAGGAGATCCGCCGCGGCCGCGGCACGGACTTCTGCTCGCTGTGCGTGGACGCGCTCGAGCGCGCGGTCGCCGCACGCCGGATCGGCCGCCTGACGCCGGTTCGGGCAGTGGCGTGAGCGCCGTCTCGTACGGCGAGCGCATCCGGCGGGTACCTCCGCCGGGGCTCCCGGTGACCGCGCGCGGCTACTTCTACGCCACCGTCGTCGCAGCCTTCGTCGCCGCGGCGGCCACGTCGACCGCTTCCTACGACGACGTCCGCTGGACGTTCTTCGTCGCGCTCCTCGCAGGAGGCGCGCTCGCGCAGCTCTTCGCCGCGCACACCGCGGCGAACCAGGTCTTCCACACGGGGCTCGCGTTCTCGGTCGCGGCCGCGCTGGTGCTGCCGCCGGAGCTCGTGGTCGTGGTGTGCGTGCTCCAGCACGTGCCGGAGTGGCTGCGCCAGCGCTATCCGTGGTTCATCCAGGGTTTCAACATCGCGAACGTCGTGCTGAGCGGGCTCGCCGCGTGGTCGGTGCGGGCGGCGTTCGCCCGCGACGGCGTTGATGTGACGTCCTCGGCGACGACGGCGGGAGTGATCGCCGCGTCGGCCGCAGCGGCGACCTTCGTCCTCGTCAACCACGCCCTGCTCGCCCGGATGCTGCGGCTCGCGCGCGGACACGACGTGCCGGCGAGCGGCCTCTTCACCCTCGACAGCCTGATCCAGGACGGCGTCCTTGGCGCGGTCGGGGTCGCTCTTGCCTTCATGCTCCTGCATTCGTGGGCACTCGCTGTTGTCGTAGCGCTGCCGCTCGTCCTGATCCAGCGTGCGCTCGCGCTGCCGACGCTCCGCGAGCAGGCGCTGAGCGATCACAAGACGGGGCTACTCAACTCGCGCGGCATCGACCAGCCTGCGCGCCGCGAGTTCGCGCGCGCGCGGCGGCTCGGGCAGCCGTTGTCGGTGTTGCTGTGCGACGTCGACGACCTGCGGGAGATCAACAACCGTCACGGCCACCTCGAGGGCGACGCGGCCCTCGCGGTGGTTGCGGCCGCCTTCCGCGCGGAGCTGCGGGCGTATGACCTCTGCGCCCGCTTCGGCGGCGACGAGTTCCTAGTCGTCCTGCCGGAGACGGACGAGGAGGAGGCCGTGACCGTCGCCCGCCGGATCCAGGCCTGGCTCGAGCAGAACCCGCTCCCGACGCGCGAGGGCATGCTGGCCGTCGGCATCTCGATCGGCGTCGGTTCGCTGCAGGAGGCAGAGTCGGAGATCGGGACCATGCTCGCGCGCGCGGACGCCGCGATGTACGCGGAAAAACGCGCCGGCTGCCGCTCGTTCCTGACGGTCGGCTGACCGCGGTACAATCCCGGCGACCCGGGGCGGTTAGCTCAGTTGGGAGAGCACCAGCTCGACAAGCTGGGGGTCACTGGTTCGAGCCCAGTACCGCCCAC